>Ga0209683_10000884_pt1 | contig 11579 bp, 12 predicted proteins | sample DOMMetBare2Fresh_FD_187474 | JGI IMG/M metagenome (GOLD analysis project Ga0209683, IMG submission 187474) | Wetland sediment microbial communities from St. Louis River estuary, USA, under dissolved organic matter induced mercury methylation -... | ecosystem: Environmental > Aquatic >... | reverse complement strand
AGCAATTCCATGTTCAGCGGTTCTGACATTTCAGGGCGATGGCTATTTCCCTGCTCTTGGTCCCGATATCACGGAGCATCTGCCATCAGCTCACAATAACGAGCTGACAATAAACGAGCTCACAATGAACGAGCTCACAATGAACGACAGCGGCGGATCTGGAAGAACGACCAGCACCGCGATCAGCACCGCCGGAGGCCATCACGTTGCCGACGCCCTCACGCCTGCCGCCCAGCAGTGCCCGGGTGCGCTCTGTTACACGGCTCCTGAGTGGAACGGTGGAGCCTGCTGACTCAGGTGCTGAGCTCGACGGGCTCGACTCCGAGCTCGTGGAGCAGCGTGAGCGCTCGTGCGCGGATCTCGTCCCGGATCGGGCGGACGGACTCGATGCCCTGGCCGGCCGGGTCGTCCAGTGCCCAGTCCTCGTAGCGCTTGCCGGGGTAGATCGGGCAGACGTCGCCGCAGCCCATCGTGATCACGACGTCCGACGCCTGCACGCTCTGGGTGGTCAGGATCTTCGGTCTCCCGGCGCGGATGTCGACGCCTAGCTCCAGCATGGCGTCGACCGCCACCGGGTTGATCTGGGCGGCCGGCATCGAGCCGGCCGAGAGGACCTCAACGGCTCCGCCGGACATCGAAGCCAGGAGTCCGGCGGCCATCTGGGATCGGCCGGCGTTGTGGACGCAGACGAACAGGACGCTGGGGCGACGGGTGGTCTCGGTCATCAGGTTCCTTCTCGTCGTGTCAGTCAGTGTGTGGCGCGGATGACTGCGGCCTGGGCGTGGGCGTGCACGCGGTGGGTCGGCCGGATCTCAATGTCGGTGAACCCCGCCGTGGTCAGTGCCCTGCCGAGCTCGTCGTGGGTGAGGGCCCCGCCGATGCACCCGGTCCACTCGGCCATGTCGGCCTTCGTGCTCTCGTCCATCCCCGCATCGGCAATGACGTCGGAGAACGCCAGGCGCCCGCCGGGGCGCAGCACCCGGGCAGCTTCGGCCAGCACCACGGTCTTGTCGGCGGCGAGGTTGAGGACGCAGTTGGAGATCACCACGTCGACGCTGTCGTCGGGCAGTGGGATGTCCTCGAGATACCCCTGCAGGAACTCGACGTTGTCCACCCCTGCCACCGCGGCGTGGCGCCGGGCCAGGTCGAGCATCTCAGCGGTCATGTCCAACCCGATCGCCCGCCCGCCCGGGGCGACCCTGCGGGCGGAGATGAGGACGTCGGCGCCGGCGCCCGAGCCAAGATCGAGAACGACCTCGCCGGGGTGCAGGTCCGCGACGGCGGTCGGCACGCCGCAGCCGAGCGAGGCCGCCACTGCCGCGTCGGGAGCGCCCTGGGAAGCGTCGGGTCCGTAGAGCCCGGCGCCGAACACTTCCCGGCTCTGCTCATCGGTCGTGGCCACCGGCGCCACGGCGCAGCAGGAGGTCTCGACCGCGAGAGCGAGACCGTGGTCCCCTGCCGCAGAACGGGTCGCGGCCTCGGCATACCGCCGGCGAACGCTCTCACGGATGTCCTCAGCCGGCCTCAGGCGGATGTCCTCTGGTTCACTCATCTGCTCTCTCCTCGTGGTTCCGGTTGTCGGTGCTGACTGTGGTCAGCACCACTGATGCTCGGCTCTGGTCGGGCAGGAGCGCCATCGGCGTCCTAGCAGCAGTTGACGTGCAGGGCGGTGGCGATGGCGTGGATCGCCTCGGGGACTCCCCGGTAGTACACGTTCATCCCCCGGCGCTCCTTGGTGAGCAGCCCGCTCGCTTCGAGCTTCTTGAGGTGGTGGCTCACGGTCGGCTCGGACAGCTTCACGATCGGAGCCAGGACGCAGGTGCACGCCTCCTGGCCGGGTTGGTCGAGGATGTAGGCCAGCAGCTGCAGGCGGGCCGGATCAGCAAGGGCCTTGAGGCGGACCGCCAGCGCGACGGCATCCTCGAGGGCAAGATGCGGGCTCTGGCCCAGGGGCGGGCAACAGATCGGCGACACGTCCACGAGCACCGGCAGCGGCTTGGGCATGACACAATGTTGCCACCTTCTTGACAAATGTCAAAGAGGTGGCAGGCTGATTCTTAGACGAATGCCGAACGACTCCTCCCAGGCCTCCTCACCCCTACCCAAGGAGAATCCCATGCCCGCCATCCGTGTCTTTGAGCCTGCCCTGTGCTGCAACACGGGAGTATGCGGCCCCGATGTCGACCAGGCGCTGGTGGCTTTCACCGCTGACCTCAGCCACCTCAGGGGGCTTGGCGGCGACATCCAGCGGCACAACCTGGCCAACGACCCGTCGGCGTTCGCCGGCAGCGACACGGTGAGAACGTTCCTGCAGGTGGCCGGTTCGGAGGGGCTGCCGTTGACTCTGGTCGACGGTCTGACCGTGATGACCGGCGCCTATCCCGCACGCGAACAGCTGATCCGGTATGCCGGGCTGGGTGCTGGGGCCGCGGAGTCCGCTGTCCCGGCGGGGGTGGCAGAGCCTGGCCCGACCGAGCTGGGTCTGACCGAGGTTGGCCTGACCGAGAAGTCCGGCGGCTGCTGCGGCCCGACCGGCTGCTGCTGAGAGCGGGGTCGTCGGAATGAGGTTTCTCGACAACCCGCCGCGCTTCCTGTTCTTCACGGGCAAGGGCGGCGCGGGCAAGACCTCGGTCGCCTGTGCCACCGCCTTGCACCTGGTGAGCAAGGGCAGGCGTGTCCTGCTGGTCAGCACCGACCCGGCATCCAACGTCAGCCAGGTCCTCGGTGTCACCATCGGGAACGCGGTGACACCCATATACGACGTGCCCGGGCTGTCGGCCATGGAGATCGACCCCGAACAGGCCGCGCAGGCCTACCGGGAGCGGATCATCGCCCCGGTCCGCGGGCTCCTGCCGGACAAGGAGCTGGCGTCGATCACCGAGCAGCTCTCCGGCTCCTGCACGACCGAGGTCGCCTCGTTCGACGAGTTCACCGATCTTCTGGCCGACGAGAGCCTGACCAACCAGTACGACCACGTCGTCTTCGACACCGCGCCGACCGGGCACACCATCCGGTTGCTGCAGCTGCCGGGCTCATGGACCGACTTCCTGGAGGCCGGCCAGGGCGATGCCTCCTGTCTCGGCCCGCTGTCCGGTCTGGAGAAGCAGCGCACGGTGTACGCCCAGGCCGTGAAGGCGTTGAAGGACCCCGCAACGACCCGGCTGGTCCTAGTCGCCCGGGCACAGGCCTCGTCCCTGGCCGAGATCGACCGTACCTATGGTGAGCTCGCCCAGATCGGTATCACCGGCGAGTACGTCGTCGTCAACGGTGTCCTTCCGGCGATCGCAGGCCAGGAGGACCTCGCCGAAGCCGTCCGCTCCCGGGAAAGCGAGGCCCTGGCAGAGATGCCGGCCGCGATCGCCGGCCTGTCGCGCGACGTGATCGAGCTGAAGGCCTCGAACATGGTGGGCGTCGAGGCACTGGAGACGCTGTTCACCCCAGCGCACGTCAGCAGCGCCCCAGCCGGGCAACCGGAGATGGCCGTTGTCACGGCTGCGACTCTGGGAGCACTGGTTGACGAGCTGGCCCACGACGATCACGGGCTGGTCATGTGCATGGGCAAGGGCGGCGTGGGCAAGACCACCATCGCGGCGGCCATCGCTGTCGCCCTGGCCCACCGCGGCCACCAGGTGAACCTGACCACGACCGATCCCGCCGCCCACCTCACCGACACCCTGAACGGCACCATCCCCGGGCTGGCCGTCTCACGCATCGACCCGGTCGAGGCCACCCGGTCCTACCGCGATCACGTGATGGCCACCAAGGGCAAGGACCTTGACGATGCCGGGCGAGCCAACCTCGCCGAAGACCTGCGCTCCCCCTGCACCGAAGAGGTCGCGGTCTTCCAGCAGTTCTCCAGGGCGGTCATGGAGTCCCGGCGCCGATTCGTCGTCATCGACACCGCGCCCACCGGCCACACCCTGCTGCTGCTGGACGCCGCCGGGTCCTACCACCGGCAGATCGCCCGCCAGATGGGCGACTCCATGCCGTTCAGGACGCCACTCATGCACCTGCAGGACCCGGCCGAGACCAGGGTCATCCTGGTGACCCTGGCCGAGCCCACCCCGGTCACCGAGGCGCAGGGACTCCAGGAGGACCTCGAGCGGGCCGGGATCCACCCCTGGGCCTGGGTCATCAACAGCTCGATCGCCGCGGCGCACCCCGAAACCGTGTTCCTGCGTCAACGCGCCGCCGGCGAGATAGAGCAGGTCGACCGGGTGCACTCACTGGCGGGCCGGGTGGCCCTGGTCCCGCTGCTCGCGACCGAACCCGTCGGGCAGGACCGGCTGGCCGCTCTGACGGAGCTCATCGCGTCGCCGACGGAGCTCATCGCGTCACCGCTCTGACGGAGCTCATCGCGTCACCGCTCTGTGGTCCGCGGGCGCCACCGTCTCCGGGTCAGACGGGTCTGGGGTCCTTCGGGCGCAGGAGAACCGCCATCAACAGGCCGACCAGCACGGCGATCGCAAGGTTCCAGAGCACGCCCACGACACCGACGATGAGGGCGATGGCCCAGGAACGCGCTCCGCGCAGGTCCCGCAACAGCAGGATGTGGGCAAGCCCGGCCACCGCCAGCAGCGCCGCCAGCACAGACAGGGGAAAGGCCGACAACACGTCGGCCATTCCGGCGCCCGCGCCGAGGGCAAGGACCAGCAGGGCCAGTCCCATGAGGAACGGCGCCCGCCAGGTGCGTGCCCCGAACGCGTAGTGGGCGCTCATCCCGCCCGCTCCGTGGCAGACCGGCATACCAGACAGTGCGCCGGCCACGAGGTTGGCCGCGCCCAGGGTGCGTGCCAGCCGTGCCGGGGTGACGGTCCGTCCTGCGGCGCCGAAGTACTTCCGGGCGGCGTCGGCCGGTGCCAGGCAGGAGTTCGCGAACGTCAGCGGGAGCTGGGGCAGGACCAGGAGGACGGCTGCGGTGGTGAAGGAGTCCCAGCTGAGCGAGGGGAACGTGATGGGTGAGGGCCCCAGGGTCAGGGTCGAGGCGCTGGCGACGAACGCAGCCCCCACAGCGGTGAGGACGACCAGCAGGATGACGTGGCGCCGCAGGATCAGCAGCGCCACGAGCAGAACCACGGCCGCGACCTGAACGGCGGACTGGTCCAGCTGGTGGGTGAAGGTCGGCTGGGGCCTGGCGACCAGGCCCCAGGCGATCTTGGCGAACAACAACCCCACCGACAGCTGGATGCCGCGGATGACCGCTACCGGGAAGACGCGGGCTATCCGGTCCAGTCGGTCACCGCTACCGAGGGCCAGGAACGTCACCCCCATCAACAGCGCCCCGGCCGCGATCACGTCCGCTCCAAGACCGGCGGCGATGGCGATGGCGCCGAACGCCTTCAGCGGCTGCACCGCCACCGGCAGCCGATAGACGGGCGCCACCACCAGGTACAGCAGCGCCGCCGGCAACAGCACAGCGGTCGGGCTGAGCCCGTTCGACACGATCAAGGCCACGGCGATGGGCACCAGGACGCCGAGATCGGCCACCGATCCCGAGGCCTCCCGCCACCACAGGTGAGCGCGGTCGGCACGGCTCTGCCCGTTGACCAGGCTGGTCCCAGGATCAGCGGCGGCCTGGGGCGACATGCGCCGCGTCGGAACGTTCCAGATGACTCTGTCCTCCGGTTGCCAATGCCGTCGTGAATCGCCGGACAGCAACCACAAAGTGGGTCGCCTTGGATCAGGATAGTGTTCGCGGGTCAGGACCGAAGTAGCACCGGGCTACTTCTTGACCAGTCCTCCTCCGACCCAGTCGCGGATCGCTGCCACGTCCGCCGGGCTGAGCTCCATCCGGGCGCCGCGGCACAGCCCGACGACGTTGTCGGCCCAGGTCTCGGCGACCTTCGTCGCGGTGGGCTTCGCCGCCAGGTCGAGCCCGGCATACAGGACACCGGCGATCACCGTGTTGACCGATGCCCTCCCGATCGGCTCACCGGCGGCCTGGCAGGCGTCGCGTACGCGCTTCGACGTCTCCGGCCGGTCGAACGGGACCGCGGTCACGTCGTCAGCCAGCGTGGTGAGCAGAATCCGGTAGCGCTCGGCCGGCAGGTTCGGGATGTCGGTGACGTCAACCACCTGACGCTGCAGGGGAGGCAGGTCAACAGCGTCCGCGCTCTGAAGGTCCGCCTCGCTGAACCGCTTGGGATCCCATACGAACCCCGGAGCCGGTCGTGACGCGGCGGCGAGCTCCGGAACCGACTGGGCAAGCCATGGGAAGAAGGCTCCAGCCCCCTCCCACCCCGACGTCGACAACGTCGGGTCCGCCCTGTGCGCAGCCTGGGAAACCTGGCTGCCTGTAAGCGGCCGATCGGCCGAACGCACCAGGCGTAGGACGGCCTTGCGCGCAGGGCTGCTCTGAGACGGCCCGGCCGTCGCCGAGGGGCTCGGCCGCGAGCTACGGGCTGACCTTCGCCCCTGTTCGACGGTCGGTGTCGGGGGTTCCTCCAGCGTCGCGGGTTCCTCCAGCGTCGCCGGTTCGGGATGCTTCACCAGGTCTGCCAGCTCGTCTGCGGTGACGACGGTGTCGGCCACGGCCCGGTAGGCGCTCGCGGCCGGCCCGGCGGTGATGATCGTGACGCGTCGGTCAGCCGCCCGGCAACGCAGCGCCAGGGGCGTGAAGTCAGCATCCGCCGACAGGATCACGAACTCGTCGTAGCGGGTCTGCGCGCTCAGAGCGTCCACGGCGTCGAGCACCAGGTTGATGTCGGCGCTGCTCTTACCCTGCTGGGTCAGCGAGGGGCAGTCGACCACGCTGAAGCCTGCGCGCGTGAAGTTCGGCCGGAACTGCGAGAAGACCGAGGGGTTCAGGTAGCAGGCGCGGATCAGGAACCGTCGTGAGAACTCGCCGTCCGCGTCGTTACCCGTCTCCAGGGCGGTGAGCCAGTGAGTCGGGGCGCTGGCAAACGCCTCGGCGGCTCTGGGGTCGAGGCGCTGGAGCCCGATATACACGTTGTCGAAGTCGACGAAGAGCGCGCATCGCAGGCGGCGCCCGGTCTCGGCACTGTCAATCATTGTCATGGGGCCATCCTCCTCGTCCGCTCAGAGCAGGTGTGTCGCCAGCCCCCCAGGTGCACGGATCTGGTCGACCTCAGTGACGGCGGACACTCACTCGCACCGGTTGTCCGACCGGTCTACCTCACTGCGGGTGGGGTAGGAGTCCTGGGCACCTTCCGTCGCCGCCGCCACGGACGCGACCACTGCGGCTCGTCGCGCGGCTGCCACCAGGCCCTCCCCACGGGCCAGCGAGTCCGCCACCGCACCGGTGAAGGCGTCCCCGCAACCGGTGGTGTCGACGACCTGGGTCGGCACGGCGCGAATCGGGGTGAGGACCGGCAGGTTCTCAGGGCTGCCCTGGATGACCATGGATCCGCGTGCGCCCAGGGTCACGACCACGTCGCGCACACCTTGAGCGATGAGTCCTCGAGCGGTGGCCTCCCAGTCGAGAGTGGGATCGGTCGATCCCAGCAGCTGGGCGGCCTCGTGCTCGTTGACCAGGAGCAGGTCCGCATCGGCCAGCAGGTCGGGGGGAACCTGCTTGAAGGGCGAGAGGTTGAGCACCACTGTGGCGCCGGCCTGGTGGCCCAGTCGCGCCGCCGCCATGACGGTCTCGAGCGGGCTTTCCAGGCACAGGCAGACGACCGCCGCTGCCGCGATGCGATCGGCTACCTGCTCGACATGGTGGGGCGCGAGCCGTCCGTTCGCGCCGGCGAATACGACGATGCTGTTCTCCCCATGGGCGTCGACCTCGATGACAGCCACCCCGGTCGAGGTGTCGGCGATCCTGACAATCGAGTCCGTGTCGATGCCGTCGCGGTCGACCGCCTGCACGAGCATGCGGCCGTGGGCGTCGTCACCCACCGCGCCGATGATCGACACTGCGCTACCGAGTCGCGCCGCCGCCACGGCCTGGTTGGCGCCCTTGCCACCCGGACGCGTCGCGAAGTCGTGCCCCGCGACGGTCTCGCCCGCTGACGGCAGTCGGTCCGTGGTGATGGTGAGGTCTGCGTTCAGTGAACCGACGACAACGACGCCAGAGGGCGGGGACATGGTCTGACTCCTCACAGCGGGGACGGATCTCGTGGCTGCGACGGGCCCGGCCGGAAGCGGCCCCCGCCCCGTCGCGGGGACCTGGTCAGAACGGGACTCCGCAGTGCAGGATCACGTTCGCGTAGGGCGTCGACTCCCCGGTGCGCACCACAAGCTGAGTCTGCGGCAACCGCGCCTTCAGCTCGTCGTGAGAGATGAGGCCGGGGCGCTCGAGACGGGCGGCGATCCACTCGTTGGCCGGATGCGACCGGCTCTCCAGAGCCACCTCCGCCCGGTCGACGACGATGGCATCCAGGACCGCGTCCAGGACCTGTTCGAATCGCGGTATGCCGGCCACGAGGGTCAGGTCGACGATGGTGCAGCCCGGGGCGCCGTAGGGCAGCGGCAGTCCCGCATCGGCGATCACCACCTGGTGGGTGTGCCCGAGGCGGGCAAGAGCACCAGCCAGACCCGGGTTGAGTATGCCGTGACGCAGCATCGTGGGGCGCTCAGCCCTTGAAGGTGGCTGCGTTGGCAGCCGTGATGACCGTGGTCTTGACCGGCACGTTGGCATCGGCCTTGCCAGCAAGGGCCTTGACTGCCTGCTGCACGGCCAGCTTGCCGAGCTGGCTGGGAAGCTGGGCAACGGTGCAGTTCAGGGTGCCGGCCTTGACGGCAGTGACGCCATCGGCCGTCCCGTCGAAGGCACACAGCTTCACGGACTTACCGGCCTTGGCGCCGAGTGCCTTGATGGCGCCCAGTGCCATCTCGTCGTTCTGGGCGAAGATCCCCACGACGCCGGGATGCGCCTGCATCAGGTTGGTCGTCACGTCCAGGCCCTGGGTGCGGTCGAAGTTCGCGGTTTGGGTGGCCACGATCTTGATGCCCGGGAAGGACTTCATCCCTTCCGTGAAGCCTTTGCCGCGGTCACGAGCGGCGGACGTGCCGGCAGTGCCCTGCAGGACGATGATGTCGCCCTTGCCGGCAAGCAGCTTGCCGAGCTCGGCTGCAGCCTGCCTGCCACCGGCGACGTTGTCTGACGCGATGAAGGATGCGACGGCGGCGCCGTTGACCGTCCGGTCGACGGCGATGACAGGGATCTTGGCCGTGTTCAGGGCCTTCACGGGTGCCCCGGCACCATCAGAGTCCACCGGGTTCACGATGACCGCCTGGACGTTCTGGGACTGGGCGTTGGCGAGCTGGTTCGCCTGCGTTGCCGCGTCGTTCTGGGCGTCGACCACGTTGAGGGTGACGCCTTCGGCAGCGGCCTCGGCCACGGCGCCGTCCTTCAGGGACACGAAGAAGGGGTTGTTCAGGGTCGAGACCGCGAGGGTGATCTTCTTCGCGGAGGACCCGGCCGAACCGTTCGAGGGCGACGTGCGGTTGCAGGCTGCCAGCGGGAGGATCGCCAGCCCGGCGACCAGAGCTACGGCGGTGGAGCGGTGAGCGGTGAGATGCATCAGGTTCTCCAATGACAAGGTCACCCGGGTGACCGTGGATAGTGCGGATCGTGCTGAGGGCCGTGGTGGCCGGACAGGAGTCAGGCTCGCTTTCGGCGAAGGACGTCGATGCCGACGGCCACCGCGATGACGAGGCCGATGATGACCTGCTGCCAGAACGCGGAGACGTTGAGCAGGTTGAGGCCGTTTCGGATGACGGCGAGGACGAGAGCGCCGACCAGGGTGCCGGATATCTTCCCAACTCCGCCGGCCAGACTCGCCCCGCCGATCACGACGGCGGCGATGGCGTCGAGCTCGTATCCCGTGGCCGCCTGGGGCTGGGCCGAGGCGAGTCGTCCGCTGAGCACGAGGCCCGCGACCGCGGCGAAGATGCCGGACAGCGCATAGACGGTGACCAGCACCCGTTTGACCGGGATACCCGACAGGCGGGCTGCCTCGAGATTGCCCCCGACGGCATACATCGCCCGCCCGATAGAGAGCCGGTTCAGGATGAACCAGCCGATGGCTCCCATGACGAGCATGACGACGACCGGCATCGGGATGGGGCCGACGCTGCCACCCAGCCAGGTGACGACCGACGGCGTGGGGATGGGAATGCCGTTGGAGACGACGAGGGTGAGGCCCCGTGCGACGCTGAGCATCGCCAGCGTGGCGATGAAGGGCGGCAGCTTGCCGTATGCCGTGGCCGCCCCCGAGAGCATCCCGGCGGCCAGGCCCGTGAGCAGCCCGAAGAGAAGGGCCACCATGGGCGGCATCCCCCAGGACTGGCCGGTGAAGGCCGCCACCATCGCGGAGAGGGCTGCGACGCTTCCGACCGAGAGGTCGATGCCGGCGGTCACGATGACGAAGGTCTGGCCGAAGGCCAGGATGGCGACGACCGCGACCTGGATGCCGACGTTCAGAAGGTTGTTCGGCGTGAGGAAGTCGGGCGTCGCGATGAACATGGCCAGACAGAGCACCAGAAGGCCGACCAGGGCACCGTTGTCGGAGACCAGGTCAGCGATCTTGGACCGCGTCGACCTGACGTCGGCACTCGGTGCTTGTTGAGCGGTGGGTGTGGACTCTTGGGTGTTAGACACGGTCGGACTCGACTTCCTTGACGGCGAGGGACATCACGGTGGGTTGGTCGGCGTCGGCCGCGGCGAGCACGCCGGCCACGCGCCCGTCGGACATGACGAGGATGCGGTCGCTCATTCCGAGCACCTCGGGCAGCTCGCTCGAGACCATCACCACGGCTCCGCCGGCGGCTGTGATCTCGTTCATGAGCTGGTAGATCTCGACCTTGGCCCCGACGTCCACGCCGCGCGTGGGCTCGTCGAGGATGAGGACCCGGGAGCCGGCTGAGATCCACCGGCCGAGGACGACCTTCTGCTGGTTGCCGCCGGAGAGCGCGCCGACCCGCTGGCCGAGCCCGCGCATCCGGACTCCGAGCCGTTTGGCGACCGCGCCGGCCCGCTCGGCCTGACCGCGGCGGTCAACGAGCCCGTGTCGGGCGCTCGACATGAGCGTGGCGTACCCGAGGTTGTCCTCGACCGAGGCGCCGAGCACGAGGCCGAACGCCTTCCGGTCCTCGGGAACAAGACCCACCCCGGCAGCGATGGCTGCCGCGATGCGCCCCTTGGGCAGTGGCCTGCCCTGGACGGTGATCGAGCCGGAGTCATAGGAGTCTGCGCCTGCGATCGCCCGGACCACCTCGGTGCGGCCGGCGCCGACCAGGCCGGCGATGCCCAGGACCTCCCCTGCGCGAACCTCGAAGGTGACGTCCGTGAACGAGTCCTTCCGGGTGAGGCCCTGGACGCTGAGCAGGGGCTCCTTCGGTGGGGTGGCGCGGCGAGGGAACTGCTCGTCGATACTGCGGCCCACCATGAGACGGACAAGCTCCGGCTCAGGGGTGGTGGCGGGAACCTCTGCGACGAACTTGCCGTCGCGGATGACGGTCACGCTGTCGCCGATGGCGGCGATCTCGTCGAGGTGATGGGAGATGAACACCATCCCGACGCCCTCCGAGCGCAGCGTTCTGATCACGCCGAAGAGATGCTCGATCTCATGCTTGGTCAGTGAGGCGGTCGGCTCGTCGAGGATGAGCAGGCGGGC
>Ga0209683_10000883_pt1 | contig 11594 bp, 8 predicted proteins | sample DOMMetBare2Fresh_FD_187474 | JGI IMG/M metagenome (GOLD analysis project Ga0209683, IMG submission 187474) | Wetland sediment microbial communities from St. Louis River estuary, USA, under dissolved organic matter induced mercury methylation -... | ecosystem: Environmental > Aquatic > Freshwater... | reverse complement strand
TAGGGCGTCGATGACCCGACCGCCATGACCGGCAACGACGTGATCAGCGACACTATCACGACGCCGACAAACACTCGCATGCTGTCATCTCCTGAGTGGCGCGAGATCGATCCTGCCGTCATAGAACGTGCGCATGAGCGCAAGCGCTTCCTTGATGTGCACACCGCTCCAGCCGCCATGCGCCGCGTTGAGCGCGAACTTGTCCTCGATGTCCTGCCGGCTGAGCGGCTCGTGCGCGCCGCCACGCATGTGCGGCTGACGCTCCTCGACCACGCCGCCGTCGTTGAGCACGGCGCGGATGTGGCCGGTGAAGTTCTTTGGATAGGGATTGTTGGGATCGATCTGGTAGCGCACCTTGCCGGCGAGCGCGACGACGGCCGGATCGCGCACCGCGGCGTCGGCGAAGTCGCCCAAGCCGACGTTGCCGCGCACGAAGCCCGCCGCGATGCAGTAGGGCGTCGAGAACTTTCCGGCATAGCCGTTGGCCGGCCGCTGCTTGGCGGCGAGCGGCTCCCACAGGCGGTGCACGGTGCCCTCGCCCACCTCGCAGACCATCTCCTTGATGTCGGTCGCCTTGATGCCCTTGGCGGCGAGCCGGCGCGCGCAGTCGATATAGGGATGCGTCATGGTCCCGCACGGATAAGGCTTGAACGCCAGAGTCTCGGTCACCCAGCGCTCGCCGAAGCGGCCGGTGATCGCGTCGTAGTCACCCTTGGTGGTGTTGGCGAAGCCGTGGAAGAAGCCATGCACGCCCTCGAACACGGTGCGCGGACCGACGAAGCCCGCGCGCCCGAGCAAGGCTGCGCGCAGGCCCGACTGCGCGGCCCAGCCGGGGTGCAGCCGCTTGGTCCAGGCGCCCTCGGCAAGATACTCGATGATGCCGCTCGCCATCGAGCCCACGGTGCCGAGCGCATCGACAAGCTGGCGGGCATTGAGCCCGAGCGCCGCCCCGACGCCGGCGGCAGCCCCCATGGCGCCGAAGATCGCGGTCGGATGGAAGCCGGCCTTGTGGGTGAGCGTCGGCGCTACCAGGCTCAGCCGGCACATCGTCTCGACGCCGACCGCGATGCCGAGAAGCGCGGACGGCCCATCCGGCTTGTGCCGCTCACAGGCCGCCAGCACCGCCGGCACGATCACGGCGCCGGCATGGACCGGGCCGCCCTCGAAGGTGTCGTCGAAATCCTCGCCGTGGATCGCGGTGCCGTTGACGAAGGCAGCGCCCGCCGCGCTCATGGTGCGGGTGTGCCCGATCGCAGTGCACGGCCCGTCGTCGTCCCAGGCTGCGATCGCCGCCTTGACGTAGTCCTCGTTGCGCACGGTCACGCAGAGGCCGACCACGTCGATCAGCAGATCCTCGCACTTGCGGCGCACTGCCGGCGGCAGCTGCCCCACGCTCAACGCGGCAATCTTGCCGGCCAGCACCTCGGCGACGGCCGTCTCGGGAAGCTTGTCCGCCATGTTACTGGTTCCGCAGCCGCTGGGCGACGCCGAGGCCGGGCGCGCGATTGACCGCGATCACGACCGCAAAAGTGATGACCAGCATGGCGAGGCCGAGCACCGCGATGGCGCCGAGATCGCCCGATTCCTTGAGGTCGAAGATGAGCACCGAGATCACCTTGGTCTCCGACGTGAACAGAATGACGGCGGCGGAGAGCTCCCGCATGACGCCGACGAAGATGAAGCACCAGGTCGCGATCACGCTGGTTCGCAGGAGCGGCGCCGTGATGTCGCGCAGCGTGCGCAGCCGCGTTGCGCCGAGGATGCGGCCGGCGTCCTCGAGATCGGCGTGCACCGAGCGGAACGCCGATTGCATCTGCTGGTAGGCGGATGGCAGCGCGATGGTGATGAACGCGATCAGCAGGATCCACAAGGTCCCGTACAGCACGAACGGCGGCCGCGCGTAGCTCAGAAACAGCCCGACGCCCAGCACGATGCCCGGGATCGCGACCGGCGCGGTCGCCAGAAATCCAAGCGCCCGATGGCCGGCGATCGCCTTGCGCGCGGTAACATAGCTGATCACCACCGCCAGAACGGTGCCGATGGTGGCCGAGAGAATGCCGAGAATGAAGGTGTTCTTGACCGCGAGCTTGGTCGCCGAGAGCTGGAAGAACACGAAATCGAAGTTGTGGAAGGTGAAATTGTCGAACCAGATGAACTGCGACGCCACCCGCGAGAACGCCGCGTTAATGAGCGCCGCGTAAGGCAGGAAGATCGGACACATCAGGATGAGAAAGACCAAGCCAAGCGCAACCCACTTGAACCAGCCGAGCTGGACCAGCCGGGGATCGCCCTGCTTGCCGCTAACCACCGAATAACCGCGGCGTCCGAGCACCATGCTTTCAGCGCGCAGGAGCACGATGGTGAGCACGAGCAACGGCAGCGAGGCTGCGGCCGCGAGCTCGAGCTTCGGCGGAAACTGGAACAGGCTCCAGATCTTCGTGGTCATGGTGTGGAAGCCGGCCGGCAGCGCGAGAATGGCCGGCGAGCCGAACAGCGTCATTGCCTGCAGGAACGCGACCAACGCGCCCGCCAGCAGGGCCGGCATGGCGAGCGGGATGGTGATGCGGCGCGCCGTCGTCCAGGCGCGGCCGCCGAGGATCGAGGAGGCGTCTTCCAGATCGCCCGGAATGCGATCGAGCGCGTTCGCGACCAGCACGAACACATAAGGAAACGTGTAGCACGAGATCACGAAAATGAGCCCGGGCAACGTATAAATGTTGAACAGGTAGGAGTCCATTTCGGCGCCGGTGAGCGCGCGCCAGGTCTTGTTGATCAAACCGGAGTTGGGCGCGGCCAGGAGCTCCCACGCGATCGCGCCGAGGAACGGCGGCGTGACGAAAGAGGCCGTCACCAAAGCCCGCACGACCCCGCCGAGCGGCATGTCGGTGCGTGCCACCAGCCAGCCCATCGGCGCCGCGAACGCGCAGCAGATCACGCTCGACGAGACCGCGATGATGACGGTCGTGATCAGCGGATCGACAAACGTGGGATCGGTGGCGAGCCGCACGAAATTCTCGAGCGTGAAGGTGCCGTCACGGTCAACGAAGCTGTAATAGACCAGCCACGTCATCGGCAGGATGATGAGCACGCACAGCACCGCGGCGAACAGGATCAGGACCGGCCACGACAGGTCAAGTTTGCGCGGCAACCGCATGGTCTCGGCGGGGAGCGCGATCGTCATCCGGCGCTCCCAAAGTCACAGATACGTAGGATCATAACTTCCTTCCGGCGGGGCTGATTGCTAAGGTGCAAGGCCCAATGCAGCAAGCATGACATGTCTCTGTCCGTATCGTCTATCCATATCGTCTAGCCGTATCGCCCACCGCGTTTGGCCATAGCCCGGGAGAGCGCCGATGCCTGTTCGTACCCTGTTCGCCGCCCTCATGCTCCTGACCGTGCCACCCGCAGCCGCCCAGACCGCGTGGCCGAACCTGCGCGAGGGCGATTTTGTGATCAAGGATTTCCGCTTTGCCAGTGGCGAAATTCTGCCCGAGCTCAAGCTGCACTACCGGACGCTCGGGACCGCGAGGCGCAACGACGCCGGCGAGATCATCAACGGCGTGGTCCTGCTGCACGGGACCAGCGGCAGCGGCGCCGACTGGCTGCGGCCCTCGCTCGGCGACGAGCTGTTCGGCACCGGTCAGCCGCTCGATGCGTCCAAGTATTTTATCGTCCTGCCGGACGGCATCGGACGCGGGGGATCGTCGAAGCCAAGCGACGGCCTGCGCGCCAAGTTTCCGCACTACCGCTATCACGACATCGTGGCGGCGGAGCACAAGCTGGTGACCGAGCATCTCAACGTGCGGCATCTGCGCCTCGTGCTCGGGTCATCGATGGGCGGGATGCATAGCTGGATGTGGGGCTACCTGTACCCCGACCTGATGGACGGCGTCGTGCCGATCGCGAGCCAGCCGGTCCAGGTCAGTGGCAAGAACTGGATCCAGCGCCGCGTCGCCATCGAGGCGATCCGCAATGATCCGGATTGGAACGGCGGAAACTACACCAAGAACCCGTCGCACTACATCTACACCGTGCCGTATGGCTTTGTGCAGACCGAAAACGTCGTGCAGATTCAGAACCTGGCGCCGACGCAGGCGGCGGCCGACGAGCTCTATAAAAAGCTCGTCGAGGACGCCAAGAAGCGTGACGCCAACGACGTGCTGTGGGGCATCGAGGCGGTGATGGACTATGACCCCGGCCCGCATCTTGAAAAGATCAAGGCCAAGCTGCTCGCGATCAATTTCGGCGACGACGGCACCAACGCGCCCGAGCTTGGGACGCTGGAGGCCGGCGTGAAGCGGATCAAGAACGCCCGCTACGTGATTGTGCCGGGCACCAAGGAGACGCACGGCCATTTCACCCATTTGCGCGCGGCGTTCTGGAAGTCCCACCTGGCCGAGTTCATGAAGGAGCTCGGGGAGTGACGAGAGGCTCGTAGGGTGGGCCATAAGGGTGTCCACGCCCGTCTTCGACGGGCTATGGGCGCTGGCAAGGCGTTTCAGCAGGGCGAGATCTCTCGTGCGCCGTGCCCACCAAAAGCATCGATGCGAACCTCACCATCGCTGGTGGGCACGGCGCACGATAGGTCTTACGAAGCGGGAAGGCCGTGCCGGGCGCCTTTGCCCACCCTACGATGAAGGGCACGCCATCCGGCACACGCTGTTAATCAAACCCCGAAAATCTTGCCGTAGCGCGTCTTGATCTCGTCGGCCATTTTCTCCACGCCCTCCGGGTCCTCCCGCATCAGCTTGATATCGGCAAGCCTGCGGACCCCCGGCTTCTCGACGGTCTGGGCGTGCGGGGAATATTGCCGGGCGAAGTCGACGAGCAGCTGCTGGGCTTCGCGCCCATGCAGCCAGTTGAAGAACAGGCGCGCCGCATTCGGATTGGGAGCGCCCTTGAACACCGTGCTCGGGCTGGTCGCCAGCGGGGTGCCCTCGGCCGGATAGATCACGTCGACCGGCTCGCCCGCCTCCTTAGCCTGGATCACCAGATAGCCCGCGCCGTCGATCATGATCGCGCGCTCGCCGAGCGAGATCTTCTTGGGCGTGTCGGTCGCCGACTGGACTTGCATGATGCGCTGCTTGGCGAGCTTCTCGAAATACTCCCAGCCGAGATCGCGCGCGATCTGGAAGGTCGCATTCATGATCGTGCCGCTGTAGGCCGGATGGGCCTTGACCATCTTGCCGGCCCATTTCGGATCGAGCAGATCGGCGAAGCTCTTGGGCGCGTCCTCGGCCTTCACCAGCTTGGTGTTGTAGCCGAACGGCGAGACCAGCACGCGTGTCGTCACGTGCAGGCCGTCGGGATCGTAGTAGCGCTTGTCGAAATTCCTGGCGACCTCCTCCGGCAGATAGGGGGCGAGCCAGCCGTTGCGCTTCCAGATGATGCAGTGCGCCTGATCCGCGGTGTTGACGACGTCAACGGCGCGAATGTTGCTGCGGTATTCCTGGTCGATGCGCTGGAAAACGCGCTCGGCGCCGGAACGCTCGACGCGCACCGCAATCCCCGGATAGCGCGCCTCGAAGGTGCGGCCAAAGCGTTCCGCCAGCTGCAGATCCATGGCGGTGTAGAAGACCAGCTTGCCTTCCTTCTTGGCCGCCTCGATCAGCGCCGGCGTGATTGGCTCTGAAGCCGGCGCCTGGGCGCGCAGCGGTGAAGCGAATACGGTCGCGGCGACCGCACCCGTTCCCTTGAGCACGCTACGCCTGGAGAACCGTGATCTGGTCATCGTCTGCCTCCGTCGTCCTCGCCCCTCACACTCCGAACAGCTTGCTGTAGCGCGCCTTGATCGCCTCGCCCTCCTTCTCGACCGCGGCGGCGTCCTCTTTCATGGTCTTGATCTCGGCGAACGGCTTGCGGCCGGGCTTTTCCTTGGCCTGCGGATGCATGGACCGCATCCCGCCGACGTCGATGATCAGCTGCTGGCATTCGGGCGTGAAGCTGAAAAGCTGGAACAGGCGCGCCGCGTTCGGATTCGGCGCCCGCTTGAAGATGGCGTTCGGGCCGATCACCAGCGGGGCGCCCTCGGTCGGATAGACGACCTCGACCGGCTTGCCGGCCTCCTTGAGCTGCAGGAGGTTGTACTCGTTGCCGTCGGCCATGATGGCGCGCTCGCCGAGGTCAAGCTTCTTGGGCGGGTCGGATGCCGACTGCACCTGCATGATGCGCTGCTTGGCGAGCTTCTCGAAATATTCCCAGCCGAGGTCGCGCGCCATCTGCTGGGTCGCGGTCATGATCGTGCCGCTGTAGCCGGGATGCGCCTTGACCATCTTGCCGGCCCATTTCGGATCGAGCAGGTCGGCGAAGCTCTTCGGCGCCTCCTCGGCCTTCACCATCCGGGTGTTGTAGCCGATCACGACGAGGCCCACGCGGAAGCCCGCGAACGTCCCCTCCGGATCCTTGTGCTCGTCCTTGTAGAACCTGGCCACATCCTCGGGCACGAACGGCTCGAGGATGCCGTCGCGCTTCCAAACGATGAAGTGAGCCGCATCCGAGGAATTGACGGCGTCGACCGCATAGATGCGGCTCGCATATTCCTGCCCGATGCGCTGGAACACGCGCTCGGCGCCGGTGCGCTCCACGCGCACCGCAATGCCGGGGAACCTCGCCTCGAAGGCCTTGGCGATCCGCTCGGCGATCGGCAGATCGACCGAGGTGTAGTAGATCACCTTGCCTTCCTTCTTGGCGGCCTCGATCAGCTGCGGCGTGATGGCGGTCGCGGGCGGAGCGGCCGCGAGCACCTTGGCAGGCGTCGCCATAGCACCCGCCGCCGCAACTGCGGACGATGCCTTGAGCAGGTCGCGCCTTGACCATGTCGGTTTCTGCATTGCGATCTCTCCCTGTCAGTCTCGTTCCAAAGCCCGCGTTGCGGGCTCCATCACCCACTGAGTGCGCGGCATCGTTCGGGCGGCATGTCGAGCCAGACCGCGGCACCCTGTTGGATGTTCTCGGCCGCCGAGGCGACCACGCGGATCTGCGTGCCGTCCGCCGTCTCAACCATGTAGTCGCGGCTCGCCCCCAGAAACACCTGCCGCACCACCGTCCCCGGCACGATGTTCTCAGGCCCATCGGGCTTGCTGGCCCATAGCCGTACGGCGTGCTGGCGGATCGCCACCGCGCCTTCCGCGCCCGGTGCCAGCTTGCCGCCCGTGCAGCGCAAGGTGCAACCCGAAAACGAGAGATGACTCTCGTCAAGCACCTTGCCCTTGACGACATTGCTGGAGCCGATGAAGCGAGCGACGAATTCCGAGCGCGGCCTGTCATAGATCTCTTCGGGCGAGCCGGCCTGCTCGATCTTGCCCTGGTTCATCACCGCGATGATGTCAGCCGTGGTCATGGCTTCCGACTGGTCGTGCGTGACGTAGACGGTCGTGTAACGGTATTCGTCATGCAGACGGCGCACCTCGAAGCGCATCTCCTCGCGCAGATTAGCGTCGAGATTGCTCAGCGGCTCATCGAGCAGCAGCGTCTCCGGCTCGACGATCAGCGCGCGCGCGAGCGCCACGCGCTGCTGCTGGCCACCGGACAGCTCGCCAGGATAGCGCTCCGCAAGCTGTTCGAGATGGGTCGTCGCAAGAATGGCCTTGAGCTTGGTGTTGATGGTGTCACGATCGAATTTGCGCAGCTGCAGCCCGTAAGAGACATTCTGCGCGACCGTCATGTGCGGCCACAGCGCGTAGCTCTGGAAGATCATCGACATGTTGCGCCGCTCGGGCGGAACCGTACGGCTCGGCGAGGAGATAACCTGTTCGCCCACCCGGATCTCGCCAGCCGACGGCTCCACGAAGCCGGCGATCAACCGCAAGGTCGTGGTCTTGCCGCAGCCGGAGGGGCCGAGCAGGCAGACCAGCCGCCCGTGCTCGATCGTGAGCGACACGTCGTCGACCACCGCGAGCGAGCCGTAACGCTTGACCAGACCTCGAAGTTCCACCGAAGCCACGCCTGTTTTCTCCTTGCCCCCGGCGCCGGTCACACCGCGGCGCCTTGCTATTGAACACCTAAACCGGCCGCCACACGCCGTGACAGCTTGCCGCCATGCCCAGTTCGTCGCCCCTGCGAGAGCGCAAATCGCACGGCGCCAGAATGCCCAGCGCCGGTTATTGCGCCCTCTGCCCTTGCGGGAGAGGGCACAGCAACAGCCGCCTCGGCTCCCACATCTCCGACGCCGTCCCTACGTGCCGGTGAAAGCCGGCTTGCGCTTCTCCATGAAGGCCCGCCGGCCCTCGGTGTAATCGCTGCTCTTGAAGCAATTCTCCACCAGCTCGGCGCAGCGAGCGAGATTGCGCTTGCTCTCGTCGCGCACCGTCTCGTTGGCGATGAACTTGGCGGCCTTCACGGTCAGTGGCGCATTATTGGCAATCGTGTCGGCATAATTCTTCACATAGGCCTCGAGCTCCGCCTGCGGCACCACCCGGTTGACGAGCCCCATGACACGCGCCTCCTCGGCGTCGAACTGGCGCGCGGTGAAGAAGATCTCCTTGGCGAAGGATGGCCCGACCAGATCGGACAGCCGTTTCACGCCGGGATAGCCGTAGCCGAGGCCGAGCTTCGCGGCAGGAATTCCGAAGCGCGAGTTGTCCGAGCAGATGCGCAGGTCGCAGCACACCGCGAGCCCCAGGCCCCCGCCGATGCAATAGCCGCGGATCATCGCGATCGTGGGCTTGGCAAACTCGTAGATCGACTCGTTGGCCTTGGCGACATTTGCGTTGTAAATCTTGGTGGCCTCGAGCGAGGCGCGCTCGCTCTCGAACTTCGAGATGTCGGCGCCGGAGACGAACGACTTGCCGCCGGCCCCGGTGATCACCACCACGCGCACGTCATCGTCGCGCCCGAACTCGGCGAGGATTTCGGCAGTGCGCGCCCACATCTCCAGCGACACCGCGTTGTGACGCTCGGGATTGTTGAAGATCACGTAGCCGACGTTCCCCTCCTTGCGCGAGAGCATCTTGTCGGTCTTGGTCACATCATCCATCGTCAGTCTCCCGCGCGGCTTTAACTTATCCCGCCAGATCGAGTTGTCCGGTCAGATCGCGCTCGCCTTGCGCAAGGCGGCGATCTCGCTCGCCTTGAATCCGAATTCCTTGAGCACCTGATCGGTATGCTCGCCGAGCTCCGGCGGCCACGCAACCAGCTTGCTGGGCGTGCGCGACAGCGATATCGGCTGGCCGACAAGGCGCATCGTCTTGCCCTTCTTCTTGACCGGCTGCGCCACCTGGAGGTGCTCGACCTGCGGGTCGGCAAAGACCTGGTCGATCGAGAAGATCGGCCCGCACGGCACGCCCGCCTCGTTGAGCCGCTCGACCCAGTCGGCGCTGGTGCGCTTGACCGTGTGGGTGTCGATCTCGGCATTGAGCGCATCGCGATTCTTCGAGCGCGCCGCCGACGTCGCGTATTCAGGGCGAGTCATGAGATCGGGATCGCCGAGCGCGTGGCAGAAGCGCTCCCAGATCTTCTGGCCGGTCGAGGCGATGTTGATATGCCCATCGGCGGTCTTGAACACGCCGGTCGGGATCGAGGTCGGATGATTGTTGCCGGCCTGCTGCGGCACCTCGCCCTTGACCAGCCAGCGCGCCGCCTGGAAGTCGAGCATGAAGATCTGCGCCTGCAGCAGCGAGGTCGTGATGTGCTGGCCGCGCTTCGACTTCTCGCGCTCGAGCAGCGCGACCAGAATGCCGAGCGCGCAGAACAGCCCGGCGCACAGGTCCGCAATCGGAATCCCGACCCGCACCGGTCCCTGCCCGGGCAGGCCGGTGATCGACATCAAGCCGCCCATGCCCTGGGCGATCTGGTCGAAACCGGGCCGGCCCGCATAGGGCCCGTCTTGGCCAAAGCCCGAGATGCTGCCGAGGATGATCTTGGGATTGACCTTGCTCAGCGCCTTGTAATCGATGCCGAGCCGCTTCTTCACGTCGGGCCGGAAGTTCTCGACCACCACGTCCGCCTTCTTCACCATGCGGCGGAACGCCGCGAGCCCCTCCTTTGACTTCAGGTTCAGGGTGATGCTGCGCTTGTTGCGATGCAGGTTCTGGAAGTCCGGACCATCGCGCGGACCGCCCGGCGGCTCCCCGGTCGCGAGCCCCGGCGGCTGCTCGATCTTGATGACGTTGGCCCCCCAGTCCGCAAGCTGGCGCACGCAGGTCGGACCGGACCGGACCTGGGTCAGGTCGAGAACGGTAAAGCGTTCGAGCGCGCGCGAAGCCCGTGGATTTGGCATTTTCAGGCACCTATCGAGGCGTATTTCGAGGCATGTTTCATGGCCCCGGCAGGCTAGTGCCGCCGATTTGAAGGTCCTGTACCACGTGCGGCAAACTCGGTCAGGACCTTCAAATCGAAAAGCGGCTCTAGCATCATAGACTTGCCAGTGCCCCTTTGTTTCCGAAGTTCGTGTCAGAGCTTGCTGCGACGTATCACGAACTTCGGAAACGGGGCACTGGGCCGGGCGGGGCCGACATTCCCCGATCTTGCGCGCATTGTCTACCGAGGAAAGGCAAGTGGCATCGGGTCTTCTGGCATCGGGTCTTCTTGCGACCGCGGGACCGCTCCACTAGGTTTCAAGGCGCGGTGATCGTCTGCCCAACCGGCGCGCTTACGTCCTCCGCCGGCTTGCGCACTCGCCCAGGAGTTAGCCTGTGATCGCATCGAAGCTGTCCGTCTCCGCGCTCGTCGCCACCATGCTTGCCGGCGCACCCGCCCTGGCCCAGACGATGGCCGAGATCGCCACCTACCAGGGCCCCGACCGGATGGCGCGCCTGATCGAGGGCGCCAAGAAGGAAGGCGTGGTCAGCATCTACGGGTCGTCCGTCACGGAGGACATGAAGCCCGTGTCGGACGCCTTCAAGGCCAGGTACGGCATCGACTTTCAGTACTGGCGCGCGAGCTCGGAGAACCTGGTGCAGCGCACGGTGGCCGAAACCCGCGCCGGGCGTTGCCTGGTCGACGGCTTCGCGACGGTTGCGGCCGAGCTTGAGGCGCTGCATCGCGAGAAGCTGCTGCAGGCGGTCAAGACACCGCTCACCGCCGAGCTGATGCCGCTGGCGCTGCGGCCGCATGGCGAGTGGGTAGCAAGCCGCCTCAACATCTTCTCGGCAGCCTACAACACCAACCTGGTGAAGAAGGACGAGGTGCCGAAGAGCTACGAGGATCTCAAGCATCCGCGCTGGAAGGGTCGGCTCGCCGTCGAGGCAGACGATGGCGACTGGTTCGCCACCGTGGTCAGCAAGATGGGCCGCGACCGGGGCGTGGCGCTGTTCCGGGATATCGTGCGCACCAACGGCGTGTCGGCGCGCAAGGGCCACACGCTGCTCTCGAACCTCGTGGTTGCGGGCGAGATTCCGCTGGCGCTCACGGTCTACAGCTACAAGCCCGAGCAGCAGAAGCGCGAGGGCGCGCCGATCGAGCCGCTCTACCTCGCGCCGGTGGTCGCGCTCGCCTACGGGCCGGCGGTGGCGAAGTGCGCGCCGCATCCGCACGCCGCCGTGCTGTTCAACGAGTTCATGCTCGGGGAAGCGCAGCAGATTTTCGCCAAGCGCGACATGGCGGTGACCAATCCGAAAATTCCCTCGATGCCGCCGGGCCTCGAGGTGACACTGATC
>Ga0209683_10000881_pt1 | contig 11600 bp, 8 predicted proteins | sample DOMMetBare2Fresh_FD_187474 | JGI IMG/M metagenome (GOLD analysis project Ga0209683, IMG submission 187474) | Wetland sediment microbial communities from St. Louis River estuary, USA, under dissolved organic matter induced mercury methylation -... | ecosystem: Environmental > Aquatic > Freshwater... | reverse complement strand
TAAACGCCAACGGGCTGGCGGCCGAAGCATTGGCGCCGATCTCTGCGAGCAGCTTGCCATCCGCTTGTTCGAGCGAGCGCGCCAACGGCCAGTTCTTCACCGGCAAATCGGGCGCCGGCGCTCGTTGCGCCCACGCAGGCGGATTCGGAGCCATCAGCGCTACGAGCGACGCAACACCTATGCTGATGACAGCGGCTCTTGTGCAGCGGCGGGAGAATGCGGATCGAATCACGGCTATTACCACCTTAATATCCCGGCCGGGACAGTATATCACCGCAACGGGCTAACTGAAAGAAAAGAAATGTCTCCTGGCGTTGGAGACGGCAAGCGCTCATGACCTCAATCAAAATTAATTTGAGAATTTTTCCTCCGCGGTGAACCGCAACCGCGAAATCGGGACCATCGAAAGCGAGCGGCATTCAGGCGGGAGGCGGATGCGCTGCGCCGGGCCTTTGCGCTCCTACTTGCCGGCGGCGGCGCGAGCCACCTTCTGCGCGAGGGCCTGCGCCGTGTATGGTTTTTGGAGGAACCCGGCCAGGTCGCAGGATCCGAAGCGGCGCAACGCTTCGTTTTCGCTAAAGCCGCTGGAGAGCAGGATGGGGACAGCTGGGCAAACCGTACGCAACCGCTGCAGCGTCTCCTCGCCGGAGATGCCCGGCATGGTCATATCGAGAAGCACAAGCCGGATGTCGCGGCTCTCGGTTTGTAGGATGCGAACCGCCTCGTTGCCATCGCGGGCCACGAAGGTCCGATAGCCGAGCCTGTCCAGGGTGGACTGCACGGTCGTGCGGACGACCTCCTCGTCATCGACAACGAGTACGGCGCCCGCGCCCCGATGCGGTGCAGACGGCCCACGCTCCGAATCGGCCTGGCCACTGCGAGCCAGCGCCGCACCGTCAGAGGCTGGCAACAGCACGCGAAACGCGCTGCCCTGCTTGGGCTCCGTGACAACCTCGATGGCGCCATGATGTCCGCGCACGATGCCTTGCACGGCCGACAGCCCCAGACCGCGGCCGGTGAACTTCGTCGTGAAGAACGGATCGAAGATGCGCGCGAGCGTGGCTTCGTCCATGCCGCAACCAGTGTCCAGCACTTCGAGCAGGACGTAACGCCCGGGCAGGAGCGGCTGGTCGGCCCGGGTGGCCAACGGGTGGTCCGCGCCGATCGACTCGGTGCGGGTGCGAACGGTAACGCGGCCGCCACCGGGACCAACGGCTTCCGCGCCGTTTACCACCAGGTTCATGACGAGTTGCTGCAATTGCGCGAGGTCGGCCTGGACGGCCGGCAGATCCGTGGCCAACTCGAGCCGTAACTCCACGCTTTTGGGGATGGAGGCTTGAATCAGCGCGGTCGTCTCCGGGATGAACCTCGACATATCCACGGGCTGGATGACGAAGCGCCCGCGCCCCGCGTAGGCCAGGATCTGATGCGTTAACTGGGCGGCTCGCTCCGCGGCGTGAACGATTGCCTCCAGACAACGCCGTTCCGGAGCGGCCTCGGAGATATCCTCAAGGATCAGACTGGCGTTCCCCAGCACGCCGGTCAGCAGATTATTGAAGTCATGCGCAATGCCGCCGGCGAGCAGGCCGAGACTTTCCAGCCGCTGCACTTCGCGCTCGGCCTCTTCACGGCGCTTCTGGTCGGTGATTTCGATTGTGACGCCGTCAAAGCGGATGGGCTTGCCGGTTGCGTCCGGAAACGCGCGGCCGGCTGCACGAATCCAGCGGGTGACGCCATCACGTCCGACCGTCCGGCATTCGACGTCAAACCGGCTTCGGCCGGCGATGGCATCCTCGATGGCCAGTTGAATCCGCTCGCGGTCGTCGGGATGCACCAACTCGCTGGCCAGCTCGGCGGTAACCTCGGCGTCCGGAGGCAGACCGAAATGCCGCTTGCAGGTGTCGTTCCAGACGACGTGGCCCAAGGGAATGTCCGAGTACCAGAGCCCCAGGTCAGCCGACTCGATGGCAAGAGCGAGGCGTTCGCTGCTGACGCGCAACGCTTCTTCGGCGCGCTTGCGGTCCGTGATGTCGCGGTTGATCTCGAGGATTCCAGTGATCTCTCCGCTTGCATCGCGCAGCAGCAGGTGGCGGCTCTCGCTCACCACCTCCGTTCCGTCCTTGCACGTTTGGATCAACTCCCCTTCCCAACGGCCCTGCTCGGCAAGGACTTTTCCGATCTCGGACGCCTCGCCGCAACTGCGGGTGTTCAGCAGTTCATGGATCGCCTTGCCAAGCGCCTCGGCCGCGGTCCAGCCATAGATCTCTTCAGCGCCCCGGTTCCAGCCTTGGATGTGACGGCCGGCGTCGGCGACGATGACGGCGTCGTGACTGGCGTTGACCATTCGGTCCAGGCGCCACAATTCCGCCTCGCGCGCTTTCTGCTCCGTGACGTCGCGGAAGACCAGGACCGCACCCAGCACGCTTCCCGAGGAATCTACGATTGGGGCGCCGCTGTCGTCGATGGGAATACGCGCGCCGTCCTTGGCGATCAGGATGGTGCGATTCGCCAGGCCCACGACACGACCCTCGCGAATCGCGCGCGCCACGGGGATCTCGACCCGGGTGTCCGTCTCCTCGTTCCGGATGCTGAAAACCGTCTCGACCCTCTGACCTGCCGCTTCCGCCTGCGTCCACTTCGTGAGCCTGGCGGCGGCGGCGTTCATCAGAACGACCCAGCCCTCTCCGTCGGTGACGATCACGCCATCCCCAATGCTGGCCAGCGTCACCTGCAACCATTCACGCTGCGTTCGCTCGGCGAGTTCGGCTGCCTGGCGGCGGTCGACCTGCTTTTCCAGATCGCGTCCGCGCTTTTCGGCGAGGTCGGCCGAAGCTTCGGCGCGGAATCTCGCCCGGCGTTGCGATTCCGCCATGACAATGCTGAACGCCGACGCTGCGCAAAACAGCGCCAGGGCCAGGGCGTGATCGGAACTGTCGACAGACCATAACGGCGCCGGCGGCGTCAGATAGTAGAGGAGCGCAAGGACCGACAGGACGGCGGCCACAATCCCCGGCCCCATACCTCCGAGCAGCGTCGTGCAGAACACCGCCAGCAAGAACGTCGTGTACTCCGCCTCGGTCAGGAGAAGCGGCTGTAGCGACAACCGGACCGCGAGGGCCGCGCCAACGGCGACCGGCGCGATCGCATATCGCAACGCAACGTGAGAGCGCTTCATGAGCTGCCCCTAGGAGCTCCCCTCTGATTGTATCGTTCCGGGGACGGTTCAGCCCTGCGTTGCGCAGAACCTGCGCCGCCATTCGCCAGCGCGCTAATCGGCGTAGCCCTTTGGGTGCGCCAGTCGCCAGTCCCAGGCGGAACGGATGATGTCATCGAGTTGCGGACAGGTGGGCGTCCAGCCGAGCGCGCGGTGGGCCTTGTCGGAGCAGGCTACAAGGTGCGAAGGATCGCCCGGACGCGGCGGCTCGCGGCGGACTTCGAAGTCCTTCCCGGTAACCCGGCGCACCGCATCGATGACCTCGAGCACGCTGTAGCCTTTGCCGTTGCCGAGGTTGATGAATTCGGAGCGCCCGCCGTCGCGCAAGTAGTCGAGCGCAAACAGGTGGGCGAAACCGAGGTCGGCGACGTGGATGTAGTCGCGCACGGGCGTGCCATCGGGAGTCGGATAGTACTGGCCGAACACTTTCACGTGCGACTGCTGTCCCAGGGCGGCCTTGAGGACGTTCGGGATGAGATGGGTCTCCGGGTGGTGATCCTCGCCGTGCGTTCTGGTGGCGCCGGCGGCGTTAAAGTAGCGCAGAGCGACGAACTTCAGCCCGTAGGCGCGGTCGTAGGTTTCGAGGATCCGCTCCACGGTGAACTTCGACCAGCCGTAAGGATTGGTGGGCCAGAGCGGATGCTCTTCCGGGATGGGATTCTGTTTGGGCTCGCCATAGACCGCGGCGGTGGACGAAAAGACTATCGACTCCACGCCGGCTTCGCGGAGCGCGCCGAGCAGCGCGGTGGTCTGGACGGTGTTGTTCTCGAAGTAGCGAGCGGGCTCGAGCACCGACTCGCCGGCCTCGATCAGCGCGGCGAAATGGATGCAGGCGTCCACGCCGCGCTCAGCGACAATTCGCTTGACCAGCGCCGCGTCGCTGACCGCGCCTTGATAGAAGGGAACCTCGGGATCGATCGCGGCGCGATGCCCTTTCGAGAGGCTGTCGAGGACCACCACATCGTCGCCGCGGCCTCGCAGCAGTTCGACGGTTACGCTGCCGATATAGCCCGCACCGCCGGTTACCAGAGTGGACATATGAACATGGTAGCCGCAGGGGCGCGGCGTTGTACAATCGGCCATGGCCATCGTAGCGGGTGTGGATTTCGGCACTTTGAGCGTGCGGGTTTCGATCGTGGATAGCGAGCGCGGGCGGGTGGGTTCCGCCGTCGGCGAGTATCCGCTGGTGCGCAAGAAGGAGGACCCCGATCACGCCACGCAGTCGCACGAGGAGCACATGCGGGCGCTGGTGGAGGCGACCCGCAAGGCGCTGGAGCAGGCAGGCGTTCCGGGCGGCCGGGTCGAGGCGATTGCGCTCGACACGACCGGATCGAGCGTCATTCCCGTGGATGAGCGGATGAATCCGCTCGACGACTACTATCTCTGGTGCGACCACCGCGCCAAGCGCGAGGCGGCTGAGATCACGGCGGCTGCGCACCGCGAGAAGCTCGAAGTGATCCAGTGGTGCGGCGGCGTCTATTCGTCGGAGTGGGGATTCGCGAAACTGCTGCACTGGCTGCGGAACAACCCCGGCGCACGTGCGAAGATGGCGACCGCGCTCGAGCATTGCGACATGGTGGCTGCAACGCTGTGCGGAATCACCGACCCGGCGCAGGCGCCGCGCAGCGTATGCGCGATGGGGCACAAGTGGATGTGGAACGAGGCTCTGGGGGGACTGCCCGCCGAGGAGTTCCTGGTCAAGGTGGATCCATCGCTGAAGGGCGTGCGGGCGAAGCTGGGCGGGCGGTACGCGACTTCGGAACAGATCGCCGGGCGGCTCTCGCCGCAGTGGGCCCAGCGGCTCGGGTTGCGCGCGGGCATTCCCGTGCCGGTGGGGGCGTTCGACGCGCATTGGGACGCGATTGGCGCGGGGATTCGCGAAGGCGACGTGGTGAACGTGGTCGGGACCTCGACCTGCATCATGGCGATCGCCAAACAGACCGGTCTGATTCCGGGCGTATGCGGCGTGGTGAAGGGATCGATTCATCCCTCCTACTACGGCGTGGAGGCGGGCTTGTCGGCCACCGGAGACATCTTCGATGCGATCGCGAAACGCGCCGGGTCGAATGTGGCGGCGCTCTCACGCGGCATCGAGGCGTACGGCGCGGGACAAACGGGCCTGCTGCGAATGAGCTGGGACAATGGCGACCGCACCGTGCTGGTGAACGCGGAATTGGGCGGCGTCACCCTGGGGTGGAACCTCACGCACACGGCGCAGGACGAGCTGTTCGCGGCGATTGAGGGCACAGCGTTCCACACGCGCATCATTCTGGAGCGCATGGCGGAGCACGGAGTTTCGATTCAGCGCGTGATCAACGGCGGCGGGATTCCGCAGAAGAACGAGACGCTGAACCGGGTGTACGCCAACGTGTTTGCGAAGCCCGTGCTGGTTCCCGAGGACGAGGTGACGAGCCTGGGTTCGGCGATCTTCGCGTTCCTGGCCGCCGGGACGTTCCCAACGATCGAGGACGCGCAGCGGGCGCTTTGCCCGCGCTTCCGCACGGTGGAACCCGATCCGCGCGCGAGCGCGGTGTACGAACGGCTCTACCCGCTCTATCGCAAGCTGTACCTGGGCTTGGGGAATCCGGCGTCGGAGCGCGTCGCGATCGGCGATGTGCTGCCGGCGCTGCGGAAGATCGCCGCGGAAGCGCGTGCGTAGCGGCGGCCGCTACTTCTGCCCGTAGTAGGCGCCCGGGCCGTGCTTGCGCTGGAAGTGCCTGTCGAGCAATGCGTCGGAGATGGGTCGGGCTTCCGCGCTGATCATGAGCGTGCGGAGCGCGGTGCGCGCGATCTCTTCGAGGATGACGGCGTTATGGGCCGCGGACTTTGCGGTGGCGCCCCAACAGAACGGACCGTGACAGGCCACCAGCGCCGCCGGCGTGTCCATGGGGTCCTTGCCGCGCAACCGTTCCACAATCGCCAGGCCGGTGTTCTCTTCGTATGGTCCGTCGATCTCCGTTCGCTCGAGCGGCTGCGTGACCGGCACGGGGCCGTCGAAGTAGTCGGCGTGGGTGGTGCCGAAGCAAGGGATCTCGCGGCAGGCTTGCGCCCAGGCGGTAGCGTACGGGGAATGCGTGTGGACGACGCCGCCGGCGCCGGCGAAGGCGCGATAGAGGACCAGGTGGGTGGCGAGGTCCGAAGACGGCCGGAGCTTTCCTTCGACGGTGCGGCCGTCGAGATCGGTCACGACCAGGTCTTGCGGTTTCATCGTGTCATAGGGCACTCCGCTCGGCTTGATCGCAACGAGCCCGCGTTCGCGGTCAATCCCGCTGGCGTTTCCGAAAGTGTAGATGGCCAGTCCGCGCCGGACCAGCTCCAGATTGGCTTCGAGCACTTCTTCCCGCAGGGATTCAAGGAGCATAGCGAAGCTTCGATTCTAGCAGGCGGGCAAGTCGGGTCGTCTACTCAGGCGCTCTCGTGCGCGAGGCCGGGCGTTGAGGGTCGACGGGGGGAAAGCCAGGTCAGAGTCGTCCACAGGCCCAGCAGAGCGAACCCTGCCATCGCCGCCATCTTGGTGTACCGCCGCTCCGCCCCGCCGTCGTACAAGAGGCGGATCGGGTGGCCGCCACCGTCCGGAGGATCGATCACCATCATTCCGAGTGCATCCGGCGCGATGCGCAGACTGCGGCCGTTCGCTACCGCGCGCCAGCCCGCGTCATAGGCGATCTGTACGAATACGACATCGCCCCGGTCTGCGGCGGCATGAATCTCCGCTTCACGGCCGCTGATCCATCGGAAGCTTGCCGGTTTCGCAGATGGGCTCTCGAGTTCCGCGACGAGTGGTTCGATGGCGGCCACATCCAGGCCGTTCTCCGCCGGCCGTGAGACCACCGACCGGCGCGGGACCACGTGCGCCAGCGAGACCGAGCGGCGGGGAACTCGATAGACCGCGTTGTCCCCCTGGCGCCACAGGACCGGAAGAACTCCCTCGAACTTGCGAGAATTCCAGAATGGCTTAAACACCTCGGTACTCGCCGGTCCCGTCACGCCGATCGCATCCGCACCGAACACGCGCAGCCAAAGCAGCGAGATTTCGGCGTCGCGCGTTCCAGCGTTCTGTCCCGTATAGATTACGTAGACGGCGATGCGGTACTGCTGGGTTGGAACGCTCTGGTCGCAACAGCCGGCGACTTGAGGCACATCGTTGAACATGTTCATCCACAACGAGACGTTCCCCGGCGCGAAAACACGGGAACCGGCCATGTTGTCGCCAAACCAACGAGCCATTTTGTATTCAATCGTAGTGGTGATGTCGAGCGGCCGGGTGAGGCGTTGCGCATAGCGCCCATATCTGACAACTTGTGTCGCCGCCAGCAGAACCAGCAGCGCCAGCCCGCCAATCTGGACGGCGCGCGGACAGCGGCGCCACACCCAGGCGGCGCCCAAGGCGACGGTGGACACGGCCGCCATCTCCCACTCGAGTTGGAACCGGTTGGGCTGAGGCAGCGCCCTCCAGCCGAACCATTCGCGCCCGACCGAAACGACCCCGGTGATCATTGTGAAATACACGAAAAACCGGACCCAACCGCCGGTCTTTAGGCGACGAAATAGAAAATGGCAGCCGGCCAACCCGAGCGCCAGCACGGTGAACGGCGTCAGTTGCGCGCTGGAAAGGCTGGTGGCGTCGGATTGGTGGGCGTTCCTGAACGCGTCCGTGATGATGGATGGGGGAATCCAGTAGCAGGCGAGCAGATATGCGACCGCGCCAACACCGGCTAGAACCGGCCACTGCAATCGCGCTTCGCCGATCCGGCCGGCGCCGGTTTTCGCCAACAGGTATGCCAGAATCGCCATACTGAGACCCATGGCGCCCGGCCAATTCGTCAGAACAACTGCCGCAAGCGCCAGTGGTGCAGCGCCGATGAAGCGCCAGTCGCGCCGGGTCGCCGCGCGGTCCAGGACCCAGATCGCCAAAGGCAACAGGAACAGCGCCGAGATGTGTGGACCCTCGCCATAATGCACGAGCACTTGATACCGGCGCGGCAACAGCAGTCCTCCCGTGTCATGCCGGATGAGCGGGACGACAAAGCAGAGCGGAGAGACAAGCGAATAGAGCAATCCGGCCAGAACCGCATACCCGCGGCGGCGCGTTGCCGCATAACAGAGCCAGAACAGAGTGACCGGGCCCAGTGCGTACGTGAGGCCGGTGAGGAAATGGTAGGCGTGTTGTGGCGTCCAGTGCATCTCCCGGGCAAGCGCCGCCACAGTCACGTGCAATCCGGGTTGATAGACGCGCCAGAACGGCCTTCCCGTAAACCATAGTGGGAACCAGCCGTCCAACTCGCCCCAGTGGTCGACCGCCCAGCGGCTGATCGACATGTACGGTCCCTCGATGGACTCCATCCGCTCCGTGAACTCGGCCGGGAAGAGATCACGGCAGATGTATGCGTTGATGGCGAACAGCAACAGGGCGCACCCCAGAGTCCTGAGCCGGTTACTGGAGACCGCTTTCGTAATGTGATGCATCATTACGCCGGCTGCACCTCTAGCAGCACTTGTACGGTGGGATTGCCGACATCTTTGAACCACATCACGCCTTCCCACACCAGGTCGAGCTCGAGGCGGTAGCGGCCGGCCGCCTCCGGCGCCTGCACGGCGAGTTCGAGCGAAACGCTCCGGCCGGGCTCGAGCGGCGCGGCGAGCCAGGTGCGGGCGTTATCGTGTTGCAGGACGTCTCCCGACGCCGCCAGCAGGTGATACGAGAGGCCGAACACCCGCTGTCCCGCCGGGAACGGCTCTTCGGAAGCGTTCGTCACGGCGACCGGCAGCGCAACCTTTCGTCCGGGCGCGGCCTGTAACTCCGCCACTGCGGGCGCGATCGTTGCGCGTTTCACCGAACCGAACGGGACGAACCTCTCCGGCGTGGAAGCGTACAGATCGATGTACCTGCGGAACGGAACCCCGAACAGCGGAGCGGGCTGGTCCCAGAACTGAACCGTTTTGGTTTCGACCAAGGGGAAGGCCTGCGCGAATTCCGCGCGCAGGTCCCAGGGCGCAGGAAGCTTCTGAAAAAGCGTCTTGGCATAGCCGATCGCCACCGGCCGCAGCGCGTTCGGGTGGCGAAGCATGAACTCGATTGCGCCCTCGCCGACGCCCGGGAACTCGGGATTGAAATAGTCGTCGAGGGCCACCAGGCCGCCCGGCTGTAGGAGCGATTGCGCCAGACGCAGGTCGCTGTAAGTCTCCTGACGCGAGTGGCCGCCGTCGATATGGCAGAAAGAAAACTGGGTTCCCAGTTCCTCCGCGCTCAGTTCCGAAGACGGCCGCGCGAGAATGCCGATGAACGCGGGATCGGGATAGAACCGGCGCATATTGCTCTCGAACGTAGCGCGGCTCCCTCCGCCGGAGCGCGAGACATTCTGGCTCTGCAGTTCCTCGAAGAGGTCCACGGCGTAGAATCTCCTGGCGGCGAGCGCGGCCACCGCTATCGCGGAAAGGCCGTGATGCACACCGATCTCGATCGTGTCGCCGCGGACGCCATGCGCCGCCGCGAGCTGGTTGTAGGCCATGAAGAGCAGCGCGGCGTCGAACTGAAACCATCCCTCGATGCTGTGGAACGCCTCCAGGTACCGCAGGAGGAAGCTGGATTTCACACCGCTCAGTATAACGAGAAAAGGCGCGTTGATGAGTATCTGCGGCCCTTGAGTCGCAAGTCACGTGCGGGAGCTGCCCGGCGAACGGGTGGCTGCGTTATGCTTGACCTGACATGCGCCCCATCGTTGTGTTGCTGTGCTTGTCAGCCGCGATCGTTCTCGCGCAGACGAAGCCGCCGCAGGAGACCGCTGCCACAAAGGCCTATCCCGTCTGGTGGATTCCCGAGCTCAACCTGGCCAAGCTCGAAGATGTGGAGGCCCGTCTCGCCCAACCGTTCTCGGAAGAAGATCTGAACGTCTTGAAACTGAATGCCGAGTCCTTTTCTCAGCCAGCCCAGCTGGAAGTCCATAACTGCAACGAATTGCTGGCGGTGGTTGATCCCAACAAGTGGGACTTCTGGTCCCTTGATCGGGTCGGATCGTGGGGCAACATCGGTTCCGACTGCGCCATCGTCAAGGAGCTCGGTCATGCGACTCCTGCACGCAGGTCTGCCGTACGGAACATGGCCTGGACACCGGCGCTGTTTTCCCTGCTGCCGGCCGGCATTTGCTATGCGGACGGCGAGAAGTCGCACGCCGCCGCGATGGAGGCGGACAAACAGGGCCTGAGCCTCCACCAGTATTCGAAAGGCAAGGCGGGAACCCAGAGGCTCCGCGGAAGTGGGCGCATCATTCTCACCCTCGACAACAGATTCGCTGGCGCCAGCTATGATCTTGTCGCCAGGGGGGACTTCGATGGAGATGGTTGGGAAGACATTGTGATCGAGGTAATTGGCGTCCCCCCCCATTCGGGAAGGGGCACCGTCGCAGTCTACGTCCTTACACGCAAATCTGACAACAGCCGCTTTCAGACCATCAAGGCTATCTTCTAAGGCGGCGGATGCTGCTGGGCGGACGCCGCATTCGCGCTGGACGGAAGCCGGGAGCGCCGTTGTCGGGAGCGACGCGGCACGCTCTACGCATGCAGTCCCGTTGACCCCCGCGTTGGAAACCGGTCGGGGCCGGTCCAAGGCAGGTACTCAAGAGCGGCGTACTCGAACAAGATTTTCTGCCAGGCGCCCCTCACTTGCAGGTTGTCATAAGGGTCGCCTTGAATTCCGTACTGAGCTTCCTTTGAAGCTCCATAGAAATCGAATTTCTTGACCAGCGTGCTAAGGTTCCGGAACTCCGTGCCCGGGTGTCCGACGCCAAAAGCAATGCTCATCAGCCCCAACTTGGCGGAACTGGGAAACTGACGCCACTTGTTCCCATAGTAGCGCGCCAACGTCCTCTCCCAGTTTTGCACACGGACAGTATACAGTTGCTCGATCGTTTCCTGAGTGGTTACAAGCTTAGTATGTTTCGCTTGGTAAGTAGCCAACACCTGCCTGCCGTTCAGTTTGCTGACCGCCGCGTAATCCGCTGCGATGTCGGCGGGCGTTGCCCGCCTGGGAGGAATGTCGGGTGTCCTATGATCCTTGCTAAAGAAGAAGGGCAGGGTCTGGGCTTCAGGAAGCCCACCAACTCCATCGAGGACGTACCCGATGCCAATGGTGACGAGGTTCCTGTAATCTACATACAGGTGGCGGAAGTTACCCTCGAGCGATCCCGAGACAGCTTTGAAATAGTCGCGGTCATATTCCGAGGACGGCGGATGAAACTGGCCAAAGGCTATGCAGTCCTCCACTCCCACTCGTGTAGTGCGGCAAGCAGATCAACGGTTATCCAGGGCGGCGCGGGCACGCTTGACCTTCTCCAGAATATCGGATGCTTTGGCGGTCCAGACGAAAAGCTTCGGGTTGTCATTGTGCTTG
>Ga0209683_10000880_pt1 | contig 11605 bp, 10 predicted proteins | sample DOMMetBare2Fresh_FD_187474 | JGI IMG/M metagenome (GOLD analysis project Ga0209683, IMG submission 187474) | Wetland sediment microbial communities from St. Louis River estuary, USA, under dissolved organic matter induced mercury methylation -... | ecosystem: Environmental > Aquatic >... | reverse complement strand
TGCTGGCGGCCTTGCGCTCCAGGTCGGCCAGGTCGGTCAGATAGTCGGCGGTGGTCTCCACCAGCACGGCCTGGGCGCCGGCGTGGGCAATGGCACCGGGGACCGGGGCCAGGGTGAAGGTGCTGGTCAGCACCTTGTCGCCAGCCTTGACGCCCAGGGCCTTGAGCGCGATGAACATGGCCGCGCCGCATGAACTGACCGCCACGCAATACCGGCTGCCAACGTAGGCTGCGTACTCCTGCTCCAGCAACGAGGGTTCCGGATAGCCCGAGCCCTGCTCGCCGTAACGGTGAAGCCGGCCAGAGCGCATCAGAGACACGGCACGCGTGATCGCCTCTTCGGGAATCGGCTCGGGCGTGCTGAGATCCTTGCCGAACCACAGGCCGTCCGGCGTTTTGATTTCAGCAGGCGGCGTCGGGAATGCAGCCATCTTCCGTTCAATGCTGGTGGCCAGCAAGCGTGCCCAGTTCAAACGAGTCCTGCGGGAAATACTTGCGAAGCCGGATGTCGCCGGTGCGTGCATGGCCCTCCATGCCCTCAAGGCGCGAAATGCGCGCAGCCACCTGCCCGACTTCCCGGCTGGCGCCGCGGGTGAGCCGCTGGTACGTCACCGTCTTGATGAACTTGCCCACGCTCAGGCCGCCGGAGTAGCGCGCGGCGCCTCGCGTGGGAAGGATGTGGTTGGGGCCGGCGCATTTGTCGCCATAGGCCACCGTGGTCTCCTCGCCCAGGAACAGCGAGCCGTAGTTGGTCAGCCGGTTCAGCCACCAGTCCAGATCCCTGGCCAGCACCTGCAGATGCTCGGGCGCGTACTCGTCACTGATCTCGACCATCTCTTCCCGGCTGCCCACCAGCACCACCTCGCCGTAGTCACGCCAAGCGGCGGTGGCCGCATTCCGAGCCAGCTCAGGCAAGGCGGCGATGACCGAGGGCATCAGCTCGATGACCTTAAGGCCCAGCTCGCGCGAAGAGGTGAACAGCCACACTGGGGAATCGGGACCATGCTCCGCTTGGCCGGCAAGATCGGCCGCCACCAGATTCGCGTCAGCCGTTTCGTCGGCAATGATGGCTGACTCGGTAGGGCCAGCCACCACGTCGATGCCGATTCGGCCGAACAGCGTACGCTTGGCCTCGGCCACGAAGCGGTTGCCCGGGCCGACGATCACATCGGCCGGCTTGGGCGAATACAGGCCAAAGGCCATGGCCGCGATGCCCTGCACGCCGCCAAGGGCCAGGACGGTGTCCGCGCCGCACAGCTTCATGGTGTGCAGGATGGCGGGGTTCACGCCCGCCTCCTTGTGCGCGGGCGACGTGGCGACGATGTACGGCACACCCGCCACCTTCGCGGTGCAAACGCTCATGATCGCGGAGGCAGCGTGCGCATAGCGCCCGCCGGGCACATAGCACCCGGCGGTGTTCACCGGGATCAGCTTCTGCCCGGCCACCAGGCCATCGATCAACTCGACCTCGAACTCGTGCAGCGACTCGCGCTGGTGCAGCGCGAAATCCCTGACGCGGGAATACGCAAACGAAATATCGTCCTTGACGCCCTGGGACAGCGCATTGGAGGCCTTCGCGAAGTCATCCTCGCCCACGACGATGGGACCGTGCCAGCCGTCGAAGTCGCGCGCGTACTTTTCCACGGCGCTGCGACCGTTGCGCTGGATGTCCGCCAGCAGACGCTCCACGGTCTCGGACGTCGCGGTGTCGATAGCGTCTTGCCTTGGGGGAGCCTTCTTCAAATACTCAATCGTCATGGAACATTACCCTCAATAAGACGCTTTCACCGGTCAGGATCAACCGCGGCCCTTCCATGGCACCACGCGCCGTTCCACGAACCGCACGAGATGGTCAAAGGCGTAGGCGATCGCGGCGATCACCACGATGCCCATGATGACGACGGGCGTCTGGAGGAAGCGGGATGCGGACAGCACCATGTAGCCCAGGCCCGAGGTGGCCGCCACCATCTCGGCCGCCACAAGGGTCGTCCAGCCAAATCCGATGCCGACGCGCATCGCCGTGAAGATCTCCGGCATGGCCGACGGCAGGATGACCATGCGAATCACCTGCCAGCGGGTGGCGCCAAACGAGTAGGCGGCATGAATCTGCTCGATCGCCGCCGACTTCACGCCGGCCCGGGCACCCAGGACCATCGGCGCGAGCACCGACGAGAAGATCAGCAGGACCTTCGACAGTTCGTCGATGCCGAACCAGATGATCATCAGCGGCAGATAGGCCAGCGGGGGAATCGGGCGGTAGAACTCGATGGGCGGGTCAAAGATGCCGCGGGCGACCGGGCTCATGCCCATCGCGATACCCAGCGGAATGCCGATCACACACGCCAGCAGAAACGCCCCGAACACCCGCAGGGTGCTGACCCAGATGTGCTCCCAGAAGCTGACCCCGGTGAAGCCTTCCTTCATCACGTCAAAGAAGGCGTTCACCACGCCCATGGGCGAAGGCAGGAACAGCGGCTTGATGTAGCCGGCATACGTGACGAAGCCCCAGAAGGAGATCAGCAGCACGATCACGACGGCGCTGATCCTGAAGCTTTCGCCTTGTCCTGGCACGCCATAGATCTCGCCGGGTTCGGCGGGTTTGGCCTTCATCAGGCCCGCCAGGAAGCCATCGCCGCCGGTGGAGCGGTTCTCACTCATCGTGGCCTCCTGCTTCGTCGGCAAAGATGATCCGCAAGATGGTCTCCCGCAACGCAATGAAGTCTGCGGAGGCCTTGATCTCGCGGGCGTTGCCCGTCTCGAAATAGCGCCGGCTGAACGGCAGCTCAAAGGTGCGCGAGATGCGCCCGGGCCTGGGCGACATGACGATCAACCGGGTCCCCATGAAAAGCGCCTCTTCCACGCTGTGCGTGATGAAGAACACCATCTTCCCCGTATCGCGCCACACCTTCAGGATCAGTTCCTGCGCCCGCTCGCGGGTCAGCGCGTCGAGCGCGCCCAGCGGTTCGTCCATCAACAGGATGTCGGGATCGCTGGTGAGCGCGCGTGCGATGCCCACGCGCTGCTGCATGCCGCCCGACAGCTCGTAGGTGGCCGATTGCTCAAACTGCTCCAGCCCCAGCAGCTTGATGAACTCGCGCGCGATGGCTTCGCGCTTGGCCTTGTCGTGACCCTGGATCTTCAGGCCGAAGGCCACGTTGTCCAGCACGTTCAACCAGGGCAGCAGCGCGTGCTTCTGGAACACGACCGACCGGTCCGCACCCGGACCGGTGACCGCTCGGCCCTTCAGGGCAATCTCGCCCTCGCTGGGCGCCATGAAGCCGGCGATCAGGTTGAGCAGCGTTGATTTGCCGCAGCCCGATGCGCCCAGCGCCACCACGAAGTCTTTGTCATGGATCTCGAGATTGATGTTCTTCAGCGCATGAACAGGCGGCTTACCTTTCACCGGATAGAACACCGACACGTCTCGGATGGCAAGAACGGTCATGGGACGCCTTGAACTGGACAACTGAAGTGCCGACCTGCCCTGCGCAGGTCGGCACTGCTGGCACGACCGTCGGCTTACTTGCCCGCAGCCGCCTTGGCGAACTCAGGGTTGACGTACTTGCCGTAGTCGTCTTCAGTCTTGTTGATTCGACCCGCGCTCTTGAGGAATTCAGCGGTGCCCTTGATGGTCTTGGCTGCGCCGCCGCCCATCCAGTTGGCGGACAGGGCCAGATCGGCGTCCGGGTAAATCGTGCCATCAAGCATCGGGACGACTGCAGCAGGCGTCACACCCACGCTCGCAGCGACGGCTTTGATCTTCGGGGAATCTGCGTTCCATGCGGCCTTGTTCTTGTGGAAATCCGCGTTGATCTCGAACATGGCCCTCAGGAACTTGACCAAGCCGTCGCGGTTCTCAGCGGCGAACTTGTTGTTCGCAACCCATGCGTTGAAAGTGAAAAAACCTGCCGCTTTCGCCACGTCGCCCGCGGTGTACAGCACCTTGCCGTTTTCACGCAGCTTCGTTTGAACGGGAACCCAGACGAAAGCAGCATCGATGGCGTTTTGTGCCCAGGCAGCCGCGATCTCGGCAGGCGACATGCCCAGCAAGGTGACGTCCTTTTCAGTCAGGCCGTTCATCTTCAGTGCGCCCATGAGCGAGTAATGGGCTGTGGAGCCGATCGGCACCGCAATGCGCTTGCCTTTGAGGTCGGCGGGTTTCTCGATGCCAGATCCATTTCGTGCGACCAAGGCCTCGGAGCTGTCGATGACCTTGCCTGCAGAGATCATTTGATAGGGCAGACCAGAGCTCAAGCCGGCTGACAGGGGAGAAGATCCGATCTCAGAAATCTGAATGCCGCCAGAGGCCATGGCCGCGTTGACTTCTGCGCCAGAGGCGAACTGCCGCCACTCGATCTTCCAGCCGGTGGCCTTTTCAAGGCTTCCGTCGGCGACGAGCGCCTTGTAGGGAGCAGGATCGCCAAAATGACCGATCACCACCTTGGTTTGTGCGACCGCCTGGGTGACCAGGCCGAGGGTGAAGGCCGTGCCGATGATCAATGATTTAACGAGTCGATTCATGGTGTTCATCCAGAAAAGGAGGCGGTGACGCCTCGTGGCTTGGGAGGGGCTCACTTGCACACGTACACGTGCAGGAAACCTCGGCGCATGCTAGGCACAAGACTTTTTTCCAAATAGAGCCAGATTAATTTATTTCTGGTGCCAGAATGAACGCGCCACGAGACAACGCGGCGGCGGCGGCTCCCGTGCACCGCAGCGTTGCACTGCAGCAGGCCACAAGGTCCGCCGTTGGTGCACGACGGCGGAAAGCGGTGCAGGGCCCGGATGCTCGGGAAGGAGCGCGCCATGAGACAGAAGCAGGAGATCGCCGACATCTGGGCCAAGCTGTTCCCGCAGTTCTCGGGCAGCAGCGGCACCCTGCAGGGCCAGGTCAAGGAGATGATGGTCCACTCCATCCTGATGGGTCTGGTGCCGGCCGGCGCGAAGGTGCCCACCAGCCGCGCCTTGGCCGCCGCGCTGGGGCTGTCGCGCAACACCGTGTCTCTCGCGCTGCAGGTGCTGGTGGACAAGGGCTTCCTGATTGCGGCTCCGCGCAGCGGGCTGGTGGTCAATGGCGACATCCTGCTGGGCCAGGCGGTCCAGTCATCGGTCCAGGTGCCCGCGCCCGCGGCCCTGCAATGGGATGCGCGACTGCTGTTGCGCGCACGGCATCAACGCAACATCGTCAAGCCTGCCAACTGGCAGGACTTTGACTATCCCTTCATCTATGGCCAGTTTGATCCGAGCCTGGTGCCCTTGAGGGACTGGCGCGCCTGCGCCCACCAGGCCCTGTTCGTGCCCGCGGTCAGGAAATGGGCGCAGGACCACATCAACCGGGACTCCGAAGCCCTGCTGGACCAGATCCAGCACCGGCTGCTGCCCGCGCGCGGCATCATGGCCCGGCGCGACGAGATCCTGGTGACAGCCGGTGCGCAGATGGCCTGCTACCTGTTGGCCAACGTCCTGCTGGACCGCAAGACGGTCGTCGGGATCGAGGATCCGGGCTATCCGGACGCACGAAACAACTTCATGCTGCGCACCGACCACGTGAAGGCGCTGCCCATCGATACGGACGGCTTGATCGCCTCGCGCGCGATGGCCCATTGCGCCTATGCGTACGTGACGCCGAGCCACCAGTGCCCCACCACCGTCACGATGCCCCTGAAGCGCCGGCACGAGATTCTGGCGCTGGCCAAGAAGCACGACGTCGTCCTGTTCGAGGACGATCACGAAAGTGAGCTGAACTTCTCCGGCCGGCCGCTGCCCGCGCTGAAAAGTCTCGACACGGACGGGCGGGTCATCTACCTGGGCAGCCTGTCCAAAACCCTCGCGCACGGCCTGCGGATCGGCTACATCGTGGCACCGGCCGAGCTGATCCGCGAACTGCGGGCCCTGAGGCGCCTGATCATCCGGCACACGCCCGCCAACAACGCACACACGGCGAGCCTGTTCATCGCACAGGGCCACCATGATGCCTTCATCCGCAAGCTGAACGTGACTTACCGCGAGCGGCGAGAGCTGCTGGCCCGGGCTTTCGCCAGGCACCTGCCGCAGTTCCACATCATGCCCTCGCAGGGCGGCTCGGGTGCCTGGATCCAGGGACCCGCGGGACTCAATGCGCAGGCGCTGACCGATAGCTGCGCGGCGCGCAGCGTGCTGATCGAGCCCGGCGACATCTTCTTCAGGAAGTCATCCGCGACCAGTCAGTCTTGCCTTCGCCTTGGCTACGCCGCCATACCCAGCAACCTGATCGATGCTGGGGTGAAGGAGCTCGCGCGCGCGTACGCCGCCCTACGTACGCCATAGCGTCACGGCACCGGTGGCAGCCACGGCCTATTGGTTAGGGTCACGCAGCCTTGACCGCCGATTGCGCGTGCGCTCAGCGGTGGCCGGCAATCCATTGGGTCAGCCAGAGGATGCCCCCGTCGCTGCCTGCCGGGCCCAGCAGGGACAGCCCCGGCGGCGCGCCTAGACGCTAACCCAATGGCAAGGACACCTGCGCGAAGCCCGTCAGCCCGGCCAGGCACAGCATCTGGATGGAGCGGTTGCGAAAGCGCTCCAGCTTCTCGCCGCTTTCGCCGAGCAGCGGTGCGGTGTCCGCAGTCGTTGGCAGAACCAGGACGCCGTCCGTGCCCAGCACATCCGCCAGATGCTTCGTGAGTGGCTCTTGGTGGCCGTGGCTGCGGCGCATTGGGCTTCGATCCACGGTCGCGAAGCGCTCGTCGATGCCGGGGCCAAGGGATAGGTTGCGCCGCTTCCCTGGTCTTGGCACGCAGACGTGCCGCCGCGCGCGACTCACTGCACAGCGCCGTCAGGTCGGCTGCAGCCGGTTGCTTGGTTTCGGCTTCCTGCTTGCAGGTACAGATCTTCGGGTGGCCATCTTTACGCCGTTTCCAGCTAAGGAGTTGCCGGGTGCGCTGCCAGGGAGCCGCCCTTCACCTACGACCGCTCCTGTTTAGGGTTGTCCGATACCTGCCCGTCGCACGCCACGGACATGCGCATGGCACGGACCTGAGGGCAGGTGTTGGACAAGCCCCAAGGGAGGAAACCGCGGGGCATGCCGCAGGGGTCGATTGAAGCCCCGAAGCTATGGCGATTTGCGCGAGGCCAGTCGGACGCACAGCCCCAGATCACTGTTCGACGTCGCGCCATGGCGGCTGCCCTTGACGCCTTCACCATTGGTGAACGGTGTTCTCGTGGCGCTGCTGGCATGGTCGCAGTGCCTGCAGCGGTGGTAGTCGCAAGGCAGCCCAGCCGGCAGCCAAATGAGCGGCGCCGGCCTCGGTCGTCGGATGGGCGTGACGTTCATCGCGTCTGTCCGGTGGGCGGTGCGCGGATCGCCGGACCGTGACCGCGCGTGAGGGTCTGCAGGATGACCATCGCATGCCCGCAGTGCCAGCACACGAACGTCGGAGGCTGGATCTGGTGATCGCCCACGTCTGCCGGCACGGCTGCGATGGCCGGCTGGCACAACAACTCGCGCGCCAGGGCCAGGCTGGCCTTGCGGCTGCCGTTGGCCAGCAGCCCGTAGTGCCGGATCCGGTGGAAGCCGCCCGGCAGCACATGCAGCAGGAAGCGACGCATGAACTCACCTGGATCCAGCGTCATCGTCTTGTGGCGCGTGCGGCCCTCGCTGCCGTTCTTGACCCGGTAGTCCTTCCACCGGAACGTCACGCCGTGCTCGTCCAACGCGATCAGGCGGCTGTTGGAGATGGCCACCCGATGTGTGTAGCGCGACAGGTACGCCAGCACGGCCTGCGGCCCGGCGAACGGGCGCTTGGCATAGACCACCCACTCGCACTGGCGCAACGGCCTGAGCCACGACTGGAATGCCTTGGCGTCGGCCAGCTCCGCATGCTCGCCGAAGAACCGCAGCTTGCCCGCCTGGTGCGCCCGCAGCAGTTCTTCCAGGAAGCGCCGTCGGAACAGTCGCGAGAGCACGCGCACCGACAGGAAGAACCCCGGCCGGCAAGCGATCCAACTCTTGCCATCGGGGGCAAGACCGCCGCCGGGCACGATGCCGTGCACGTGCGGGTGATGCGTCAGCGCCGATCCCCAGGTGTGCAGCACCAGCGTGGCGCCGATGCCCGCGCCCAGGTGCTTGGGATCGGCCGCGATCCGCATCAGCGTCTCGGCCGCCACGTCGAACAGCAGGCCGTAGACCACGGCCTTGTTCTGGTACGCAATGTCGGCGATGGGCGCCGGCAGCGTGAACACCACGTGGTAATACTCCACCGGCAGCAGATCGGCCTGGCGCGCGTCGAGCCAGCGCTTGGCCGCACCGCTCTGGCACTTCGGGCAATGCCGATTGCGGCAGGAGTTGTAGGCGATCTGGTCGGTGCCGCAGCCCTCGCAGCGCAGCACGTGTCCACCCAGTGCCGCACTGCGGCACTGTTCGATGGCCGACATCACCTTGAGCTGACCCAGGCTCAGGTGGCCGCGCTGGACTTGGCGCCAAGCGGGCCCGAACTCGCGCAAGATGTCGGCAACCTCCAGGGTTGCCCGCCCCACGCCGGTGAACTACGGGGTGGGCAAGACGTCCAGCGGGCTGACCACCTCGCGCAGCACGGCGGTGGCCACGTGGGTGTAGATCGAAGTCGTCTCCAGCTTCTTGTGGCCGAGCAGCACCTGGATCACACGGATGTCGACCTTCTGCTCCAGCAAGTGGGTGGCAAAGGCATGCCGCAGCGAATGCATCGACACACGCTTGTCGATCCCGGCGGCATTGGCGCCGGCAAGGATGGCGCGATTGAGTTGCCGGGCGGTCAACGGATCCATCGGATCGAGCCCGGGGAACAGCCAGCCCTTGTGGAAGATCTTGCCCTGGGCATGCGCCACACGCCACCAGGCACGAAGGCGTTCCAGCAGCAACGGCGAGAGCATGGCGTAGCGGTCCTTGCGCCCCTTGCCCTGTTCGACGCGCAGCGTCATGCGCTGGCTGTCGATGTCGCCGACCTTGAGCGCGATGACCTCGCCTGCGCGAAGACCTGCGCCGTAGGCCACCGTCAAGGCTGTCTGGTGCTTCAGGTTGGTGACGGCCCCGATCAGGCGTGCAACCTCATCGCGACTGAGCACCACCGGCAGCGTCTGCGGGACGCGCACCGAACTCATCTTGGCCATCAACTCCCCGCGACCGAGCGTGACGCCGAAGAAGAACTTCAAACCCGTGAGCGTCGCATTGAGCGTGATCGGCGACGTGCCTTGGTCGACCAGATGCAACTGGAAGAGCCGAAGATCCTCGGTCGTGGCGGTGTCGGGCGAACGGCCGAGAAACTCGGCAAGCTTGCGTACGGCGCGCACGTAGCTGGTCTGCGTCTTGGGCTCGAGCTTGCGCAGGTGCATGTCCTCGAGCATGCGTTGACGCAGCGGCGTGACGCCAGGTGTTGATCGGTTCATGATGCTGCTCCTGTTGAAGACCGAGGCGGATTGCCTCGATCAGCAACATCGCAGAACCGCCAGCGCAACGAGCAACGACAACGGCGCCGGAGCGCTTACCGCGATAGCGGTTTAGTCCTGTGGCCGTCCAGCGACACACAGGCGTCGCGCTTGAACGATCACTGTCAGCACATCGTGGACGCCCGTCATGCTGGCTCGACCGTCTCCAACGCGGTAGTTCCGGCCACCCAGCATATGCGGGCTCGGCGCCTACTGGGTGGCCGCGAGCCGACCTACGCCGTCCACCGCCTCTCGAAGTCCAGCTCTTCAAACTTCTCGACGAGAAAGTCGACGAAGCACCGCACCTTCGCTGGCAGGTGCCTTCGCGTCGGGTACGCGATATTGATCGTCAGCCGCTGCAGCTCCCACTCGGTGAGCAGCAGTACCAGTCGGCCGGCGACGACGTCGTCGTGGATGATGTACATCGGCTGCATCAGGATGCCCAGGTGCTTGAGCGCGGCGACACGCACGATCTGGCCGTCGTTGGCTTCGAGCACGCCGTGCACCGCCAGCGAGCTCACGCTGCCGTCGCGTGCCGTCAGGCGCAGTTCGTTGGGGTGGTTGGCCAGGTTGTAGATCAGCAGGCGGTGGTTCTTCAGCTCGTCGGGCGCGCGCGGCGTGCCGTGTCGCTGCAGGTACTGCGGTGACGCCGCGAGCACGCGCTTGGTCTCGGCCAGGCGGCGCACGGTGATGGCCGAGTCGTTCTCGTACTCGCGGTTGCGGATCGCCACGTCGATGCCGCCCTCCAGCAGGTCGGTGTAGCGGTTGGACGCGACGATCTCGACACGAAGGTCGGGGTAGCGTTCGTTGAGCTCGGTCAGCAGCGGCGCAATGACGATCATCGAGAACGACAGCGAGGCCTGCACGCGCAACAGGCCGGTGGGCCTGATGGCGGCCTCGTTGACTGCGTTCTCGGCGTCGTGCATCTCCGCCAGCAGCGGCTTGCAGCGCCGGTAGAAGGCATCGCCGACGTCGGTGAGGAACAGGCGCCGCGTGTTTCGCTGCACCAGGCGGGCCGCGAGGCGCTCCTCGAGCGCCGCCAGGTGGCGGCTGGCCGCGGCATTGGACAGGCCCAGCGCCTCGGCCGCGCGCGACAGGCTGCCCATCTCGGCCACCTGCACGAACAGTTCGATTTCGGTCCAGCGATCCATGGGTGCACGTTTACCCGCAGTTTTCCGGGCCGCGGAAGAAAGCTTTGCCGATGCGCGCTTTGTGCCCCATGAGTGGAAGTCTAGAGTCGCCGCGGGATGCACCATATCAATGAAGACACCATCACCCAGGCGGTGATCGCGCGCCACGCCGCGGCCGGCGACACGCGCTTGCGCGAGGTGATGACCACCCTGGTGCAGCACCTGCATGCCTTCGCGCGCGAGGTCAAGCTCACCGAGGCCGAGTGGGCCACGGGCGTGAGCTTTCTCGCCGAGTGCGGGAGTGCGCACGAGCAAGGCCGGCCCGAGGTGGCGCTGCTGTCGGACACGCTCGGACTGACGACGCTGGTGACGGCCGCGAACCGGCGCCAGCCCCTGGGCTGCACGGAGGCAACGGTGGCAACGCCGCCGCCGGCCCATGCTGCGCAGCGGCGACACAGCGACAGGGACCCGGGTGAACCCTGCTTCGTGCGCGGCAGCGTGCGGGCCCTGGGCGGCGCACCGATCGCCGGCGCCGAAGTCTGCGCCGGGCGAGCCGACGGCCAAGTCGTGGTGCGCACCGACGCCGACGGCGCCTTCCTCGCCAAGACCACGTTGGCTGCGCCGCAGCCGATCGCGCACGACGGGCCGGTCGGCCGGATGCTGCAGGCCCTGGGCCGGCACCCATGGCGCGCAGCGCACTTGCACTTCACGATCTCGGCACCCGGCTACGAGCGCCTGGTCACGCAGGTGTACCGTCAGGACGATCCGTATCTCGATGCCGACGCCGTGTTCGGCGTGCGCAGTTCGCTGGTGGCCGACTGGACGCGCCACGAGAGCGGGCGCACGCCCGACGGTCATGCCAGCGCGGTGCCGTTCACCACGCTGGACTTCACTTTCGTTCTCAACCGCGCCACCACAGGAGACAAACCATGAATGCACATCTGCTGAATCGACGCACCGTTCTCGGCGCTGGGGTCGTCGGCCTCGCCACTGCGTCGGGGCTGGCCCGAGCCCAGGGTCAACCGATCCGCATCGGCAGCA
>Ga0209683_10000879_pt1 | contig 11609 bp, 10 predicted proteins | sample DOMMetBare2Fresh_FD_187474 | JGI IMG/M metagenome (GOLD analysis project Ga0209683, IMG submission 187474) | Wetland sediment microbial communities from St. Louis River estuary, USA, under dissolved organic matter induced mercury methylation -... | ecosystem: Environmental > Aquatic >... | reverse complement strand
TTTAGCTCCTTTTTTAGGATTTTATTTATTGTCAGTAGGTTATAGATAAGTATCATCGACATCTTTTTCGCCAGTCAGCATGGCTTTTACCAGTTTTTCTTTATCGATGATACTGGAAGCGATGACACCACCAACGTGTACAAAAACCAGTAATAACGTAAAGTTAGCGAATAACTCATGCAATTCTTCCCAAAATTCTTCGGCCTGTTTATCGACCTTCTGGTCGATATTTGAGACGTTAGATTCTTCATCTTCGTCGTCATCTTCCGCTTTAGCTTCAGCAATAAAGCTAACCGACAGCATTTGCAATTGTGATTGCTGTGCCGTTATCGCAAATGGGCCTTTATTTTCTTCAACGGCGTATAACTGCATGCCGGTCAATGCAGTACCGGCTAAACTGACAAAAAGTGCAATTACCATCGCACCACCCGCCGGGTTATGGCCGATATAATGCTGTGGCTTAAGTGCAATCAGATTTTTCAGATAGCGTATAATCTTAGCTGGGGAATAGATAAGGTTACTGAATCGCGCATACTTCCCACCTACAAAGCCCCACGCTATTCGCGTAAGTAAATACATTCCCACGATATAGCCTGCCCATGCATGTAGGTTCATGAAATCGTCTTCGGTGAAATAGGCCGTAAAAAAAGCAATCACTAAAGTCCAATGCCCAATACGGATCAATGGACTCCATACCTGTATGGTTTTTTTAATAGTTGTCATATTATTTCTCGTGGTCAGTTATAAAATACAGCTTTAGCGAAAACTATATTGCGTTAAACTGGTTCATTTGGCATCCGTCATCCGACGTATAGGCGATTATTTATGGTATTTACTGACGATAACAAACGATTTGGCCAATCAGCCATTGCCCTCAGTTTGTTTGTTTTTGTATTGATTACAATTGATATTACCGGTGACTATGGGGATGGCGTTCATTGGACGCATCTGCTCACAGAAGTGCTGATTTTGACACTGTCCTTATCGGGAGCTGTCTATTTTGGCTGGCTTTATTATCAATTTGCCCAAGCCAAAATAAGTTTTCTGACGCAGAATTTAGCGGTTGCAAACCAACAAGCCCAACATTGGCGTGATGCCAATCGAGAGCTTATCGCGGGATTGGCTGTGCAAATTCAAAAACAGTTTGATGCCTGGCAACTCACCCCGGCTGAAGCCGAAGTCGGCCTGCTGATGTTAAAAGGCCTCAGTCATGGCGAAATTGCCCAGTTGCGTAACGCAAGCGAGCGAACGATACGCGATCAAGCCCGTGCGGTTTATCGGAAATCTGGAGTGACAGGACGCACTGAGCTATCCGCTTTTTTCCTGGAGGATTTACTGCTGCCTCATCAGAAATAGAGAAAGCTTATAACATCAAAAGGTAAAAAAACAGTCAGTTCTAAAAACAGAATCCGCCTTTAAATATAAGCGCGATCATTATGAAGCAAGTAAAGCGATAAGTTGTTCGAACACATCACCGCCTCATTTAGGATTCAAAAAAGAACAAACTCAATCGTCTTCGGTACGTCCGTGAATGCTGATTAGCTCACCTTCGAACGCAATTATTGAAAAAACAATCGGTCTGCAACAGACACTGCAATCTTCAATATATTCCTGATCGTCTACCGAGCAGTCGACTAATAGTTTAATCTGCTCCCAGCAATAGGGGCATTGAATATTTGCCGTTTGAAGATTTTGCACAATTTCACGCAAACAATGTTATCGATTAACGGATGTCCCTTGTTAGAGGCGCTGCAATCTATCTTTACCAGTATAAAAGCTTAATTCCCGTCAAGCCCTCATGATATTATGATGATGGCAAGACGATCGCAATTATTTGATCAAACCAAATAGTAACTATGTTTGGGGTTTTTATAAAAAATAATCCTGTTGTCATATCTTTCGACCCTAAGGGAGAAATCATGTATCTACTGGACACACCCCAGAGTCTCAATATTTCTGAGTTTACTCGAAATAAAAGCGACCCTGAATAGTTACACCAAAAAAACTCGTATATTTACTGGAGAAACCATTATGTCGCTGAGCATGTACCAAGCATCAATTCCGGTTTTTATCCGGATGCTGGAAAACTTATCTTCGATATTAGACAAAGCAACTGTCTATGCCGAAGCGAAAAAAATAGACCCTACTGTCCTGGTTAATGCCCGGCTGGCACCGGATATGTACCCTTTAAGCAGGCAAATACAAATTGCCACCGATATAGCAAAAGGCTGTGCTGGCCGACTCGCCGGCAAAGAAATTCCTCGTTATGAGGATACCGAAACCACCTTCGGTGAATTGCAAGAACGTATCGCAAAAACCATCGAGTTTTTGCAAAGCATCAGTGCCGAGGAAATTGACAATAGTGAAGAAAAAAGCATCACCTTGCAAACACATAGCCGAGAACTAAGTTTTTTAGGCCAGCCCTATATGTTGAAATTTGTACTGCCCAATTTTTACTTTCACGTTACCACAGCGTATGCGATTTTGCGCCATAATGGACTTGAAATAGGGAAAATCGACTTTACGGGCAATTATTAGATCACAAAAACAGATGGTGGCCAAGCTTCAACAGCATGTCAACTGGTCATCAATGAAAGCTGCAACTTGCGTCTCCGTTAACCCAATAAAAAATTAACCGGTTGGCTGGCATTCCGTCGGCAGTTCATTAGGCCTTTTAAATTATCATGATGTTGATGGTAAACTGGATAAAATAAACAGATAATTGACAATATTTTGCATATTTACAGAAGGTTTAAACCTGATCAAGGCCCATTTTCATCATTGGATCGACGAATCGTTTTGATTAGCTCAATCAATTCTTTTTCTTCAATAGGTTTGGTCAGGTAATAATTAAACCCGCAGTTTAACGCTTCCGTCTTTTTGTTTTCATCGGCATAGGCGCTTATAGCGGCCAGTTTGATCGGGTTGCGGTGTTTTCTTAATGTCTGTGCCAACTCCAGCCCAGTCATTACCGGCATATTTAGATCTATAAACGCCATTTGATACTTTTTTTCATAAATCAGTAGCAGTGCCTCCTGCCCGTTGATCGCCGTATCAACCGTGCAGCCTTGAAGTTCAAGCAAATTGGCAAGCAATAATAGATTGATTTCGTTATCATCCGCAATCAATATATCGACCTGAGCAATTTCATTGGCATCTGATAACATCTCAGAAGTTAATGACTCGCGGATTTTTTCACTGGCTGCTATTGGCAACGAAACTGAAAAAACACTGCCCATGCCAGGCTGGCTATTGACTGTTAAAGTTCCACCCATCGAGTTGACCAATTCCCGAGTAATAGCCAACCCTAGTCCTATTCCTTCTCGTTTAAATTGAGTTACCTGGATTTGCACAAAAGGGAAAAAAATTTGTTCCTGATCCTTTTTAGCGATTCCGCAGCCCGTATCCTCAACTGAAATATTTAAATGACCGTCCCGATAGCTGGAACTAATGATGACATGCCCTTGGTCCGTATATTTTATGGCATTACTAACCAAGTTAACCAAAATTTGCCGGATACGCTTTTCATCTCCTAAAAGATAATGAGGCATTGCTGAATTGCGCACAACCAGTTCAAGGTGCTTCTGATCGGTTTGAAGTTTAAACATGTTAATAATCCCGGCTATCAAAACTTCAAAATCAAATTCACTAATGTCCTGTTTTATATGCTTGGATTCAATGGATGAAATATCAAGAATTTCAGTAATCAACGTTAATAGATTATCGCTACATTCTTTGATAATGTTGATTTTATTTTTATCTTCCTGCTGGAAATAGGATTTCTTTTGCAATAATTGAGTGAAACCCAATATACCGTTCAAAGGTGTTCGCAGCTCATGGCTAATATTGGCCAAAAGCTTGTTCTTGGCTTGATTGGCGGCTTCAGCGGCATTTTTTGCTTCCAATAATGATAGCGTTCGCTCTGTAACAAGAGATTCGGTTAGAAAAAAACGCCCGGTCAGTATTAGCAATCCAATCCCTAAAAGCCCGGTAAAAAAAAGTCCTCCAATAAACACTAACCACAACGGCCAATAACTCATTGAATTGTCGATGAAAGAATCGTGATAAAAACTTAAGAGCCATTGCTGGTTGGCTACAGTTAACGGATATTTCTGAGTGTAATCGATATAGCTATCATAAATATTGGAAAAAATGATGTTTTTATCCGGTTCCTGACTATTGGGCACGCTAATAGTCAAAAAACAACCTCGGGAATTTAGCCCTTTTAGCGCCTGATGCACCAATTCACTAACGGAAACAGCGGTCGAAATGGTACCCAGCAATGTTTTTCGCGTATCTGCAAGCGCAAAAACGGGGTTGATAACATTCATTAAATCATGGCTGACGGAAACATAAATTGCCTCCGGGGTGAGAAAATTGCCCTCAGCCAAGGTATTTAAACCGGGAATGGGCAGCTGCTGGATGAATGCGGAATTGATATTTTGATTGTTTAAAACTGAAGTAAACTCGAAATGTCCGATGCCGTTATTTGTATATCTGATCCAGCTGATTGACAAAATCTCTTTAAATGGAGATAGCGATTGTTGAGTAAATAACGCAAATTCCTGGTTTTCCACCCGCCTGGAGCCATTAAAAAAAATTCGAACTGCGTTAATCGCTTGTAAATCGCTCAGAATTCTGTACTTTAACGCTTGTGACAAAGTGATTGTCTGGTCTTTAAAGCGTTTTTTGTGTTGTTGAGCTTCTATTTCCCTAACAGAATAAAAAAGGAATACGACCAGGGCAAAAGTGGCAAGCAAAGGAATCCCGACTGAAAATCGACGTTTGGACCAGATCTCCCGAGGCTCAGAAAAAGCAATTAACATCAACGGCGCAAACACCATAACGCCCATCGTATCGCTGAGCCACCAGGCAACCCACTTGACCGGCACTTCCGGATACGAAATGAGCCCCGTAAGTTTCATAGTCGTAATTACGATTGTTGCAGGTATCAAACAACTCAATGGCCCGCCAAGCAACATAAAGGTGAGGATGCTTTTATCATCCAGTAAAGCATTGGGGAAGCCAATAGACTTCTTAATGAATTTAGCGCCTGCTAATGCGGAAAGCGTTGAGCCGAAAGCTGCTGCCAGGCAAACCAGAACATAATTTCCATTAAAACCGAAAATCCATGTGCTAACACAAAGATTGCCGATAAAAATACCCGGCCAAAGATGTTTGCCGAACAATAGCATGGCAACCAAAGCAATGCCGGCTGGCGCCCAAAAGGCCCCAACATTGCTGGGGGGGATTTTGATTATCAGTCCGAGCAGGCCGAAAATAAAATAGGCACCGGCGATAGAACCAGTTAACAGCAGATATTTGAGTGTGCCATCGATAGAGAAGCGCATTGCCATGAATTTAATAACGTAAACACCGGCATGGCTTTATAAGTAACCATGCAGTCAAAATACCTGCCACTGAATCCAAATAACACGAAGAGCGCGAAGTTCTTAACGACAACGTGAACCGATTGATGCTTCATCCGAACTCACATCATCTAGCTACATACCTCATTAATAAATATCGCTATGCAGGATAAGAGCCTCTGAAGCACAAGTAACAATGCCTGGAGTTTAACGGTCTATCGTTAATAATAAAAACTTCTTTTACCCAGCAGCTGCACCTGCATTACCCTATTTCCTGTGTCGCAGGAAGGCGCATGTTCTTCGAGATTTATTTAAGGAATTTGCACACGTTTTGTTGATCAATTTATGGACTTTTGCTTTCAGGAAAATTCCGATCAAATCCAGAAGCAAGTTTAAGGCATATAATGAGCAGTTGATTCCTTAAGATGATCAGGTACATCTATTTTGAACAGCCGAGCCACGACTTGAATCAACTTATCCGGAGTTTACTTTTGCCGATGCCTGTGGGATTGACTACAACTTTAGTTATTTCTGCTAACCAGGCTGTCAAGATGCTCAATCTTTACCTTGGTAAGTCCTTGCAGACCAATCCGCTTTGCTGCGCCATGCGATAAATCAATTAAACGGCCTTTCTTGAAAGGTCCCCTATCATTAACGATGACATCCACCGAACGGCCATTACGAAGGTTGGTCACTCTTACTTTACAGGGTAAAGGAAGGGTTTTATGTGCGGCGGTTAGACCATGCGGCCTGAAACGGCTACCCATTGCGGTTCGATTGCCTGATTCTGATCCATACCAGGACGCTATGCCTTGTTCGCTGTATCCCGTAGCAGAGCGCATTGGATAATAGGTTTTGCCTTTTACCCTGTAAGGTCTATTGTAAGGAGCGTTGTATTTGTATTTATAGGAATAATTGTCATGACTTTGAGGTGCTTGCCGGATCGGCGTTATTAACGGAGCTTGGGAAGCACAACCAGCGAATAAACTGCTAATCAGTATCAGGAGGCAGCTAAGCCATCGGCAAAAAAAATTAATTTTCCATTTAAAATCAAGTATATCATAATTATGCATAAGTATCTCGAAAGCATGAATTGTTTAATCAACAATAAGTGGACATAACTTTTTTGATTTTAACGTGGTGGCATTGCAGAATTTCATCCAAAAAAATCTCATACTAACTGCGCAAGCTTAAGAATATCTTATGGGAGCTATAATTAAAATATACTCTTGCCCCCATCAAATTCATTATTAAAACATTTTATTAGGCGCCAACTGCCAATAATGGAGTAATAATCTCTAAGATTTGTTTCTTTGAAAATTCCCCCGGATGCCGGTGGATGATTTGTCCATCTGCATCAACAATGATAGTAAAAGGCACACTATCAGATATGTTGCCGAGTTTATGGGCAAGGACAACTGCCTCGTCCGCCCCTATCAACATTGGATAATTGATATTTATAGAACTCAGGTATTGATTAACGGATTCAAGTTCATCGATTGCCACACCGATAAATTGTAGTTTTTGATTCGAATATTGTGCCTGAAGGGCAATAAATTCAGGGATTTCTTTTCTACACGGTTGGCACCAGCTTGCCCAGAAATTGATTATAAGTATCTTTCCACGCCATTCGGAAATAGTATGTTGTTGGCCTGACAGGTCGGGCAAACTAAATTCTGGAACCGACTGTCTTAAATCTTCACGAAATGGCCAACTGTTTCGCACCATAATACCTGTTCCCAGAGATATGACCGCGATGATGATAATCAGAATGGATTTGTTCATGATCTTACACGCTGCAAAGTATTGGCAAATGTCTCAGCGTCCTGATAGCCTATTACTCTGAGCGATGATTTCTCCTGCCGGTCGGTGCCAAAAAATAACACGCCAGGCGGGCCTATCAGATTGAATTTTGCCAGCAGCGCCTTATCATCATCCGAGTTTTTGGTCACATCGGCTTGTAATAATACAAAATTAGCCAAAGACCGCTTCACTTTAGGGTCCGTAAACGTATAGGCCTCCATTTCCTTACAGGAAATACACCAGTCGGCATAAAAATCCAGCATCACAAGCTGATTATTAGACGCCGCTTGCGCCAGCCGGCGTTCAAGCTCCGACAAGGTGGCTACTTTTTCAAAGGTTATCCCCTGTTCCTTAGCTTGGCTAGTACTTATACCAAGGCCCTGTAAAGGTTGTAAGGGATTGTTATTGCCGAGGCTAAAACCAATCAACAAGATCAGACCATAAGATAGCATCGTTAAACCGACGCCTTTCCAAAGCTTACGCCAACCAGAACTGTGTTCGGGCAGAGTATCGACGGCGTTCAGGTAAATGGCGGGGATGATAAGTAACACTGCCCAAAGCAACATAATGATGGAGGCTGGCAAAATCCGGCTTAGCATCCAGACCGCAACCGCCAGCATAATTACACCGAAAACGGCTTTGGTTGAATTGAGCCAATCTCCGGCTCGAGGTAATAACTTTCCAGCCGATGCGCCTAATAATAGCAAAGGAACACCCATGCCTAATCCCATCATGAATAAGGCGCTACCACCCAAAACAGCATCTCCGGTCTGACCTATGTAAATCAAAGCAGCCGCCAATGGAGCGGCAACACAAGGCCCTACGATAAGCGATGATAATGAACCCATGATGGCTGCACCAAACAAGGATCCGTCACGGTGTTTTTCGCTGGAGTTATGCAGTTTAGCCCGGAGGAAGTCCGGAATGTCAAGGTGATAAAAGCCGAACATTGATAATGCCAACAGCACGAAAATAGCGCTGAACAAGCCTATAATCCAGGGCTGTTGAAAGGTGGTCTGCAGATTGCTGCCAAACAGGGCGGCCAGAATTCCGAATACGGTGTAGGTTGCCGCTGATGCCAGCACATAGCTAAGAGAGAGTAAAAACGCTCTCGCGGTCGTAATGGTGTGTCCACGTCCTACAATTATGCCGGATAAAATCGGGATCATAGGAAAAACACAAGGCGTGAATGCCAGCAACAAGCCAAAACCAAAAAAACTGAGCAGCGTGATCCATAGACTATCCTGCTGCAGGGATAATACTATCTGATCTTGTTCAGAAAGCGTGTTATGAGGCTGAAGATTGTTTGCATCGCCTGCCCCCGTTAATTCGGCCGCCGGAAGCACGAGATCAAGCTTTTTGCTCATGGGCGGATAACAAACGCCACGGTCAGCGCAACCCTGGTATTTGGCTTGCAGTGTAATGATCGTTTCTGATGAATTTGTTCGAATAAGTGGCAAGTCAAAACTGAGTTTATTATGAAAAATTTCAACCTTTCCGAAAGCCTCGTCATGACTGGGCGCGCCTCTGGGTATGGAATAATCGCCTAATTTAATGCCCTCAGTGCCTGCTAATTCAAGTTCGGTTTTTTCCCGGTAAAGATAATAACCGTCGGCAATTTGCCAATTCACATGGAGGGTATTGGCATCTTTTACCGATGCAAAAAACTGAAAAGCCTGATCCGGTGGTAATAACTCATCTTCAAACAAATTCAATTTTATGCCTGGAAAGCCTTTAACCAATCGATTAACGGGAAAGGCTTTAGCAGATACTTCAGGTTTCGGCAGGTTAACCTCGAGTATTTTTTCCTGGGGGGGATAACAAACGCCCATGTCCGCACAACCCTGATAATGCACCATGATTTGAACCGAAGAAGCGCCGTCCGCCGCTTTCAATAAAACAGGAATTTTAAGATTGTTACGATATGTAATCACTTCGCCAAAAATATCATCTTGTTTCATTTTTCCTGGGGGATATTCTGGCTCATTCAGTTGGATACCCTTGGTTTTGGAAACACAACGCATTTTTTTACGGTAAAGATAATAGCCTTCAGCAATATCCCAGGAAATTTCCACTTGCTCGGGAGTGACCGCACGGGCTGATACTTTAAATGCCTCATCCGGCGGCAAGGGCTCTTGATTTTCAAAAGCCCCGACAAACTGGCTAAATAATGTCAGAAAAATAAAAAATATTATTTTAACGAAAGACATGAATCAATCCACTTCAAATATTCTGGTAAACCGTTTTCTATGGGCAGAGCGATGATTTCCGGAAGTTCGTACGGGTGAAAGGCTTTTAGTTCAGCTTCAAGCATTTGATAATAATTGCTATTAGACTTAATCAGCAGTAATTGTTCCTGAGCCGAGTCAATTTGCCCCTTCCATTTATAAATGGAAATTATGCCGGGCACAATGTTTATACAGGCAGCCAAATTGCTTTCAATCAGATGACGAGCAATACTTTCCGCAGTGGATTTATCCGGGCAAGTACAGATAATTAATAAGGCGGTAACGGCCATTTTGTAGAGCACTCAAACGTAAGCGTGTATATTATCCTGGAAATAGGTGCGTTCGCCCCCATATTGTATATTGATGAATAAAATAAGAGTATCGAAATGAGAGTTTTTCAAATAGTGTTCTTGGTTGTCCTGATAATTCCCTTTGCCGAAATATATTTGCTATTGCAGGTGGGTACTTTGATAGGTGCATTTCCAACTATTTTTTTAGTCGTTTTTACTGCGGTGTTGGGTGCTTGGCTACTGAGACAACAAGGATTTGCAACCTTTCACCGGTTTCAGGCCAGTTTGGCGCAAGGCGCGATTCCAGCCTATGAAATCATTGAAGGGCCAATTATTTTGGCCGGTGGCATATTATTGTTAACGCCTGGTTTTATTACCGATATACTGGGATTTGCCTGTTTGGTGCCGCAGATCCGCAAAAAAATAGCACAATATGTGATTGAGAATCACCTCGTTCAGACAGGAGGGCCTTTTCAGCAGGCTAAACCCGCCGAACAAGACGTTTTGGAGGGTGAATATACGAAGGAAGATTAAAGGTGCAGAGAAATCAGTTTTAAATCCAATCCTGTGCGGGTGTTGACAGGGAAGACCTTTCTTTCCTGTCAACGAAATCACTGGGCCGTTGTGTTTAATGCTTGAGAAATAAGACTGGTTTAGCCCTTCAACCTTGCATCCTTTACTTCATATCAAGATTAACCGTTGCTTGAACCGCCGGAGGGATTACAGGTATTTTTGTTGAGACCTCCATAGATAGGACAAAAGCCTGAATAACCTGTAGCAATCAAAACCAGGCCAACTAGTAATAATAATATTGAAGCAGTGAAAATCGAAATAACAAATAGTGCTGCGCCTGCATATAAGCGGTATTTTTTTTCTTTTTCACCAACATTGTGTTCAAATTTCATCATGCGTTTATAATCAAAATTCATCTTTATTCCCTCTTAATTCTCTTTTTTTATAGTTGTTAGCATGCACATCGATATGATATGCGGTGATCATAGCAAAAACAAAATATGGTTTGTTTTACGGAACCCCAAGCAATATACACAGCTTCAAAAAATGTGCAAGAAATAAATCTATGGATGTTACCGCAATAATTGATCCTTTAAATGAAGACCAGCGTCAGGCCGTGACCGCTCCGGCCAAGGCAATGCTGGTATTGGCGGGTGCAGGTAGTGGTAAAACCCGGGTATTAGTCCATCGTATTGCATGGCAAATTCGTGTATTGGGCGTGCCCATGCATGGTATTTTAGCAGTAACGTTTACCAACAAAGCGGCAAAAGAAATGCGCGGCAGAATCGAAGAATTGTTGGGCATTTCCGCGCACAATCTATGGATCGGTACTTTTCATGGCCTGGCCCATCGATTGTTAAGGCGGCACGCAAAACAGGCTAACTTACCGGATGCTTTTCAAGTAATGGACTCGAGCGATCAGCTTAGAGTCGTAAAACGCCTGTTAAACTCTCTCAACCTTGATGAAGGCAAGTGGCCACCACGCCAAGTACAATGGTATATCAATGCCCAAAAAGAAGAAGGTATCAGAGCCCGCCACATATCCTCAGTTGAACAACACAGTTCCGGCGATCTCTATCAGCGACAAATGTTGGCCATTTACCGTGCTTATGAAGAAATTTGTGAACGCAGCGGATTGGTGGATTTTGCCGAATTGTTATTGAGGGTGCATGAATTATTGCGCGACAATCCGGACTTGCTGGAGTTTTATCAACAACGCTTTAAACAGGTTCATGTCGATGAATTTCAGGACACCAATACCATCCAGTATGCCTGGTTGCGGTTGCTGACGGAAGGCAAAGACAACCTGTTCGTGGTTGGCGATGATGATCAATCCATCTATGGCTGGCGCGGTGCAAAAATCGAAAATATCTACAATTTTCAAAAACATTATCCGAACCACCAAA
>Ga0209683_10000878_pt1 | contig 11610 bp, 7 predicted proteins | sample DOMMetBare2Fresh_FD_187474 | JGI IMG/M metagenome (GOLD analysis project Ga0209683, IMG submission 187474) | Wetland sediment microbial communities from St. Louis River estuary, USA, under dissolved organic matter induced mercury methylation -... | ecosystem: Environmental > Aquatic > Freshwater... | reverse complement strand
CATCTCGATATTCAAGTTAGGACTGAACCATCCAGTTATTCTGCGTTCCATACTCTCTTCCCCTCAATTGACCGGCGTGGCGCACGGGCGTCCGTCCCTGGCTCCAGTCCCGGTAAAATCCGAATTAAGTCTTTTGCTTACCCTGTTTGTTGGCGGCGAGGATATTCTCGCAGTTCAACTGGCAGTGCAAGTGGCGGCAGTGAGGAAGGATGGAAAACGGACGCGGAGACGCGGGGAGGAGAGACGGGGAGACGCACGGACGCGACGATACGGCGGTTGCGTCTCCGCGTCTCCGCGTCTCCGCGTCTCCGCGTCTCCGCGTCTCCGCGTCCCTCCTCCCCGCGTCCCCGCGTCCCCGCGTCCCTCCTCCCCCCGTCCCTCCTCCCCGCGTCCCCGCTTCCCTCCTCCCCGCTTCCCCGCGTCCCTCCTCCCTTCATCCTTCGTCCTTCATCCTTCCCAATCCCTTCCTCTTCTTGACGGTCAAATTCTCATCTGTTATAAAAAACGTCCGCGTTCTGAGCATGGTTTCACTATGCAAGGGGCGCTTATTCCGCAGTAGCTCAATGGTAGAGCATTCGGCTGTTAACCGAAGGGTTGTAGGTTCGAGCCCTACCTGCGGAGCCAGTATTTGTTAGCGAAATTGAAGGAAAAGGCCACGGCGACTTGTGGCCTTTTTCGTTTTGTGCCGCGATTTGTGCCAAACGGCTATTTTGTCCCATCGTACGACCAGGTTTTTGGTATGCTGTCAGCCTATGTCATCAGTTTCGGGTTCGAACGCAGTTACGCAGTTCCGACCACGTCGGGAGGGGCCGGAAGCCCTCATGCAGGACATTGTCGCCTGGCATGTTCCGGCACTCTTCAATCGGAACATAAATTCATGGACCGCCGCTTCCCTGCCCCTTGGCGCCGGTATTCCCGATCTGGTCGTGGTTTCGTATTGCCCGCAGGTATTCGCGTTGTCGAATGTAGATCTCAACGACGCACAGATACTCGCGTATCTTCGCGCGGTCGGAAAGGCCCGGCTGGAAACGATCGCCGAGCGCATCGGCACTTCCCCCACAAAACTGAGCACGCGACTCTCCAGCCTTATTGATGCAGAAGCAATCAGGACCACGTCGAACACCTTTTCCCTATCGCCGCTGTGGCGACAAATTCTCCCTGAAATCATCTCCATCGAAGTAAAGATATCAAACTGGCAAAAAGCGATTGAGCAGGCAGCGCGCAACAGGATTTTTGCCCATCTTTCATTCGTGGCGTTGCCCGAAAAGGTTGCGGAGCGCATTCGAACGGAGTCACTCATTCGCGATCTTGGCATCGGACTGATTTCTGTATCCGAAGATGCTGTACCCACCGTCATCCGGAAACCCCGCCGCACGCGCCCGACTGTTTGGACGTACTACTATCGGCTTGCTTCAATTCTTGTTAGGAGTCGCTCCCACTAGTGCCCTATACCATCGACATCAAGGAGGCAGAGAAGTTGTTCCCGGACTACACCTTTGTCCGGCCATTGACCCCCAGCGAGCAGAAAGCCGCCTTTCACGTCAAGGATAAGGCAACGGGAACCGATCTCTGCCTCAAGATGATTGCTCCCAACTATGAACGCGTTCGCCTCGACCGCGAGATTCGGGCCCTCCAGGACATCAGTCATCCGAATGTCGTCAAGCTCATCGAATATACGTTCTCCTCGAAACCTGGAAGCCAACGCCATTACATCGTCGAAGAGTTTGTTGAAGGGCAAGACCTGACCGCGACTCTGATCCCAGGGGAGCCGTGGACCATCAAGGCTGTCGCAGAGTTTTTTTCCTTACTGTGTGACGGCCTCTTCGCAATGAAGGAGAAAGAAATTGTCCATCGCGATCTTAAACCCGCAAACATTCGCGTCAGACCCAACGGATCTCCGGTCATCATTGATTTTGGTCTCGCGCGTCACCTTAGCCTTCCTGACGTGACGCTGACTGTTGCGGGTGCGGCTATAGGCACACCCCGTTACTTTGCGCCTGAACAGTTTGATGGGACAAAGCATGACATCGACCATCGCACAGATTTGTTTGCGGTAGGAATTTTGATCTATGAAGCGTTGACTGGTGAATCTCCTTTTTACCACTCCGGCATGACGGCCTTAACCCAGCTCCGTCAGGCCGTGTGCGACTCTACCGTCCATCTGACGAAAGCATCTTTTCAAGCGCTTGACCCGAAGTGGAAAATTCTCGTCACGCGTCTCCTCGAGAAAGAACGTGCGAAGCGGCCGGCCGACGCGCGACAAGTAAGCGCCGTGCTAAAGAAATTAGGAGGCATTTGATGAGACGGGGCGCATGGCATCAGTGCGGAGACCGCAGCCAGAAGCTCGTGAGAGAACAGCTTCAGCAGGGTGCCGGCGTCGGCGTTATTATTAGTCCGCGGGACCTTAGCCGCACGAATTCGATCACGTTTGCGCAAGAGTATCGAGATCTTGGCGCCGAGGTTCTTCTCGATCATCAGTATTACATTCCCGAATTCACAAACAGACGCCTCGACTCCTATCCGATCTCGTGCTTTCGCCAGGGCGTGTCATCTCTTAACAAGATTTCTGATCAGGACCTAACGAAGTTCAAAAATGAACTCCGTGTAGACAATGAAGCGCTCAAGACAGACGCTGTGATTGCGCCGGCAGTCGTTTACGAGGCCGGCCGCGCGGACATCGAACAATTAAATGTGAGTCTCTTTGCCGCAGCCAAAGGTGTTGCCGAAGATTTGAAAATCCCTATTTACGCAACGGTCGTACTCGGCCGGTCCGTCACGGCCGCAGACAAGACCCTTCAGACCGCGCTTTCCCAGGCAACGGCATTGAACTGCGATGGATGGTATTTTGGATTTGAATTCGAGGACGAGCGTATCCCCAGCGTGCGGGAAACGGTGCGCCGATGCTGCGTTGCCGGGTTGACTCTCGCCTGCACGGGCAAACCCGTGCTGCATGCCTACGCGGGTCCAATGGGATTATTGTCGTTCGGATTCGGCGCTACCGGCGTTGCTATTGGTCATAGTCAGAATCTCTGGAAATTTACACGAGACCGCTGGATGCCTGCTGCACCGCAGGGAGGCGGCGGCGACGCGCCAGCGCGCTTCTTTTCTAGTGCCTTGTGGGGAACAATAATTTATCCTGACGAAACTAGTCAGCTTTCAGCTACGCTTCGCAATCAGGTCTTGACCCACTCACCCTTCTCTGGACCCGTCGCATCGAATTTGCCGTGGCCACGTTGGGAGTCCGGAAAACATCTTGTGTATCTGCTCGCTAAGCAATTCTCAACGATGGCTGCAGAGACGGACCCGCGAAAGAATGTGAGCGCAGCCATCACGGTCCTGGACAATGCCCTCTCCCTTCATGCAGCCATTCAGGCAAGCAATGTGTTCCTGAGCGACAACACCAATGCCTACCAGGCCAACTGGAAGGCTGCTCTTGAAGACTTGCTGAAAGACAACCAAGCCGATTTTGATTTCTACGATCTCTTGATCTAGTTCATAGGTTCGCGATTGCTCAAGTTTGACCTTGTGAGACCGACGATCCTATCTAGACGGCATATCCATCCTGCCTCAGAAGTTCAAAGGTTATCCTCATCTCCGCCGTGGGTGCGTAGAACAGGTTGCGGAGAGTGTCCACTGCGGGGAGCCAATATTTCTTAGGAATCTAAGAGGAAGGCCACTCTCGACGGGTGGCTTTTAGCTTTTTGTGATGTGGCTTGTGACGTAACTCTCCGTTTCAGCCCCTTTTTGCGTGGTTGACTCCCACGCGCCAAGATCCATGGGACGACTATAGACGGTTCGGGCTTGAAGACGCGCTCACAGACCCGTCCTGCGTTCCAATTCTTCGGGATAACGAGCCCCTTGCACTTCGATCTTTGCGGCGGCGCTATCAATTTCACGAAGATCGTCAGAGGTAAGTTCGACGGAAGCTGCTCCAATGTTCTCTTCCAGTCGATTCAGTTTCGTCGTGCCCGGGATGGGAACAATCCATGGCTTCCGGGCCAGCAGCCAGGCCAGCGCTAACTGTGCCGGTGTCGCATTCTTGCGCTCTCCGATCGACCGCAGCAGGTCAACCAGTGCCTGATTCGCTTTCCGGGCCTCAGGCGTAAAACGAGGAACGATGTTGCGAAAGTCAGAACTGTCGAACGTAGTGCTTTCATCGATCTTTCCCGTGAGGAAGCCTTTGCCAAGTGGACTAAAGGGAACAAAGCCGATGCCGAGTTCCTCGAGAGCCGGTAACACTTCCAACTCGGGCTTTCTCCACCACAACGAGTATTCGCTTTGCAGCGCTGTGACGGGCTGAACGGCGTGGGCGCGACGGATCGTTTGCACTCCTGCTTCAGAAAGTCCAAAGTGCTTCACCTTACCGTCCTGAATCAGGTCCTTGACCGCTCCCGCCACGTCTTCGATGGGCACGTCCGGATCAACGCGGTGTTGATAGAAGAGATCGATGCGCTCGATCTTCAGTCGCTTGAGCGATGCATCGGCGACCGCCTTAATGTGCTCCGGCCGGCTGTCCACGCCCAACTGCTCCCCGTTGGGACCAAGTTTGAAACCAAATTTGGTGGCAATGACTACTTGGTCGCGGAAGGGAGCGAGCGCTTCGCCCACGAGTTCTTCGTTGGTGAACGGCCCGTAAACTTCAGCGGTATCGAAAAAGTTGATGCCGCGTTTTATGGCCGTTCGAATCAGTGAAATCATCTCCTGCTTGTCTGCGGCCGGGCCGTAGCCATAGCTCATTCCCATACAGCCAAGGCCCAGAGCCGAAACTTCCAGGTTCCCATTTCCAAGTTTGCGCTTCTGCATTGTTGCTCCTTTCCCATTACTCAGATTTTAGTGAAGCCATGTCGATGGAGAACCGGTACTTCACGTCCGACCTGAGCAGACGCTCGTAGGCTTCGTTGACTTTCTGGATGGGGATGATTTCCACGTCGGCAGTGATATTGTGTTCACCGCAGAAGTCGAGCATCTCCTGCGTCTCGTGGATACCGCCGATACTCGAACCCGAGAGACTGCGGTTACCCATGATGAGGCTGAAGGCGGAGACGCCCAGGGGCTTCGGAGGCGCCCCGACAAGTGTGAGATTGCCATCGACACTGAGCAGGTTGAGATAGGAGTTGATGTCGTGATCGGCAGAGACTGTGTCAAGGACGAAGTCGAAGCTCCCGGTGTGTTGCTGCATCTCCTCGGCGTTTCGGGAGATGACCACTTCGTCCGCGCCAAGGCGGAGCGCATCCTCCTTCTTGTTGGGCGAGGTGGTAAAGGCAACGACGTGAGCCCCAAACGCGCGGGCGAACTTCACGCCCATGTGGCCCAGGCCCCCGAGGCCGACCACGCCGACCTTCTTGCCCTTTGTGACACCCGAGCGGCGCAGGGGCGAGAAGGTTGTGATCCCCGCGCAGAGGAGCGGCGCGGCTCCTGGCAGATCGAGGTTTGCAGGAACACGCAGAACGAAGCGTTCATCAACGACGATGCCCTCTGAATAGCCGCCATAGGTAACGCCATCAAGGTGCTGGTCCGAAGACCCGAACGTGAGAACCATGTTCGGGCAGAACTGCTCAAATCCGGCTTTGCATTGGGCGCAGGTACCGTCTGAGTCAACCATGCAGCCGACGGCGGCGAGATCACCGGCCTTGTATTTTGTAACCTCAGCACCAACCTCGGTGACGCGGCCGACGATTTCGTGGCCAGGTACTATCGGGTAGACGGTGGCGCCCCACTCGTTACGCACCGAATGGAGGTCGGAGTGACAGATGCCGCAGAAGAGAATCTCGATCTGTACGTCGTGTGCGGTTAGATCGCGCCGCGCGATTGTGGTGCGGACAAGCGGCGCTGTCTCGCTTGCAGCAGAATAAGCTTTCAGCTGGTGCATTAATCTAAACTCCTAAATCAAGTTTTCTTATCTAATTTGTCCCGGCCTCGTACCCTTCGTCACTTGAACCACGCTCTACATGTTTGTCGCGAGCCTGCATCAAGGTCTGGAGGGATCTTACTTCGGATTTGTCGTGGAGGCCTCACGCGCTCGTGCTCAACCGGTCACGATATGGCAGGAAACCGCGAATTCTGGACCAGAATGAGTTGCCGGAAACCTCGAAGAAAGATGACGGGCAGCAGCCCGACCCTGGAGATTTCTTCTTTGCGACTGCGAAATGAAGGTCCACGCTGGCGGCGGGACGCGCTCGAACGCTCTGCTTCGTTTCGCAAAACAGCCGTCGCGCCACCTCTATCCGCACAGTATTGTGATAGCGCAAAGGTGAGGCACCCATGACACGCTTGTGCAGGCGATGAAAGTGAAAGTTCGCTTCCAGTTTCGAACAGTTAACCCAACGCCAGTCAGCGGCAAGCTAATTCCTGGGCCATGGCCAGTAGTTCCGAGCGGCGCAGCATACCTGGATCGTGATGCCAGGTGGGTGCCTGGTGCGGGGCTTCGAGGTGGAACCACCATCCCTGTTCGGTGTCCCAGAGTCCCTCGGCGGCAAGTCGGCGCCGCGGATTATTGGTTGCCAATCTGGGACAATCGGAAAGGTCGTCGGCCCACTCGTTCGGCGCCCTTAAGGGTATCCCCCAATGGTTCGCCGCATAGGCCATTAGCGCCACCGTTGGCAGCAACGTAGCCTCCTCGGGCATCCAGGATTCAGTGCTGCAATACCCAACCATCTCAATCTGCACGTAAGCGCGACTATTAGCTGGAGCATGCAACGCCGAAGCCTGAACCCCAACCGGCCGGCACTGAATTATGCGGCCCTCGCCGGCAATGAAGTGAGGTGCGGAGAATTCCTTAGCCAGGGTGGAATAAGCTCCTTCCACGCTGGGGCCTTCGGTTGTGTGCAGAACTCCCACTCCGGTTGGTTCCATCGGGTAGTAGGGCTTTCCTCCACGACGTCCAATCTCGCGACGTTCCACTGTGAAATCAAAAATCTGATCCAGCCACTCTTCAGCCATTTGAATTCCTTTCAAAATTGCGATCATGGCCCAGGTCTGGGCCAGATAATTACCCTGAGGGTTCGGTAGGACGCCTCATGCTGCCAGCCGAAGACGTTGTTTGTCAATTTGCGAAGCGGGCGCTTCACGATTCAAAAGCCCGCCCGAAGGCCGTACCCTATGCGCCGGTATTGCGGCCGAGACACTCGCTTAATTTCGCGGCCAGTTCCGTCACGTAAGGCTCCTTGATCAGGTTCAAGTGATTGCCGGACACTTCGTGAATTTCCATGCCGCCACCCGCCAGTTCGCGCCAGCCTTCAACTAAGTCAAAAGACCCTCGCAGGTCGCCGCTTGCCCAGAAGAGCGTGACCTTTCCCCCAAATACTGTTGGCACATAATTGAGTCGGGCCATTGTGTTGAACTCTTTGACGTTGGCAAGCGAGCGCGGCAAGCGACGCCCAAAACTGTGAAACAGGTGATAAGCGCTCCGCCACAGTGCAGCTTTGATCTTTGCCGGCAGATACTGGACTTTTTCCGCTGCATAAACAAACTTACCGCGCCACGCCAGCAAGCTTACGTTCGAGTGATGAGTACGCATTCGCTTGACGAACAAATTGACCTTGCTCGACATGCTCTCGGCGCCGAGTAACAACTTCACGTAACCGGAAGGATAGGTATCCAGTAGCGCCAGCAACGCAATTTTCTCCCCCATGCGCTCGAGCTGGCAGGCCATCTCAAAAGCAATCGTACCACCCATCGAGCGCCCGCCGATGTAATACGGACCCGCGGGCTGAATCTCTCGCATCTCCTTTATATAATGCGCGGCCATGTCCTCGATGCGCATCTGCGGCTCATGACGGCCGTCCACGCCCAGCGATTGAAAGCCAAAGAACGGTTGTTGCGGCCCCAGATGGCGGGCCAGATCGTAATACTCGAGCACTGTTCCGCCCAGAGCGTGGACGCAAAAGAATGGCGGTCTGGAGCCGGCAGGTTGAATAGGAATCAGTGACGACCAACGCGGAGCCCAATCGCACTGAATCGTTTCCGCAAGTTGGGCCACCGTTGGAGTCTGAAAGAGAGTGGCCAGGGGCAATCGTTTCCCGAACTGACGCTCGATCTGTGTAAACAGGCGCACGGCCAGGAGAGAATGGCCGCCGAGTTCGAAGAAACTGTCATTGACACTAATATCTTTAATGCCCAGCACGTCTGACCACAGTCTGGCCAGGAGTTTCTCTACAGTCGTTTGCGGAGACAAAAAAGGAGCCTGTGCCTGCCCGCGTAAGTCTTTCGGTTTGGGCAGGGCCGCACGATCGAGTTTGCCGCTGGCCGTCATTGGTAACGAGTCCAGAACTTCAAACGTCGCCGGCAACATGTATTCAGGCACCTTTTGTCTTAGAAACGAGCGCAATTCTTTTTCTTCAAGTGCCTGCCCTTGGTGGCAGACGACAAAGGCGGCCAACTGCTTCTCGCCAGAGGTGCTTTCGTTCAACACAACTACACTCTCGCGAACAGCCGGGTGCTGTGCCAGAGCTGCCTCAATCTCGCCCAGCTCGATTCTGAAACCTCTGATCTTGGTTTGGAAATCTCTGCGCCCTTCAAAAATTATTGAACCGTCGGCAAGCCTTCGTCCGATATCCCCGGTCCGGTAAATCCGGCCACCCAAGCCATCAACGGCAAACACTGCGTCGGTCGCTGCGGGGTCGCGCCAGTAGCCCACGGCCACATGCTCGGAGCGAATGGCAATCTCTCCGCGCACCTCGACTGGTTTGCCGGCCTCGTTCAGTAATAAGACTTCCGTATCGGCAACCGGATAGCCGACCGGTACTCCCTGACCGGCAATGTTTGTTTGCTTGTCAATAAAGTACTGCAGGCAAACCGTTGCTTCAGTTGGCCCAAATCCGTTTACCAGCAGGCAGTCCTCGGGAAAATGTTTCTGGTACAGTTCGACGTCGTTGCGAGTCACCTCTTCGCCCCCTAAGACCACCAATCGCAGTCGAGAGAAGTGCTCTGCAGCGGTCAAAGAATTGGCGAAGTAACGGTAGACTGTCGGCGTTGAATGATAGATCGTGATCTCTTCCTTTTTGATGACTTCCGTCAATCCGCCCAGTCCGTCCTTTTTGATATCGACCGGGTAGAGCGTCGCTCCATTCAGGAGAGCGCCGTAAATGTCCATCACCGCTGCATCGAAGCAATATGACGAGACCACCGTTAACCGGTCAGCGGCACCGATTTTCAAATTGTTCGTGTAAGCACGGATGAAATGCAAAACATTACGATGGTTCTGCATTACGCCTTTCGGCTTGCCGGTCGAACCGGAGGTGTAGAGTATGTAAGCCAGGCGTGAGGGAGGTACTTTGAACGAACCGGCCAGGGTCGTGGCTGCACGATGCTGCGAGACGTCGATCAGATCAATGCCCTGCGCGGTTAACTCTGTCGCCAACTTCCTTTGCGGGGCATCAGTCAGCAGCGCTACTGCCTGGGCGTCGGCGAGGATATATGCCAGGCGTTCAACGGGACATGAAGGATCGAGCGGGACATAGGTCTTGCCGGCCTTTAAGCAACCCAATATGGCGGCCAGCATGGGAGCGTCGGGGTCAAACAAGAGCGCAACTCGCTCCTCTCCTGTGCCACGCCGATTAATGATTTGCTGAGCCACGCCATTGGCCCGCTGATTCATTTCCTCGTAGGTCCATTCGTGGTCCCTGCTCTTTACCGCAATGTGCGCAGGATACCTTCGGACCTGACTTTCAAAGCGTTCACCTATTGATTGCTCGATTTCGTTTTTTGGAAATTCTGAAAATGATTTTGCGAACTGAATAGGACTGCCGGCTTTGCTCTCGTCAGTCCCAGTCCCCAGCGGATAATCCGAAATGTGGCGCTGCGAGCCTTCTGCAATACCTGCGAGCAAAGCTTGGTAGTGAGAAAGCATGCGCGTGAGAGTCGCAGTGTCGAAGAGATCGCGGTTGAATCTGAAGCGACCTACAAGCCCTTCAGCTCGATCATCCAGCTCCAGGTACAAATCGACCCTGGCGATGCCGGCGTCCACATCGACCTGGCACAGCTCCCATCCGGAACGAGGCGCCGGTAAAGGGGGCTCCATGACGAACATCACCTGAAAGAGAGGATTGCGGCTCGGGTCTCGTTCGAGGTCGAGCTCTTTGACCAAACGGTGTACAGGGACGTCACTGTGGGCCAGCGCGCCCAAGGTCGCCGCTCTTACCCTTGTCAGCAGCTGGCTGAAGGAGGGATCTCCAGAAAGATCTGTGCGCAAGACCAGCGTATTGAGAAAAAACCCAAGCAGTTTTTCCAATTCCGGGCGTTTGCGGCTGCTCGTAACCGTACCGATAACGATGTCATCCTGATCCGTATAGCGCCGCAGCAGCACTTGAAACGCGGCCAGGAGTGTCATGAACAGGGTAGTTCCTTCCTGGCGGCTCAGGGTTTTCAGTCTCTCGCTTAACTGTTGCGGCAGCGTAAATGACAACTGCTCGCCTCGGTAGGTTTGGGTTGCTGGTCGCGGACGATCAGTCGGCAGATCGAGCGCCGTGGGTGCACCGGTCAACTGCTGTTTCCAATAGGCGAGTTCTTCATTGAGTACTTCGCCTTCCAACTGGTTGCGCTGCCAGGCAGCGTAGTCTGCGTATTGGATGGGGGGATGCGGAAGCGCCGGCAGCTCGCCGTTAACAAACCCTTCATATAACGAGGCCAGCTCGGGCAGGAAAACACTGTACAGAGAAACACCATCGAAAATAATCTGGTGCAACGTCAAAAATAAGCGATGGTCGCAAGCGCCCAGGCGCACGAGCAAAGCCCGAAACAATGGGCCCTCGCTGAGGTCAAATGGGCGGCGGGCGTCTTCCGTTGCCAAACGCAAGGCTTCCGCCGCGCGCTGGGGTTCTTCCAGGTTCGTTAGATCGACTACCGGGAACTCAAAGTCGGTAACCGGGTTTATCAACTGAACCAGCTGACCATTCTGCACGGCAAAGTTAGTGCGCCACGCTTCATGACGACGAACGATCTCATTAAGACTCTGTTTCAGAGCCTTAAGATCCAGGACGCCTTTCCGCAGGACCGTCACCGGCTCGTTATAAATAGTTAAATCAGGTGCAAGTTGGGCATGTATCCAAAGCTGCTCCTGGCCAAGCGATGTGGGTGCGGGACTTTCGACGGGGCGAGGTGGGATGACGCGAGATTCCGGCGAGAGACTAACCAGCTCTCCACGCAGGTATTTATCGAGCAGGACTCGCCGCGCATCCGTTAATGCCGGCGAGTTTGCGAGTGGTGTTTGACTAGGCAATTCCGAGCTCATGAAAACTAGATGCGACTCTGGCGCAGTTGATTCAACGCTGGCCGGCAAAAGTGGCTGACATGTCGCAGCGGCAAATTCAGGAGCTCAATCTCACGGAGTTTGAAACATTCCCGTCATGCGGCTCCATGAAACGGGCAGCCACCGGGCCCGCTTTCCTTCGCAGGCGCCGCAGCTACCGCGGCATTTCCCTGCCCAAAAGTTATTGGCAGCGAGGTCAACCCTCGCAGCCCCAGATTATCTCTCCACTTCAGTGGACCGCCGGCGAGCGCCATACCAGGCAGGCGGCTCACAATCGCCTCGAGTGCCAACTGCCCTTCGATACGCGCGAGGGGAGCGCCGAAACAAAAGTGGCTGGCCCATCCGAACGCCAGGTGCCGGTTATC
>Ga0209683_10000876_pt1 | contig 11620 bp, 12 predicted proteins | sample DOMMetBare2Fresh_FD_187474 | JGI IMG/M metagenome (GOLD analysis project Ga0209683, IMG submission 187474) | Wetland sediment microbial communities from St. Louis River estuary, USA, under dissolved organic matter induced mercury methylation -... | ecosystem: Environmental > Aquatic >... | reverse complement strand
TGAATGGCCCGCACAAGTTTGGCGACCCGTTCCTTCAGCTCATCTGAAGGCGCAGTGCCCACCAGAACAACCCTGCCGTCATTGACGGTCGCCGTGATACCTAATTGGACCAGGCTGGCCTCGCTTGCCAATTTAGCGTCGATTGCCGCTTGAACTTCGGCATCGTCGGGCGTTGCAGCCGGGGTAGCCTCGTCGTTGCCTGGCGAAGGGGTTGCGATGGTCTGAGCCTGTTTCGGACTGGGAGTCAAAGACGGGGGAGAGACTTGTGAGTTTGCCGGGGAGGCCGGCGGCAGCGGCGCAGGTGAGACGGCAATCAACCTGGCGGAAGTGGTATCGGTAAGTTGGCCACTAATTGCCAGCAGCAGCACCGTGGTCAGCAAGGTCGCGAGCACGACAATGCCTGCGTTAAGCAGCATCGGGTTGGTGCCGGCGTCGTTTCTCGCAGGCCTCCGGGCGTGTGGTCGTCTCGGTCGACTCCCTCTGCTTGCCGGAAAGGGAACCTCGACGCGGCTGCGCTTTGGTGTTTCTCTGTAGTTTCCCATGAATGGCTCGAATGGATTCTAACATTCAATCCTTTAATTGACAGTGGGATGGGACACTGTAACACCGGTCGCTTCTCGGGCAACACGCAACTTGATAATTTGGGTTACAATCGCCCTATGGCTACGGCGATTGTTCATCATCCGCTCTTCGCTAAGCACGACACTGGTCCCCATCATCCGGAGTCGCCATCGCGCTATGTAGTGGTGATGAAAGCGCTGCGCGGTGAAGCCGAGTTATGGCCCGGGCTGCTGGAAGTGGAGGCGAGGGAAGCGCCGCGCGGGGTCGTGCAGGCATGCCACACGCCGCAAATGTTCAAGACCGTAGAACGGGTCGTGAAAGAAGGGCTGGGGTCTTTGGATGCTGACACGAATGTGTCGCTGCACTCGCTTGAGGCAGCCTTGCGCGGTGCCGGCGCCGCCTGCCAGGCTGTAGATCTGGTGATGAGTGGCACCGCAAATAATGCTTTCGTTCCGGTGCGGCCGCCGGGGCATCATGCTACGGCGGAGCATGCCATGGGCTTCTGTCTGTTCAACAACGTGGCGATCGCCGCCCGTTACGCTCAATCACGCTACCCGGAGATCGAGCGCGTAGCAATCATCGACTGGGATGTTCATCATGGGAACGGCACGCAGGGAATCTTTTACGACGACCCGCGGGTTTTCTTCTTTTCGTTACATCAATATCCGTGGTATCCCGGCACTGGTTCGCGCGGTGAAACAGGTATCGGGCGCGGGCGCGGCTACACGCTGAACGTGCCCCTGCGCGCTCAGACACCGGCGCATGAACACAAGCGCGCACTGGAGGCGGGGCTGCAGGAGATCAACGAAAAATTTCGCCCCGATTTCATCATAATTTCCGCCGGCTTTGATTCACACAAGGGAGATCCTCTCGGCCAACTGCAGCTCGCTGACGACGACTTTGTCTCGCTCACGCGCGATATAAAAGAGTGGGCCAATGAATGCTGCGCCGGTCGAATCGTTTCCTGTCTGGAAGGCGGTTATAACCTGAATACCTTAGGAGAGACCGTGGTCGCGCACGTGAGGGAACTGAGCACCGGTATTGGCTGACTTGCGATCATTAGTTTCTGTTGTAACAAACCCGTTCGTGGAGTAAACTCCTCACCGTTTAGGGCCTTCGGAGCACATGTCACAACCGCTAATTGAAATGCAGATCCTCTTTGAGTTCCTGAAGTATAGACAAAGGAACGCTGATAGCCGCTCCGAACATATGAGGGCATAACCAGATGGCTATGCTCTCGGAGAAAAAAGAGTCATGCCAGACATCGAAATCACCTGCGTAGAGTGCAACAACGCATTCCCCTTTTCTGAACGAGAGCAAGAGTATTACCAGGAGCGCAACCTAACTCACCCGAAGCGTTGCAAGGCTTGCCGGGATGCCCGACGTAATAATTTCGGATCGGCCAGAGGAGCGGGCGGAGAGCGCCAGCGATTTGAGATTACGTGCGATCAATGCGGTAAGGTTGATTCAGTACCTTTTAAGCCTTCCAGTGGACGACCGGTATTGTGTGGCGACTGTTTCAGCGCCAGCCGGGCACAGCCTCGCGCTTAGCCTCATCTTTTTGGTAACGAGAGAGCTTAGCTTGCGTGACGTCGGAGGCGAGGGCCCGGCGTACGCAAACGCACACTCACGTTTCTGATCAAGCTTCCCAGGGCAGGCCCGGCCTGCCGAAGTGACCATAATTTGTGGTCGTCCGGTAGATAGGTTTGAGCAGATCCAGACGCTCGATAATGGCCGCCGGACGAAAATCAAATCCACGGGAAAACTCGACCGCCGCCTGGTCATTACCGGTGCCAAATGTTTCCACCTTGATGGAAACCGGTTGGGCCACCCCGATGGCATAAGCTACCTGCACCTGCGCTTTGCGCGCCAGACCATTCTTGACGAGCTCACGCGCCACAAAGCGACAGAAGTAAGCGCCACTGCGATCTACCTTCGAAGGATCCTTGCCACTGAAAGCGCCACCACCATGTGGCGCCATTCCACCGTAACTGTCAACGATAATCTTGCGGCCGGTTACACCACAGTCTGCTGAAGGCCCGCCGTGCGCAAAGCTTCCGGTGGGATTTACCAAAAAACGTGTTTCCCGGCTAAACCAGGAACCGAGTCCAGCCGGCGCCAATTGCTCAATCACATATTTACGAATCTCGCTCTGCTCGACTCCCTCGAAGTGCTGGGTTGAAACCACTACATCGGAAACAAACCTGGGTTCGTTACCTTCGTAAACCACGGAGACCTGGGTCTTGCTGTCCGGGCGCAGAAAGTTAACGACCCCGGCGCGCCGATCGTCAGCCAATTGCTTTGCCAGCTTATGCGCAAGATGAATCGGAAGCGGCATCAGCTCGGAAGTTTCATCTGAGGCGTACCCGAACATGATGCCCTGATCGCCTGCTCCCTGATCGCCATGTTCGGTCCTGGCTGAATCAACGCCCTGATTGATTTCGGAAGACTGTGTGCTCAGGAATTGAGTAATCGTTACTCCCTCAGCATTGAAAGCTTCATTAGGTTCGACGTAACCGATTTCGTGGATTGCCTGGCGAGTAACTTGTTCGTGGTCCACTTTGCCGTTGGACGTTATTTCTCCGGCCAGAACGACGTTGCCTCCTTTGCACAGCACTTCACAGGCGACGTGACTCTGCGGGTCTTGTTCGAGGTAGGCATCGAGGATGGAATCGGCGATCAGATCGCAGACCTTGTCCGGGTGTCCTTCAGAGACAGATTCGGAACTGAAAGTAAATCGCGCTTGGCTGGTATTCATGTTGGAAGTTCACCTCAAGTAAAATTAGTCGCGGTCATGGCTTAAGCATGGTCACAAACCTCCTGGTTCTCAGCCTCGACGCGGACGACCAGATGTTCGTGCCCAAAACTGAAAGCCACCAATTGCATCAGCGATCGGTGGCAAACGAAGAATGGAGACCTGGCAGTTTCAGAAGCTGTATGCTCCTGCACATCGGGGCGCCAAAAAACTCCTGCCCCGGGCACCGTCTCCTGTTCGGTTGCCGGATCCCTGTGGATCGCTCATGATGCGAGGGAAAGATTAGCAAAGCATCTATTCACATGCAAGAAGGTCCTCCGCTTGATTGATTCAATTTCCTGCTGCGTTCTCTTATCAATAGTCCACCCTCAATCTCGATCAGACACCGTCTCAACCAGATGATTCTCAGACTTGATTAATCGAACCGCTTTCCCGGGCTTTTGCCTTAATAAGGGGCAAACCGTGGCGGCAGTTTGCCGAACTGGACCGGGCGCTCCAGTTGTCATCACTCGCCGAAAAAGCTATAAGGACACTCTTATTCTCAGTTCAACAGCTTCGGAGGGAGATAAACGCTTGCCGCAAAGTCGTCATAGAAAGATTACGAAGGCAAAGAAACGTCCCAGGGATTTGACCGCCACCAGTTCATCAGGCAGCGGTCCGAGGAGCCGGCAGCAGACCACGACAATCTTGATTGTGATTGCGGCAGCGTTGCTCCTGGCGATTGGAGGGTATCTACTCTACACGCACACCGGGGCGACGGAAATAACCACGCCCAGCGGATTAAAGTATACCGACCTGGTCGAGGGAACTGGCGCCAGCCCCAAGCGCGGTCAAACGGTTACAGTTCATTATGTAGGAAGGCTCGAGAGTGGTAAGCAGTTTGATAGTTCTTATGACCGGGGTCAGCCCGCCGACTTTCAAATCGGGACTGGTGCCGTGATCAAGGGCTGGGACGAAGGGTTGATGACCATGAAGGTCGGCGGCAAGCGCAAGCTCGTCATTCCCGGAAAGCTGGGTTATGGCCCACAGGGCAGGCCACCTGACATTCCAGCGAATGCCACCTTGATATTTGAAGTAGAGCTGAAGGACGTCAAGTAAAGTTTTTCGGGCTTTACCCGCAGCTCTAAAGCAGGCGCCGATTTGTTCGCCGGCGGTAGAAGCCGCCTGTTCCCCGTACCGGCAGCGCCGCAAAGTGGACTTCTAACCGGGCATCACCGCGGAACTGGATGGAGACCTTTTGCCATAGAGCAGTGCCGTTACGACGCCAAGAAATATCTTGTCGACCAGTTCCGACAACACTTGTTTGGACATCAGGAGCGCCGGAATCGGTTGTGTCCCATAGGCTATGAAGAAGGACGGTATGGTCAGCACCAGCCACATCGCGATTCCGAATCTAACTCCCTGCATCAGCAACGGCTTATCTTCCACGCCGTGGGCGTACAACCAGACGGAGCCAACCGCGAAAGCGATATAGGCAAGAACAATGAAAAGCATTTTTTCCTGGCCGGTGGGTCTGTAGAGGTTGGCCACCAGCCTATAATCCGGCTCGAGCCAGATTGCGTGGATGAAAAATCCGGTCAGGTTAGCGAGGACGAAGATGACGATGATCGTCAAAATGAGTCTTGTTGTCTTCAAGATGATCCTCCGTTAGCTTAGAGTCAGCTGATCAGTTTGCCGCGATTTCGGTTTGCGGCCCAGATTCTAACTTAGTTCCCGCCAGCAGGAAACGAGATCAGCTGACCTTCCGTTTGTTCAGGATTCCAGAATGCACCGAGACTCCGGTTCCACCACCTCAATTTTCCGCATTGCCGGACTTTGCCTAATTGCCATTTCGCTGACTGCAGTCCTGAGTTGTTCCGCGCCGCGTCAGGACAATCGGCAGGCATCCAATGGAACGCCGGGGTTATCAGCAGCACCGGCACGCTCCGCAGCAGGCTTTGCCTCTCGTCAGAAACTGCTTGAGCATTATCAGAAACACGGGCGTGAATTCGGCGCCATTTCAATCGAAGAATATCTTCGTCTGGCCCAGGATCTGCGCGATCGCCCCGCCGGTGGAGATGTACTCGAAGCAGTTCGAGCCGATGGAGTGGTCACCCGTTTTGATCGAGCGACAGGCGCCTTTATTGCTTTCAATCCACAGTTGACTATTCGCACTTATTTCAAGCCTAACGCCGGCGAATCTTACTTTAGACGTCAGGCACAGCGAGTTGAGTGACAATGATTAATGATCCCGTTCGCCAATATTTGCGTCGCAAGCGCGCCTCCGATCACGTTGTTGCAGCAGGCCTGAGTGGGCTGGTCGGGCAATGGGAAACGTTCGCGCGCTCCGTTGCGCGTGGTTATCAATTGGACCTCGACTCGTATCTTAATGACCTCGATGCCCGCCAGTTACTCAGCGAGGCCCTCAACGTGGCGCCACTCAACGAGCGGCAGAAATATCTTGCTCGCATCGCCAAAGCTGATGATTTGTTCAAGCTCTCAGTGAAGCCCCTGGGCAGGTGTCTTTGGGGCGACGCAGTCGCGGCCAGGGAAGGTTGGACCGCGGAAAACAACTGGTGGTATTTCAGCCGCCCGATCAGCGCTGGCCCTGAATTAACTGATGATCTTAAAGCAGGCTAAATTTCGTCCACAACCCCTTCTGGGCGGAACATCGTCTCCGCCAACGTCGTATGGGCATCGCGAGGTTTTGGCATGAACTTAATCAGCACATTGGCATTGGCGATGGGAAGCAGCTGGGTCTCCGGCATCCGGCTCTATGCCGCGGTGGCCACGCTCGGCCTGCTCGGCCGTTTCGCGCACCTTCGCCTGCCAGGGGAGCTTGAGCTCCTAACCAACTGGTGGATTATTGGCATTGCCTCGACGTTGTTCGTGGTTGAGTTCTTTGCCGACAAGATTCCCTATCTCGACAGTACCTGGGATGTTATTCATACTTTTATTCGAATTCCTGCAGGTGCTGTGCTGGCAGCTGCGGCCTTTGGTGATTTCGATCGCAAGGTCCAGCTAATCGCCCTCCTGGTAGGTGGTGGTTTGGCGTTGAGTGCCCATGGCACTAAGGCAACTGCCCGCGCCGCCATCAACATTAGTCCGGAACCCTTCTCCAATATAGTGGTCAGTCTGGTCGAAGATGTCGTAGCGATCGTCTCGATTGTGATGGCCCTGCTGCTGCCGCTCGCCCTCATTTTGCTGATCACGGCCTTCGTGCTCACTTCGCTGTTTGTGCTGCCGCGAATACTGAGGATGTTCAGAGGCCGCTCGAGAAACAAGCTGCAAAACGCCAGCGGCTAGACGCAGGGGACGAGCGCAGGTTAGTAGTGCGCTAGTTGGGGCGCATCACGCTGCGCTGGTTGTCACCTGCTCCGTCCCGATTTTATCCCTGCCGGCTCTGCTCCCACCGTTGCTCTTTGCTCTCCCCGGCGTTAATCTTCTGATATCTGCAGAACACAACCCCCAAAATGGAGAAAGAGCGATGAGTCTAAATACGTTAACAGTTACCGACAATCGCACCGGCAAACAATATGAGCTGCCGATTGACAACGGCACCATTAAGGCCATGGATCTGCGTCAGATAAAAACCTCAGACGACGATTTTGGCCTGATGACTTACGATCCGGCATTCATGAATACTGCCTCTTGCAAGAGCCGGATTACGTTCATTGATGGCGATAAAGGCATTCTTGAATATCGCGGTTATCCGATTGATCAATTGGCAGAGAAGAGTACTTATCTGGAGGTTGCTTATCTCCTTCTTAATGGCGAACTACCCACTGAAGCGCAATTCAGTGAGTGGAAATGGAATATCACTCACCACACCTTCATCAATGAAAACATCAAGAAGGTGATGGATGGCTTTCACTACAACGCCCATCCCATGGGAATGTTCGAATCCACTCTCGGCGCCTTGTCAACCTTTTATCCTGACGCTAAGGACATCTTTGATAAGGATTGCCGGCAAAAACAGATCTACCGGCTGATTGCGAAAGTTCCGACTATCGCAGCGTTTGCCTTCCGGCACCGCATCGGCATGCAGTATGCCTATCCGGACAACGATCTCAGTTACGAAGGTAATTTTCTGAATATGATGTTCAAGACTACGGAGCTGACTTATGAGGCCAATCCCGTACTTGAACGCGCCCTGACAGTGCTTTTCATCCTGCACGCCGACCACGAACAAAACTGCAGCACCAACGCCATGCGCAGCATCGGCAGTGCGCACACCGATCCGTTTTCAGCCCTCGGCGGCGCCGCCGCAGCCTTGTACGGGCCGCTGCATGGCGGCGCCAACGAGATGGTCCTGCGCATGCTGCGTGAAATCGGCTCCGTGGACAAAGTACCGGACTACATCAAGCGTGTTAAGGCCGGGGAATTCCGACTGATGGGCTTTGGGCATCGGGTCTACAAGAATTACGATCCCCGCGCACGCATTATCAAACAGGTAGCCGATGAAGTTTTTGAGGTCACCGGCAAGGATGCTTTGCTGGACATCGCGCTGGAGTTGGAACGCATTGCTCTTGAGGACGAGTACTTTGTGAAGCGCAAACTTTATCCCAACGTTGATTTCTATTCAGGAATCATCTACCAGGCAATGCGCTTCCCGGTGGACATGTTTCCCGTCCTGTTTGCTATTCCGCGGACCTCGGGATGGCTGGCCCAGTGGGTCGAACTGCTGGAGGATACTGACCAGAAGATCGCGCGACCGCGACAGATTTATTTGGGATCGGGGACTCGCGATTATGTGCCGCTGGCTGAGCGGACGCCCCAGCAGCGGACGGTTGCCGGTTAAGGCCGGCAGGTTCTGGTCATTGCGTTGCAGGCCCGAGCCGGCGGGGCAGGGAACTGTGGCCCACTCAGATCTTGCGTGAGTCATAGGCCCAGTGCAGCAGGGCCTGCCTCTGTACCGGCCGGCAGGCAAGATCGCATGGGCGGCAGTTTCTCTCGAGCTGGGCCTCGTGACGGCGCACAGCTTTCCAGCGCTTTATTTGTCGTTCGTCGTCAGGGCAGCGCCGTCCCATAAAATAGCGGCAGTACCACTGAAACCAACCGCGTGGATCCTCTTCGTAGATCCAGCCCTTGGCGCGCCAGATGGCCAGCGGTTGGGACGCGTTAACCTTGAAAAAATTCAGTTGCGGATCGTGGCGCTCGTGACAGAGTTTGGCGTGCTCAAACCAATCTGCCGGGAACTCAGCCTTGCAGTCGGTCATGTACTTACCGCCAAAGACGCCCAGGCGCAGCATCTGCTTTGGCGTCAGGTCAGGATGAAACTGCGGATGGAACCCGCGTCCCATCGGCGCGCTCAGGGTATAGACGTATCCCTGTTGCATCAAATCGTTAACGACGATTCTTTTTGACTTCGATTGCCGGCTCAATCAGTTTGTGCCTCCTCCTCGGCGACCAGCTCCGCTTCGTCTTTGATTGCCATAAGTGCCCGTATTTTGTTCGAGGATCGGGCTACCGGGCAAGTTGAATCACGCGGGTTGAATTAACGGCCCGGCTGGCTGATAACTGACAGAAGATTGCGTATCAAGCGATATTAACCCGGGCGGGCACTGTTTTCGGCCGCGGTCAGCGGGCGCCCTTGCGGGGGTGGATTCAGGAGATCGGAATTAGCGAAAAGGAAGAATGAAGGAAAGAATGCGCGCGACGGCGCAGCCGGTTGGCTATCGCCGTGCTGGACTGGTGATGATGCAGTAAGGAATGAACCTCGCAGCTTATTTGAACCGGTAAGTAATGCGGCCCCGCGAAAGATCATAGGGTGACATTTCAACGCTGACGCGATCGCCTACCAAAATGCGTATGCGGTGCTTTCGCATCTTGCCCGAAATAGCTGCGAGTACGACGTGCTCACTACCGTCCAGTTGGACTTTGAAGAAGGCGTTGGGCTGTTTGTCGATTATGGTGCCTTCAGCTGGAATTAAATCATCTTTGGACAATCAATCTCTCCTTCGAAATTAGGTGATGAGAACGAACGCTTGCTTCGTTCCCACCCTCACTTGATCGCAAGACAGGTTTGAAATTGAAAATCTCAAACCTGAGACCAGAAATTATCTGCTCGCGCGACGCGGACGGAAGGAGCGGGTGAAGGCACCATTTGAGCGCGGCATCGATCCGGCCGGCTTCCTGCTGCTTTCGTTGCTCCTCTGTGCGCCGCCAAAACCCGCGGGTACGACACGCTTTACGTTCTGACCCGTCAGTCGTTCAATGGCTCGCATCGACAACTCATCAACGGGCGTTACGATGGTAATTGCCTTGCCGCTGTTGCCTGCGCGACCGGTGCGGCCAATCCGATGAACGTAGTCTTCCGGAGCTGAGGGCACATCGTAATTGATCACATGCGAGACCAGATCGACGTCCAAACCCCGGGCCGCGATATCGGTGGCTACCAGCACTCGGGTGCGGCCGTCTCGAAATCCACGCAAAGCTGACTCGCGCTGTGACTGCGAGCGATCGGCGTGAATGCGGTTCACTTGATGGTCCCGGGCTTCCAGAATATGCGAAAGCCGTTCCGCGCCGCGTCGTGTCCGAGTAAAAACGAGCACTCGTTCAAATCGTTCGCGTTCCAGCAAATCAAGCAGCAGCGCCGTCTTGGATTCCGCTGCTACGGCGTAAGCTGTCTGCTCAACCATCGCTGCTGCCTGTCCGCGCGGACTGACTTCGACCAGCTTCGGCTGCCGCATGTTGCTGCGGGCCAGGCGCTCGATTTCGGGCGACATGGTCGCCGAAAAGAGTAACGTCTGGCGGTTCGTTGGTAAAGCCGAGAGCACGCGCCGGATGGCGGGCAAAAAGCCCATGTCCAGCATGCGGTCAGCCTCGTCCAGAACCAGCGCTTCCACAAAAGAAAGATCGACAGAGCGTCGCTCCATCAAATCGATCAAACGTCCGGGAGTGGCAATCACCACGCTGGGATGCTTGCGCAGCCCGTCCACCTGGCGGCTCGCGCTGGCGCCACCGATGATCGCCACACAACGATTGCGTTTGACGGAGTTAAGTTCACCATACATCTGCTCGATCTGAAGCGCCAATTCGCGGGTGGGCGCCAGTACAAGTACGCGCACTCCCGGCTTGGAGGTTTCCGTGATCCTTTGAATGATGGGAAGAAAAAAGGCGGCAGTCTTGCCAGTGCCGGTTTCGGCACAACCAATCAAATCCTCGCCGCGGAGGACAACAGGAATCGCTTTCTGTTGAATTGGTGTTGGTTCAGTGTATCCGAGAGATTCGCAGCGGCGCACTTGCGCGGGCGCTAATCCCAGTTCAGAAAAATTCATAAGTTCCTTAGTGTGACGCCGAGTAGATACTCAAGTGCGTCGTTTGTAGTGTTCACACAGAACACGGGCCATAAGGCCGATATCGATTAATTGCGATTTGCAATTAGGTAGTGGTCGCCGGCCCAGAAAGTGGGGGCAAGCCACTGAATGGAGGGAGTGCTCCCGGCCAACGCATGGCTGGCCAGGAGCTTCTCGAGCTGGAGTTATTACCAGCGAGGTTCGCGGTTGCCGCCGCCGCCGCCGCCGTAACCGCCGCCGCTGCGCCCGCCGCCGCCGCCGCGATTACCGCCGAAGCCGCCGCCGCCACCACGATTGCCGCCAAAGCCACCGCGGCCGCCACCGCCGCCGCCGCCGCGATTTTCGCGGGGTTTGGCTTCGTTGACGTTCAGAGCGCGGCCATTAACTTCCTTGCCGTTGAACTGGGCAATAGCTGCTTCGCCTTCTTCCTTGCTGGACATTTCAACAAAGCCAAAGCCGCGTGAGCGACCTGTGTCGCGATCTTCCACGACGCTAGCCGATTCGACCGTGCCCGCTTGCGCAAAAAGTTGCTGCAAATCTTCGCTTGAGGTCTGGAATGAGAGATTTCCTACGTAAAGTTTCATAGACATGTAGATGTACCTTTCCCTAACAGGGAATGAAAGAAGCTGCGAATCGGACTGGCTTCGGAGTAACGGTAGTCAGCGAAGGACCGGGTTCGGGTGCTCACGGGAGCGCTTCTGAAGTTGAGAATCAGCCTGCTCTCGAACCATCCAAAACGCCAGCGCCAACTATCTTTCTGCGCGGAGCGCATCACCGTCGATGCGCGAGAGAAGGATTTAACTGGAGCCCACTATGCACTAATAGGGGGTTAATAGCAAGGTAGAAAGGGCAGGCACGGCTGAGACTGGGACCGTAGAGCCGCTGCAAGAGCCCCCGGAAAGCCTCTATTCCGAGGCTGACTTGTCCAGCGCCGCTCGGTTTTGCTGATTTATTCCAGCAATTGGGTGGCCGAGGGACACAAATAGACCACCTCAAAGTTGGTGGGCCAGTGCGAAATGCTAGTGTA
>Ga0209683_10000875_pt1 | contig 11630 bp, 9 predicted proteins | sample DOMMetBare2Fresh_FD_187474 | JGI IMG/M metagenome (GOLD analysis project Ga0209683, IMG submission 187474) | Wetland sediment microbial communities from St. Louis River estuary, USA, under dissolved organic matter induced mercury methylation -... | ecosystem: Environmental > Aquatic > Freshwater... | reverse complement strand
GCCGCGAACACGTGCCGTCAAAATAAGCTGACTAAATCACGCCCTGCCGGGCGGGTTGTCCGGAACGTAGAGTCGCATTACGAATCTAAGAAACAAACGCAGCGTGTTAGGCGTACTCCCTCGCATGACCCCTCCCCCAACCGACCAAAACGCAAACGTAGCTAATAGCGCGATAGATCAGACAACCGAGAAGCGACTGCCTACTCCCAGGAAGCCGCTTCGGCTGTGGCCCGGTCTGGTAGCAGTGGTCTTGCAGTGGGTGCTTTGGTTCGTGGCCCCGCGCATCGTTCCTGAAGCCGCGATGTTTGGAGTCCTGGGAGGCGTGATCTGCGGGTTACTCGTCCTCGTGTGGTGGTTGTTTTTCAGCCGCGCGCCCTGGGTCGACCGTATCGGCGCGATCGTGCTGATGATTATCGCAGTTGTCGCCACCAAGCGCCTCGTGCATCCGTCCATTGCGGGCGGGATGATGGGGATGATGTTGCCCATCTTCTCCATCCCGGTCTTATGCCTCGCGCTGGTCGCCGCGGCAGTGGCCGGCCGCCGGCTGTCGGCTGGATTGCGACGCGTGGTGATGCTGGGCGCGATCATAGTCGCCTGCGCCGTGTTTACACTTATAAGGACCGGGGGCATCACCGCCTCTGCCGTTTCAGATTTCCACTGGCGGTGGACCATGACTCCCGAGGAGCGGCTTCTGGCCCAGGCCGGTGTCGAGCCGACAACTCCCGCGCCGGCAGGAGAAGCAGCGGCAGCAGACTCAGGCTGGTCCGGCTTTCGCGGGCCAAACCGTGATGGCGTAATTCGCGGCGTGCGCATCGAGACCGACTGGGCACAAAGACCACCGGCCGCCATATGGCGACGGCCGATCGGACCTGGCTGGTCGTCCTTCGCGGTGAGCGGCGATCTTCTCTACACCCAGGAGCAGCGGGGTGAGAATGAAATCGTGTCTTGCTACAACCTGAACACGGGCCAACCATTGTGGATGCACAAAGACGCCGCCCGCTTTTACGAGTCGAACGCGGGCCCCGGTCCGCGCGGAACGCCGACGCTCAGCAATGGTCGTGTGTATACATTTGGCGGGACGGGAATCCTGAACGCGCTCGACGCTCGCAGTGGCGCCGTAATTTGGTCACGCAATGCCGCGTCCGATACCAAAGCGAAGTTGCCCGGGTGGGGCTTTGCGAGTTCGCCACTGGTGGTTGGCGACCTCGTCATCGTTGCCGCTGCCGGCTCGCTCGCCGGTTATGACAGTGCCACCGGCACCCCACGCTGGTACGGCCCCAGCGGGGGCAAGGGGTACAGCTCGCCACATCTGGCTACGATTAGTGGCGTGGCTCAGATCCTGCAGCTGAACGGAGAAGGAGCCATTAGCGTTGCCCCAGCCGACGGCTCGGTGCTCTGGAAACACACGTGGTCGAGCGACGGCATTGTGCAGCCGGCCTTTACCGCGGACGGTGACGTCCTGATTGGCAGCGGCTCTGGTTTCGGCGCCGAAGTTGGCATGCGCCGTGTCGCCGTCGCACACGGCGCCGGCGGATGGACCACCACAGAGCGCTGGACCTCTACCGAGCTAACGCCGTACTTCAACGATTTCGTCGTTCATAAGGACAATGCGTTTGGCTTCGACGGCACCGGAATCACTTGCCTCGATCTCAAAAAAGGTGAACTCAAGTGGCACGGCGGCCGCTATGGCAACGGCCAACTCGTACTCTTAGCCGATCAGGACTTACTGCTGGTAGTGTCGGAGAAGGGCGAGCTGGCGTTGGTCAAGGCGACCGCCGACCAGTTCACAGAAGTAGCGCGATTCAAGGCGATTGAAGGTAAGACCTGGAATCACCCTGTGCTGGTCCATGACATCCTGCTGGTTCGCAACGGCGAAGAGATGGTGGCGTTCCGCTTGGCCCTTGCGAGTCGCTGAAGGTTTGAGGGGCTCAGCTTCAGGCTCATTGCCGCTGGACACTGGAGTTCAGCCCGCTCGATCATTTTGCTCCTTCATTCCGCAATAAGTTCTTTTTGAAGAATCCCAGCACCCGCTGCCACGCATCAGCCGCCGCTTCGGCGTTATAGACCGCCGGACGCGTATCGTTAAAGAAGGCGTGGTCCGCGTCATAGCTAACGACCTCTACCGGTAAATCGTACTTACTCGCTGCCTCCTTCAACTCCTTCACCTTGGCGGGCGTGATCCAGTTGTCACGGCTGCCGGCAATAAATAGTGTCGGCACCTTGAGTCTCGCCAGCACTGCTTCTGCGGGAATGTCGCCGTAGAAGGGGGCGGCAGCCGCCAGTCCATCGAGCTCACAGGCAGCCCGCAGTGCGAAAGTGCCGCCCATGCAATAGCCGTTAATCCCGAACTTCCTGACGCCATAAGTCTCTTTAGTGGCCTCGATGGCTTTGCGAATTGTCTGGATGCCGTCTTCAATCGCCAGCCCCTGCATCATCGCGGCTGCTTCTTCAGTATTCTTTGCGAGGCGGCCACGATAGAGGTCGGGCGCAACACACAGGTAGCCTTCATTTGCATAGCGTCCAGCGATGTCGCGAATATGATCGTTGATGCCCCACCATTCCTGAATCAAGACGATGGCTGCGGAAACGTCAGCTTCCGGTCTCGCGACGTAGGCAGTGGTCGCGCCAAAGCGGGTGGTCAAATTCAAATTTTCGACGTTCATGAGCTCCTTTTGTTAAGCGAAGAAGATTTCTCCAAGCAGGCGAGATTATAGAGCTAATTCAGTTAAACGCGCATTGCAGGTGAATCCGGGCGGCTCGACCGAGTAAGGCAACCGACAAGGGTTGCGCGCCATCTCAAGTCATTCTATCGGGATGCCCGAATGGCCGGATTGCGGCGCTGATTTCCGACTTGTGACGGAAAATGACTCCCCCCAGGGTCAGAACCTTCTCAGCGTAATACAATACCCCGAATAATTGAATATTGCGGTCCCTGGGTTAATTACCCGCAGGGGCAGGCGCAGCGCCAACAAATTTGGCGTCGGGTACGCCTTTTGACTTTATTCCTGGGAGCCGGAAGTTTAAACTCTCTAACTAGGATTAAAATGAATTTCTGCAGCAAGTTTTTCCGAGCAGCTATTTTACCGATTGCGGTCCTGGCTATCGTGGGCAGCTTAATTAGCTTTAATTCACTGGCCAAACAGGAACGACTGTTAGCGACCGCTAATACGTTGCGCGTCAACGGCCGGATTGCTTTCACCAACGATAACTGGATCTACAGCATCAATCCCAATGGGACAGATGAGAAGATCCTTTCCACCGCCAGCGGTGCCAGCAACATCTCAGATCACTACGCTGCCTGGTCACCGGACGGGACTAAGATTGCTTTTTCAAGACGGCCGCTTTTTGGGGGCAGTGCAGCCATTTGGATCATGGATGCGAACGGGTTGAATCAACATCAGCTCGGCACCAGTTCTGGTGATACTCAGCCCACCTGGTCACCGGACGGGACTAAGATTGCTTTTTCAAGACGGCCGCTTTTTGGGGGCAGTGCAGCCATTTGGATCATGGATGCGAACGGGTTGAATCAACATCAGCTCGGCACCAGTTCGGGTGATACTCAGCCCACCTGGTCACCAGATGGAACCAAGATCGCTTTTGTCAGAGGCATCAACAAGGGGGACATCTTCGTGATGAATGCTGCGGACGGCAGCGATGCTCATAGCATTATCGCGACCGCAGAATACGAGCAGGATCCAGTGTGGTCACCAGATGGCACGCGCATCGCCTTTACTTCTTCGCGTGATTTTCCGGGCATCGGCGGCAACATTGCGTTGGGCTTCGAAATTTACACCGTCACCGTTGATGCGAGCGGCAATCCTAACGGGACGCCGGCTCGCTTGACCAACAACAACGCAGTTGATGCCGCGCCCTCATGGTCGCCCGACAACAGTCAAATCGTTTTCCTGAGCCAGCGCGACAATCTTCCGCTGGCGTATTTGATGGACGCCAATGGCGGTAACCAGCACAGACTGATGAATGGCACGTCGGAAGATTCGGCCAGCCCAGTCTGGTCGCCTGATGGGCTACAGGTTGCTTTCACAAACTACAACCGCGTGCCGCAGAGCAATTCAGATGAGATTTATCTATTCACTCTGCAGAGCGGTAACATTGGTCGCGTAACCACCACTGTTTATGATGAGCATGAGCTGGCGTGGCAATCTCTTTCCGATGGCACTCCCACGCCGACGCCGACTGCCACACCCAGCCCGACGCCGGTTACTTACACCAACTACAGAATTTCCGGCTCGGTCACGGATGCCAGTAGCAGTCCAGTGCCGGGCGTGGAGCTTACGTTTGTAGGCGAGCTGAATCCCCAACCGGTGATTTTGGAGACAAACGCGGCGGGTATCTTTACCTATAACTATCCCGTGGATTTGTCTTTTACTGTCACACCTTCGAAGAACGGATACATCTTTAATCCCACGTTTGCCAAAGCAGTTTCCTCGGGTACCCTAAGCGGCAACTTCGGTATGAACTTTACGGCCATCCCGGTGGCCCCGGATCCGAATGACGGGATATTGATTCCGGCGGTGGCGGGTGTTCTTGAAAATCAGGGCCAGGCCCGGATTACCTTTACCCGGATAGGCAATCTTTCCAGACCGGCGATCCTGAAGTACCACACTAACAACGATACCGCTACGCAAAGGTCGGACTTCACTTTTTCTTCGGGCACGGTCCGTTTTGCGCCCGACGACACTTCGAAAACCATTTCGATTCCAATCACTGACGATGCTTATGTGGAAGGCGACGAAACCTTCAGAGTCGAATATGAAACAGTTTTGCTTGGAGGATCCGCGACCACTGTTACGATCATGGACAACGATCTGCTCCCGCCTGTTACTAATCCGATCGACGACGCGCAATTTTTTGTGCGACAGCACTACTATGATTTTCTTGGTCGCACTCCGGATCAGGGCGGCCTGGATTACTGGACCGGGCAGATCAATCAGTGCAACAGCGAGCCGGATCCACAGGCTCGAGCGGCTTGCTTTCGTAGCCAGCGTATCGGTGTGAGTGCCGCGTTCTTCATCGAGCTTGAGTTTCAGGACACCGGCTCTTATGTCTACCGCCTCTACAAAGCCGCGTTCGGCCGCCGGCCAACCTACCAGGAGTTCATCAGCGATCGGAACAAAGTGATCGGAGGCGCACGTCTGGAAGCCAGCAAGCAGTCGCTCGTTTATGAATTTGCGCAACGGCCGGAATTTACCCAGTTCTATGCGCTGGATTTCAATATAGACTTCATTAACAGATTGTTTGATACCGCAGGCTTGACGCCCTACACCGCCGAACGACAGCAGGCACTGACGGCAATGAATGCGGGCCGCACGCGAGCGCAGGTACTGCGCGACCTGATCGAAATTCAGGCTTTCAAAGATCGTGAATACAACCCCTCATTCGTGCTGATGCAGTACTTCGGTTACCTCCGTCGCAATCCCGACCAGGGAGGTTATGACTTCTGGCTGGATGTGCTGAACCGTTTGCCTGCGCCCAACAACTATCGGTCAATGGTCTGTGCGTTCATTACTTCGGATGAGTACCAGGATCGCTTCAGCTCGGTGCGCACGCACAGCAACAGTGAATGCGCGCCGTAGTTTTCCGTGATCTTTATTTAATGTCTCCCTGCAGCCTCCTCACCGAAGGGCAGGGAAAGACTAGATTCAGCCCCTGCAACTCAGCGAAACGCTACAAAAGTATCCCCAGCTCTTCGCTGAGGTATTTTAGAGGCGCAGCCCTGTGATATAAGTCATAAGCACTCCGGCACAGACGATTCTTTTGGTTAGCAAAGGAAGATCATGAAGACCCTGCCAGCTTTGCTGAGCCTCCTGTTGCTCAGCTTTTTGTCCGCTGCGGCCGACACCCAACCCGCGGATCTCGTTCTAAAGAACGGCAACATCTACACCGTCAACGATAAACAGGCGCAGGCTGAAGCTGTCGCGATCAGGGGCGACCGCATCGTCTTTGTTGGTTCCAATGCGGCAGCGCAAAAGTATATCGGCAAAGGCACGCGCGTCCTGGATCTACGCGGCTTGACGGTGGTCCCAGGGCTGACCGATGCGCATCACCACTTGTCGGGAGTTGGCTTTCGCGAAATGACTTTGAATCTCGAAGGCGTCAACAGTCTCGAAGATTTCCTCGCCAAAGTTAAGATCCGCGTGGCGCAGGCAAAGCCAGGTGAATGGGTTACGGGGCGCGGCTGGATCGAAACCTTCTGGACGCCTCCGGTGTTCCCCACTCGCTGGGATCTGGACCAGATTGCCCCCGGCAATCCCGTCATTCTCACGCGGGCAGATGGACATGGCACGGTGGTAAACAGCGCGGCGCTGAAGATTGCCGGCATTGACAAGAGCACTCCCAATCCCTTTGGCGGGGAAATCTCAAAAGACAAAACTGGCGAGCCCAACGGCATGTTGTTGGATGCGGCGCAAAATCTGGTGCGTCGTCATCTGCCGGCCACCTCCGCGGCAGACGAAGAGCAGGCTGTCATTCTGGGAGTCAAGCGCGATGTTGAACTTGGCTGGTGCCAGGTGCAGGATCCGGGCGGCGATTATGACGAGGTCGAGATCTTCAAGAAGCTGTACAGCGACGGGAAGATCAAGCTGCGTATCTACAAGGTACTCTCCGGGCCGGGGGAAGAAGCGCAACGGCTGCTGCGTGAGGGTCCGATTGTGGGAGCATTCGGCAACCGTCTCACCGTGCGCTCGATCAAGCTTTATGCTGACGGCTCCCTGGGTTCGCGGAGCGCTGCGCTGCTTGCACCCTACTCAGACGCGCCCGGTACATCCGGTTTTCTTACCATCAAAGAAGCAGAGCTCAGGCCACTGTTGCGGGAAGCGTTGCGCCAGGGGATCCAGATTGAAACACATGCGATCGGGGATCGCGCTAATCGCTTCATCCTGGATGAGTACGAAAGGGCGCTCAAAGCGGTACCGCCCTCGCAGAGGAAGGAGCGCGAACCGCGCTGGCGCGATGAACACTCACAGATCATAAACCCTACAGACATTCCACGTTTTGCGGCCCTGGGCATCATCCCCTCGATGCAGCCTTCTCACGCAATCGGCGATCTGCATTTTGCGCCCAGCCGTCTGGGCCTCAACCGATTGGCGGGCGCCTATGCCTGGCAGAGCCTGATCAGGAGTGGGGCTATCATTGCCGGAGGGTCGGATGCGCCGGTAGAACGCGGCGAGCCGATGATCGAATTTTATGCCGCCGTCGCGCGCAAAGACCTGAAAGGATTTTCTGCGGAGGGCTGGCACTCGGAAGAGGCCGCCACGCGCCAGCAGGCGCTGAAAATGTTTACCATCTGGGCCGCGTATGCAGCCTTTGAAGAAAAGCTCCGTGGCTCGATAGAGGTCGGAAAGCTGGCCGACTTTACCGTGCTCTCGGACGACATTATGAAGATTCCCGAAGCTGCGATCTTAAGAACACGTTGTGTGCTGACGATCATTGGGGGCGAGATTGTTTACGAAGCGAAGTGATTAAGCGAAGTGACGCGCGTGTTGATGATTCAGCCAGCCTGCGGCGCAGGCTGACTAAATGATAACAATTCCCCCAGGACACTCCCCATGAGACAGCCAATGCACCCTAAATTCGCGCGGCGCAATTTCATCTCCCTGGCCGGCAAGAGCCTGGGACTCGCCGCGCTTTCCTCAGCGACGATTGCATCGTTGCTGCATAAGGTTCAGGCGGCGACCAGGAACATCGCGCATCTCTCGCCTGCACAGGCGGCCAGGGACGAAGACTATTGGGCAATAATTCAGAATTCATTCACGGTCACGCGCGGTATCGTCAACCTGAACAATGGGGGCGTCTCGCCAAGCCCGCGTATCGTCACCGAAGCCCTGGTCCGCTACATCTGGCAACAGGAAGACGCTACCGCCTACACCATGTGGCAAATCCTGGAGCCACAATGTGAAACCATCCGTACCGGCCTGGCCGAGTTATTTGGTTGCGATCGGGAAGAGATTGCCATCACGCGCAACGCTTCAGAATCGCTTGAAATACTGCTGAATGGCATGGACTTTAAGCCCGGTGACGAAATCCTGACCACTACTCAGGACTATCCGCGCATGTTGACGACGCTGCGCCAGCGCGAACGCCGCGAGGGTTTGAAACTCAAGCTGATTCAGATTCCGATTCCGCCAAAAAATCTCAACGAAATCGCCCTCGCGTTTGAGCGTGGGATTACGCCGCGCACGCGCCTGATACTGATGTCCCACCAAGTTAATATTACGGGCCAAATCACACCGGTAAAAGCTGTCTGTGAGATGGCGCGCGCGAAAGGCATCGAAACTATTGTTGATGGCGCACACTCCTTTGCTCAGTTTGATTTCCAGCAGAAGGACCTCGGTTGCGACTACTTTGGCACGTCCCTGCATAAGTGGCTGTATTCGCCCAAGGGCACGGGCCTGCTGTACGTCAAGCGCGACAAGATTGAAAAGCTCTGGCCCTTAATGGCTGCGGAGGCCAGGCAGTCCACCGACATCAGAAAATTTGAAGAGGTAGGTACTCATTCGGCCGCGCCCAGACTAGCCATTGGCGAGTCTTTGCTGTTTCACAATGGCATTGGCGGCAAGCGCAAGGAGGCCCGCCTGCGTTATCTGTCGCGTTATTGGATGAACCGCCTGAAAGATATCCCCAAAGTCCGGTTTAATACGTCGTTTGATCCGGAGCAGTCGTGCGCCATCGCCAACGTGCACATTGAAGGAACAGACCCGGGCGCGATTGGCAGCTACCTGTTCAACAAGCATCGCATCTTTACGACGCCCATAATCCATGAAGAGTTTCAGGGAATCAGGATTACGCCCAACGTTTACACCACGCTGGCCGAGTTGGATCGCTTTTGCGAGCAAATGGAGATAATCGCGCGCAAGGGTCTGCCTTCGGTCTAGCCCGTAGCGTCAAGCTGTTGCTTGAGTCAGGCATTAAATGGCATCCAGGAGTTCAGAAACTGACCGTTCTTAATTTCAAATCAACAAGGAGTATCAGGTATGTCCAGTCCCGCAACGCAGCAACCAACACCGCAACTTTTCTTTCAAACCCTCAATGCGTACCAGCGCACAGAGGCCCTCAGGGCGGCCATTGAGTTGGAAGTTTTTACCGCGATCGCCGAAGACAAAGCAACCGTGCACGAACTGGCCCGCAAGTGTTTGGCGTCAGAACGAGGGATGCGCATCTTATGCGACTACCTGTGCATGATGGGGTTTCTCAACAAAGACCGCGTTCGCTATAGCCTCACTCAGGATTCGGCCATCTTTCTCAATAAGCATTCGCCCGCCTACCTCGGCGGCATAACTGAATTCATCCTGGCGCCGGAATTAACCGCGGGTTTTAAAGATTTGGCGGGAGCAGTACGAAAAGGCGGCACTGTCATTCCCGAGGACGGAACGATTGGTCACGACAATCCCATCTGGGTCAAGTTTGCGCGTGCGATGGGCGCGATGATGGCCTTGCCGGCCCAATTGATGGCCCAGTTGGTAGACGAAAAGGCTGATCGGGGATTGAAGATTCTGGATATAGCTGCCGGTCACGGGTTGTTTGGGTTGGCCTTCGCGTCCCGAAATCCGAGCGTCGAGGTTGCCGCGCTTGATTGGCCCAACGTCCTGGAAGTAGCGAAAGAGAATGCTGAGCGCGCCGGCGTCAGCCATCGCTACAGCACGCTTCCCGGCAGTGCGTTCGATGTCGATTTTGGCACTGGCTACGATCTGGTGCTCTTAACAAACTTCCTGCATCACTTTGATCCGCCTACCTGCGAGGTGTTGCTGCGCAAGGTGCATGCGGCGCTCGGGGAAGGCGGACGCGCCGTGACGTTGGAGTTTGTGCCTAATGACGATCGCATCTCGCCACCGGAAGCAGCGGGTTTCAGCCTGATGATGTTGGGAAGCACTCCCAGCGGCGAGGCTTACACCTTCGCCGAGTTGGAAAGGATGGCTGCAAACGCCGGATTCGCTCACAGCGAAATTCACCCGCTGCCGCCGACGGTCCAACAAGTGATTGTGTCGCAGAAGTAGCTGGTGATTTCAAATATGCCGCCGCAGGGTTCCCTCACCAATGTGCCGTCTCTGGCACAAATCCGGAACGCGCGCGAAGTGATCCGGGGCTCGGCTGTACGCACGCCGCTGGTCAGGCTTAACGTACGCGACGCCCCGGCTGAGATCTACCTCAAGCTCGAGAGCCTGCAACCAATAGGCTCATTCAAAATCCGAGGCGCGACCAATGCCATCGCCTGCCTTGATAAGGTGACCCTGGCCCGCGGAGTGCTGACGGCTTCGGCGGGTAACATGGCCCAGGGGGTGGCGTGGCGAGCTCGCGAACTCGGCATTGGCTGCACCGTCATTGCTCCGGAGAGCGCACCGGAAACAAAAATAACGGCCATCGAACGACTCGGAGGAAAGGTAATTAAGGTTCCCTTCGACAAGTGGTGGCAGGCTTTTGAAGAACGTGCCTTCCCCGGGGTCGAGGGAACCTTCATTCATGCGTTTGATGATCCGGATGTGATGGCCGGCAATGGGACCATTGCCCTGGAAATTCTGGAAGACCTGCCCGACGTTGATGCGGTTGTTGTTCCCTGGGGAGGCGGCGGCCTGACCTGCGGCATCGCCTCCGCGTTACGTGCCCTGCGACCGCAGTGCAGGATATTTGCAGCGGAAGTTGCTACGGGAGCGCCGCTGACCGCCTCTTTGGCAGCCGGCACGCCACAAACGATTGATTACCAGCCCTCTTTCGTAGACGGCATCGGCGCCAGGAGTGTTTTTCCGCAAATGCTCAGGCGCGCGCAGGCGTTGATTGACGGCTCGTTGGTCGCCGAGTTGCAGGCAGTTGAGCACGCTTTGCGTTTGCTGGCTGAACGCAATCGAGTGATTGCCGAGGGGGCTGGCGCTTGTCCGGTGGCGGTCGCCCTCGAGGGGAAGGCAGGCACGGGAAAAGTTGTGTGCATGTATCGGGCGGGAATATTGATTTCGCAAAACTCTGCGCGATCCTGAACGGCGGAGATTAGGTAGATCAAGTCTTGAAGAATCATTGCTTGCGTATATGCACAGATGTGCATACACTATGGCGGTGAAGTGCGAATGGGATCCGAAGAAGGCGGCTAGTAATCTTCGCAAGCACGCAATCGACTTTGCGGACGCGGTAACTGCCCTTGACGACGAAAGGGCCGTGACTATTGAAGCTTCTGATTCGGACGAGCGACGCTTCCTGACCCTTGGCCTCGATGCCATGGCAGGCATCCTGGTAGTGGTCTACTCATGGCGAGGGGAAAATATCCGAATCATTTCAGCGCGCAAGGCCACACCCGCCGAGCGAGCGCAATATGAAGAGGGATTATGAAAAAGCAATATGACTTCAGCAAAGGGAAGCGAGGCGCAGTAATTGCTCCCGCGGCTGGCAAGACTCGGATCACCATCCGTCTGGATGAAGAGATTCTGGATTGGTTTCGTCACGAAGTACACCAAGCCGGCGGGGGCAACTATCAAACGCTAATCAACAAGGTACTGCGTGAGCATATCAGGCAACAACGCGAATCCATTGAAGAAGTAGTGCGGCGGGTTGTGCGCGAAGAAGTGAAGCGAATCGCTTGATATAGCGGCAATTTTACTGGGCGAGAGGTTCTCGTCAAGGCGGGCCGGACG
>Ga0209683_10000872_pt1 | contig 11644 bp, 9 predicted proteins | sample DOMMetBare2Fresh_FD_187474 | JGI IMG/M metagenome (GOLD analysis project Ga0209683, IMG submission 187474) | Wetland sediment microbial communities from St. Louis River estuary, USA, under dissolved organic matter induced mercury methylation -... | ecosystem: Environmental > Aquatic > Freshwater... | reverse complement strand
CATGTTCCTCTTCTACGTGTTCTGGGAGGTGATGCTCCTGCCGATGTACTTCCTCATCGGCATCTGGGGCGGGCCGCGCAAGGAGTACGCGGCGATCAAGTTCTTCCTCTACACCCTCGCCGGCTCCGTGCTGATGCTCCTCGCGATCATCGGCGTCTACTACACGAGCCTCCCCGCCCCGCTCGCCGACGGCACGATGTCGAACGCCCACACCTTCAACCTGGTCGCGCTCGCGCAGCAGGGCGCCCAGGGGGTCTTCGACCGCGCCCCGGCGCTCGCCCTGTTCGGCGGCAAGCTCGTGGTCGGGTTCGCGCCGGTGGTCTTCGTCTTCTTCTTCATCGGGTTCGCCATCAAGATCCCGATGTTCCCGTTCCACACCTGGTTGCCGGACGCCCACGTCGAGGCCCCGACGCCCGTCTCCGTCATCCTCGCCGGCGTGCTCCTCAAGATGGGCATCTACGGCATCCTGCGCTTCAACTACCCGCTCCTCCCCGAGGCGACCGCCTGGGCGGCCAACACCATGGCCGTCTTCGGCATGATCAACATCGTCTACGCCGCGTTCGTCTGCCTCGGCCAGCGCGACCTCAAGAAGCTCATCGCCTACTCCTCCGTGTCGCACATGGGCTTCTCGCTGCTCGGCATGGCCTCGATGACGCCGGCGGGCATCTCCGGCGCGGTGCTGAACCTGTTCACCCACGGCATCATCAGCCCGATGCTGTTCCTCATCGTGGGCGTGATCTACGACCGCGCCCACCACCGCGAGATCGAGAAGTTCGGCGGCCTCGCCAGCGCGCTCCCCGAGTACACGGCGATCATGGGCCTCGCCTTCTTCGCGTCGCTCGGCCTCCCCGGGCTCGCCGGCTTCATCTCCGAGTTCATGGTCTTCTCGGGCGCGTTCCCGGTCTTCACCACCTACACGATCATCTCGGCGACGAGCGTGATCATCACCGCCGCGTATTACCTCTGGGCGATCCACCGGATGTTCCTCGGCAAGCTCAACCCGACCTACGCGGGCTACCCCGACCTCAACTGGCGCGAGCGGATCTCGCTCTACCCGCTCGGCGCCATCGCGATCGTCCTCGGCTTCTACCCGCAGGTGATCCTCTCGGCGGTCAACGGGACGCTCCACGCGCTCGTGCGCGGCATCCACCCGCTGTAGGGCGAGACGACGATGGAAACCCTCCTTCCCATCCTCCAGGAGCAGGTGCAGGAGAACCTGCGCTCGCTGGGCTGGTTCCGTCCGGAGCTGGTCCTCGGCGCGGGGTCCTTGCTCCTGTTCCTCCTCGATCTCGGCTGGCGGAGGAGCGCGGCGCGCGTGGCGGTGCTCACCGTCGCGGCGCTCGCCTTCCTCGGCTGGGCGGCGGCGATGCTCGCGATCCAGCCGCCCGACGGGCAGGTCCTGTTCAACGGGATGATCGCGAACGACGCGTTCGCCACGTTCTTCAAGTGGCTCTTCCTCGCCGCGGGCGGGCTCACGGTGCTCATCGCCGCCCAGGGCAAGGACTTCCCGCCCGGCAAGATCGGCCAGTTCTACGCGCTCCTGCTCGCCATCGTGCTCGGCATGTTCCTCATGGCGAGCGCGACCGATCTGCTGATGGCGTACCTCGGCCTCGAGCTCGTCTCGATGGTGAGCTACGTGCTCGCCGGCTACCGCAAGGGCGACCGCAAGGCCGCGGAGGGCTCGCTGAAGTACGTCATCTACGGCGGCGTCGCCTCCGGGGTGATGCTCTTCGGGATGAGCTACCTGTACGGCCTCACCGGCACGACCAGCCTCCTCGAACTGGCCCCGCGCATCGCCGCGCTCGGGTCGGGCGCGGGGATCCCCCTCGCCGCGCTGCGGCTCGCGCTCGTCGTCGCCATCGTGTTCGTCCTCGCCGGGGTCGGCTACAAGATCGCCGCGGTGCCCTGGCACATGTGGTGCCCGGACGTGTACGAGGGCGCGCCCACGCCCTTCACCGCGTTCCTGTCGGTCGGCCCCAAGGCCGCCGGCTTCGCGCTCGCGATCCGGCTCTTCCAGTCGGCATTCACCCAGCCCGGCGGAGCGGGCGGCCTCGCCACCGCCGTGGCCGACATCCCCTGGCCCGCCGTGCTCGGCGTCCTCGCCGCCGTCACCATGACGCTCGGGAACCTCACCGCGCTCGGGCAGACCAATCTGAAGCGGCTCCTCGCCTACTCCTCCATCGCCCACGCCGGCTACACGCTCATGGGCCTCTCCGCGGTGTCCGACCTCGGCAACCAGGCGGTGATGATCTACCTGCTCGTCTACCTGGTGATGAACCTCGGCGCGTTCCTCGTGGTCATCCTGGTGGCCGAGGCGACCGGGTCCGAGAACATCCTCGACTACCGAGGCCTCGGGAAGCGCCACCCGCTGGCGGCGGTGGCCTTCACGATCTTCCTCTTCTCGCTCACCGGCCTCCCGCCCTTCGCCGGCTTCGCCGGCAAGTGGTACCTGTTCTACGCGCTGTTCGAGCGGATCCCCGGGCCGGGCGGCGGCTGGTACGCGCTGCTCGCCCTCGTCGGCGCGCTCAACACCGCCGTGTCGCTCTACTACTACGTGCGGATCATGCGGGCGATGTTCATCGACCCGCCCTTCACCGACCAGCCGCTCGCGATGGAGCGGCGGGTGGGTTACCAGGTCATGCTCGGCGTCTTCTCCACGGCGATCCTGGTCTTCGGCCTGTGGTGGACCCCGATGATCGACTGGACCCGGGCGTCGCTGCAGCTGTTCCGCGGGTAGCCACGCCGCACCGGCGCGAGGGCGCTGCCCTCTCGACGTGAAACGGCCACCTGATTCGGCCGCGGTTTCGCGCGACGAGCCCGAACCCCGAAGACCTGCAGGCGACCGGCGCCGCGGCGCCGATCTCCTTCGGCAGCAGGACGCAGCGGCTCGCGGAATCCGGTGGAGGCTACGGCCTCCGCGCCTCCAGCCGTGCCAGCTCCTCGGCGCTCATCGACACGTCGCCGAAGTGGCGGTCGGGTGCGACCGCCGGGCCGTGGAAGTCCGAGCCGGCGGTCGGCACGAGATCCAGCTCCTCCGCGAGCCGCAGGTACTTCTCGCGGAGCGAGGGGCCGTGCTCGACGTGGTGGACCTCGATCCCGGCCACCCCGGCCTTCTTGAGGCGGATGGCGTCGCCGCGCTCGAGGCCCGAGACGCCGGGGTGGGCGATCGTCACCGTCCCGCCCGCGCTGGAGACGAGGCGGACCGCCTCGTCCGCCTCGAGGCGATAGCGCTGCACGTACGCGGGCTTCCCCTCCCCGAGGTAGCGGTCGAACGCCTCCTTCACCGTCGCGGCCACGCCGGCCTCGACGAGGGCGCGCGCGACGTGAGGCCGGCCGATGGTCTTGCCTCCCGAGAACTTCTCGATGTCCTCGACGCGGATCCGCACTCCGAGGGTGGCGAGCTTCTCCACGATCTTGACGTTCCGCTCCCGGCGCTGGACGGCGAGGAAGTCCTCGAACCTCTGGAGCGCCGGGTGGCTCGGATCCACGAAGTGGCCGAGCAGGTGGATCTCCTTCCGATCGAGGAAGGCGGAGAGCTCGATGCCGGGGACGAAGCGCAGGCCGAGCCGCGCCGCGGCGGCGGCCGCCTCCGGCAGGGCGGAGACCGTGTCGTGGTCGCAGAGGGCCCACACGCCGAGGCCGCCCGCCGCGGCGCGCTCGGCGACCTCCGCGGCGGGGAACTGGCCGTCCGAAGCCTTGCTGTGGGAGTGCAGGTCGATGACGCCGGAGGTCGAGGCCATGCCCATGAAATGTCCACCTCGGATCTGCTAGGATACCGGTTCTCGTAAGCGGCTCGCCCGCACCGAACCCGACGGGGAACGGTCCGAGGACGGGCACCTAGGAGTGAGGCCGCCCATGCAGCACGTCCTGCGCATCTCCCGCAAGATCGATTACGGCCTCCGGGCCATGATCTACCTGTCGTCGATCGCCCAGGAATCCGTGGTTCCGTTCCGGGAGATCGCGCGCCAGATGGACGTTCCCGAGGACTTCCTGGCGAAGATCCTGAAGACGCTGGTGGATCAGAACCTGGTGAAGTCGACCCGCGGTCCGCACGGGGGGTACGCGCTCGCCCGCTCGCCCGCAGAGATCAGCTTCCTCGACGTCATCGAGGCGGTGGAGGGGCCCATCGCCCTGAACGTCTGCCTGGACGGCGAGGACGCCTGCGGCCACTCCACGGCGTGCACGATGGTGTCGGTGTGGCGCCTCGGACAGGAGCGAATGCTCGAGGTCTACCGCCAGGCCAAGCTCTCGGAGCTCGCCTTCCAGCCCGCCGACGACGGTCAGATCGGCCTCGTCCAGCTGCAGCTCGCCGACGCGCAGCGGACGCCGGTCACCTCGTAGCTGCGCTCGGCTCGCGCGCCGGTTCTCCGTTGACGCTCCCCGGGGGCGCGGCTAACGTCCGCGCCCGCCATGGCCCAATCCCCCCGGGATCTCCGCAAGAAGTACCTCTCCCGCCCACCGGTCGAGCCGATGCGGCTCAGGCCCGGGATGTCGGTCGAGGATCTCGTCGACGTCTACCGGCGCGCGGGCGCGTTCAACGGCGGCCGGCTCGCCGAGGGCTGCGACCTGTTCGGCCGGATGATCGACTCGAACGCGACGATCGCCCTGACGGTCACGGGGGCGATGGCGCCCGCGGGCGTGGGCGGCGCCATCCAGGCGATGATGGAGGCGGGGTTCGTGGACCTCGTCATCGCCACGGGCGCGAACCTCTACCACGACCTCCACTTCGCGCTGAAGCTGCCGGTGGTCCAGGGCCACTTCGCGGTCGACGACCGGGAGCTCTACCGCGCCGGGATCGAGCGCATCTACGACGTCTTCATCACCGAGGACTCGCTCCTCGACACCGACGCGTTCGTGCGCGAGGCGCTCGAGCGGGCGCCGGCCCCGCTGCGCGGGCCCATCTCCACCCCGAGGCTCCACCACTACCTCGGACAGCTGGTGAACCAGCAGGCCCCGCTCCCGGAGAAGAGCTGGGTCGCGGCCGCGGCGAGGCTCGACGTCCCGATCTTCACCTCGTCGCCCGGCGACTCGTCGATCGGGATGAACGTCGCGGCGATGAAGCTGCGTGGCGGACAGACCACGGTGGATCCGGACCTCGACGTGCTCGAGTCGACCGCCATCGTCTACGACGCCGACGTGAACGGGGTCGTGATCCTGGGCGGCGGCTCGCCCAAGAACTTCTACCTCCAGACCCAGCCGACGCTCTGGCAGATCCTGGACCTGAACCGGGGCGGACACGAGTACGTGCTCCAGATCTCGACCGACTCGCCGCAGTGGGGCGGGCTCTCCGGCGCGACGCCGTCGGAGGCCATCAGCTGGGGCAAGGTGCAGGCGGAGATGCTGAAGAACCACGTTGTGGTGTACTGCGACACGACCATCGCCGCGCCGATCGTCTTCGCCTACGCGCTCGCGACGCGCAAGAAGCGGAAGCCGAAGCGGCTCTTCAAGCGGCTGCCCGAGCTGTACGACACGCTCCGGAAGGTGCACCTCCGGAAGCACCCGGGCTCGGGCGCGATGCCGGAGATCAAGGACTCGGCCAAGACGAAGACGGTCGGCCCGAAGCGGGCGCTGCCGCGGCGGTGAACGGCTCGTCGCTGGCCGCGCTCCGGCGTCGCGGGCCGCTGCTCTGCGCGGCGCTCGTCCTCGCCGTCGCGCTCCGGGCCCGCCTCTCCGGGCTCGGCGACCGGAGCCTCTGGTTCGACGAGGGCGTCTCGCTCGGCGTCGTCCGCCTCCCGTGGGGGACGTACCTCGCGCACGCCTGGGACAGGAACCTCGGGAACCAGCTCCTCTACTACCTCGTCCTCCGCGGCTGGCGCGTCTTCGGGGAGAGCGAGTGGGCGCTCCGCTCGCTCGGCGCGCTCCTCTCCACGGCCGCGGTGCTCGTCACGTTCTCCCTCGCCCGCAGGCTGTTCGGGCTCGCCGCCGCGGCCACCGCCGGGCTGGTCCTCGCGCTCCACCCGCTCGAGATCTGGCAGGCGCAGCAGGCGCGCGGCTACGGGCTCGCGGTCTTCCTCTGCGCCCTGTCCGCCCTGCTCCTGGCGCGCTGGGTCGAGGTCCGCTCGAGGGCGGGCCTCGCCGCCTGGGCGGCGGTCTGCGCGCTCGCCCTCTACGCGCACTTCTTCTCGGGCCTGGTGGTCGCCGCCGAGGCGCTCTCCCTGGCGGCGCTGGGGCGCCCGGAGCCGCGCGACCGCCTCCCGCTCGCGCTCGCGCTCGCCGCGATCGCCGCGGCGGCGCTGCCCATCCTCGCCGTCGGCGTCCTGACGCCCAAGGACTTCGTCGCGTTCGTCCCGCCGCTCTCCTCCGCCCGGCTCCTGGACGCGGCCGTCGCGCTCGGCGGGGGCTCGGCACGGCTTGCGCTGCTCGCCGGCGCGGCGATCGCGGCGCTGACGGTGCGGCTCGTGCGCCTTCCGCGCGGCCCGGCGCGCTGGGCGGTCGCCCTCGCGCTCTCGTGGGCGGTCGTCCCGATCCTCGCGCTCGCGGCCATCTCGCTCGTCCAGCCCATCCTGCTCGCCCGCTACCTGACCATGGCGGCGCCCGGCTGGGCGCTCGCCGCCGGCGGCGCCGCGGGGATCCTCGCGGCGGGCCGGCCGGGATGGGCGGGGCCCCGGGCCGGCGCCGGCCTGGCGCTCGCCGGCGCGGGCCTGCTCGCCGCGGGCGAGGCTCGCCTCGTCCTCCGCAATCGCGGCTTCCAGGTCGAGGACTGGCGGGGCGCGGCCGCCCACGTCGCCGCGGCCACCCTGCCGGGCGACGCCATCGTCTACGACAGCTCGTGGGCGGGGCTCACGTTCGAGTACTACCTCGATCGTGCCGCGCGGCGGCCCGAGGCGCTCCAGCGCGGATCGCGCCTCGTGGACGGGCGCTTCGATCTCGACGAGGACCTCCGGCGCGAGCGCGTGTGGCTCGTGCTCTCGCGCGAGAGCCCCGCCGCGCGAGCGCTCGGCTCGGAGCTGCGGAGGACCCACCCGGTGGAGCGGGGGACGAACCTGGGCGGCCTCGGGGTCATCCTGTTCGACGTCCGGCGGCGGGAAGCGCCGGGGCCGTGAAGCGGCGGGCCGGGGCAGCGGCGCCCCGGTCCCGCTCACCGCCTCTTCAGCTTCTCGATCGTCTCCACCTGCGACGGTGCGAGCCGCGCCAGCAGGTTGTGGGAGCGGGCCAGGCCGGCGAGCTCGCTTCGCTCCACCGGTGCGGCGAGCCGTTCCGGGAGCGCGCCCTGCGCGATCGCGAGCGCAGACAGCAGCACCCAGGCCACCAGCACCCCCTTCGCCCCGCCCAGCAGCGCGCCGGCGCCGCGGTCCGCGGGCCCCTTCACGGCCCGCGCGACGCGGGTGCCGCGCAGGATCAGGCCGCCCGCCAGCGTCACGACGGCGAGGGTCCCGAGGAAGAGCAGCGCCGACGCGACGGACCGCGCGAGCGGGGCCGGCACCGAGCGCGCGAGCCCCTGCGCCACCGGGGCGGCGAGGTGGCGCGCCGCGAGCCACCCGCACGCCGCGCCGGCGAGCTGGACGAGCTGCCTGAGGGCCCCGGACGTCGCCCCCGAGATCGCGGCGAGGGCGAGCGCGGCGAGGACGACGAGGTCGAGGGTCACGACGGCCCTCACTTGATGCGGAACTGGTCGCCCTTCGGGCGGCTCTCGTCGAGCGCCTTCTCCGCCTGGGCGAGGAGCTCCTTGAACTTCGCGTTGTCCGGCTCGTACATGAGCGCGCTCTTGAGCGCCCGGGCGGCGGTCTCCCAGCGCTGCCCCTCGATCTCCACGAGCGCCGCCGCGTAGAACTTGCGGCCGTTCGGCGTCTGGCCGAACTGCTCCTCGATCTTCTTCTGCTGCTCCTGCTTCACCCCGGTCTCCTCGACCTCGGTGAAGCGGAGCTTCCTCGCCCGGTCCGGTCCGGTCACGTCGGCGAGGTAACGCGCCCGCTTCCGGTCGTCGCGGAGCACCGTGTAGGCCTCGTTCACGCGCCGATAGATCCGGCCGACCAGGTCCTTGAACTCCGCGCTCGGCAGGGCGGCGAAGCGGTCGGGGTGGTAGGCGCGCGACTCCCGGTAATACGCCTGCTTGATCTCGACGGGCGTCGCCGCCTGGGGGACCTTGAGCACGCCGAAGTAGTCGAGCTGGTCGAGCGTCTCGGCGAGCGCCTCGACCTCCAGCATGAACCCGGGATCCACTCGTCAGGCCGCCTTCTCGCCGCGGGCCAGCTCCAGCTCCGCGTTCTGGTCGATGGCGGTCTGGATGTCCTTCTCGCTCAGGCCGGAGGAGAGGTTGATGGTGGTCGAGGTCTTCTGGCCCGACTCGAGGTCGGTCGCCGAGACGTTCACGATGCCGTTCGAGTCGATCTCGAAGGTCACCTGGATCTGCACCTCGCCGCGGTAGCCGATGCGGAAGCCGGTGAACTCGAACTCGCCGAGCAGCTCGCAGCCCTCCGCCTTGCTCTGCTCGCCCTGGTAGACGCGGATGCGGACCCGGTCCTGGCCGTCGCGGCTGGTGGTGAAGGTCTTCGACTTCTCGATGGGGATCGGGGTGTTCTTGTCGATGATCTTCTCGGTGAAGCCCCCCACCGTGCCGATGCGCAGCGTGAGCGGGGTCACGTCGAGCAGGTAGCTCGCCTGGCCGTACTCGGCCGCCTGGGTGTTGAGGAGCGCGTGCCCCTGGATGGCGGCGCCGAGCGCGACCACCTCGTCCGGGTCGATCCCGGTCATCGGCTCCTTCTGGAAGTAGTGGCGCACCGAGTTGCGGATGATGGGCAGCCGGGTCGGGCCGCCGACCAGGATGACGGCGTCCACGTCACCGGCGGTGAGCCGGGCCGACTGGAGCGCCTCGTCGCAGACCTTGAAGGTCCGCTGGACGAGGTCCATCACCATCCTGTTGAACTGGTCCTGGCCGAGCTGGTGGGAGAGGTCGAGCACCTCGCCCTCCGGCGACTGGCAGATGCCGGGCACGCTGATGGTGGCCTGGCCGGCGCGCCCCACGTCGATCTTCGCGCGCTCCCCCGCCTCCTTGAGCATCTGCAGGCAGTACTTGTTCTGGCGCAGGTCGAGGCCGTGCTTCGCGAGGAAGTCGTCCGCGAGCCAGGTCATGATCCGGTCGTCGAAGTCGTCGCCCCCGAGGTACGTGTCGCCCGCGGTGGAGAGCACCTCGAAGACGTCCTTGCCGATCTCCAGGATCGAGACGTCGAAGGTGCCGCCGCCGAGGTCGTACACGCAGATCTTCTGGGAGATGTCCTTGCCGAAGCCGTAGGCGAGCGCCGCGGCGGTCGGCTCGTTGATGATCCGCAGCACCTCGAGGCCGGCGATTCTCCCGGCGTCCTTGGTCGCCTGCCGCTGGTTGTCGTTGAAGTAGGCGGGACAGGTGACGACCGCCTTGGTGATCTCCCGCCCGAGCGCGGTCTCGGCGATCGCCTTCATCTCCTTGAGCACGAGCGCGGAGATCTCCGGGATGGCGAAGACCTTCCCCTTCACCTTGACGCGGACGGAGTTGTTCGGCCCCTCGACGATCTCGTAGGGCATCACCGCCTGGGCCTTCTTCACCTCGTCGGCGAAGAAGAAGCGGCCGATGAGCCGCTTCGCCGAGTACACGGTGTTCTCGGCGTTGGTGATGATGTTCTTCTTGGCGTTGTTCCCGACCAGCACCGACCCGTCGTCGAGGAACGACACGACCGAGGCGTGGGTCCGCTCGCCCCACTCGTTCGCGAGCACCTGGGGGGGCGCGCCCGCCTCCGTGACCGCCGCGACGCAGCTGTAGCTCGTGCCGAGATCGATTCCGACGGCGATGTCGTCGCTCATGGTGGGGACTTGGGGCCCGGAGCTGGTGCACGAAGCGAGAGGTTACGCCGGGTTAGGGCATCCTATCGGCGCCCTCGGGAGACCGTCAAGGAGCCGGTCGGCGCATCGGGCGTACGTTCGTACGGGATGGCTCCGCGGGAGTCGTCCGTTACTATTGTGAAGCACGTGAGGAAGGACTGACATGGGCGCGCTCACCGCGATCCTCCAGAGCGATCCCACCCTGCTGCGCTGCCAGCTCCACCGGCTCGCGGCGCACGTGACGCTCGCCGGCCCGGAGGGGCCTCCCGACGCCTACGGCTTCGGGTTCTACTCGGCGGGCAGCGTGCTGCTCGGGTTGCGCCCCACCGGCGCTCCGGCGCCGCTCTCGCTGCCGGAGCTCGTCGGCAAGGTCGACTCCGAGGCGCTGCTCGTCCACGCGCGGCGCGCGACGGTCGGCAAGCTGAAGGACGAGAACACCCACCCGTTCCGCTACCGCCAGTGGCTGTTCGCCCACGACGGGACGATCGAGGGCTTCGATCGGGTGAAGCCCCGGCTCGTGGCGGCGCTGCCCGACTTCCTGCGCCGCGCCATCGGCGGCGACACCGACTCCGAGCACGCCTTCATGGTCTTCCTCGCCGCGCTCCGGGAGGAGGGCCGGCTCGACGACCTGGATCTCGATCCGCAGGCCGCCGGCCGCGCCCTCGGGCGCACCGTGCGGCAGATCGAGTCGTGGGGGCGCGACGTCGGGGAGCAGCGGCCGAGCCGGCTCGTCTTCGTCGCCACCAACGGCCGGGTCCTCGTCGCGACGCGGCGGGGCGGGCCGCTCTACTACGCGCTGTACGAGGGGATCGTCCCCTGCGCGCTCGACGAGATCGACCTCACCACTCCGGAGAGCGACCCGCGCGTCCGCCCGCACCGGCGCGTCAAGGCGGTCTGCTTCGCGAACCGGCTCGCCCAGCCGAACGGGTTCATCGAGGTCCCCGAGGGGAGCGTCGTCGCGGTCGGGCGATCGCTCCAGGTGACCGTCTCGGGGCTGAACGGCCCGAGCTGAGCCCACCCCAGCCCGACCGCGCCGGGCTATGCTTCCCCCTGTACGTACTCCCTGGGGGGGCCTATGGAGACGACCCGTCGCTCGCTCGTCCTCGTGATCGAGGACGATCCGGAGATCTCGGCCTTCACCTGCGAGGCGCTGGAGCTCGAGGGGTTCGTGAGCGCGGCCGCCCGCCACGGTGCGCACGCGCTCTCCCAGCTCGACGCCGGCCTCGTCCCCGCGGTGATCGTCTGCGACATGATGATGCCGGAGATGGACGGCTTCGGCTTCCTCGCCGAGTACGCGCGCCGCGCTCCGCCGCGGGCGCCGGTCCTCGCCGTCTCGGCCTTCGCGCCCTACCTCGAGCGGGCGCTGGCGGCCGGCGCCAGCGCGGCTCTCGCCAAGCCGCTCGATCTCTCCCACTTTCTCGGCACGGTGCGCCGGCTCTCGGAGGGGCGCACCGCCGCCGAGCCCCGCGCGGTCGCCGCGCCGCGGCTCGGCGAAGGGAAGCGGCTGGAGGCGGTCCTCCGGCTCGGCCTCGATGCCCGAGCGCCCGGGGACGCGCTGAACGCCTTCGCGGAGCGGGTGGCGCTCATCTTCGGCGTGCCCGTCGCGCTCGTGACCGTCGTCACCGCGGAGCGCCAGGTCTGGCAGGCGTCCTGCGGACTTCCGGACGACCTCGAGCGCGCCGGGGGCACGCCGCGGAGCGACTCGTTCTGCACGCACGCGGTGGCCGCGCGCGCCGCGCTCGTCGTGCAGGACACGCACGAGAACCCCTTCTTCAGGGACAACGCGCTCGTCCGCACCCGCGGGCTCCGCTTCTACGCCGGGGTGCCCATCTTCGGCACCGCGGGCGAGGCG
>Ga0209683_10000871_pt1 | contig 11647 bp, 13 predicted proteins | sample DOMMetBare2Fresh_FD_187474 | JGI IMG/M metagenome (GOLD analysis project Ga0209683, IMG submission 187474) | Wetland sediment microbial communities from St. Louis River estuary, USA, under dissolved organic matter induced mercury methylation -... | ecosystem: Environmental > Aquatic >... | reverse complement strand
GGGTCAGCGCGATCGTGCCGCTGGTCCGTCGTCCCGCAGCGAGCAGACCGACCCCGGGGATCAGGCTGCCGAGCAGGGTCCAGCCGACCACCCGGGGGAAGTTCTGGCCGTAGCTCGTGGCGTGCCTGCCCCGAGGCGGGACCAGGTGGGGCTGGAGGGGCGTCACCGGCGCAGGCCCCGACGGTGCGTCCGCGGGGGCGCGATGGCTGCGTCGGGTGGCGAGATCGGGAGGGAGGGGTTCTCCTGCGGCGGACTGCCAGGTATGCCGACCGGAGTGCGGCGCGACCTGGGTCACTGCATGCACCTCCGGGGAAGGGCGCGTTCGGCGCGAACCGCCGGTGGAAGGACGCCGTCCGGGCGCCGAGGCTGGTTGCGCTGCACGCGTCGGCTTGGCACATCATCGTCGCACACCCAGCCGGTGTCGAGGGGGGGAGTGACAACGCGCGATGACGTCCTCGACTCCCCTGCGACGCCCTCGGTGACGACGGATCGTCGCAGGTCAGCAGGGTGACGGCGGAGTCCGCACGGACCGCGCTGGACCAGCCACGGACGCGGCTCGGACGGCAGCTGGAAGTGACGCTGCGTACCGGTCGGATCGACTTTGCCCCTCGTCCGTCCGGGCGGCTACCCTTGCCGATCGGGGAGGCGTCGCCTAGTCCGGTCTATGGCGCCCGCCTGCTAAGCGGGTTTGGGGCAAAAACTCCATCGCGGGTTCAAATCCCGCCGCCTCCGCACTCCGGGGCCCCGGTCCGCACGGACCGGGGCCCAGGCACGTCGGGCAGCCTCGGGGAGTTCGGTGAGCAGTCAACGCAGTCGGCGCGGTCGGCGCAGCGGCATCGTTCGCCCGGCCGTCGCGGGCGGGCTGTGTGCCTTCCTGGCGGCGGTGCTGACGTCGGTGGTCGACGCCCAACCGGCGTCCCGCACCGGCGCGCCGACCGCGAGCCGATCGGTGGGCCAGAGCAGGAGTCCTGCCACCGTCCCGACCGCGAGCCGGTCGTCGACGTCCTCCGGACCCTCGACTGCCCCGGCCGAGCTGCCGCGCGGTGGGACGCGGGTGTTCCCTCGGTTCCGCCTCGTCGGGTACAGCGGCGGCCCCGGCACGGCCGCCTTCGGCCGGCTCGGCGTCGGCGACCTCGACGCGCGGGTGGGCGAGATCGAGCGGGTCGGGCGGGCGTACCGCGGCCGCGGGCCGAGCGCCCGGCAGGTGTTGCCGGTGCTGGAGCTGATCGCCGTCGTGGCCCATCGCACACCCGGGCCGGACCGCGCCTACAGCTCACCGATCGACTCCGAGGTGATCGATCGGTACCTGGCCGCGGCCCGACGGCACAAGGCCCTGCTGTTGCTGAACGTGCAGCCCGGGCGGCGCCGGTTCATCGACGCGATCCGGCCACTCGAGCCGTGGTTGAGCCAGCCCGACGTCCACCTCGCCCTCGACCCGGAGTGGGCGGTGAGTGCGCCCGGGGTGCCGGGCCGGGTCTTCGGTTCGGTGAGCGGGGCCGAACTGGACCGGGTGAGCGCCTCGATGGCGGCGCTCGTCGCGCAGAACCGGTTGCCGGAGAAGGTGATCGTGGTGCACCAGCTGGCCCCGTCGATCGTCCGGTCCGAACGAGCGCTCCGCCCCCGTCCGGGTGTGGTGATGGTGAAGAGCGTCGACGGGATCGGGACGCCGGGAGCGAAAGTGGCGACCTGGCAGCGGCTCACCAGGCCGATGTCCCCGGCCCTGCACCCGGGCTTCAAGCTGTTCTTCGAGGAGGATGCCGAAGGGTCCTCGCGGCTGATGCGCCCGGCCGAGGTGATGGCGCTTCGGCCGACGCCGGACTATGTGCTCTACGAGTGAGCGGCCGGACCACAGGCGGACGGCCGGTCGCCCGCCACAGGGGACCGGCCGTCCGCACGTCCGGGGATATATCCGGGTCAGCTCCGGGTCAGCTCCGGGTCACAGCATGCCCAACCGGGTCTTCAGCGCGTCCAGCTCGTCGAGCAGGGTGGACGGCGTCTTCGGCCCGATCTTGGCGAACCACTCCTCGATCAGCGGCACCTCACCGCGCCATGCCTCGACGTCCACCGAGGTGACCGTGGCGACGTCCTCGGGGGTGATGTCCAGGCCCTCGACGTCCAGCGCGCCGGCGGCCGGGACGAACCCGATCGGGGTCTCGGTGGCGTCCGCGGTGCCCTCGATCCGGCCGATGATCCACTCCAGCACGCGGCTGTTGTCGCCGAACCCCGGCCACAGGAACCGGCCGTCCTCGCTCTTGCGGAACCAGTTGACGAAGAAGATCTTCGGCAGCTTCTCGGCGTCCGCGCGCTTGCCGATGCTCAGCCAGTGCTTGAAGTAGTCACCGGCGTGGTACCCGATGAACGGCAGCATGGCCATCGGGTCACGCCGGACGACGCCCACCGCACCAGTGGCCGCGGCGGTGGTCTCGCTGCTCGTCGTCGCGCCCATGAACACGCCGTGCGCCCAGTCGCGGGCCTCGGTCACCAGCGGGACGACGGCGCGACGGCGGCCGCCGAACAGGATCGCCGAGATCGGCACGCCCTGCGGGTCCTGGTACTCGGTGGCCAGGATGTCGCAGTTCGTGATCGGGGTGCAGAACCGGCTGTTCGGGTGGCTGCTCGGCTCGCCGTTGTCCGGCGTCCAGCTGCGCTTCTTCCAATCGGTCAGGTGTGCTGGCGGGGTCTTGCTGTAACCCTCCCACCACACGTCGCCGTCGTCGGTGTAGGCGACGTTGGTGAAGATGGAGTTGCCCTTCTCCACCGCGCGCATCGCGTTGGCGTTGGTGTCGTATCCGGTGCCGGGAGCCACGCCGAACAGGCCCGCCTCGGGGTTCTGGGCATAGAGCCGGCCGTCCGGACCGAACCGCATCCAGGCGATGTCGTCGCCGACCATCTCGGCCTTCCAGCCGGGAACGGTGGGCTCCAGCATGGCCAGGTTGGTCTTGCCGCAGGCGCTCGGGAACGCCGCCGCCACGTAGTGCGCCGTGTTCTGCGGGCTGGTCAGCTTGAGGATCAGCATGTGCTCGGCCATCCAGCCCTCGTCACGCGCCATCACGCTGGCGATGCGCAGCGCGTAGCACTTCTTGCCGAGTAGCGCGTTTCCGCCGTACCCCGAACCGAACGACCAGATCTCGCGGGTCTCGGGGTAGTGGACGATGTACTTCGTGTTGTTGCAGGGCCACGGCACGTCCTGCTGGTGGTCGGCCAGCGGGGCCCCCACGCTGTGCACGCACTTGACCCAGTTGGCCTCGGGGCCCATCGCGTCCAGCACGTCCTGGCCCATTCGGGTCATGATCCGCATCGAGACGACGACGTACGGGCTGTCGGTGAGCTCGACGCCGTAGAACGGCGTCTCGGCGTTGAGCCGGCCCATCACGAACGGGATCACGTACATCGTGCGTCCGCGCATCGAGCCGTCGAACAGCGGGCTCAGTGTGGCCCGCATCTCGTCCGGGGCCATCCAGTGGTTGGTCGGGCCGGCATCGTCGGGGTCCACGGAGCAGATGAAGGTGCGGTCCTCGACCCGGGCCACGTCGCTGGGGTCGGACGCGCACCAGTAGCTGTTCGGCTTCTTGTCCAGCTTCGTGAACGTGCCGCCGGCGACCAGCGCGGCCGTCATCTCCTCGTTCTCGGCCTCGGAGCCGTCACACCAGCGGATGGCGTCGGGCTTGGTCAGCGCGGCGATCTCGGCGACCCAGGCCTTCAGGGCCTCATGGTCGGTGGGGGCGGTCGTACCGGTGGTGGATGCGGTCGTGGTCACGTGGGCTGCCCTTCCTTTAACGGACCCGTGTGGGCGCCCGGGGGTCCGGGCGATGTCACTCTGCCCATGGCACCGGAAGCCACCTGCTCCGGGGCACGTGGGCGGCTGTCACCGACCCTACGGGTAGGCCCACCACGATCCCCCGGACAGAGGTCCTCACGCCTGCGCGCCGTGGTCGAGATCACGCGTGTCATCCTGACCCGATGCGGGCCGGTCACCGAGGACGACTCGCGGCGGGAGCAGCGGGAACTCTGATCATCCTGCTGGCGGCCGCCGGCCTGGCGGCGCGCGGGCAGGGCTTCGACCGGGTGCCGACGGGGGTGTGTCCGGACGGCGTGTCGCAGGAGAGCGCCGGGCTGTTCCCCGAGCGCCCCGGACGGGACCGGGCCCTGCTGCCGGTGGGGTACCGGGACCTGGCCCCGGTGGACGCCGTGGTCTGCCGGTACGGCGCGGACGGTCGGCTCCGGGTCGGGCTCGCCCTCGACGCCGCCCGCACGGCCTACCTTGCCGGCGTCCTGGCCATGCCGGCCGGGGAATGGCCGAGCGACCCACTCGCGGCGAAGACGATCCACCCGCTGAGCGACGCCGAGCTCGCGGCGGCGGCCGCGCCGGACTGCGCCGCGGCTTCGTCGGCCGACCTGGTCCGGGTGCGCTACGGGCGGGGCCGGGACGCCGCGGTACTGGTGCGGGGCACACCCTGCCGGGACGCCGTCAACGGGGTGATCCGGCTGCGCGCCGAGCCGGAGCTGCTCGGGGCACTGGACGAGTTGCCGCGCGAATAGCGTGAGGGCAAGGAAGACCACGGCGCGCATCCGTATGTCGTCGACACCGAGGACGCCACGCTGCGGAACACGGACTTCCCGGAGACCTGTGCTGGTGCCGGCCGGCCGCGGCCGGGCCCTGGCACAACATCACGAACGTGGAGTCGGCGGACCTGAAGCTCTATTCGCTGTATGGGCCGGCCGAGCACTGACTCGGGTCTGCGGACCTCACTTCGGGGGCAGGCTCCTGACGTAGGCGACACCGATCTCCACCCATCGCTTCAGGTCGGCGTCCGTGGAGACGGCCTCCGCATCGATCCCGAGCCAGCCCTGCATCGCCCGCCCGCGCATCACGAAGGCCCGGGCGCCCTGCTCGGTGGTCAGCGCATCGGTCTGCGCCGGGTCGACCCGCAACAGCAGCCCGCCCTCACTGCTCGCGGCGACCGCCATGTTGCCGTCGATCATGAAGCCGAGCCCGCCGAACATCTTCTGCTCGCGCAGGTGGACGCCGGCTCCGACCAGGTGGGTCACTGCGTCGCGGACCCGATCGGCGAGGTCCTGGTCGTAGGCCATGGGCCAGCATGGCACCGATGGATCGCAGGCCGGGAACCGGTCGGATCTGATTTCGGCCGTCGTCGGGCGGTCCGCTAGCATCGACTCCTGCTGCTGGCCGTCAGGTCAGCAGAACCAGCGCCCGTAGCTCAACGGATAGAGCATTTGACTACGGATCAAAAGGTTGGGGGTTCGAATCCCTCCGGGCGCGCTCTCCCCGAGATCACCGATCAGGCCGTTGACCTGCGAGAACATGACGAAGGGGCCCCCTCACCGGCTGGGTGAGGGGGCCCCTTTCGCTGTGCCTGTCACAAATCGCTGTCACAAACGGCGCCGCGGTGTCCGGTCAGCGGCGACGCCGACGCCGTGGGCCGGTGGTGGCAGCGGCGGTGGTCACCACGTAGTCGCCCAGCTCGGCGGCCTCCTCCCGCATCGCGGGGGTGATCGCCGCGGATACCGCGGCGATCTCGGCGCCGTTCGGGTGCTCCACCTCGCCGATCGGTGCGGAGGTCCACGGCGCGACGACCATCCGCCCGTCGAACCGGTCGGGGCCGATCGCGAACCGGATGGTGCCCAGGTCGGGCCGACGGCCCGGGCAGGTCACCTCCGCGAGGAAGGTGTCCCGGCCGATCACCTCGACGCTGACCACCCGGGGTGGCTGTGCGCCCGGGGCCCGGGCCATCACAGCGCACTCGCCAATCCGCGGCCGAGAGCCGTTGCGGCGCTTGCGATTCCGGTCGAGCCGCTCTCGGGCAGGTACACCTCCAGGTGCACCGCGACGGTGTGCCCGAGCAAACGCGAGGCGTCGGCCGGGGTCACGCTCTGCTCGTGCAAGACGAACGCCAGGCTGTGCCTGACCGCGTGCAGGTGCAGCCGGGGGACGCCAGCCGTCGCGCACAACCGGGTGAAGGCGTCGGACACCGCCTCGGGGCGCACCGGCCTGCCCAGGTCGTCGACCAGGATCAGGTCGCCCGAGTCCGCCGACCACGCCGCCGCCCCGGCCGCCAGCCGGGCCCGCGACTGCGCCACCCGCAAGGCCCGTACGAGCGCCACCGAGCCCGGGTGGATCACCTCGACCGGCACGTGCCGCCGACGGGCCGCGGACTTCGGAGCATCGGTGGCCGTCGTCCCCGAGGGCAACGCGGTCCGGGCCTGTCGGACGGTCAGCACCCCGTCATCCGACCAGTCCGACCACCGGGCCCCGCAGACCTCGGACCTGGTCAGCCCACTCAGCACCAGCCGCCAGATCCCGGCCCACTCGTCCCGGTCCGCGGCGGTGCGGAACGCGAGCAGCTCGGCCGCGGTCCAGTGCGGCAGGTCAGCGCCGACCTTGCGGACCTGGCGGGGCAGCTTCACCCCACGAACGGGGTTGCGCTCGATCAGACCGTCGGCCACGGCCAGGTCGAGCGCCTGACTCAGCGCCGTGAGGGTCGCCCTCACCGAGCGCGGCGCCATCGGCCGTGGGCTGCCGCCCGCCGTGCGTGGCCGGACGCCCTCGGTGTTCAGGTGCTCGACCAGTTCCTGGATCATGGGCCGGGTCAGCTCCGTGACCGGCACCTCACCGAGCCGGCGGACGGCGGGCCGCAGCCACGACCGATAGCCCTGCTGGCTGAGCGTGCGGATGTCGACCCGAGAGGCGGCCCACCGCGCGGCCAGCTCCGCGACCGTCTCGCCCACAACGGGTCTGGCGACGGCGCGACCCGCCGCCACATCGGCCCGAACCTGCGCGACCCACTGCCGCGCCTCGTCCAGGGTCGTCACGGTGCGGGTGACCTGCCGGCGCCGTGGCGACCCCACGGGCGCGGCGTCCAGGGTGGCCCGCCACCGCACGACGCCGGTCGCGCTCACCGTTCTCCGGATCGGCTCGGAGGCCTCGGGGCACTCTGGGCAGGTCCAGCCGACGACCGCGCCGTCCCTGGTGATCGGCGACCAGCCGCGCCGGACGTTGCCGCGCGGTCGGCCGCACGAGGCGCAGTGCCGCAGTGGCTGCTCGGGGAGGGCGATTTGGTTGCCGGTCACGGTGTTTCCCTTCTTGCCGGCCGGGCGGTGAGTTCCGCCCGGAGTCTGTGGATCACTGCTGGTCGCGCTCGCCCTCGGGGCCGGGGCGCTTGGGGACCCAGCGCACGTGCGACCGCCGAACGACCTGTCTCGGGACCGCCTCGTCCCCGAGTTCGGCCCTGGCGGCCCTCACCCAACGGTCGATCGTCCGGACGGGGCGGTCGTAGTGCGCGGCGAGTTCCCGGCGACCCCACCCGTGCTCGGCCATGAGTGCGGCCAGTTCCTCGGAGGACGGGGGCGCGTACCGAGAGCCGTCGCTAGCCTCGGGCACCCCGGGCACCCCGGGCACCCCGGGCACCCCGCCGACCGGCGTGAACACGAGGTACTGGCCCTCCCCGTACTCGGCCCGGGCGCGGTCCTCGGCGATGACCTGGGCACGCACCTCGCGCCGGATGCGGTGCAGGGGGACGCTGCCGAGTCGGGCGAGCGCGCGGTCGTCGACCGGCTGCCCGCTGACGACCACCTCCAGGTGATCGAGGTCCCCGGTCGCCGGGTCGATCGTTGCCCGGAAGGTCATGCCCCGGCGTGCGTCGTGGATCTGCGCGCCGCGCCGGACATGGGTGGCGTGCCACGCGGGGTCGACGGGCTCGGTGATCGTCCACGAGGTGCCGTCCGGCATGGTGACCGCCCGGGCCGGCAGGGTCGGTGGTTCGACGTCGTACCGGGACCACGAGGCGACCGACCAGTGTCGGGTGGGTTCCTTCATGTGCTCACTCTACAGGATATTGCAAGTGCTCACGTCATTCGTTCATGATGACGAGTGGGAAAACAAAGCCCCCCGGCAGATAGCAGCACACGCGCTCGTGAGAGAACAAGAAAGAGAGAGGCCCCTCATGATCGACAACGCCAGCGCGACCGGGCCGGAGCGCGTCTTCGAAGTGCCCGAAGTCGCCCGTCACCTCGGCACGAGCAACGGCACCGTTTACGGGCTGATCCAGCGCGGCAGCTTGCGGTCGGTGCGCGTCGGCCGACTGCTGCGCGTCACGGAGAGCGCGCTGCAGGAGTTCCTCAGCGGGCACGAGCCCGTGCGCGTCGACTGACCCGCCCATGAGGCGGCCCCGCCCGGACAGCATCCGCGCGGGGCCAGGACCAGAGGAGGCCGGTCGTGACCGACCATACCCGCGTCGCCGCAAGATCGGCAGACACCCGGCTCGTGGCGGCTTGCACCCAGTACGCCTCGGGGGATGCTGCCCTGGCCGAGGCGTACGCGCCGGGCCGTGAGCCCGGCGGATACGCACGCTGGCGGGACGACGGGGGCCGGGCCCGACACGAGCTGCACGCCGCCCGGGAGCGCGCCCGAATGGCCCGGGCGCTGTGGTGCCGGGTGCACCCGGAGCGCCCCGAGTGCCAGCCGATCATGCTGACGAACTCCCGCGCGCCCGAGCCCGTGCCCCGGGCCGCCGTCGGCCCGCCGGGGCCACGACGATCACAGACCGAGAGCACGCCCGCTGGCGAGAAGGGCCGGGGCACCCCGAGCGGGGTCCCCGGCCCTCGTCGTTCGGGTCGGCCGGAGACGCTCGGATGACCGCGGCCCCCGGGCCCTTCGGACGCGCCCGAGCGCCTGAGCCCGAAACCCATTGCCCCCCAACGTATTGCGGCCCGCCGGTGGGAGCCGGCGGACCGCACGAGAATCGTTGAGAAGGAGCGAACACTCAATGTCCACGGTACTACGTATGCAGGACTCAGCACACCACTGGGTCACCCAGGGTTTCAAGATCACTCCGCTGCACCCGGGGCTGAAGATCCCCCGCTACCCCGGCTGGCCCGCCGACCCGATGGGCGACCACGAGCGGGTCGAGGTCCATTGGACGGCCTGCCCCAGCGACAACATCGGCATCGTCTGCGCCGGCCTGCTGGTGCTCGACCTGGACCGCAAGCACGGCGACGACGGCGTGCGGATGCTCCGCGACCTGACGGCTCGGTTCGGCACGATCGGGCCCACCCGGGCCCATGCCACGCCGACCGGTGGGCGGCACGTGTTCCTGCGACCGACCAACCCTGTGGGCAACCGCGTCGCGGCGTTCGCCGGGATCGACGTGCGGGGCGACCGGGGCTATGTCGTCGCCCCGCCCTCGACCGTGCCGGCGGGCACCTACACCGTCCTGGCCGACCTGCCGATCGCCACGGCCCCACCGTGGGTGGAGGCCCTGTTCGGCAGACTCGACCGGGCGCCCCGGCCGGTGCCGTCCGGCCCGGTCGCCGACCTGACCGAGGTCACGGGGCGGGTGCGCGAGCTGGCCGACGAGCTGGCCCGGGCACCGGAGGGCATCGGCAACGCCACGGCGGCGCGGATCTCGTTCATGATCGGCCAGTACGTCGGGGCCGGGCAGCTCAGTTCAGCGGCGGCCGAGGACGTCCTGAACGGTGCCCTGAGCGGCTGGCGGTTCCGCGACCGGGCGGGACGCACCGGGATGTTGGTGACGATCCGGCGGGGGCTCGACCACGGCGCCATGGTGCCCCGGGGGTGGGTCACGGTTCCCGAGTCCTGGGGCGTCGACCCCCTCGACCTGCCGCCCGACCACGTGCTCGCCGAAACCCTCTGGGGCGAGCTGTGAACGGCTTGACGGCCCACCAGGCAGCGGCGGTGAGGGAGCTGGGCCGCCTACTCCGGCGAGACGGCGTTGCTCTCCTGGACGGGCACGCAGGCACCGGCAAGACGTACGTGGGCATCCGCACGCCGCTGCTGCTGGGCTGGCCCGCCGGAAAGGTGGCGCTGCTGGACCCTTCGTGGAAGGCGGTCTCGGTCTGTGCGGACAAGGCGGCTGCGGCAGGCCTGGACGTCGACTACTACCCCGGCGCGCTGCGAAGGGCGACGTTCGGCTTCCTGCGCGGTGGTCACCCCGACGCACCCGGTCCGCTCCACCGCCACGAGCACCACTACCCGTACGTGGTCGTGGACGAGGCGTCGATGCTGCGCCGCAAGGACTTCGAGGCCCTGTACGCCGGGTGGGTCGAGGGTGCGGGCAGGGGCCTGCTGCTGGTCGGCGACGTTGCCCAGCTACCGCCGGTCAGGAGCGCGTGGTCGGTGTTCGGCCAGGACCTGCCCACCGTCGAGCTGTCCGAGCCGATGCGCACCGACCGTGACTCAGGCATCCTCGCGGCAGCGCTGGCGGTCCGTGCGGGGGCCGCGTTGGGCGATCTCCAGCCCAACGGCCGGGACGTGCTCCACGGCAGGGGCCGGGCCAGCCTGAGGCTCGGGGAGACGGTGGCCCTCGTCCACCGCAACGACGACCGGGTGCGGCTCAACGCCGAGATCCGCCGGGCGTTCGGGTTCACCGACCCGTTGCACGTCGGGGAGATCCTGCGCTCGCGCCACCGGACCGGTCGGTTCACGAAGGAGGTCTTCGGGCGGGTCGCGCGTCTGGGCCGGTCGGCGCTGGACGGCCACGTACGGGCGGAGATCGCCCTGACCGACGGCCAGGTGGTCATCGTCGATGTCGACCTGTCCCGCCTCGACCAGGAGGAGATCGAGGGCGGTGGTTGGAGGTACGGCTACTGCACGACCGTCCACTCCGCCCAGGGCGACGAGTGGCCGTCGGTGACCGTCCACCACCGGGGAGACGAGGACGCTGTTGTGCCCGGCTGGGCCTACACCGCGGTCACCCGGGCGCGTCGGCGGCTGTACCTGAGCCGCCTGACGGAGCGGTGACGGCGTCGTGCGCGGACGCTCCGAACCGGCCCGGGCTGGTGCTGCTGTGGCGGTCACCGGACGGGGCGGTCAGGATCACGCCCCGGCCGGTCACCTGCGACCGCTGGGACTGCGGGGAGTGCGGTCTGCTGAAGATGGACCAGCAGGTGCGCGCCCTGCTGAAGATCGTGCCGCCGGTGCAAAAGTTGTTCACGGCCAAGGTGCCGAGGACCCGGGTGGAGACCGTCCGGAGGGCAGCGCGCAACCGCGGCGGTGGACGGCTGGCCGTGGCGCTGACCGACGGCCACGTGGTCGTGGTGACCGACGTGGACGTGCTGTCGCTGCAGAGGGTGCGCCAGGGCCGGCGCTGGCGGGTGGGCACCGAGACGGCCGAGACGATCGGCCAGGGGCTGCGCGACCCCGCCCTGGTCGCCCGGGTGCGGAGGGTCGACTGGGCCGGCGCCTGGCGTGGGCGGGGACCGTCGGACTCGGCGACCAGTGGCGGGGACCTGCTGGCGGTCGCGTGGTTCGGTCGCGGCCATGCCGAGCGGCGGTCGTTCGCCCTGCAGTACGGCTACGACCCGCACCTGCTGACCCTGGGCGGGGAGCTGGACTGGGCCCCGGACGGGGGCGAGGTGACGAGGTTCCAGATGGACCTGGCCGACTGGCACCGGACCGTGGGGCGGGGGCGGAAAAAGAGGTGATCAGAGGTATACGGAGAGTGAAAGTTGTGCTGTTAAGTCCGCTTTCGGCCCGGGGGTACGCCGAGCGAGCCTCCGAGTACTTCTAAGTACTAGTAGACCGTCGCTTCTAACGTTCTGGGTAGAGGTGGCGGAGTCGGGTGCGGGCGTCGCTGGTGGTGAAGTGCCATCGGACTTGGCGCTGGTCGGC
>Ga0209683_10000869_pt1 | contig 11661 bp, 8 predicted proteins | sample DOMMetBare2Fresh_FD_187474 | JGI IMG/M metagenome (GOLD analysis project Ga0209683, IMG submission 187474) | Wetland sediment microbial communities from St. Louis River estuary, USA, under dissolved organic matter induced mercury methylation -... | ecosystem: Environmental > Aquatic > Freshwater... | reverse complement strand
AGATAAATATTTTCAGGTAGGAAATATTATACTTACAGGAGATCAGCCGGAAAAAATGAAAATAATGAAAGTGTCCTGGGAATAATATTCATTTTAAAATAATAACTGATTACAGTTTTAATGACTTCTTCTGAATTCCAGCATATAACACATACCCTGCCACGTCAACCCGGTATTTATAAATATTATGATGTGGAAAATGAATTGCTTTATGTAGGCAAGGCAAAAAATCTGAGGAAAAGAGTCAGTTCATATTTCATTAAAAAACATACCAGCTATAAAACACATGAACTGGTTAACCGTATCCATCACATTGAGTTTACCATTGTAAATTCTGAACAGGATGCTTTTTTTCTTGAAAACTCTCTTATAAAAAAATTTCAACCCCGTTTTAATATAAACCTGAAAGATGATAAGTCTTACCCGCATATTGTAATTAAAAAAGAGCCTTTCCCCCGTGTATTTCTTACCCGAAAACTTATTCATGATGGTTCAGAATACCTGGGCCCATATACTTCAGTGCAACGGGTTAGAGAATTGCTTGGTTTTATTAAACAGGCAATTCCTCTGCGTACATGTACATTAAAACTGACTACTGGAAATATTGAGAAAAAGAAATTCAAAGTATGCCTTGAATACCACTTGGGTAATTGTAAGGGACCTTGTGAAGGATTACAAACCGCAGACGACTACAATGATGGCCTGCAACAAATAAAAAACCTGTTAAAAGGGAACTTGAATCCTGTTATACTTCATTTCAAAACTGAGATGAAACAATTTTCTGAAAATTTAAATTTTGAAAAAGCTGAATTGGTAAAAAAGAAAATAGATTTTTTAAAAAATTACCAGTCAAAATCTGTAATTACCAATCCAAAGCTTTCGAACCTAGATGTGTTTTTCATTGTAAAATCTGATGACAAAGCTTTTATTAATTACTTGATGGTACAGAATGGAACGATTGTGCAAACAAAAACAGTTGACACAGATATTTATGCAGAAGAAACTGTTGAGGAAATTCTTACGCTGGCAGTAGCTCAGTTAAGAGATATCTTTAAAAGCACAGCTAAAGAAATTATTTTACCTTTTCTGATTTCATTTCCTGAAGAAGGAATTACCATTACAGTACCCCGTGCGGGTGATAAAAAGAAACTGCTTGAACTTTCTGAAAAAAACGCCAGGTATTTTATTGAAGAGCAATTGAATAAAAAACGGCTGAAACTTGGTGCAAACCAAACCACCAAATCTGAACTACTGAAAGTACTGCAACATGATTTGAAACTTCCTTATACCCCGGTTCATATTGAGTGTTTTGATAATTCTAACTTCCAGGGGTCTTACCCTGTTTCGGCAATGGTATGTTTTAAAAATGGAGAACCGAGCAGGAAAGACTACAGGCTTTTTAATGTAAAGACTGTAAAAGGCATAAATGATTTTGCTACGATGAAAGAAGCCGTGGGCAGACGGTATAAAAGAGTGCTGGAGGAAAAATTGCCCTGGCCACAACTTGTTATAATAGATGGTGGCAAGGGGCAGTTAAGTGCTGCCATTTCTGCTTTACAGGAATTAAATGCAGCTGACAAAACAACCCTGGTTGGCCTGGCAAAAAATGAAGAAGAGCTATTTTTTGCAGGCGATCAACAGTCATTAAAATTGCCTTTAAACAGCCCCAGCCTTAGGCTTATCCGGTCAATTCGTGACGAGGTACATCGCTTTGGAATAAATTTTCACCGTAAAAAAAGAAGCACAGGGGCTCTGAGAAATGAACTGGAAGAAATTAAGGGCATTGGAAAAGAAACCAGCGACTTGTTATTGAAAGAATTCAAATCAGTAAAAAATATTAAAGGTAAATCCATGGAAGATTTGGCAGAATTTATTGGCTGGAAGAAGGCAGGTATTGTATTAGATGGGTTAAAAAAATAATGGGGCCAGGATAAAAATCCAGCCCCGTTTTTAAAATCCAATATCCTATGAAAAACCGAAATAAAAATACAACAATATTTGACATATCCTATACCCATTTCATGGTATTTTTTATTTTCATTGGAATAAATAAATAAAAAGTTTTTGAAAAAAATAAAGCCCCTGTTTCTGGGGCTTTATAATCGTAGATCTACGAATATTTTTTAGTACTGCCAGAGATTCTGTTCGAAGTTGAAAATTTTATCTTTAATATTTTCACCTTCCAGCAAAGCCATCATTGGGTTGTCTCTCATAATACTTTTTATATACCTGTTATACGGGTTGTCAAGAGTTGATTTTACAATATAGCTGCCAAACATTCTGGATTCAAATAACTCTTCCCATGTCATTCTGCTCATACCCATATTTTTCGGATTATAAACCTCATACCTTGCAAGAGTAGGTCTCAGGTCAGGATAATATATCCAGAATAAAGGCGTAGCACCTCTTTCTGTTTTTTTATCCAGTCCCATAATTGTTTTCATGGGAGCTATTCCTATTATTCTTACAAACATCCTGCTCGCTTCCCTGTCAAAAATCCATTCTTCCTTTATTCTGAATTTTACAATATCATCCGGAGCAAGTTGATTACATACCACCTCGTAGTGGTCTATTTTAGTAGGATCATTTAAATCATAAATTGGGATTGTATCGCAAGTGCCACCACCAGTTAATGCTTTTTCAAATTTTGCAGAATCCAAAAAAGTTGTAAACCGATCATCATCCGGGCTGAAGGCAATTGCATTTCCTTTTTTCAGTTCACTTCTTACAGCATTTACCATAATACTTACGAAGCGCTGATCACCATTGTCATCATTCACCTGGTACCTGAACGGAAGATTTATTTTTTCGCGAATATCTATATCTCTCCATACTCTTTGTGTATAGAATGCATCATCTTGCCTTAAGTATTCATAAGGCAACGGTGTTCTTTCTTTAAACATGCTTTTCTCAGTAGCTCCATCATTTCTCAATGAGACTTTTATTGAATCATTGAATCCGCCTACTTGTGGAGCAACTATTATAGGCACATTCGCGTAAGGATTATACTGACCCACTGTAGCCGGGTTAGTATTTTGTTGCACATTTTGTTTAGGTAAAGTATCCTGTGTGGCCGGATTCCTTGTAGTTCTGCCACGACGTTGGGCATCTGCAAAATTTGCAAAACAAATCAATACTCCAAACAATACCACATATTTCAAAAGCTGTTTATTCATTGCTATATTATTTCAAATTAAAAATCAATATTACCTCAAATTAAAAATCAAAGGTGTTAATTTTCTTCTTCTCCCATCTGGTCCCATGGCATAGATATCTTCAATAGTAATAAATGAACCCGGACGGCATTGTGAAATAATTTTTCTCGCCTCATTCCAGGCAGCCCCGGTATTGTTTGCTTCCAGGATATTATCAAAACCAGCACCGTCACCGGTAATTCTGAAGCTGGTTACATTGAACTGGGTTTCATAAAAGAAATTTTTGACGAAGGCTCTGACCCCAGCTTGCCTTGTAAAAATATTTGCTGGAATTTCCCCACTCTCATATGTACCAATCATTGGTGTTGGATCGGGTATTGTACGTACACGGAATTTAACCGGCGTTGTTTTACCATCAGGTGTAGTAACGCTTATAATACAATTATCTGTTTCCTGATTTACCTTGGCTGTATATCCGGTACCGGTTCTGGACAATACTCCTCCGCCACCATTAATACTTACTTTTAATTGATCAGCACTTCCACTACCTGAAACTGTTATCGGGTTATCAACGCCTATAAAAAGGACATTCATTTTATCAAGTTGTACGGCAGCATTTGACTGCCCTACCATATAGTCTATTTTCTTTTCTATTGATTGTACATTACCATCCTGATCAGTATATTTAATTATTACTGGTACGCTATGTGCACCGATTCCTGAAGCTGTAATTTCCTGGTGTGCGGCTCCATCATCTCCGAGTTGAACAGTTTGGCCACCGATAGTAATTACTGGCGATACTGCTTTACTAAAACCACCGACACCTGCTGTTATTTCTAATTTTTGACCAGGTAATAAGTTTGTTGAGTTTGCTACAGCTAATGCTGCAAATGCATCTTGTCTGTGTACAACCTTTCCAACCTGTTCATGGCAAAAAGTAACAACTTTATTTTCCGCAGTCTTTACATCATTTTGAAACTTACTTAAAATAGTAAGTGCGGCAACTGTAGGTACCATTCTGAAATAGGCAGCCTCCCATGAATTATTTCCTTTGCTGGTTGTTTTAGGTTTTGTAATATTTATGGGTAAAGAATTGGCAAATTCTTTACCAATTTCAGGAGCCTCATTCAAAACTTTGGTTTTGTAATCTATTAGCCTTTTTAAAAGTTCTTTACCAGCGCCTTTTTCAACCATGATACGGGTTGCAATATCAAGATTATCGTCTTTATAACTGGAATCACCTTTTGCATAATTTGCTCCGGCTTCTTTAAGAATCTGATCTTTCAAACTTTGTAAATAATTATAAAGATCAGCCGTCTGATTCTGTACAGTAACAGCATGCGGATACCAGATACCTGCTTTTGCTGCAGTACTAGGTTCCGATTTTTTTTCTTGCAGCGAATTCATGATATCTGCTGTAGATGCGGTAACAACGACGTTTGTTTCTTCCAAACTGTTATTTACTGTTTTGAAGGCGTTAAGGATCTCGGATGATACGTTCAGCGCTAACAAGGCTGTTAACACCAGGTACATCATATTGATCATCTTTTGCCTGGGCTCACGAGGTAGAGACATGACGATTATGGTTTTTAAGTTTTTGCTCTGTTTTACCAGAACTCGAACTTGTTTACATTAATGGTGACTAAATCACGGATACGGATTTCGAATACTTATAATTAAAACGAAACCTTTTAAATTTCTTATGACCTACCCTGCATAGCAGTGAGCATATTGCCATAAATCTGGTTTAATTTTCCAAGATTGCCGGCTAAAGTTGTAATCTGGCCATGTGCTTTCTTTGCATCATCCACACTGCCCGACATAGCATCAGAAGCCTGAACCAGATTGTTATAAAATTTATTCATGGCTTTCAGGTGATTATTTGTATCCTGAAGTTCCAGTTCATAAATTGTATTTAAAGATGATAGGTTTTTAGTAAGCGATTGTACCTGCTCATGAAACTGTTTGGAACTTTCTGCAGCGGCATTAAATTGTTGTATAGTTCCCGCAGCTCCTGCATAAGCATCTTTCATCTGGCTAATAGCAATTGTAGCTTCGCGGGTTTTTGCAGAATAATCATTTGTTGCGGATACTGCATCACTCACATCACTCATTTTATCTACTGTGGTGCCTAGTTTTTTAAAATTTTCACCAAGTTTTCCCAAATTGGCCGGTGTTATATCTGCTGCTGTCAGCATATCTTCAAACTTTGTCAATGCCGGATTGCCATTAGCTCCTGGTAATGTAAGTGGGGTGGGTTTAAAATTTGGATCCAAATCAGGATGCAAATTAATATCAGGGAAATAACGCTGCCAGTGTGGTTCTTCTGGTGGTGGCACCATAAAGGCCATTACTAAGAATACAATAACTTCTGATAATAGACCAATCGTGATCATTTCATCAGCTGCAGGCCAGTGACGGATTTTAAATAACGCTCCGAGGATTACCACGGCAGCAAAGAATGCAAAAATGAAGTTTAAGACTACTTGGCCTTTTTGGGTTTTAAAAAAAGTCATAAAGGGCTCGTTTTATAGGTTATTAAAGATTTTACAATGATTAATGTTAGTTCCGGAAAAGAATTAAACGCAATTATTCTCAAATTATTTCCTGCCTCTCTGTGGTGCAGCTGGTAAATCAATTACTCTGCGGAAACCGACATAAGATTTGGTTGAATCCTGGTACTCGTAAGTACGGGATCCCGTCTGTAGGTAATAACCAACATCTTTCCAACTACCTCCACGGATAACTTTCCTTTTCATCAATGGAGGATCAGTTTCTTTAGCATTCCATCTGACATCCGGGTTCATATCATGCTGAAAAGAAAAAGAACCTTCATAAAAGATTGAGGATGTCCATTCCGCTACATTACCTGCCATATTATATAAACCAAAATCATTTGGCCAGTAAGCATCCGCCCTCACAGTATAAAATCCACCGTCTTCAGGATAATTTCCTCTACCAGGTTTAAAATTCGCCATCAAACATCCTTTTTTATTTCTCAGGTAATAATTACCCCAAGGGAACATTGATTGTGAACGACCTCCTCTTGCAGCATATTCCCATTGTGCCTCTGTCGGCAAATGAAAATCTGATTCCTGGGGACGATTTTTTGAATTGAGAAATGAATTAAGATAATGTGTACTCCATTCGCAAAATGCAGTGGCCTGCTTCCAGTTAACACCAACAACAGGATAATTTCCAAAAGCCGGGTGACTAAAATATCTTTTAGTCATCGGTTCATTATACGAATAAGAAAAGTCTCTTATCCATACTAAAGTATCGGGATAAATTGGTTCTTTCTTTTCTACGATAAATTTTGAACGTGGCTGAGTGGCATTTTCTCTTTTTGCGGCTTCCTTCAAATCAAAAGTTTTAGAATGGTAGATCATTTGTTTAGGATCTAATTCCATTTTATTATTAATTCTATCTTCCGGAGAAAGAATCAATTTAGTTTGACCTAATGCTTCTAGTACTTTGGGGTCATTCCATTTCAAAGTTTTCATTTTGGCCCAATCCACATATTCAATCCCGTCTTTACCCGGTTTTACATATTTTAATTCTGTAGCTGTAACAGAATCCCGAACCCAGTATACAAACTGGCGGTATTCGTTATTGGTAATTTCTGTGGCATCCATCCAAAAACCACTTATTGAAGTAGAACGATTTCTTGCGCTGAAAGCATAGGCAGGATCTTCATCGCTTGGGCCCATATGAAAAGTACCCTGTGGTATGTACACCATGCCCGGGGGTTTGGGCAAAACATATTTATTTCCCGGAGCAATGCCGTGCACCTGGCCATCATTTGCCAATGCACTGCCTTTATCTTTCTTTTTTCCCAAAATACCGCAACTGGCAAACACACTCATTGCTGCCACTACGAGCAGGGAATTATAAAGGTTTTTCATTTTCATACACTTAAAGGGTAAAGAACAAATATAATGTTTAGAAAATAAGAGAATCACAAGGATAATATTTATTTTAATTAATACAAAGCCTCATTTACGAGGTAAAAGTTCTAACGGGTTTCATCCCCGATTATTGTATATCCGCCTTAGTTTTTAATTATTTAGGTCCGGATTAATGTCAATAATTCTTGAATAGTTGAAACGGGTTTATGGCAGGCATAGTTGCTGCACAAATAAATAGTTTCGGGTTCACGGGAGTTCTTGTCTGATAGAAGAGGAAAAATTTTATCTTCTTTTGACGACACCATTAAAACTTTGTGGGGTATGTATTGCATTAAAGTGCTGATATGTAATTCCTCAGGATTTGATTTTATTATTGCAATTTCTGCTGTTCCACCAATAATTTCCTGAAGCAAACATGCCCATACACCAAAAGATAATGGATAACGGGTAATAGCCTGACCTAAAGAACTAACAAGTGTTATTGCGATTTCTTTCCATTTTGGAATATTAAAGTATAAAGCCAGGCGATATAGATTATCGGCCATTATAGCGTTTCCAGAGGGTTGTGCCCCATCATAAACTTCTTTTTTACGCAGTAGAATGTCGCTTTGAGTGATAGAAGTGAAGTAAAAAAAACCTGTTTCTTTTTCAATAAAATTTTCAATTACATGCCCGATTAGCTCTTTTGCCTTAATTAAATAACTGGTATCACCTGTTATTTCCTGCAACTTTATCAACGCCTCGATGAGGTAAGCATAATCATCAAGAAAAGCCGGATGCTTTGCAGATCCATTTTTCCAGGTATGGAAAAAATTTGTGTCATTCTCTTTTGAAAATGCACCCAGAATGAATCGCATATTGCTAATTGCCAATTGCCGGTATTCTTTATTTCCTGTAGCAGCAAAGGCATTACTCAATGCAGAATTCATAAGGGAATTCCAGCTTAGTAAAATTTTATCATCTAACTGCGGCCTGGTTCTTACACTTCTTTTTGCAAGAAGTTTTTCCTTGCCTGACCGGAATATTTTTTCCAGATTTTCAATAGAAATATTTTTTTCTGCACAAAAATCTTTTTCGCTCTTTTTTCTCCATAAAATATTTTCACTTTCCCAATTCCCATTGGGAGTGATATCAAAATACTCACAAAAAATTTCTGTATCATCTTTTAATATTTCTCTCACTTCATCATATTGCCACACATAGAACCTGCCTTCTTCTCCTTCACTGTCTGCATCAAGTGCTGAAAAAAATCCTCCATCTGCATGCATCAATTCACGTTTAACAAATTGAATTGTTGCTTCAATAACCAGTTGATATTTTTCATTCCTGGTAATTTGAAATGCTTCACTCAAAACTGAAAGAAGCAATGCATTGTCATAAAGCATTTTTTCGAAATGGGGTACCAACCATTCAGCATCCGTTGAGTATCGTGCAAATCCTCCTCCCACCTGGTCATATATACCGCCATCAACCATTTTATCCAGGCTCAGTAATGCCTGATCCAATGCTTCTTTTTTTCCGGACAAATAATTATAACGAAGCAGAAACTTAATTGCAAAACTCTGGGGAAATTTTGGAGCTTTTCCAAAACCGCCCCATTCCCGATCTGCTGATTTCATGATATTTTCAAAAGCTTCATCCAGTTTCTCATTTTTAAAAAGAATTTCTTCTTCGACAGTTGAAAAACCAAAGGAATTCGCTTTTACTAAATGTGAAGTAAGTTCTTCTGACTGTGCATCTATTTCATTTCTTCTTTCTTTGAAAGCCAGGCTAACACCAAGCAATATATCCGGCCAGGACGATCTGTTGAAAGCTTTTACCGGCGGAAAATAAGTGCCCCCATAAAATGGTTTGCAATCCGGCGTAAGAAAAACATTTAATGGCCAGCCGCCGCTGCCTGATATCGCCTGCACAGCATCCATATAGATATGATCGAGATCCGGCCTTTCTTCACGATCTATCTTAATGTTTACAAAATTTTCATTCATGATTTTGGCTGTGGCTTCGTTTTCAAAACTTTCTTTTTCCATGACATGACACCAATGACAAGCAGAATAACCAATGCTGATAAGTATAGGTTTGTTTTCAGTCTTTGCCCGGTTCAATGCTTCATCACCCCAGGGATACCAGTCAACCGGGTTATGTGCATGCTGAAGTAAATAAGGACTGGATTCATTAATAAGTTTATTGGTGTATTTCTTCATGATATAATAAAGTCAGAAACGAAGTTCGTGTAAATGCATGTGGAATAAAAAAGGCGCCTTTATTGGCGCCTATCTATTTTAAAAAATAAATTATTTTTTCTTAGTGGCTAAAATAAATTGTTCCAAAGCTGAAACCATGCTCGGAGTCTGTGGCTGTGGTGCTTTTATTTCCAGTTTCAAACCTGCTTCTTCTACAGCTCGTACAGTATTGCTGCCGAAAGCTCCGATGACGGTTCCGTTTTGTTTAAATTTTGGCAAATTATCAAAAAGACTTTTAACTCCACTCGGTGTAAAAAAGCAAATAATATCATACTCTTTTCCCATCAGTATTTCTTTTACGTTTGTACTTTGAGAGCGGTACATAAAACCGAGTACAAATTCGCAATTATTCGTTTTCAGCCAACCGCATATTTCATTGTCTTGCTGGTTTTCTGAACATACGTATAAAAACTTCTCATTATTCTTATGCTTATTTATTACATCAAATAAGCTTTTGTTGGTACCATCAGCACCATAAAACACTTTACGTTTCCTGTAAAGAATAAATTTTTGAAGATACAAGGCTACCGCTTCTGTAATGCAGAAATACTTTGTATCCTGTGATACATTAATTTTCAATTCCTCACAGGTGCGAAAGAAATGATCAATTGCATTGCGGCTGGTAAAAATGACCCCCGTGTAAGCCTGAATCTCAATTTTTTGCTTGCGAAATTCTTTACCCGGTATTGCTTCAAGGCGTATAAAAGGATGGAAATCGAGTTCAAGACTAAATTTTCTTGATAACTCAAAGTAGGGCGATTTATCGCTTTCCGGCCTTGGTTGGGTAATCAGTATCTTTTTCACTTTTGGTGCTGAAATATCAGCTTTCCCGTTTTTTACCATACTTGCTCGGTAAATGTTGTCGGCAAAGTTAATGAGTTCTTTTTATAAAAAAATCATTAACATCTTGTAAATCAGTAAAACGGGTACTATTTCAAAAGCTATTACATATAAAATGAAATGAAATGGATTGAGTTTTATCTCTTTACGGGCATAGTTATATGATAAAATAAACCTGTATCCCAATAATAATCCTATGCCTATCCAGGATAATAAAAGTGAATTGGAATAGATATCTCCTGATGTAAATGAAATTAAAACCAAAAAAGGCAGTAACATAATCCCAAGCATTTTGCAAATAATAAAAACAATGAAAGTATATGATTCTGCCGCTTCCTGTACATTGAAAAGCCAACCCGTAATTTTTAGACCAAGGAATTTTATTATATAAACAAAAGCTATGAATGCACTGCAATACACATATTGCAACCAAAAATTTCCGGCAAAAGACAGATTAAAATGTAGAAGCTGAAAATTTACATAAAGGCCAGCTACAAGAACAAAAAATAAATTCATTAAAACTGATGGAAGTGGCGTTTGCAGTAATTGTTCTCTTATTTGTTTTTGCTTTAGCGTGGTGCGAAAGAATACCCTGAAAAGATCATTAAAATATTTTTCAAAAGCCATACGCATGAACCCAAAGAGCAGGAATAAAAAAATTAAATAATAAAAAATATATTCTTTACCTGAGAAAATTCTTGATTCCCCGGTTTTGGTTTCAATTTCTGCTTGTGTTTTTACATGAGTATTTTTTAAAGCAGAATCCGCAGCTAATTTTAATATAGAATCTTTGAGAACTGTTGAATCCATGGATATAAACAAAGAATCATTTACTGTAATTGTATCTTTTGCCTTAGAAACTGTATCCTTATTAAGACTATCCGGTTTTGAATAACCTGTATCTGCCTGTGAAAATGCAGTTAAAGAAATAAAGTAACAAAAAAATAAAAGGCAATAAATATACTTCATGAAGAATGCAAAAGTATTGAACTGTTTGTGTTGAAAAAAGAAGATATTATTTAAAAATAATTTACAAATCCAAAATGAATTTTAGACTGACGAAGATTGAATGGTGTATCGTTCCTTTTTCCTACAGCCCAGGCAAGATTGAAAATACCGGCTTTTGTTTCCAGTGCAAGGCCGAGGCCTGTACCAAAGTAAGTATGACTGAATTTTGAAATCCGGCTGTTATTTCTTGCCCAGCCCCCGTCAACAAAACCAAAAAAATATGAATTCAATCCAATAAGATAACGGTACTCTGCCGTGGCTATGGCAAATTGAGAAACATATTCCGACTCCTCATCAAAACCCCGCAGTGTTTTATAGCCACCAATCTGGAAAAGTTCATTACGGAAAATATTTTCACTTTGAAAAATACCAGCATTAATAGCTGTCTTTACAGTACTTTGTTTTCCTAGAGGTAAATATTTAGAAATAACACCCGCTATTCTTAGTTGATAATTCTTCAACTTTACAGTATCATAAAGAGTTTCAAAATCAAAACCGGGGTTATTG
>Ga0209683_10000867_pt1 | contig 11673 bp, 11 predicted proteins | sample DOMMetBare2Fresh_FD_187474 | JGI IMG/M metagenome (GOLD analysis project Ga0209683, IMG submission 187474) | Wetland sediment microbial communities from St. Louis River estuary, USA, under dissolved organic matter induced mercury methylation -... | ecosystem: Environmental > Aquatic >... | reverse complement strand
CATTTTTTCAATAAGATCTTACTGTCGATATCTTTAAAAGAAGCATCGGTATCCGGGAAATGGTAACCAATATCACCCAGCGCCAGGGCACCCAGCATGGCATCGCAAATGGCATGTAACAATACATCGGCATCGCTGTGCCCCAGGGCACCTTTACTGTGCGGAATTTTAATGCCTCCAATCCAAAGGTCCCTTCCGGTAATTAACTGGTGGTAATCCACGCCCGATCCAATTCTGTATGCCATTGTTTATTTTAATTTGTAAATATCCTTTATTTGGCTGATTTCAAAAATAAAAAAAAGCGTCATGCCTTAGGCCTGACGCTTTTTTTACATGAAAAATCCTTTATTATTTCTTACCCATCAGATCGAATACTAAACCAAAACGATAAGTATTAGACAAAGGAATACGGCTTATTCCGCTTCCGGTTGGGAATACATAAGAGAAGTTTAAACCAGCTACGCTGTATTTAATACCTGCTCCTACAGTAAAATATTTTCTGTTACCCTTGTTTGGATTCTCGTAGAAATAACCTGCCCTGAAACCGAACTGGTTGTTATACCAGTATTCAGCACCAACTGCAATGTTAATTTCCTGGATTTCCTGGCTTGCACCACCACCATCTCCAAATGATTTGATCCAGCTGCTGGCAACACCGCGATCACGGTATTTAACAATAGCTGCAGAGTCAGTAGAAGTGTTTCCGGTTAATACCGGTGGTGTTGGAACCAGTAATTTGTTCAGATCCAAAGCAAAAGTGATCTTGTTGGCCTCATCAAATACCTTGGTATAAGCCAGACCTAAACCAATGTTTGCAGGGATATAATCTTTTTGTGTTGCATCGCTTGAGTAAGAGATCTTAGAACCTAAGTTACTCAAAGTTAATCCCCAGTTTAAACCCTGTCCATTTTCTTTAGCGCCATGATGATACAGGTGCAGGTCACCTGCTACTGAAGAACCGGCTTTGTAATTTTGTCCGCCAAAATTACCGCTGGCCAGGTTTGAATTGATATACCTTAAGGCAATACCCAAACCTAATTTGTTTGTCAATTTCCTGGAATAGCCCAGGTCAATCGCCATTTCCCTTGGATTGTATTGTTGCAGATCGTTACCCAATGCATCCGTGAACTGGATACTTCCAAGTTTGAAATACCTCAATGAGGCAGAAATAGCCTGCTTCTCATCCAGTTGATAATATCCGGCCAAAGATGCTAAGAAAACATCATTAACAGATAGATCTCTTAACCATGGGGTATAGTTTATAGCTACACCAACCTTACTTGTGGCAAATGGGGTTCTGGCTATGTTAGCAAAAGCCGCGTTGGCATCAGGTGCTGTTGCAATACCAACATCTCCCATACCGCCGCTGCGGGCATCAGGTGATATACGTAAAAACGGAACAGCAGATGTTACAACGTTTATTTTGTTCTGGGCATTAGATACAGTTATTGTTCCTCCCAGTAACATAACTAAGGCAGTTAGTTTCAAAGTTACTTTTTTCATGCGTTTTGATTTGTCTTGGTTAGGTAGACTTACCTCTATAAGCGTTAAGTTTAATGGTTGTTATTGTATTGTAAAAATAATAGTTTTATTTTAAAGAACAACTAAATTATAAAATATTGTTAAAAAAAACCAAAATAATCTCTTTTTCAAAGATAATAGCATTTTATTTCAGAACAATACTACAAACAGGTAATTTTTAACAATTTAAGCAATTTTGCACTGAAATAAAACAATAAAACCGGTTGTCTTTCACATTAACGGGATGAAATGCTGTTTATTGCTGTAAAAAACATTTCATTATCATTTCAGCACAGAACAAAAATACAAAATTCCTATAAAAAGCTGCAGGTTAAATAAAATATTTTTAAAAAACCAGGCTGAAAAAAGCAGCTGAATTCCTGTCTCCAATAATCGTGTGTTCCTAATTGTATGCAAGTTTAAACCTCTTGCGGCTACAAACCAAAAAAAATAAAAATATTTTTTGCAGGATCATCCCCAATCCAAAAAAATAAAAGATTGAAAAATACCGGGCAGCATTTTTACCGGAAAGTGAAAAAATGAATACAAGTATTGCCCATGCTGCATTTTAAAGCAAAAAAAGTTCAGGTCAGCAGGCTGTTATTTAAAAATACCGGGGCTTAATTTGAAAGTTGTTTCAGAACTTCCCCGAAATTTTTTGTTACTAAATCAACACATTTGTTGACGGCATTTTTATGAACAACCCTGCATTTTCTGGTGCTGTTGGTTGAAAAAGCTTACATACCGTTTGAAATATGCGCAGTAACCAATAGCTAAACAGAACCCATTGTTAAAACCGCCCCTGGCCGGCTTTCAAATATTGTCCTGTTTGTTGACCAATTATTTTTGAGAACAACGGCATTTTCACGGAAATGGTAAGTCCTGTTTTAAAATATTGCCGGTAAACCCAACCCGCACATATTTTAACTTTAAAAAAAGAGTCCGAAATATTTCCAATTCGCCTAAAGTCTTTATATTCGCAGCCGGTAACATCCCATATACAATAATTAAGAAAACCTTTCGTTAAACAACACGATAAACGAATGAACATGATTAAACAACTTTCCGGCAGAACTGCGATGATCCTGGTGATTGCTGCAATTTCTTTAAGCGCCTGTAAAAAAGGCGGACTTTTCGGCAAAAAACAAAGCAAATCATCGGCTACAGGCTGGAACTATGATGACAAGAACATGGGTAACTTTCATGTTTCTAAAGTAAAATATCCAAAAGCAGGGCCCGGCCTGGTCTTTGTACAGGGTGGCTCCTTTGTTATGGGTGCTAAAGATGAAGATGTTATGGGTGACTGGAACAATGTTCCGCGCCGTATAACGGTTCCTTCATTTTTTATTGATGAAACGGAAGTGGCCAATGTGCACTACCGCGAGTATCTGTACTGGCTCGAGAATACCTTTTCGGCCGATACCAATATTCTAAACAAAGCCCTGCCTGATACTCTGGTTTGGCGTGAAGAGCTTGCTTATAACGAGCCTTATGTAGAATATTATTTCCGCTTCCCTTCTTATAATTATTACCCGGTTGTTGGTGTAAGCTGGCGCCAGGCACATGATTTCTGTATCTGGAGAACAGACAGGGTAAATGAATTGAACCTGCAGAGTAAAGGATACCTGAAGAAGGATGCCATTAAAAGGGAAATGAAGGGAGCCGGTGCCGACGGTTCATTCAATACAGAAACCTACCTGATGGCCCCGGATATGATCCAGGGAAGGAATAAACCTAAAAAATCTGCCCTGAAAGATGCCAATGGCAAGCCCAGGTCAAATGTAAGGATGGAAGATGGAATCCTGAATATGGGTTACCGCCTGCCTACCGAAGCGGAGTGGGAATATGCGGCATATGGTATGTTATCGCAAAACCCGAGTCCGCGTAAAAATGAGAAAAAATCCGGTGAAGAATTATTTTCCAACCAGCAGATATATTCCTGGAGCAATAATCCCAATGGCCTGCGTGATAACCGCCGTGGAAGCTGGCAGGGTAAGTTCCTGGCTAACTTTAAACGTGGCAGTGGTGATAACATGGGTATTGCCGGCGGTTTAAATGACCGTGCAGCCATCCCGGGTAATATCAAATCTTTTTATCCAAATGCATTTGGCCTATATAACATGAGTGGTAATGTGAGTGAGTGGGTTGGTGACGTGTACAGGCCAATGACGCCTACTGATGGTGAGGATTTTAACTACTTCCGTGGTAACAAATTCCAGAAATATTTCAAGAACTCCGGCGGAGAGTATGAGCGTGACAGCATGGGCCGTCTGAAAAAAGTGGATATTGCTGATGACGAGGTTCAAAACCGTTCAAACTACCAGAAAAACAACGTTATCAATTACCTTGACGGAGATTCCTCAAGCGGTGTTTCTTATGGTTATGGTATCACCTCATTGATTAGCGATGAATCCCGCGTAATCAAAGGGGGAAGCTGGAATGACAGGCCTTACTGGTTATCACCCGGAACCCGCAGGTTTATGCAGGAAGACCAGTCTGCCAGTACCGTTGGTTTCCGTTGCGCCCAAACCTACTTAGGCCCGCCTGAAGGATCAGGGTTTAAAGAAGGGAATATCTTTGGTAAGCGTAAACAAAATTCCCGCAAGAAAAAGAAATAACTTTTTGTAACTGATTATAATATAAAACCTCCTGGAATTTCCCGGAGGTTTTTTTATGCATTTATTAACCGGTTCGCATTAATTTTGGCCGATGCAAATACCCGAATTATATAAACACTTCCTGCAGTTCCCTTCCATTCAAACGGATACCAGGAAAATAAAGACAGGTGACCTGTTTTTTGCACTTAAAGGCCCCAATTTTAACGGCAACCGGTTTGCAGGACAGGCATTGGCCAATGGTGCATCCTTTGCCATTGTTGATGAAGCAACAGGTGATCCGGGTGACAGAATAATACAGGTTGATGATGTATTACAAACCCTGCAGAACCTGGCACAGCACCACCGCAGGCAGTTCATGTCACCAAATAGAGAAAAGCCCCTGCCGGTAATTGCGATCACCGGCAGTAATGGCAAGACCACATCAAAGGAACTGGTGCATGCCGTTTTATCAACTTCCTATAAAACCTATACCACGGAAGGCAACCTCAATAACCATATCGGGATACCCCTCACCCTGTTGAAAATAAAACCCGATGCCGAGATCGCCATCATTGAAATGGGCGCCAATCATCAAAAAGAAATTGAAGGATACTGCAGTTATACCATGCCAACCCATGGGATCATTACAAACTGCGGAAAGGCCCATTTAGAGGGTTTTGGCGGCGTTGAAGGTATACGTAAAGGCAAGGGCGAATTATTTGATTACCTGAGGCTGCACAGCGGTACCGCCTTTGTTATGTGGGATTATGATTACCTGCGGGAAATGAGCAAAGGAATTAAAGAGATCATAACCTATGGCACCCACGATACATCCATTTGCGGCTGTGTAAAAAACAGTTCCGGTTTTTTGGAAGTTACCATTAACGCAGGTGCGGACATCTCCCTGATTAAAACACAACTGGTTGGCGAATACAACCTCCCCAATGTATTACTGGCCGTTGCTATTGGCAAATATTTTAAGGTGGCTGATGATAAGATAAAATGGGCGCTGGAAAATTATATCCCCTCAAACAGCCGCTCCCAGCTGCTGAAAAAAGACGGTAACCATATTATTTTAGACGCCTATAACGCAAACCCCACCAGTATGCAGGCAGCCATTGAAAATTTTGCACAAATGGAAGGGAAGGATAAGGTACTGATGCTGGGCGGTATGATGGAACTGGGTGCCGAAAGCCTGGCAGAACACCGGGCATTAATTGACCTGATCAGCAAATATAAATGGAAGCACGTGGTTTTGGTTGGCGGGGATTTTGATAAAACAGAGCATCCATACCTGCATTTTAAGAACTCAGCCGAGGCAAAAGCCTGGTTTGCAGATCAGCATTTTAACGAGGCCAGTATCTTAATTAAAGGTTCCCGCAGTACACAAATGGAAAAAGTGCTGGAATAAAACCCCTGTTAAAAAAGAAAAACCCTCCGTCGCTGCAGCGATGAAGGGTGATGCGGAGACTGAGGGATTCGTATCATCCCCTAAAACAGTTGACAGTAAAGGATTTCATAGATGGTATTATAAAGACTCACCGAATTACGAACCGAATAAATTAGTGAGTATTGATACAATTTGACAGCAACTATAGCATCAATATTTTAATCAACAATAACCCCCTGTACCTTCTCCTCCTTAAAACCGGTATAACTGCAAAACTCTTCGATAGTTATAAACTGGTGTTCTTCCTTATTTAACGACTCCCGGATCTTTAGTAAGAGCGTACGACTCCATCGCTCACTTTTGCCAGTGATACGCTGTACATCTTTGGGGTAAACACATAGCCTTGTGGTTTCTGTTTTCATACACTACCTATACCTTTCCCTGGGTGATGCTACGGAGCATCTATGGCCGGAAACGGCATACAAATTTAATAAATACCTATAACATACAAGACCAGCAATAAAAGTAAAATCCGGCAATAAGTGAGGTTAACGGAAGTGACATGATGTAAGTACAAAAAATGCTTGGCAGATTTGCTCTCAGGAATTCCTCTTGAATATTTTTTTGTACAGAAAAGGCTTTAAGAAATGTGCCGGTAAACATTTCGCTTATTAAAAATTAAATCTACAAAAATGGCAAAACAAAAAGGTATAATTAAACTGGAGGGTACTATCGGAGATATTACCTTCTACAAATCGCAGGATGGTTTCCTGGCAAAAGGAAAAGGTGGAATACCTGCTGACCGTATTGCAAACGACCCAAATTTTGCGAGAACCCGTGAAAACGGTGCAGAGTTCGGAAATGCCGGCAAGGCCGGTAAAACCCTCCGTACTGCCCTACGTGCGCTTTTGCAAAATTCAAAAGACAACCGAATGGTTGGCCGGCTGGCCTCCAAAATGGTTGAAGTGATCCAGGCGGATGCGGTAAATCCCCGTGGCCAGCGTAATGTAATTGACGGCGAAGCTGAGTTACTGGAAGGCTTTGACTTTAACAAGAACGGTAAACTGGGAAGGGCATTATATGCACCGTACACCGCAGTCATTGACCGTGTGCTGGGAACATTGACCGCAAACCTTCCATCTTTTATTCCGGCAAATATGATTGCGGCACCCGGTGGTACCACCCATTTCAAGATAGTTTCTGCAGGTGCAGAAATTGATTTTGAGAACGAAAGTTTTGTGGTGGATTCCAACGAAACTGCAATCCTGCCATGGGACAATGCAGCGACTGCTGCAATTAACCTGGCTAACACAGTTACGGCGAACAGCACTCACCCCCTTTTTCTGGCATTGGGTATTGAATTTTACCAGGAAGTGAACGCTGTAAAGTATCCATTGAGAAATGGCGCTTTCAATGCATTAAGCCTGGTAAAAGTTTCCGGACTTTAAACCACCTCACCGGCCCCCTCTCCCTTTTGAGAGGGACCTGTAAAACTGAAGCAATGAAACTGGAACTGATCAGAACCTATTTTCCGAATGGTACGAATGGAACCATTTTCCAGAATGGAAAAATACTGTGCTACTCTATTGAGTTACCATGGCACAACAACTTGTCACGCATTTCATGCGTACCAGAAGGAACTTATGAACTGAGGAAGCGGTACAGCCCAAAGTATAAATGGCATTTGATCCTGGAAAATGTACCAAGTCGTCAACTGATTTTGGTACATGCAGCCAATGATGCCATAAAAGAATTAAAGGGTTGTATCGCTCCGGTTTCACTTTTAACTGCAGAAGGAAAAGGCATAGAATCCAGCATTGCGCTTAAGAAAATTAATGCAATTGTTTTTCCGGAGTTAGAGCAAAAGAAATCCCGAGATCCGCAAAGCTCGTCGGGAATATCACAAGTTTTTTTAACTATTAAATCTTAATCACATGGCATCAGGTCTTCTGGATCTTTTTATCAGCCTGATTGTTCTTTAGAACGGTCAGGAAGTAAACTTAATTTTTTAACCTATAAAATCGAAAGTGATATGTTAAACGGCATTTTAGAGGCTATTAACTCAGCCTTATCATTCATTTTGAGTTAACGAACCCTATTTTTTAACTTTTAAATATTCGGTGTATTTACAGCGGAATCATAGAGGCAATGACCTCAGCATTACTAAGCTTTTTTAGTTAACCGAAACCCGATTTTTAATCTATCCCTGCATTATGAAAATAAAACAAAGAATAAAGTCACCAACACCACCATTTTTTAAGAAGATCCGGAACATAGGTCTTACTATTGCTGCAGTTGGAACGACTGTTCTGGCTGCGCCGGTTAGTCTGCCGGCAATTGTTTTAAAGATTGCAGGCTACCTGGCGGTTGCAGGAAGTGTTGCAGGTGGTATTAGCCAGACTGCAGTAAAAGGAGAATAACATGAACCAGCAATATTTTGACAATAACACAAAGGCAGGAACCATTGGCGGAACTCTGTTGACAATCCTGGTAAACATTAATGGTGCCGATCTTGTCAAAACAGGAATTCTTGCAGCCGTTGGCGCCATTGTCAGCTTTTCAGTTACCCTGGTCCTGAAATTCTTAATTAAACTTTTTAAAAAATAGTGCTTCGGTTGTGGTGGCCGAAGTATAAATAAGGCCCCGGCGTAATTGCCGGGGTTTTTGATTATGCAAAATTTTGTTGCAGTTTCATCATGGCTATTGTTTGCTGTTGAAATATTTGTGCAATAAATAGCTTTGTAAATTTTCGGAAGCCAAAAGCTGCTGACCTAAGGAGGATTTCAGGCTTTCCAGTTTATCCAGGGTATTTAACAACTCCTGGAATTTTGACCAATCATCATAAATGGCCGGTGCAACTTCTTTAAGTACTGCAGCAATATCATTTTTGTTGATAAATGGAATTGCTGAACCACGCAGGTAGATCTTAAACTTTTTTGCTTTGAAAAGCGCATACACCAACCAGAAATAAAACCGGAAATACCTTTCATTTTGGCAAACCATTGCAAAGGAATTTGCCCAGGGCTTTAGTGAAGGCTTACCGGCATTCTCACCTTTTGCAAGAATGAAGAAAACATTTGGCTGCGTTAATGCATTTGCCTGATAGCAGCGTATTTGAGGAAACATCATAATTGTATTATCGACTGGATTTGCTAACTGCAGAAACTGCTATTAGGCCAGCGATAGGCAACCCAAATGCCGCGTGGGCAGGAAGACAAGGTTTTTTGAAAAAAAATACTGCCCGGGAGTGAAGCTATTTTTGCGAAGCAATAGCGAAACGAAGGGCGGAGATTTTTTTTATAAAAACCCGGAGGGCAAGCGCAGTGAAACGAAGCGAGGACCTTGGCGACTGAAAGGGCATAGCTTGCCGGATCGCTGGCCTAGTTGCACTAAATTTGTAGAAAATAATTTTATGCATTGTTACAGTTGCGGGAGATTGTTATGTGAAGAAAATATAAGTATAGAACATGTTATTCCCATGGCCATTGGTGGAAGGTTAAAGACAAAAGAACTGCTTTGCCGCAGTTGCAATTCTATGTTTGGTGATTCAATAGATGCAGATTTGTGTAAGCAATTAGCAGTTATTGCTGGTACTCTAAATATTAAAAGGGAATCGGGAAATAATCCGATAATCAAAAATGTCAGAAGTGAAAGCGGGGAATTATATCATTTGCAAAATGGCAGAAATCCAATTGCAGTAGTGCCAGAAATTGAAATAGACGAAAAGGAAAACATCATACATATAGGTGCCAACGATGAGAAGCAAATAAAGAGTATCATTGCTGGTTTAAAAAGAAAATATCCCACACTTGATGATAAGAGCCTTGAGAGCAAAATGATTGCACGGAAATATTTTTTAGATGAGGCTTTACATATGAAGTTAGAAATTGGGGGAACTAAATTTATGAAAGCAATTATCAAGATTGCAGTCAATTTTTACATTCATAAGAAATATGAATCAAAATTTATTAGTGAAAGGATTGGGGATTTGAAGAGCGTAGAAGATGATTCGGTGGATATTGCAAGGCATTATTACAGTGCTGAGACTTTGCAATATTTCGATGTAGATGAAGTGTCACATTCAGTAGTAGTAATAGGAAATCCAATTTCAAAGAGGTTATTTGCATTCGTTGAATTATTTAGTTCATGTGCTTTTGTCGTAAATCTAAATGATAATTATGATGGGCCGGCGATTAAGTCAAGTTATACATACGATGTGTTAAAACTTACAGAATTAAAAAAGGCAATTTCTCTGAATTACGACGGATCAATACTTACAGGCGATTTAAAGCAATTAAATAAAGAATTCATTTCAAATTTACAAACCAAACTAAACCGAGTTTTTGAAATTGCAGACCAGAAACAGGTTAAAGAGATAATTTCAGAAATTACGAAAGAAGCCTCTAAGAAAACTTTGAGAACATACCCACAAGGCACAGTACTTACAAAGGAAATAATGGATGAATTTGTAACTGAATTGAGAAAGGAAGCGGGACCTTTTATTGCACACCTAAATCGACAAAAAAGAAAAAATACCAAATAAAATTTCGAAACAATTTAATACGGTAAAAGCGCCTGCGGCAATAAAGAAGCATGGCCGTGCGGCACACTTGACCGCACTGCAGGGATTGCGAGCCGTTTGACGGCCGCCGGAATAAGGAGGTACGACGTAATGGAGGCGGACGGCGAGCCCCCACAAAGGGGCTGCCAGGAAAGCCCCGGACGACCGGGGCGATGGCAGCACCATAGGAAGCCACCGAAGTATATTACCCGCAGGGCACGAAGGTGGCTGAACTATGCAAGTGAAGCTTAGCGATGCTTTGCGAAATGAGGTACGAATGAGCAATAGCAGCCGCAAGGTGAACGCAGCCTAAGTGGGGCGGCCGGCGAGCAAAATAAAAATTGGCAGCGGGTGGACTGAAGCCTGCTGAAATGAAGGAGCGACGAAATGGAGTGTAACGGAATGAGGAGTGAATGCATGAAGCTGGCTGAAGGACATAGTAGCTGCCCGAACGGAGGGCTAGTGAGCTGCAATGAGCATGACAGCCCCCCGGCGGGGCCTTTGGCTTTGCAGCTGCAACAACAAGGAAAACGCTTTAAGGTTTCCTTTGCTTCTATGCCTGGCTGCAAACCCTATAGGTTTACCAATGCCAGTTTGTTGCTGCTGCAATGGGCTGGCGGGCTAATTGCCGAACCTGCCCGGAGTGAGACCGCTTTACCGGACATATTTGATGCAGCATGGAATGGAGCAGCAAAAAAACAGAAAGTGGCGAAGCCACACAAGTAAATATTATATAACGAAATAAATATTTTAATGTACATTTTTGAAACAGGTTTCCGGTTATTAAATAGAATCAAACTACATTAAACTACTAAAAAATGTATCATGAAAAAAACAGCCCCTCAAATCTTTGTTACTGAGTATTTCAATCAGTTTATTAAAGCTTCCGCTACAGGCAGACGCTTAACTGCATTATGTAAAAGAATTACACCAGGTACAATAAGGAATTACCGCTATGCACAAAAATTACTTTCAGAATTTGAAAACAAAACAGGAAACCCCTTAAGGATTCAATTACTGCACAGGGCTTCTATGAGAACAATTTTGAAAGAAAGGAATTATTGGGCCAGGTTTTATCTACAGTTTACGGCATTCCTTTACAAGGAAAAAGGGTACTATGATAATTATGTAAGGAATACTTTCAAAATTCTGAAATCATTCTTTAACTACCTGCAAACAGAAAAAGGGTTTAGTGTTGGTAATTATCATAAATCATTCAGGGTGCCTCTTCAACAGGCCTCCCCTGTTGTATTGCAACCTGAAAGATTACAATACCTTATTTCAAATAAAACATTTGAATCCGGACTTAACCCGTATCTTAAACGGGCAAAGGATATTTTTGTATTTGGTTGTACCGTTGCACTTCGGGTAAGCGATCTGATGAATCTGCAAAAAAAGCATATAGTATATACAGATAAAGAAATCTATTTAAATCTATTTACACAAAAAACCGGCACTGAAGTAAAGATACCTTTGCCGGAATATGCCGTTGAAATTGTTAAGCGATACAAAATAAAGGCCGGGAAATATATATTACCGAGGTTATCGGTATGTAATCTTAATATTCAAATAAAAAAATTAATAGACAAAGCCGGATGGAATTA
>Ga0209683_10000866_pt1 | contig 11682 bp, 5 predicted proteins | sample DOMMetBare2Fresh_FD_187474 | JGI IMG/M metagenome (GOLD analysis project Ga0209683, IMG submission 187474) | Wetland sediment microbial communities from St. Louis River estuary, USA, under dissolved organic matter induced mercury methylation -... | ecosystem: Environmental > Aquatic > Freshwater... | reverse complement strand
TCCCATCGATCCGCGGACCGGCCTTCGTCAACAGCGACCTTTCCACCTTCAAGAACTTCCGGATCCGCGAGCAGAAAACGCTTCAATTCCGGTTCTCCGCGTTTAACTTCCTGAATCACCCGCTCAAGTCGTTCTCGTCCAGCGGCGAGAGTGGGCTGAATCTGACCTACAACGCGCAGGGACAGATGACCAATAAGCTTTTCGGGACTCCGTCCACGAAGTATGGGCGCAGGCTGATTCAGCTCGGTGTGAAGTTCGAGTTCTGACGCTGTTTCCAGCGCGTGTCCCTTTTTTGGCGGGGCGGCGAGAGCCGTCCCGCCCTTTTGGTCTTCCGCCGGCGCTCAGGTACCATTTCCCTATGCGGCTGTTCTGGCGCGCTGTGATGTCCGGATGCATCGTGGCGGGCTTGCTGGCAACGACTCTCTCGCTGGTTCGGGGCGGCGCAGCGCCTGCCACGCCGATTCATTTTTCCCTCCACGAATTGCCCTTTCGCCTCGAGACGTGCGAAACGCGCACCCGGCACGTTCCGGCAACCATGGCGGGCGGCCTCGCGGTGTTCGATTATGACGGCGACGGCCGGCCCGATATTTTCTTCACCAACGGCGCCGACATCCGCACGCTCAGAAAAGATTCGCCGCGTTACCGTAACCGGCTGCTGCGCAACGATGGCAACGGGCGGTTTACGGACGCGACGGAGCAGGCAGGTCTGGCCGGCGCCGGCTACGACGTTGGCGCTGCGGTGGGTGACTACGACAACGACGGCCGCCCCGACCTTTTCGTCGCGGGCGTGCACCGCAACACGCTCTATCACAACAACGGGGACGGCGCGTTTACGGACGTGACGGCGAGGGCCGGTCTGAACCGTCCCGACGACGCCTACGGCCCGCTGTGGTCGGAGGGCGCCGTCTGGGTGGATGTCAACAACGATGGGTTGCTGGATCTGTTCGTGGTCAACTACCTGAAGTGGGACATCGCCACCGAGCCGGTCTGCGGCCTGGAGGGCGCCTCCGACTACTGCCATCCCAAGTTCTACGGCGGCCAGCCGAACCAGCTCTTTCTCAACCGGGGCGAGGGGAGGTTCGCCGACGTCTCGGTTTCCGCGGGGATTCGCGCGCACGTAGGCAAGGGCATGGCGGCCGGTATGGCCGACTACGATCTTGACGGCCTGCCGGACATTTTCGTCACCAACGATAAAGGCTTCAACTTCCTGTTCCATAACCGGGGGGGCTCGCGGTTCGAAGAGGTGGCCCTCCGCGCCGGGGTCGCGCTGGCCGAGGATGGCGCACTCATCTCGGGGATGGGCGTCGATTTCCGCGATCTGGATAACGACGGCTATCCCGACCTGAGCTTCGCGGCGCTGAACGGCGAAACGTTTCCGCTGTTTCGCAACACGCGCGCCGGGCAGTTCCAGGAGACCACGTATGCGAGCGGCCTGCGAAAGCTGACGCTCCCGATGGCTGGCTTCGGCGTCGGCATGTACGATTTCGACAACGACGGGTGGAAGGACCTGTTCGTCACGCGGGGACACGTCGAGTCGTTGGAACGGCCCGATCGGCCGGTGTCGCAGCACAACACGGTGTTCCGCAATCCCGGCGCGGAAGGGAAGTGGACTGCGCTGACCGGGGAAGCCGGCCTGAGTGCGTGCGCGTTGGCGCGGCATCGCGGTCTAGCGTTCGGCGATTTTAACGGCGACGGCCGCATCGACGTGGTCGTGACCGTCATTGGCGCCGCAGCCGAACTGTGGATGAACGACAGCGACGACACGCATCACTGGCTCGATGTGGCGCTCCAGGGCGCGAAGAGCAATCGCGACGGAATCGGCGCGCGGCTCCAGGTGGTGACTGGGAGCGGTGCGCAGTACAATCACGTGACCACCTGCGTCGGATACGCCTCCTCCAGCGCCGGGCCGGTGCATTTCGGCCTGGGCCGGGACGATGTCGTGCGGCGATTGGTGATCCGTTGGCCGTCGGGCGCCGTGCAGACTCTCACCGGAGTGAAGGCGGACCAAACGCTGAAAGTAAGGGAACCGCGATGAAGCTGATGCTCGCGTTTGTGGCCGCCGGAATGGCGGCGGCTCAGGCCCCGCCATCGTCCACGTTTTCGGATGTGGCGGCGCGGGCCGCGGCTGCCCGGCAAGGGAATCGCGTCGAGGAGGCCATCAGCCTCTACCGGCAGGCGGTGCGCCTGCGTCCCACGTGGGACGAGGGCTGGTGGTATCTCGGGACGCTGTCTTACGAGAGCGGCCGATGCGCCGAGGCGCAGCCCGCCTTCCGGCGCGTTACTGAGATCCGGCCCAGGGGCGGCGCGGGATGGGCCATGCTCGGGTTGTGCGAATTCGCGCTGAAAGACTACGACACGGCGCTCGACCATCTCGCGCAAGCCGAACAGCTTGGCGATATCACCGATGCGAAGCTGCTGGAAGTAGTGCGCTATCACGCGTCCCTCCTGTTGCTCCGTCTGGGCGAATTCGAACAGGCGCTGGTGCAGCTTGCGCCTTTTGCGGAGGTAGGGAACCGTTCCGAGAAGGTGCTGCTCGCCACTGGCCTGGGCGTCTTGCGGATGCCGCTGCTGCCGACGCAGGCGCCGCCGGAAAAGCGCGACCTCCTGCGGAAAGCCGGCGAGGCGGGCTGGGCCGCGAACGCGCGGAGCCCGGAGGCCAAAGCCCTGTACGAGACCCTGGTTGCGGCGTATCCCCGTGAACCGAACGTGCATTACGCGCGGGGCGTGTACTTGCTGCCGTTTGATCGGGATGCGGCGCTGGAGGAGCTCACCGAGGAGTTGAAGATCTCGCCGGAGCACGTCTGGGCGCGCTTGCGGATCGCTTACGTCTACCTGGAGAACGGTGAGCCGGAACGGGCGTTGCCCTATGCGGAGCGGGCGGTATCGCTGGCGCCGGACGCCTTCGTCAGCCGCCTCGCGCTGGGCCGGGTGCTGCTCCGGCTCGGGCAGTGGGACAAGAGCATTCCAGAGTTGCAGGCGGCGGTGAAACTCGCCCCGGAGCGCATGGAAGCGCGCTACGCCCTGATTCAGGCTTACACGAAAGGGGGCCGCGTGGCCGAGGCCGAACGCGAGCGCCGGCGGCTCGTGGCCAGCCCCGGTGCGAAGCTGCCCCCGCAGTGAACTCCCGATCTGGCGCGCTGCCGGTCAGAAATCGAACTTCACCGCCAGTTGCATGAGCCGGCGGCCATACTTGTGTGTGGCGACTCCGAAGTCCGGGCGGGCCAGCCCCTGCGCGTTGTATTCCAACGTGAGGTTGGACTCGCCGCTACCGAGAAACGACCGCAGCGGATGGTTGAGGAAATTGAACGCCGAAACGCGAAATTGCAGAGTCTTCTTCTCGCTCAGTTTGAAATTCTTGAACAGCGACAGATCGCTGTTGAAGAACGCCGGCCCGCGCAGGTACGGAAAGATGTAGTCCCCGTTCTGGCCGGCCGCAGGCGGGGCAAAACAACTGGGATTGATGAACTGGTTCTCCCGCAGACCCGTGCGCGGATCGCAGACAAGCCTTGGCTGGAGCGGCAGGTCGGGTGTGCCCAGCAACCGGCGGTTCGTGAGCGCTGTCCCATCCGCCAGATAGCCCATGAGGCCGAAATTCGAGCTTCCCGCGGCCTGGAGATTGACGCCGCTCTGTAGCTGCGTGATTCCCGAGATCTGCCAGCCGTTCGCCACGCCCTTCCACAGGCGGCCGGCTCGGACCGGCGCGCCCAGTTCGATGCTATATGTCGCATTGAAGATGTGCGTGCGGTCGTAGCTGAGCGGGCCGTAGTTGTTCCGCAGGTTGGCCGGGTCGGCGACCGTTCCCTGCGCTCCACCACGCACGCCCATCGCCTTCGAGAAGGTGTAGTTCAGGTTATAGTTGACGCGCCCGTGTTGCCGCGCCCAGGTGGCCTGGACGCCGTTGTAGTTCTGATACGCGTCGTGCCGCAGCAACGTGAACTGCTGGTAATTACGATACGGACGGAACTGGTCCGAATCGGCGGAATCCGGGTTAGGGGTTGCCAGCAGCGCCCCCATCGGAACCGAGTTGCCGTTGGCGAGCGAGCCCTCTCTCAGAAGGTGTTCGCTCCGATTGCCGACATAGGCCGCCTCGAACAGCGAGCGGTCGGGGAGCCGCTGCGAAACGGTGAAGCTGTAGCTATAGGTGAGCGGCTGCTGGTCATCGTGGGGATAGAGCGCCTGGAACCCCGTGCGGGCGACGGGTATCTGAACGCTGTCGATGCCGGCGAGCGTCGTGTCGCCGGGCGTATCATAGCTGCGGACGCCTAATCCCACGTTCAGCGCGCCGGCGTATTGGTTGTACGGGTCGTGGTATCGGTAGGCGCCCCAGCCGCCGCGCAGGACCGTCTTGCCCGTGCCGAACAGGTCGTATGCCATGCCGAAATGCGGCGAGGCGAACACCATCCGGCCGGTGACGGCCGAGTCGGGAACGCGGGAGTCCCACGCGCGCCAGGCCAGCCCCGTCAGGTCCCCCATTTTGCTGGGATCGTCGCTGTACCGCGACGGATCCCACGTCGCGAAGCCGATGCCGTTGTTGTCGCGCCAGGGTCCGAGATGAGACAGCCGGATACCGTACTGCACAGTGAGCTTGCTCGACGCCCTCCACGAGTCCTGCGCATAGAAATCCAGCGACCGATAGCTCATGTCGTAGATCGGTGATACGTTCGCTTCCGAGTAAGCGGCCACGCGCCCGAGCAGGAAATCCGCGACCGTGTTTTTCGTGGAGTTCGGGTGCGACGACCCGAACGTAAGGAATCCCTGGTTGTTGTTCGACGACAGTTGCTGGTTGCCGGTGACCTCGGTATAGAAACCAAACTTGAGCGTGTGGGCCCCGGTCACCTTGGTCAGGTTGTCGGCGAACGTTGGCATGCGCTTTCTGCTGACCATCGATCCGCTGTCGAAGCCGCCGGGCATGATCACGCTGGGCACGCCGTTGCCCCAACTCGTGAACGAGGGGATCTGGCGGGCGCCGTTCTTGAAGACGCCCTGATACGGGTAGCCGAGCGAGACCCGGTCGGCTCTGGACGGATTCGCCAGGCGATAGGGACTATCCAGGTCCGTGTACGTGAAGACAACCTCGTTCATCATCGACGGCCCGAATGCCTTGACCAGGTTGGCGGATACCGAGTCGGAGCGGTGCGCGCCCTCCACCGGCGAGGGATACGGCACGGCGTCCTGTGGAGTCCACCACAGGGTGATGGGCGCCTCCAGGAATTCCTTCTGCCGGTTGAAACTGACATAGAGCCGGGCGCTGTCGGACACGCGATAGTCGATCCGGGTTCGAACCTGCCAGCCGTTCTGGTCTTGCGGCAGCACGGCGACGTAGTTGGCGCCGTCGTGTGTTGCAGGATCCACGTTGGGCTGGGGGAGCGCGCGCGCGAGCGCCAGCCCGCCGGGGTCCATCATGCTTTTCGGAATCTGGCCGCCGGCGTATCCGGCAGGCTGCCTGTTCCAGCCGCCGCCGATGCCGGGTCCCAGCGCGTCGAGCGAAGCTTGACTGAAGTTGCCGTTCAGCATTTCCGCAGTCGGCACAAAAGTGCGCGGCGAGCTGTGGCCGAGGACCTGCTGGTAGTACTCGAATCCCGTGAAGAAGAACAGCCTGTCACGGTTCTTGTTGAAACTCGTGTGGGGGATGAGCACCGGCCCGCCCAGGTTGAAGCCCGGGTAGTAGTGCCTGTCCTCGGGCTTTTTCAAACCGTCGTGCCCGACCATCCAGTCCGTCGAGTTGAGCGCATAGTGGCGGGCATACAAGTAAGTCTCGCCGTGAAGATTCCGCCCGCCGGACTTGCCGATGATGCTGATGACGACTGGCCCCTTCGGATATTCTGCGCCGAAGTTGGAGGTCTGGACGCGGAATTCCTCCACCATGTTGGAGTTCACGTTGATGGCGGCGCTACAGTTGCACCCCGGGTCGATCAGGTGCGCCCCTTCCGAGATCAGGTCCATGGCGCCGGGTTGCGTGCCGTTGCCGGAGTAACTGCCGACCGGTCCGTTGATGCCGGCCACGTCGCCGGCGTACGCGTACCGATTCTCCACATTGGCGGTCCAGATCGCCATCCCGGGCAGCGCCTTGATCAGTTCGGTGGCATTGCGGCCGACGATGGATAGGTTCCGGATCTCGCTCACAGTGACCACGGCGGTGCGGTCTCCAGTAGTGATCGGAGCGAAGGAGTCCTCTTTGCCATGTGCGCCGAACGCGCCCTGGAATGGTGCGCGCACCTCCACGCTGTCCCGCAGTTCACCAGCCGTCAGCACCACGGTCAGCAGCACCGAGGCGCTGGGCGCCACCTGCACGTTGCGGGCGACGAATCGCCGGAACCCGGGCTGCTTGCAGGTGATCGTGTATTTGCCTGGCGGTAGCATTGGGAAGTCGAAGGAGCCGGTGTATTCGGAGATCGCCGTCGCTACCGCGCCGGTCTCTTCGTTTTGCGCCGTAACCGTGACGTTCGGAATGGCGGCGCGCGAGGCGTCCAGTACGTTTCCGAGCATGCGGCCCGCGCCGTCAGTAGCGCGCGCTAGCGCGCCCGACAACAAGAGCGCCGACACAGACAAGACCAATGCCTTCGCGGGCTGCTTGCTTTGCACTGCTTCCGGCCCCTTACCGCTTCCCACCCCTTACCGCTTCGCGGCGGTGCGATTACTCGGGAACTCCCTGGCGATCAACCCGTCGAGATCCCGGACGCCGCCGCCCAATTTCGCAAACATGATCTGTAATTCCGACGCTGCCGCCGTCCTGGCAGGGTCCGCCGCGCCGCCAAGGTCCTGGATCAGTTCGTCCATGCGATCCACGGTTCGGAACAGCGCATAGCATGCCGCGTTCCAGGAAGAATCGACGCTCTCCACGGCGGCTGAGGGCTGTCGCAGATCGGCAGCGGGCAGCAGCGGCGCCAGCACCCGCCGCGTGCGGAGCGCACTGGATTCCAGCGCCGCCGCGTGGTCGCGCAGCATCGATTGAAGCCGCCGCGCCGGCTCGGCGCCCAGCGCCGGGAGCAACTCCGGCGGAAAGCGCTCGGCCAGCCGGACCAGCGCCAGTGCATCCTGATAGGCGGCGTCGGCGGCGCGAGTCGCCTCCGCGGGCAAACCGGTCGCGCCCCCGACCCGCGCCTGCGGCGGCAAGCCGGTCGCCAGATCGATATCCAGCAAGCGGCCAGCTTTCAAGCCGCCCAGCATCGCGACGATATGCGTGCGGCGGGCGTCGTCCGCCACCAAACCGCGCACACGAATCCGCCCGCCGGCGGGCCGGCCCACGTCGAGCACTTCCCTCCGGCACGCTCCGGCCCGATGCAGGGCGTACAGCACTTCGACCTCGTCGTCCGCCGACGCCTGTGCAGGGGAGGCCGGCGCTGTTACAAGCGGCGGCGCCTGCCGCTCGCGCGGAGAAGGAGGTGGCGCGGGCAGTTTCGGCAGCATCGGTTCGAAGACGGCCAGCTCAATGCTGTTCCGCGCGGTCTCCACCTGCTCGATGGACAACCGCAGTTCCACCGTCCGGTCCTGGTTCTCGAAGCGGACGAGCTGGAGCCGGGGGCGGTACGACGCCGCATCCACCTCTAGCACAAAGTCCGCCTGCACCCGCCGCAGTGCGCGCCTGGCCGTGAGCCGGATCATTGCGGTTCCATCGGCGGCGCGGTAGCGTTCGGCCTGAAGAACAACGCCGCCGCGGCCCGCAAACAGCGAGAAGTTGGCGGAGAGCGCAATGGGCTGCCACGGACGGCTGCGAATCCAATCCAGGAAGGCCCGTTCGAGATCCTCCATCTGGTAGCCGGAGAGATCGAGGAAAGCGGCGGCGCTGGCGTGGCCCTGCGTTGCCGCGAGGATGCGCGCCCCGCCGTCGTATTGGAACGCGCGGCCTTTCGAGGGCTGCCAGTTGGCATACCGGATGGTTCCTTGACGGTCGGTCCAGCGTGAGGCGTAGCGGGCGTGATGCCGATCCACCCACACCTCGAGCCGGCCCGAAGACTCACGCCGCACGGGCCTTGTCTGAATCATCTGCACCGCCAGCACCTGGTGAACCTCCGCGGCTCCTGTACTGCGGCGTTCCGCCGCCGCGGCCTGCGCCAGCACAACTTCGGGAGCCGGCCGGCGGAAGAACAACCAGGAGCCGGCCAGGACGAAGCTGAGGGCGGCAGCCACGGCCGCATAGCGCCAGAGGGGCGCCCGGCGCCGCGCAGGCGCTGAGTTGGCCCCCTGACGCTCGTACTCGGTCTTCCATTCCAGGAAGCGGCGTTTTGCTTCCACTATGTGCTCGGGCCCAGGGAATGTTTCGGCCGCAGCCCGCATGACGGCGTGGGCCTGCTGCTCCAGTTCCCAGGCGCGGCTCCGGCACTCCCAGCAGGCGTTCAAATGGCGCGAGACTCTCCTTGCGGCCCAGCGGGGCAGTTCCCCGTCCCGGTGCGCCAGCAGATCCTCGTCACTGCAGTGTCTTTGGCGCCCGAGATCCCACATGGCTCTTCGCCTGCTCCTCCAGTCGTGGTTCGGCGTTGGCCGCACGCTGCAGCTTGCGCAGCGCCCTGGCCAGCATCGTACACACAGATTTCGTGCTGATCCGCAGTTGGTCCGCAATCTCCCGGTACTTCAGCGCTCCGAGGCGCAGCAGCAGCACCTCTTCCTCCCGGTGCGTCAGTACGCCGAATAGCCGTTCCAGTTCACTCCGCTCGATCGCCCGCATGTCCGGCGCCGAGTTGCCCGCCGGCAGGCTGTCGAGAATCTCCAATGGCTGCATCGCTGCGCGCCCCAGCGGCTCGGTGGCCCACTTGCCGATCTCCCGCCGGACTACGGCAAAGGCCCAAGCCCGCGGGTTGTCCACCCGCTGGCCTTCGCGCAACGTGCGGTAGAGCCGCATGAATACTTCCTGTACGATATCTTCGGCCACATCCGGCGACCCGCACGACCGGATGGCATAGCGCAGCAGCGGGCCGCACAGCGAATCGTAGAGGGCCAGGATCCGCTCGGTGGCGACCTGTTCGTCGACACACCCGCGGCGCCCAAGCCTCGCGTGACCGATCTCTTCTAGCAAGAGTTGATTTTGACGCATTTTCCCGACGGCGGGCAAGAGGTTATTGCTCTGCCTAAGGTGAAGAACGGCCCAAGATTAACAAGATGACGGTGGGAGCGGTCATCACGTTGCCGCTTTGCGAATCGAGTCAAGCGGTTGCGGAGGCCGTCCACTCGGTAGCAGGCAACAATTGCCCGCCACGAAGTTCCCACGAAGCTGTCAGTAAAACACCGTGGATTTCCCTCTTACATCCTGAGTCAGAGTCTGCGGTTCTGCGCAGGAGTAGGTCGAGAGGGCTGGATTTCCGGGTATAGGGTCGGGTAGACCCGTGAGTTGCTGACGACAACGAGTTCACCACGCCGCCGTTCCGGTTGCGGTGGATTTCGACTTCCGCCCCGATCGACCGCAATCGGTAGCCGTGGGCAGGCAGTGAAGCCGCCCTGTTCAGTCACCAAGGAGGAAAAAGTGAGTTGTGCATATAACCTAACTCGCCATGCGCGCGCCTTGTTGGCGGCCGTGTGCCTCGTGCAGGCGCCCGTTTGGGCCCAGACTCCATCCGTGCCGAGCGCCGGTGGCTTGTACACGTGGAAGAACGTCAAGATCGTTGCGGGTGGATTCATAACGGGTATCATCACGCACCCGTCCGAACGGGGGTTGATGTATGCCCGGACGGATATGGGCGGCGCCTACCGCTGGGACGCGGCCGCCAGCCGTTGGACTCCGCTTACCGATTTCGCGAGCCCGAGTGACTGGAATCTGCTGGGCATCGAGAGCATTGCCCTCGACCCGACTGATCCGGACCGGCTATATCTGGCGACCGGCACGTACACGAACAACTGGGCTGGCAACGGCGCGATGCTCGTGTCGACGAACCGGGGGAGGACATTCCGCCGCTACGATCTGCCGTTCAAACTGGGGGCCAACGAAGACGGCCGGAATGCGGGCGAGCGGATGATGGTAAACCCGTTCAGGCCGAATGAGTTGTTTCTTGGCACGCCTAAGAACGGGTTGTGGCAGAGTTCAGACCGAGGACGCACCTGGGCTCAGGTGAGCAGTTTCCCGATCACGGCGTCGACCGCGAACGGGAACGGCATTGTATTCGTTCTGTTCGATCCGAGCCACAGCGGCAAGGTATTCGTGGGCGCGTCGCAGGTGGGCGGCTTGTTCCAGAGCGCGGACGGCGGGGCGACGTGGCAGGCGCTTGCTGGCCAGCCGGTAACGCTACCGGACAACGGTTGGTCTCCCAGCACACCGCTGCCGACGCGCGCTGCCCTGAACTCGAACGGGCTGCTCTTTGTCACCTACAGCAACGCCCCCGGTCCGAACGGCGTCGGCAACGGCGCAGTCTGGAAGCTGAACACCGCCGACGGAACATGGACCAACATCACGCCGCCTGGCCCGTGGTGGGCGACGACGCTGTGGTATGGCTTCTGCGGAGTGACGGTTGACGTCCAGAACCCGAACACGGTGATGATCTCGACCCTCGACCGTTGGTGGCCGGGCGACACGATCTACCGCAGCACGGATGCGGGCGCCACCTGGATCGGTCTCCGCGACGAAGGCGATACCGCTCCCTGGGGCCACCAGCCGGAGAACTATTCCGTTCGCGACAGTTCACTCTCGCCGTACGTCAACTTCGGCGCCCCCTCTCCGGGCTTTGGGCACTGGATCGCCGACGTGAAGATCGACCCGTTCGATCCAAACCACGCGCTGTACGTGACCGGCGCGACGATCTGGGCGACCAACGACTTGACGAACGTCGACTCCAGGCAGATGACGCACTGGTACGTGGGCGCCGATGGCGTCGAACAGACTGCGATCGCGGAACTGGTCTCTCCGCCGGCGGGCGCCCACCTGCTCAGCGCCATGTACGACATCGGAGGCTTCCGGCACGACGATCTGTCCGTGTCTCCGCCGGCCGGCATGTTTACCAACCCGCTCATGAACTCGGTCACGGGAATCGCGTGCGCCGAGCGCAACCCGCTCATCGCCGCTCGAGTAGGATGGGCCACTCAGCATGGCGCCTACTCCGCCGACGGTGGAACCACGTGGACGCCGTTTGCGGCGGAACCAGCCGGAGCCTCGAGCGGGCCTGGACGCATTGCGGTGTCCTCGGACGGCGCGGCGTTCGTCTGGTCTCCGGGCAACGGTTCGCCTGCGTACTCCCACGACAACGGAGCGACCTGGATAGCCTCCACTGGCGCTCCGGCAAACCAGGCCGTGACCGCGGATCGCGTCAACCCGGCGAAGTTCTACGCGTTCGATTCCACCACCGGCACGGTCTACGTCAGCACGGATCGCGGCGCCACGTTCGTCGCCGCCGCCGCCGGATTGCCCCATGACAACGGCGTCATTCGCCCCACGCCGGGCTTTGAAGGCGACCTCTGGCTGGCGCTGAACAGCGGCCTGTATCACTCATTCAACTCGGGAAAGACGTTCCTCAAGATGCCGTTCGTTCAACAGTCGGCCGCGATTGGATTCGGGCGGTCGATTCTAGGCGCCGGTTATCCCGCCCTGTACCTGATCGGAACCGTGAACAACGTCAGCGGCATTTATCGGTCCGACATCGTTGGTTTGTTATGGTTCCGCATCAATGACGACGCGCATCAATATGGCTGGACCTATCTGATTACCGGCGACCCCCGTGTCTTCGGCCGTGTGTACGTCGGCACAAACGGCCGCGGGATCGTTTA
>Ga0209683_10000865_pt1 | contig 11687 bp, 11 predicted proteins | sample DOMMetBare2Fresh_FD_187474 | JGI IMG/M metagenome (GOLD analysis project Ga0209683, IMG submission 187474) | Wetland sediment microbial communities from St. Louis River estuary, USA, under dissolved organic matter induced mercury methylation -... | ecosystem: Environmental > Aquatic >... | reverse complement strand
CTCGCGCTGCCCTTCTGGATGCGGGCGTCGTGGTTCAAGCGTCACGGGTACCGGCGTGCGGATCGGCGCGGGATCGCGTCGCTCGTCTGGAAGCGATTCACGGGGGACGCCGAGGCGCCGCGCTGGCCGGCGAGCACCGGCAAGCGTCCCGAGCCGGTCGGGGGAAGGGTCGTCGTCACGGGCTGCCTGAATGGCTGGTGCCCGGCCCAAAACTTGGCGTTCGAGCGCGCGCGGCGCGCGGCTGCGCCGTTCGGTGGCCTCGTCGAGTGTCGGCTCGTGGACACGTCGGACCGCGAGACGATGCTCGCCTGGGGCGAGACGGATGCGCTCTTTGTCGACGGCCTGCGCGTCCGGACCGGTCCGCCGCCGTCGGAGGCGAAGCTCGCGGCGCTGCTCCGCAAGCGGGTGCGCCGCGTCCGCGGATGCGAGGCGTCGGTCTGAAGCGCCCGGGTGGAGGCGGCGGGCGGCCGCGGGAAGAGGCGCGGCGCGACCGGCCTGACCCACGAAGCTGGACGCTTGCATGGTCCATGGGTCGCTGTCCGTGCTCCCCCTGATGGCGAAGCTGTGTCCGCATCGGCCCGACATCCACTCGGCGCGTCGAGTGCCATGAGATTCGGTGACATCGGCCGCGCGGGAACCCGACCCCGCCTCGCACGACGGCCCGGACCCGGTCGAGACGCCGGTCGGGGTTACCGCGGCGGGTTCTCCAACAGCATGCTAAGGAATCGGCGAGCGGGGCGCGTGCCTCGCCTTCACGCAAGGAGCGGACATGAGAAAGCTGGCGATGGTCGCGGCCGCGGCGCTGCTCGCGGCGTGCGGCGACGGCGGCGGCGACGGAGGTGGCGGCGGCGGAACGACCGACGTCACGCTCGCGGGCCCGCTCGCCGCGACGATCCGGAGCGGTGCCTACGCGCCCTTCTCGGGGACCTGCACCGTCGGGCCGGCGTCGCTCGCGTTCGCCGGCGCCTTCGTCGCGGTCTCGACCGCGCCGAACCAGTGCACCGAGGCGGTCGCGGGCCGCGAGGTGGCGGGCTCCACGAGCCTCTTCATCAGCCTCGCCAAGGTCGCGCTGACGGGGACGTCCACCGCCCTCGACAACGCGACGTACCCGCTCTTCACCGGGGGCCTCCCGTCGTTCGACGCGCAGGGGAACGCGCGGTTCTCGACCGTGGCCGCGCAGCGGAACGGCGCCTCGGCCGCCCCCGGGCTCGGGTGCACCAAGGTCGCGGAGCCGGTCGCGACCGCGGCATCGGTCACCGTGACGTCGGTGAGCACGAGCCGCATCGCGGGGAGCGTCACCGCGACGCTCGACGACGGGACCACCGTCTCGGGGACGTTCGACGTGTCGACCTGCGGGCTCACCATCTCGGTGGATCCCGCGACCTGCGAGCCTACCGGCCTCCCGAATCCGACCACCTGCACTCCCTAGCACGCCCCGGCGCGGCGCCCCGCCTCGGGCGCCGCGCCGGTCACGGCCGCTCAGCGGCCCGGCCGGCGCACCAGCAGCGCGTCCCCGTCGAAGTCGGGGGCGGCGGCGCTCAAGGCGGCGCGGACGGCCGCGGGGGCGGCGGCGGGCGGCGTCACGCCCATCCAGCGCGCGAGCGTCTCGACGGCCTCGGCCTGCTGCGCCTCGGGAAGGAGCGTCAGGCGCGAGCCGTGGTTCCCGCCGGGCACCACGTACATGGGGCACTCGCGGCCGCACGGCACGAAGGCCCCCGCCGACCAGGGATCGTTCTCGCCGTAGACGAACATCACCCGCTCGCCGCGGAAGAGCAGCGCGAGCTGCACGAGGGGCATCGCGAGCGGGTTCCACGGCTTCGCCACGTCGAGCGGCGGGTAGTCCTGGGGCAGGTCGCGGATCGGGCCGCCGAAGAGATCGAGGAGATGGGCCTGCGGGTAGGCGGGGCCGCCGAGCTCCGTCGCCGACTGGTAGTAATAGGGCGCGAAGAACGTGGAGCTCGAGTCCGCGTAGAAGAAGGCGACGCCGCCGTAGAGCGCGTCGAGGAACGCGTAGAGCTCGTCGGCGCTCGCCTCCGGCGCCGGGACGAGCGGGCAGAGCGAGGCGTCGCCGTACTGCCAGAACGCGAACGAGGACTCGAGCATGGCGTACTCGAAGGCGCGATCGACCGGGATGAGGGTGAACGCCTCTCCGAACGCCGCCGCGTCGTCGACGAAGCGGGCCGTGATCGCGGCACGCTCGCGCACGAGCGCGCGCTGGAACGCGTGGATCGCCTCGCGGCACGCCGGATCGCCGCGCTGCTCGATGAAGCGCGCGTACCGCGGGTCGCTCCGGCCATACGTCTGCGGCGCCACGTAGGCGAGCGTCGCGTCCACGTCCCGGGGGAAGAGCACCCGGTGGTAGACCGACGTCATCCCGCCCTTGCTGGCGCCGGTGGAGAGCCAGCGCGCCGGGAAGAGCGGGCGCAACGCGCCGACGAGCCGGTGGTGATCGCTCGCCGCCTGGAAGAGGTCGAGCTTCCGCCAGTCGAGCGGCTCCGGCGCCGACGGCCCGAAGAAGCGGTGCTCGACCAGGAGCTGGTTCGCCCCGAGCAGGAACGTCGGCTCGGCCCGGCTCGGCCGCGTCGAGATGCCGTAGCCCGTCGAGGCGAGCACCATGGGGGCCTCGAAGGACTGGAACAGCAAGGTCGCTCGCTGGGCGAACCGGGCGCCCGAGGGAGCGCGGTGATCGACCGGCTGGTCGAAGGCGAGCACGAAGAAGCGCGTGCCGGGGTAACGCGACGGGGCCTCCTCCACGGAGAGCACGCCCGGCGTGGCGGCGAGGGCGTCGAGGACGTCGACGACCTGGGGAACGGCGGGCGTCGGCGAGGCGAGCGCGGCGAGGGCGAGCGCGATCGCGAGGAGCGGGCGCAGGGACATGGGGCCTCCGGTCGGTGGGCCCGGAGACTGTACCCGGTCCGCCCGAGCGGACGAAGCCCCTTCGCGCCGGCGGGAGCGCGCCGCTCGCCGCGGGCGCGCCCGCCGTCACCCGAGCTACCTCGGGTCCTGCACCAGCTCGACGCTCAGCGAGCCCGCGATCCGGATTCCGAGCCGCGCGTCGACCGCGCCGTCCACGACCACGCGGGCGACCACGTCGAAGCGGCCGGCCCCGGTGAGCGCGTCCATCAGCAGCCCGTCGGCCTCGGGCGAGCCCGCCACCACGATCGAGGTGCCGGCCGCGAGCGCGAGGCTCGACCCGTCGATCAGGGCGAGGTCGCCGCTACCGTCCGCCGGGGCGCCGTCGGGCCGGAGCGCCAGCCACACCTGCGCGCTGTCCGCGGCGTTGGCGCTGCCGACCGCGAGCACCCGCACCTCCACCTGGTCCACGGTGAGGTCCTCGAGGGAGTCCTTCTGCTCCCACAGCGACTCCTCCGAGAGGTCCACCGGCTCGAGGTACGAGACGTCGCCGGCGGGCCCGGATACGTTCACGTCCCGTGTCACGTCGAACGGGAAGGTGAGGCTGCAGCCGGAGAGCAGGGCGAGGGCGAAGACGAGGACGGGGAGACGGCGCATGTGACCTCCGCCGGGCACCCTCTGCAACGGGCTCGCCGAGGGCGGCGCGCGACGGAGCTCGGGAGGCGAGGGGTTTCGCGCCCCCGGCGGCGCGGTGACGCCGGACCCGCGGGTCGAGCCGCCCGGCGAACCCCGCCGGGCCGGGGATGAAGCCGCCCCGCGTTCCGGGTACAACACAGGCCCGATGGACGCGGCCCTGCGAAGGAAGCTCGACGAGCTGCCGCCGGAGCCCGGCTGCTACCTGATGAAGGACCGGGCCGGTGAGGTGGTGTACGTCGGCAAGGCTTCGAGCCTCCGCTCGCGCGTCCGCTCGTACTTCGACGCGTCCCGCGGCGACGACCGCGCCTTCGTGGCGCTGCTCGACGAGCTGCTCGGCGACGTCGAGGTGATCGTCACCCGCTCCGAGAAGGAGGCGGTGCTCCTCGAGAACGAGCTCATCAAGCGCCACCGTCCGCGCTTCAACATCCGCCTGCGCGACGACAAGGACTTCATCGTCCTGCGCCTCGACGAGACCCACTCGTACCCGCGCCTCGAGGTGCGCCGCGCCCGCGAGCCGCGCCGGGCCGGGGCGCGCTACTTCGGGCCGTACTCCTCGGCCTCGTCCATCCGCGAGACGCTCCGGATCCTGAACCGTCACTTCCAGCTCCGCACCTGCACCGACTACGTGATCGCCCACCGGAAGCGCCCCTGCATCCTCCACCAGATCGAGCGATGCCCCGCGCCCTGCGTGTACGAGGTCCCCGCCGAGGAGTACCGCGCCTCGGTCGAGGACGCGGTCGAGTTCCTGGAAGGACGCGAGAGCGAGCTCGTGCCGCGCCTGCGGGCGCGCATGGACGAGGCGGCGGGTGCGATGCACTACGAGGCGGCGGCGCGGCTCCGCGATCAGCTCCAGGCGGTGGAGCGGAGCCTCGAGAAGCAGCGCGTGCTCATGGCCGATCGCGGCGACCGCGACGTCCTGGGGCTCTTCCGCGAGGGCCCGGACCTCGTCGTGCAGGTGCTCTCGATGCGGGGCGGGAAGCTGCAGGACTCGCGCAGCCACCCCTTCCGCGGCCAGGAGTTCCCCGACGACGAGATCCTCTCGTCGTTCGTCTCGCTCTACTACGAGCAGAGCCCGCCGCCCGACGAGGTGCTCCTGCCGGTCGAGCCGGAGGGCGCCGAGGCGCTGCAGGAGGTGCTCTCGGAGCGGCGCGGGAAGCGGGTGCGCCTCCTCACCCCGCGCCGCGGCGCCAAGGCGGACCTGCTCGAGGTGGCCGCCCGGAACGCGGAGCAGGGCTTCAGGAGCTGGCACGAGAAGGACGAGCGGCGCGAGGAGGCGCTCGCCGCCCTCGCCCGCGCCCTCCACCTCGCGCGGCCGCCGCGGTGGATGGAGTGCTTCGACATCTCGACGTTCCAGGGAGCGCTCGCGGTCGGGTCGGGCGTGTCGTTCAGGGACGGCGAGCCGGACAAGGCGAACTACCGCCGGTACAAGGTCAAGGGCGTGGCCGGCCAGGACGACTTCGCGATGCTCCACGAGGTGATCACCCGCCGGCTCCGCCGCGCGGTGACCGAGGGCGCGTTCCCGGACCTGCTCGTCATCGACGGCGGCAAGGGGCAGCTCAACGCGGCGCTGGCGGCGGCGAAGGACCTCGGCGTCCCGATCCGGCCGTCGCCCGGGAACGAGGGGGCGCCGTACGTCGAGATGGTGGGCCTCGCGAAGAGCCGGCTCCTCGCGGAGGAGGCGTTCGGCACCGCGCGCGTCGTCGGCCGGCGGGCGCGGCGCGGCCGGGCCGCCCGGGCCGGCGGCGGCTCCGGGGCGGCGGCCGCGCTCGCCGACCAGGCCGAGGCGGCCGAGAGGGGCTTCGTCCCCGAGCTGGCGCGGAGCCCGGAGCGCGTGTTCGTGCCGAACCGGAAGGACCCGGTGGTGCTCCGCCAGAACTCGGCCGAGCTGTTCCTCCTCGCGCGCCTGCGCGACGAGGCCCACCGCTTCGCCATCACGTTCCACCGGAAGCTGCGGCGGGAGCGGAACTTCCAGAGCGTGCTCGAGGAGATCCCGGGCATCGGCGAGGGGCGCAAGAAGGCGCTGCTCCGCCACTTCGGGGCGCTCCGGCGGGTGAAGGAGGCCTCGCTCGACGAGCTCCTCGCCGTGGAGGGGTTCGGTCCCCGGCAGGCGCGGCTCGTGTACGACCACCTTCACGGCGCGCCCGCCGCCCCGGCGGTCGCGGCGCCGGCAGGCGGCCCCGCGCCGGGCGAGCCGGCCGGGGTCGCCGCGGCGAGCGAGGCGGTCCCGGCCCGGGCCGACGCCGTCACCGAGGCCGAGATCGACGCGGCCCTCGCGGCCGAGGACGCGGGCGGCGCGGGCGACGAGGAGGCGCCGCCCCCCTCCGCGCCGCAGGCGGAGTATCCTCGTCCCGTCCCCGCCCGTCCGGGGGGAGCGGAGGACTCGAAGTGAACGATCAGAAGAAGCCCAGCCTCCCCGCCGTGGACACGGTCGCGCTCGCGCCCATCGTCGACCAGCTCTGCAGGGACGCGGCGCTCACCTCGTCGTTCCCCGCCGGCGGGAAGGTCACCCTGCCGTCGCGCGACGCGGTGATCCAGGTCGTCGAGGACCTGCGCGCCGTGCTCTTCCCCGGCTACTTCGGGACGAACGACCTCTCCGACGAGAGCCTCCACTACTTCGTCGGCGCGACGCTCGCGCGCGCGATGCGCTCCCTCGAGGAGCAGATCCGCCGCGGCATCGCGTTCACCGAACGGCACGACGTCGACTCCTGCGATCACTGCGCCGACTTCGCGCGCGGCGCGACCCGCAGCTTCCTCGCCCGGCTCCCGCAGATCCGCAGGCTGGTCGCCTCGGACGTGGAGGCGGCCTACGAGGGGGATCCCGCGCTCAAGACTCGCGACGAGGCGATCCTCGCATACCCGGGCATCTTCGCCGTGACCAACCAGCGCATCGCCCACGCCCTGCACGTGCTCGGCGTGCCGCTCATCCCCCGCATCATCACCGAGCACGCCCACACCCTGACCGGCATCGACATCCACCCGGGCGCGACCATCGGCGAGAAGCTCTTCATCGACCACGGCACCGGCGTGGTGGTCGGCGAGACCAGCCGCATCGGCGACCGGGTCCGCATCTACCAGGGCGTCACCCTCGGCGCGAAGAGCTTCCCGCTCGACGAGAAGGGAAACCCGATCAAGGGCGTCGACCGCCACCCCATCGTGGAGGACGACGTCGTCATCTACGCGGGCGCCACCATCCTCGGCCGCATCACCGTGGGGAAGGGCTCGTCCATCGGCGGCAACGTCTGGGTCACCCAGAGCGTACCCCCCGGCAACCGGATCACGCAGGCCGAGGTCCGCGAGCACCGCTACTCCCACGGCGGCGGCATCTAGCCGCCGCGCGCGCCCCGCCGCGCCGAGAAGGAGCCCGCTTGGCCTACCATCCCTGGCACGACGTCGCGCTCCCTCGCTACGTGGAGGAGCCGATCCCGGCCATCATCGAGATCCCGACCGGCTCGAAGGTGAAGTACGAGCTGGACAAGAAGTCGGGGCTGCTCCTCGTCGACCGGATCCTGTTCTCCGCCGTGCACTACCCGGCGAACTACGGGTTCGTGCCGCGAACCTACTGCGACGACGGCGACCCGCTCGACGTGCTCGTGCTCTGCTCCGAGGTGATCCAGCCGCTCGCCATCATGCAGGCGAAGGTCATCGGCGTCATGAAGATGCGGGACGACAAGGGGGAGGACGACAAGCTGATCGCCGTCCACGCCCACGACCCGAACTACGCCGACTACGGCGACGTGTCGGAGATCCCCGCCCACCGGCTGCGCGAGCTGAAGCGGTTCTTCGAGGACTACAAGGTCCTCGAGAACAAGAAGGTGCTCGTGGCCGCGCCGCAGGGGCGGAGCGTCGCGCTCCAGGTGCTGCGCGACGCGATCCGGCTCTACGACCGGGAGAAGGATCGGCTGGTGGAGGCGCCGGCGGTGCCGGCGCGGCCCGGGCGCGCCGCGCCGGCGAAGCGCAGCGCCGGAGGCGGAGAGAAGCGGCCCCGGGCGCGGCGCGGCTGAGCGGCCGGGCGCGTCAGCGCGGGGGCGCGAGCTCCGCCGCCGCGGGAGGGCCCGGCCGCGGCCACTCGGGGAACGTCACCCCGGACCCGCCCGCCCGTAACGATGGGCGAGCCCCGGAGACAGAAGGCACGATGTTCCTCGAAGCCAGGAGATCGAACGAATGAACTCGATGACGCAGTCGATCCGCCGGGTCCTCACCTCCGCTGCCCTGCTCGTCGCCGTCGCCGCCGCGCCCGCGGTCCGCGCCGCGACGCCGACGACGACCGACGAGGCCCGCTCGTGGGGGCAGATCCAGAAGATGAAGGCGATGGAGGTGATGCACGCGGTCGACACCGACGGGAAGGGCTACGTGACGCAGGAGGAGTTCCTGAAGTTCCAGGAGTCGCTCTTCCGGCGGATGGACCGGAACCAGGACGGCAAGGTCGACGCGCAGGAGTGGGTGGGCAAGGACGCGAAGACCGCGGCGGCCACGACGAAGTGACCACCGGTGAAGGTGGCGGCGCGGCGGCGCCTCGATCCGGGAGCGGGTCGGGGCGCCAGCGTCCTTCCGGGGGTGGCGAGGACGCCGGAGGGGGTGGGGTCCCCGGCGCGGCGGTGGACGGCCGCGACGCGCGTCAGCGCCCGTCGCGGAGCCCGAGCCGCTCCGCGAGCCAGCGCGACTGCCACGCGCGCTCGCTCTCGAACGCGGCGAGGCCGTCGCCGAGCCTGGAGGCGAGCATGCACGCGATGTACGAGGTCGTCGCGGGGCCCACGTGAAGGGCGTTGTTCGCAGCGTCCGAGACATAGGCGGCGGCGAGGGGAGGCGGGCCGGCCCGGTTCACCGCCGCCACGATCGCCTCGAGGTCGGCGACGCCGGTGAGCGCGTCGCGGAGGGCAGGGGCGAGGTGGGGAAGCGCGAGGTCCCGCGCGCGCAGGGCGCAGGCCCCGGCGTACGCGCGCCCGAGCGAGGGGTCCCAGCCGGCGATTCGCTCGACGAGGCGCGCGCGGGGGGAGGCGATCTGGTACCGGGTCTCGCGCACGGGCCCGGCGAGCTCGACGCGCCAGAGCTCCTCGTCGAGCCAGTACGGCACGTCGCCGCGCCGGCAGGCGTGGATCCACGCGTCCTCGCGGTCGACGCGCGCGCTCACCCACGCGCCCGGGTCCGGCCACGGGAAGCCGGTGAACGGCGCGACGGCCCCCCGCGAGAGGAACTTGTACGCGATCACGGCTCGCCACCTCCCCCGCCCCGCTTCCAGCCGCGGAACGCCGCGAGGAGGGCGTCGCGCGCCTCGGGCGCGACCGACGCTTCGGTGAGCTCGCCGGCCGCGGCGAGCACCTGCCGCATCTGCTCGACGTAGGTGCGGCACCAGTCGCAGTAGGTGAGGTGGAGCTCGAAGCGCGTGCGATCGTCCGCGGATAGGCGGCCCTCGAGGTAATCGGTCACGAGCTCGACGAGCTCCTTGCAGGTGAGGTCGGGGACGGGCCGTGTCGTCATCGCCGCTCCTCCCGCGCCAGCCGCTTCTCGACGTAACCGCGCACCTTCGACCGCGCGCGGTGGAGGAGCACCCGCTGGTTCCCCTCCGAGATGCCGAGCAGCTCGCACACCTCGGGCGACTCCCAGCCATCCACGTCACGGAGTGTCATCACCGTCCGCTGCCCCGCGGGCAAGGTCTCGAGCGCCTCGCGGACGAGCGCCGCCATCTCGCCCGACTCGATGCGGGCGTCGGGCCAGGGCTCCGGCGCCTCGGTCCAGTGCCCGGCCCAGCGGTCGTCGCCCTCGCGGAAGCGCTCCGCCGGGACGGACGGCCCGTCCTCGTCCTCGAGCGCGCTCATCGGCACCGCGCGCGCGTCGCGAACGCCCCGCGACTTCGCACAGTTCACCAGGATGCGGAAGATCCAGGACTTGAGCGACGAGCGGCCCTCGAAGAGGTGAAGCCCCTTCAGCACGCCGAGCCAGGCCTCCTGGACCACCTCCTCGGCGCTCGCGCCGCTCTTCACGTACAGCGCGGCGACGCGAAGCATCGCCCGATGGTGGCGGTTCACGAGCGCGAGGAAGGCCGACTCGTCGCCGGCGCGCAGCGCCTGGAGCTCGCGCTCGTCGGCGGCGGCGACGTCGGGCGGCGGCTCGGGCGCTGTCGGTGACTCCATCCCCCAGACCTCCCCCACGAGCCGGCGAGGTTCAGCGGTCCATGTAGCCCGCCGCTTCCGCCGCGACCCCGGCCCGCTTGGGGTCGTTCCCCGGAGTGCGGCAGCGGCGAGACGCAGCCGCGGGGTCGGGCCGGTGTGCGCCTTCAGGCGAGCCGCTCGACCAGGTGATCCCCGACGCGCATCGCGTTCGCCATGATGGTGAGCGCCGGGTTCACCGCGCCGGACGACGGGAAGAAGCTCCCGTCCACCACGTACAGGTTGTCGAGCTCGTGGGCCTTGCAGGTCGCGTCGAGCGCGCTCGTGCGCGGGTCGCGGCCGAAGCGGATGGTCCCGTTCTGGTGGGCGACGCCGGCGAGCGGGATGCGCTGGCCCACGTACAGCGAGCGCGCGAAGAGGCCCTGGTGGCAGTCGTGGCCGTGGATGGGGCACCTCCGCTGCTGCTTCATCGCCGCCTTGAGGCGCGCGGCGAGCTGCCTGTGCGCCTCCTCGTTGTTGGGCCGGTAGGCGAGAACGACGTTGCCTTCGCGATCGATCGTGACCCGGTTCTCGGGGTCGGGGAGGTCCTCGCTCGTGAGCCAGAAGTCGAGCGAGTGGGTGGCCATGAGCTCGAGGGTGAACCCGGGGGCGAGCGCGGGCGCACCCGCGCGGAGCGACACGGCGTCGAGCTTCCCCACGAAGGAGACGTGGCCCATCGGGTGGGGGAACGCCTCGTCGCCGAGGTACCAGTCGTTCACCGAGAGCGTCTTCTGGAACACGGTCGGGTTCGGGCACCTCGAGATCGCCATGAGGACCGAGTTCACGTGTCCCATGTAATGACGGCCCACCACGCCCGAGCCGTTGGCGAGGCCCGCGGGGTGCCGATCGTTCGCCGAGCGGAGGAGGAGGGCGGCGGAGTTGATGGCGCCCGCCGAGACCACGACGACGCTCGCCGCGTAGACCTCGCGCGCCCCGTCCCGCTCGACCACGACGCCCGTCACCTCCCGCCCCGACGCGCTCGTCTCGAGCCGCGCCACCTTCGCGCCGGTGAGGAGGGTGACGTTCGGGTACTCGAGGGCGGGGTCGACGGCGCAGACCTGGGCATCCGCCTTCGCGCCGACGAGGCAGGGGAAGCCGTCGCAGGTGTTGCAGCGGATGCAGCGGCTCGTCCGGCGGTTCCGCTCGTCGAGCATGATCCCGAGCGGCGTGTGGAACGGGCGGAGCCCCTGGTGCGCGAGGTCCTCGGCGAGCTGGGCGATGCGCGGCTCGTGCGAGACCGCCGCGTGTGGGTAGGGCGAGGGCGAGCCGGGATCGGTCGGGTCCTCGCCCCGGGCGCCGTGCACCTGGTAGAGGCGCTCGGCCTGCGTGTAGTAGGGCTCGAGCTCGTCGTAGCCGATGGGCCAGGCGGGCGAGACGCCGCCGTGGTGGCGGAGCTCGCCGAAGTCCTCCCGGCGGAGCCGGAAGAGCGCGGCGCCGTACATCTTGGTGTTCCCGCCCACCCAGTAGTTGGTGTGAGGGTGGAGGTCCTCGCCGCCGGCCGTCCTCCACGTCTCCCTCGTCTGGTACCGGCCTTCCACGTTCACGGCGCGGGGGTCCCAGTTGTCCTTCTCGCGCGGCACGTACTCTCCGCGCTCGAGGAGGAGCATGCGCTTCCCCGACGGCGCGAGGCGATGCGCGAGCGTGCCGCCGCCGGCGCCCGTGCCGACGATGATGAGGTCGTAGTCGGTGGCCATGGCTTGCTCCCCGTCAGGCCGGCGGCTGGGAGGCCACGGTCGGCGATGTCATCATGGGCCGCTCGGCCTGCATGCCGCCGAACCGGCACTGGAAGATGCAGCGGCTCAAGCTATCGTGATGGAGCTTGGCGCAGAACACGCGCGCGAGACCCTGCCGCCGCACGTAAAGCTCGGCCGCCAACAGCATGCCGAGAGGCGGCGCCAGGACGTAGATCCAGAGCGTGGCCCAGTCCCCCGCGGGCAGGGCTGAGGCGAGACTCCGCGCCGGATTCATGCTCATGCCTGACAGGGGAGCCTCAAA
>Ga0209683_10000860_pt1 | contig 11708 bp, 9 predicted proteins | sample DOMMetBare2Fresh_FD_187474 | JGI IMG/M metagenome (GOLD analysis project Ga0209683, IMG submission 187474) | Wetland sediment microbial communities from St. Louis River estuary, USA, under dissolved organic matter induced mercury methylation -... | ecosystem: Environmental > Aquatic > Freshwater... | reverse complement strand
GGAGAAGGATGCGGAGAGGAGGGTCAGTCTGAAGATTCGGGTCAGAGAGTTTCGTGATATACAATTGGTCGGCACTCATGCCAGTCGCTAAAACAAAATCGCGCCGGCGCCCGGTTCGCCAGCCGGCAAGTTGAGGTTAGAAACCAATGTCCAAGAACGCCACGGAAGTAAAACAAAACAATGCTCCCACGCGCACGGAAACGGATTCAATGGGTCCGGTGGAGGTGCAGCGGGACAAGTATTGGGGCGCGCAGACTGAGCGCAGCCTGCTCCACTTCAATATTGGCGACGACAAGATGCCGCGGGCAATGATCCGCGCGCTGGGGATTCTTAAAAAGGCATCGGCCCAGGTAAACGCCGACCTGGGTAAGTTACCGCCGGACAAGTTGAAGCTTATCGACCAGGCCGCCGACGAAGTGATCGCCGGTCGGCTTGACGAACATTTTCCGCTGCGCGTCTGGCAAACAGGTAGCGGTACGCAAACAAATATGAACGCCAATGAAGTGATTTCAAACCGCGCAATAGAGATTGCGGGCGGCGTAATGGGTTCGAAAAAACCGATTCATCCCAACGACGACGTCAACATGTCGCAGTCGTCGAACGACACCTTTCCGACGGCCATGTACATAGCCGCAGCGGAAGAGTTGAATAAACTCATTCCCGCCATTCAGGAAGTTCATGATGCCATCGACGCCAAGGCCAAAGAATTTGCCGACGTGGTAAAGATAGGCCGCACTCACCTGCAGGATGCCACACCTCTGACGGTAGGCCAGGAGATGTCCGGCTGGGCCAGTTTGCTCGAACGCGATATTGAACGCCTGAAGCTGGCCAACCCTGGACTGCTCGAGTTGGCCATCGGCGGCACGGCCGTCGGCACCGGGCTTAATTCTCATCCGGAATTTGGCGACCGGGCCGCGAAAAAGATTGCTGAGCTGACGGGGTTGGCGTTCCGCGCTCACCCCAACAAGTTTGCGGCGCTGTCGGCCCACGATGAAATCGTTTTCGCGAGTGGTGCGCTTAAGACGCTGGCCGGCTCGCTAATGAAAATCGCCAACGACATCCGCTGGCTCGCTTCCGGACCACGCTGCGGCCTGGGTGAATTGAATCTGCCGGAAAACGAGCCTGGTTCCTCGATCATGCCGGGAAAGGTGAATCCGACCCAGAGCGAAGCGGTCACCATGGTCGCGGTGCAGGTATTCGGTAACGACGCCGCGATCACGTTTGCGGGTTCGCAGGGGAACTTTGAGCTGAATGTGTTCAAGCCGGTAATGATTCACAATCTGCTCCATTCGATGCGACTGCTGCATGACGCCGCTCACGGCTTTGTCGCGTATTGCGTGAAAGGTATCGAGTTGAATCGCGAGCAGATTGAGAAGGACGTCAGGGATTCGCTCATGCTGGTCACTGCCCTGAATCCCTATATTGGTTACGACAAGGCCGCCCAGGTGGCAAAGCATGCGCACAAGAAGAATACCAGTTTGCGCGAGGCGGCACTTGAACTTGGCTTCCTGACAGGCGAAGAGTTTGATCGCTATGTCAAACCGGAAGAAATGACGCACCCGTAGGAAGGATGAAGGATGAAGGATGAAGTGCGGCCGCCGGGCGCAGCTCGTGGCGCCGCGTCCCCCCACATCGCCGCGTCTCCGCGTCCCCGTTTCTGGCGGAACGGCCGGGTTGCCCTTGAAAACTTTGCGCCAGATCAGTAGAGTCAGGTCGTCCTGAATATCACTCGACAAAAGCGACCTCTAATGCCTTCGGATACCCAGTTTAAATTGAGGTCGGGTATTTCATCCCCCAACAGACCTGACGCTGCAGACCCCGCTTCGACTGCCGAGTCGCGGCGCGCGCTGATCCTTGTCGTCGAGCGCAATCCGGCCATCCAGCGGCTCGAACGCTTTCTGCTCGAGCAGGCAGGGTTTAGCGTGGAATTTTCCAGTGACGGTGAGGCGGCACTGACCCGCGCCCGCGAGTTGCAACCCCAAATTGTGGTCACTGAGATTCTGGTTCCCCGGCGCGATGGCCTAAGTCTGTGCCGGGCGCTGAAATCTGATCCGGCGACCCGATCGATTGTCGTGCTTATATTCAGTCACTTGCAGGCTGAAGACCGCGCGCTCGAGGCCGGCGCCGACGTTTTTCTCGTCAAACCTATAGATGAAACTCACTTGATTGAAACGGTGGCCAGGTTACTGGAAAAGAGTCGCGATGCAGCAGGAGGATAGTCTTGACAATTGAACGTGTGGGCACCGGCAGTCGAGAGTTGGACCAGGTCCTGGAGGGTGGCTTTCTGGCCAATACCATAAACGTCGTGATGGGCCTGCCCGGCAGCGGCAAGACCATCCTGATGGAGCAATTGGTCTTCGCTAACGCCACAGCGGACACGCGGGCGCTGTATCTGACTACGCTTTCGGAGCCACTTGAAAAGGTCATCAGTCATGGTCAGAGCTACACCTTTTTTGATGTAGCCAAAGTCGGCGAATCAATCTTCTATGAAGACCTGGGTTTGCTGGTAAGAGAGCGGGGTATTGCCGCGCTGGCGGATATCGTTACCGAATTGCTGGTTGCCCGAAAACCCAAACTCCTGGTTATCGATTCTTTCAAAGCCCTGACCGAATTGATCGCCGATCCAGCGCAGCGACGCACGATCCTCTTCGATTTGGCGAGTGTGCTGTCAACCTACCGGTGTACATCCTTTCTGGTAGGTGAGTACGCCGGGGAGATGATGACGGACCTGCCGGAGTTCGCTATTGCCGATGGAATCCTATTGCTTGTAAAGCAGGCGTCGGGAGTTCGCGAACAGCGCTTCCTGAAAGTGGAGAAGCTCCGCGGCTCCGGATCGATCCAGGGGATGCATGCCTTCGACATTTCCGCAGAGGGGATTCAGACTTACCCACGCTTACTGACGCCCACCAACATACCTGCTTATGACGTCACCCCGGAACGTGTGAATACGGGAATTGCGGGGCTGGATGAAATGATCGAGGACGGATTTTGGCGCGGCAGCACAACCCTGGTCGCGGGCCCTTCAGGTTCCGGTAAGACCATGATCGGCCTGCATTTTATTCGCGAAGGCGTGATCAACGACGAGCCGGGTGTTTACGTTGGTTTTCAGGAAAATCCGGTCCAGCTGACGCGCATTATGCGCAATTTTGACTGGCATCCTGAATCGCTGCTCCGCAGCGAGAACTTTGAATTCATGTACCGGTCACCGGTGGAAATGCAATTGGACAGCGTGGCCACACAGCTGTTTGCCCGGGTCGTAGCCGGACGCGTCAAGCGGGTAGTCATTGACGCGCTCGGGGATTTGAAAAAGAGCAGCGCCGATGCGCAGCGGTTTTCGGATTTCATGTACGCGCTGACGCAGTGGTTTGCGGTGCAAAATGTCACTTGCCTGATGCTGTACGAGCTGCATCATTTGTTTGAGTCGCCACAGATAAGCGATGAAGAAATCTCCAACATGAGTGACAACATTGTGCTCCTGCGCTTTACGCGCGAGGCGAAGATGAGGCGGATGGTCCGGATCATCAAAACGCGCGGCAGCGGACACGATAACCGGGAAAGTGTGCTGGAGATTTCGAACCAGGGTGTTGCCATCAGGCAGCAAAATTAGCGGTGCGAAAAGGTCAAGTAAGTTTTCGGACATTATGAGCGATGAGCAATCCCGCGTAACTAATTCCTTTGATCGCCTGGCGGCCATCAACCGGGCGATTACCACCTCTCTTAATTTCGACGAAGTCCTCCGTCTGATTGTCGTCAATGCGGCCGAATTGTTTGCGGCTGAAACCAGCCTGCTTTTGCTCGGCGAAAGCAGCGGCACGCTGCAGGTAAAGGCAGTCCATGGTGTGGGCAGCGAAAAACTTCGCGATTTTTCAGGGCGCATGGAAGAGGCCATAGTCAAGGACCTGGTGCGCTGCCTGGATCTTGCTTCCGGTAAACAACTGGCAACCTGTCCCGTAATCATCAACGGCTCGCTCAATGGATTCCTGGCCCTCGTGCGCGCTACTCCCCTCAGTAAGGACGAACAGTGGCAAATGTCGGCACTTGCCGATCAAGCCGCCATTGCCCTGAACAATGCGCGCTTCCATGAAGTTGTCACCACCAAAGCCTGGCGCGAGCGCGATGAGTCTCTGGCCGCGCTGCGCGAGTCAAATTTGAGGATCGGTCAAATCCTCAGCAGTATTACAGAGTTGTTCTTTCAACTGGATCCCGAGTGGCGGTTTGTTGATGTCAATCAACGCTTCCAGGAAGTGTTTAGCAGGTCTCGTGACGAACTGATCGGTAAGGTTCTTTGGGATGTTTTTCCCCAAGCCACGGAAACAGCGATAGCTGAACGGTTCCGCGAGGCGGTGCAGGCCGGCTCGCCGGTCCATTTCGAGGTGGCATTAAGAAGCCCGGCGGGCGTTTGGTTTGAAGCCCATGCCTACCCCTCTGGCGATGGGTTGACGGTATATCTTCGGGATATCACCGATCGCAAAGAGGCAGAAGTTACCAATAGCCTGCTGGCCGCTATCGTTGAATCATCTGAGGACGCCATCATCAGCACGGATCTTAACGGCGTCATTAAAACCTGGAACCGGGGCGCCGAACGCATTTTTGGCTACACCGCCGAGGAAGTATTGGGCAAGTCGGTGACTGTCCTCGTTCCCCCCGATCGCTTCGATGACGAACCCGCCATTTTGGCGCAAATCAGACAAGGACGACCCGTAGATCACTATGAGTCAGTCAGACGGCGCAAAGACGGCACCTTGATCGATATCTCACTGACAACCTCAATAATCAGGGATGACCGCGGGAACATTATTGGCGCCTCGAAAATTGCCCGCGAGATTACCGAACGCAAACTGCGCGAGGAAGAGATTCGTTTCCAGGCGCGCCTGTTGGCCGCGGTCGAGCAAGCAGTTATTGCCACGGATTTAGACGGAGTTGTCATTTATTGGAACAGCTTCGCGGAGACTCTCTACGGCTGGACCGCGGCAGAGGCGCTGGGGAGAAACATTCTTGAACTCACGCCCGCTGATCAGGTCGTGGATCAAGCGACCGAAGTGATGGAAAGACTGAGGCAGGGGGAAAGCTGGTCGGGCGAATTTTCATTGCGGCGCAAGGATGGAACAGTCTTCCCCGCTTCGGTTTCCGATTGGCCGATTGTTGATTCACAGGGGCAATTGGTGGGGATAGTGGGTGTCTCGGTCGATATCACAGAACGAAAACAGGCCGAGGAGGAACGCGCGCGCCTGCTCAAAGCCGAACGCGACGCGCGCGCGGAAGCCGAAAGAGCGAATGCGCTCAAGGATGAATTTCTGGCCACGCTATCGCATGAACTGCGCAACCCCTTGAATGTGATTCTCGGCTACAGCGAGATTCTTTTGCGTCACGAGTTGGTCGAGGAGTCGACGGCCCTGAAGAATGCAATGACCATTATCAGGCGAAATGCCCTGGCCCAAGCTCAACTGGTCAGCGATCTGCTGGACCTTTCGCGCCTCCGCATGGGTAAGCTATCGCTGAGCCGCGAGATGGTGACTCTGCAATCCGTCGTAAAGAACGCAGTTGAAACCGTGGTCGTTGATGCCCGGCTCAAAAACATCGACGTCGTAGTTCAGACTTCGGACGAACCGTTCCCGGCCCTGGTGGATCCGTTACGTTTGGAACAAGTGGTCTGGAACCTGCTCAACAACGCCATCAAGTTTACCGAGCCGGGTGGGAAAGTGATGGTAGGGTTAGCGGCCGAGGACGGCGCCGCAGTCCTGACGGTCATCGATAACGGTCGGGGCATCGAACCGGACTTTCTGCCCGCCGTCTTTGATATGTTCCGGCAGGCAGACGCCAGCACCAGCCGCACTCATGGCGGAATGGGTATTGGCCTGGCCCTGGTGAAGCAGCTTGTCGATCTACATGGTGGGACTGTAGCGGTCGCGTCGGAAGGATTAGGCAAGGGTGCCGAGTTCACGGTCAGGATTCCCCTTACGCAGCAAGTCGTAGCGGCAGATTCCCTGGAGGATCAACCTATGGGGCATGCACTGAATGAGCTTCGCATTCTGATAGTTGATGACTCTCCCGACACCGTCGAAATGCTGCAACACTTGCTGAAGCTGGAGGGAGCCCGCGTGGAGGCGGCCCGGAGCGGCGAGGAGGCGCTCATGCTGGCCAGCGAAAATGAATTCGACGTGATAGTCTCCGATATCTCAATGCCGCATATGGATGGATTTGAGTTTCTGCGACGCGTGCGCGCAATCCCAAACTGCCAACAGATCCCGGTGCTGGCGCTGACCGGCTTCGGCCGTCCTGAAGATATTACGCGCGCCCGGGTCGAAGGCTTTCACCGTCACGTCATCAAACCGGTCGATGTCGATCACCTGGTAGGTATTCTGCGTGAGATTCCTCGCCACCACCGTGAAGCTGCAGCCCAGTAGGGGAGGCCGCGCCCGCCCTCTTGCTGATGGCCGGCCGGCTCGTTCTCGCAGCTACATATCTCTCACCAGCCCATCCAACAGTAGAAAAGTAAGAGTGAAAAAAGACGAACCCCGATCTATTCCCGGCCACTTTCTATGGACGCGCCTGCTTCCTGCCAGGCTTTCCAGCCTCCCGCCATGGAGAAGACTTTGCGGTATCCCATCTGTTGCAACACATCGGCAGCCAGTGCCGAGCGATAACCTCCGCCGCAGTATAAAATCAGCTCCGTCTCTTTGTCCGGCACCGCCGCCTCAATGTCGCGTTCGATAATCCCCTTTCCTAAGTGTTCCGAGCCGTTGGCGTGGGCTGCCTGCCATTCATTGTCTTCGCGGACATCTATTAATCTCACTGTTGCGTCGTTGCTCAGGCGTTCAAGGGTCTGCTGGACGGTTACTTCACGAACGCGAGTCTTCGCCTCGTTTACCAGCTTGAGAAAGCCTTCGGAATGTTTCATGGGTTCTCCCTTCCCAGCGTCGTAAGCAAACAATCGAGACTGGTCAGAAATGGCTGATTTGTTCGATTACACCTGAGAGATTATAATGCGTCTCTTTTGGAATGCGCTAAGAAACAGGTTAATTACGTCCTAAGTGAGCCGTGCTAGTTGTGCAATTGTGTCAGTGTCGTCGGTGGTTCACGGAGGACCCGCCTCGCTATCGCAGTTGGTACTGGCAAGCGCCGCGGCCACAAAGACAAGGCCCAATAAATTTAAGAGGAACTTTACACATTGGCTAACGAACAATTTGACCTCGTCATAATAGGCAGTGGACCAGGCGGCTATGTCGCTGCGGTGCGCGCCGGGCAACTGGGATTGAAAGCGGCAATTGTGGAAAAGGACTCGCGTCTGGGTGGCACCTGCACGTTGCGCGGCTGCATACCCACCAAGCAAATGTTGATGTCGGCCCACGTTTACGAACAAATGCAGCATGCGGCGGACTTTGGAGTGCAGGCTTCGGGGATTCAGCTCGCCTTTGCCGACGTGCAAAAGCGCAAGGATCGGGTTGTGCTCAAGAATTCCAAGGGCATCGAATACCTGATGAAGAAAAACAAAGTCACGGTGTTCAAGGGCACTGGCAGGCTGGCTTTGCCGGGCAAGGTTGAAGTCACCGCGGCAGACGGCAAGAAAGAGATGCTCGAGGCGAAGAACATCATACTGGCCACCGGGTCGGTGGTCCGCCCGATACCGGGCTTCGAAACCGACGGCAAACAGGTAGTCAACAGCGATCATATTCTGGAATTGAAAGACGTTCCCAAATCGCTCATCGTCATGGGCGCCGGCGCAGTCGGCTGTGAATTTGCTTCGGTCTACTCCCGCTTCGGCGCCGACACGACCATTGTTGAGTTATTGCCGCGACTGGTACCCCTCGAGGATGAAGAAGTGTCGAAGCAGCTCGAGCAATCTTTCCGAAAACGGAAGATCAAGTCACAGCTCGGTACCAAGCTCGAAAAGGTAGAAAAAACGGAAGCCGGGGTGGTCGTAACCGGCAAAGATGCAAAGGGGCAGGACGTCAGGCTCGAGGCTGAGATGTTGTTGGTAGCCGTAGGCCGGATGCCGTATACGGAAGGCCTGGGCCTGGAGGGTACAAAGATCAAGGTCGAGCGTGGCTTTGTACAGATTGACGAATATCAACAGACGGCTGAGAAAGGTGTCTACGCCATCGGTGATGTCGTGCCCACGCCGTTGCTCGCGCATCTGGCTTCCCGGGAAGGGATAGTTGCCGTCGAACATCTCTCCGGACAAAAAGATGTGCGTCCGATTAATCTGCGACTGGTGCCCAATTGCACCTACTGTGATCCGGAAGTAGCTTCGGTTGGTCTTACCGAAGCCAAAGCTAAGGAAGCGGGCTATGATGTCCTGGTCGGCAAGTTTCCCTTCTCAGCCTCGGGCAAAGCGCGCATCCTCGGCGAGGAAGAGGGCTTTGTGAAGATTATAAGCGAAAAGAAGTACGATGAGATTCTCGGCGTGCACATCATTGGACCATACGCGACCGAGCTGATCGCGGAAGCCTGCGTCGCCATGCAGCTCGAGTCGACTGCCGAGGAACTGGGGCGCACGATTCACGCGCACCCGACCGTTTCCGAAACGATCATGGAAGCGGCCGAAGGCGTGCACGGGTTAGCGATACATATTTAGTCCATGGACCAGCAAAAAGAACAACAGCCAACTGCGGAAAGTTCCGCGAAAGATCCCCGTCGCCGGAATCTGCGCCGTCGTCCCCCGCGCCACGAGCCGCGCGTGTTCACGAAATATGCCCCGCGGCGCGCCCCGGATGGCCAGGCCCTTTCCTGCACCACAGACACCACCCTAAAGCCTTATCAGTTACTCGAGCTCTATCGCTATTTGAAACTGACCAGAATGGTTGAAGAGCGGCTGGTCAATCTTTACCGTCAAACTAAAGTAGTGGGCGGTGTCTTCCGCTCGCTGGGGCAAGAGGCCACCGCGGTCGGCTCTGCCTACGCGCTTCAGCCTCAGGATTTTTTGACTCCGTTGATTCGCGATTTGGGCGCGGTCCTGGTTAAGGGCATTCGCCCCCGCGAGATTTTTGCCCAATACATGGCCAAGGCCTGGGGGCCATCGGGCGGGCGCGATCTGAACATCCACTTTGGCAACATGGAAAAGGGATTTATCGGCCCCATTTCGCACCTGGGTGACATGATTCCCGTGATGACGGGAGTGCTGCTTGGCGCGCGCATGCAGAAAAAGCGTATTGTCGGCCTCGCTTATATCGGCGACGGCGGCATGAGCACCGGAGCGTTTCATGAAGGGCTGAATTTTGCCGCCGTGCAGCGGCTGCCATTGCTCGTCATGGCTGAATTTAACCATTACGCATACTCGACTCCGACTTCGCTGCAAACTGCCGTGCGCAATCTGGCTGAAAAGGCGGCGGGCTATGCCATCCCAGGTCACATTGTTGATGGAAACGACGTGATTGCCTGTTATGAAGTAACAAAGCGCGCGGCCGAGTCGGCGCGTCGTCATGGCGGAGCGGTTCTGATCGAAGCCAAAACCTACCGGCGCAAGGGTCACGCAGAACACGACGATCAACGATATGTGCCGCAAGGCGAAATCGAGTGGTGGGAAAAGCACAACGATCCCATCGATCGCTTTGAGCGCTTTCTCGGTGAACAGCAGGTCGCCGGTAAAGAAAAACTGGCTGAGATAACGGCGGACGTGCAGCGCGAGATTGACGAGGATGTCGAGTGGGCAGAAAGCTCGCCGCTGCCCGACGCGGAACAGGCAGCTTACGGGGTTTTCGATAATTCAATCGTGCCCCCTGCGTTTCGGCCAAAAGTGCTCGAGTAGTAATGTGTCCCGATGAAGGTGTAGTGGTTGACCCCGGGGCGCGGGCGCTGAAAATGAATCCGCGGAATCCGAACATTCCGGCAACAATTGTGAAACAGTTGAGGGCACCTCAGCAAAGATGGCAACAGCACTAAAGAAAGAACACAGATCGGCACGTCCCGAGCGCGGTGGGATGGCTACGTTTGTCGAAGCCATTCGTCAGGGTATCTGGGAAGAAATGGAGCGTGACCCGCGCGTCTTCGTGATCGGCGAAGATGTCGGCGCTTACGGTGGCGCGTTCAAGGTCACCGATGGCTTGATAGATCAATTTGGCAATCAGCGCGTCATCGACACGCCGATTTCCGAAGGCGCGATTGTGGGAGCGGCTTGCGGCGCAGCCTTGATGGGTATGCGGCCGGTGGCGGAATTTCAGTTCATCGATTTTATTTCAGCAGGATTTGACCTGCTGACAAATTATGCCGCCAAGTGTCGCTATCGCTGGGGTGCAGGGATCGCCGCGGTCTTTCGCGGGCCCAGTGGTTCGGGCCTGCGCTCCGGTCCTTTTCATTCGCTTAATCCGGAATCGTTTTTTCTGAATACAGCGGGATTGAAAATTGTCGAACCGTCAACTGCATATGACGCCAAGGGCTTGATCAAAGCAGCCATCCGCGATCCCGATCCAGTGCTGTTTTTTGAGCACAAGAAACTCTATCGGCTGCCGCGTCTACGGGAGCAGTTACCGGCCGACGATTACATCGTCGAACTGGGGAAAGCCCGCACCGTGCGCGCCGGCCGCGACCTGTCAATCATTACTTTCGGCGCGACTGTGCTGACGGCGCTGGATGCGGCGGAGGAGCTGGAGAAGGAAGGGCTCGACGTCGAAATTCTGGATCTGCGCACGTTAGCGCCGCTTGATAAGCAGGCGATTCTGGACAGCGTCAGAAAGACCAGTAGAGTGATGGTGCTGCATGAAGCATCGCGAACCGGCGGCATCGGCGGCGAGCTCGCTGCCTTGATTGCTGAAGAGGCCTTTGAGTGGCTCGATGCGCCGGTGGTGCGGGTCGCTTCCATTGATACGCCGGTTCCGTACTCGCCGCCTCTCGAGGATTACTACCTGCCGCAGACAAAAGATGTGGTAGATGCAGCGCGAAAAATTGCCGCGTACTGAAAATCTGTTCTTAGTATTTTGTGCTTCGCCGGACGCGATCATGTCTAAAGGAACGCAGCACGGCCCACGAGTCAAAGCAAGTTGTTATTGGGGGAATTTATGGCGACTGAAGTTGTAATGCCGCAGATGGGTGAGTCCATTGCCGAAGGCACAATCACGAAATGGTTGAAGAACGTCGGCGATCGAGTTGAGCGTGACGAACCCCTGTTCGAGATTTCCACTGACAAGGTCGATGCGGAAATTCCTTCCCCAGCGGCTGGGGTGCTGACTGAAATCAAGTTCAAGGAAGGGGACACGGTCGAAGTCAACAAAGTGATCGCGGTCCTGGACGGAGAGGGGGCCATTACTACTGCAACGCCGGCAGCCGCGCCCGTCGCAGCCGCGCCCGTCGCAGTCGAGCCCGTCGCAGTCGAGCCAGTGGCGCCAGTGGCAGCAGAAGAATCCGCGGTCGCGGACTCGGCCCATGCCCAGGAAGCTGAGACTCCCGCGCCCCGAGCACTAACCGATCAGGCTCCCGAAGAAGTTGAGCCGGCCAGGTTAACTGAGGCTGCACGGCAACCAGACCCTCAACCCAGCGCCATGCCGAAACCGGCAGCGCAGACTGCGCGAACTGAAAACCCGCCACCCGCTCCGCCGCCGGCTCGAGCAAGTGAAGCGAACAAAGCCTCCGATGTCGAAGAATTGCGGCGTACAAAGTCCAGCCCGCTGGTGCGCAAAATAGCCTCTGAGCATGGCATAGATATCGCACGCCTTGAGGGCACCGGTATGAGCGGGCGCGTTACCAAGCACGACATCCTGGGCTTCATAGAGTCCGGT
>Ga0209683_10000859_pt1 | contig 11711 bp, 7 predicted proteins | sample DOMMetBare2Fresh_FD_187474 | JGI IMG/M metagenome (GOLD analysis project Ga0209683, IMG submission 187474) | Wetland sediment microbial communities from St. Louis River estuary, USA, under dissolved organic matter induced mercury methylation -... | ecosystem: Environmental > Aquatic > Freshwater... | reverse complement strand
GACCACCGTGTCCGCGTCCTCTATGCGATAAGTGTGGGTGAGCCCGCCGCTCTCGCGCCCGAAGATGCGCTTGAAATCGGCGGTCCAGGACGGCATCAGCTCTAGCGCCTGCCGCTGCTTGGCGTGCGCGAGATAACGCACCTCCATGAAGGCCTCCGGGCCCACCATCGCGCCAATCGAAATGGGGTTGGCCGGATCGAGCACCTGGCGCGGATCGTAGGGCGGCAGGTATGCATCCACCTGCTCCTGTGTCGGCATGTCAACACGTTCATAAGCGTGAGTCAGGATGAATCCGTCCATGCACACCATCACCGGCAGTGACAATTCCTCCGCCAGGCGGAATGCCTGGATGTGCAGGTCGAGCGCCTCCTGGTTGTCCTCCGCGAACAGCTGAATCCAGCCACAGTCGCGCTGGCTGAGCGCGTCGGTATGGTCATTCCAGATGTTGATTGGGGCGCCGATGGCGCGGTTTGCCACCGTCATGACGATGGGCAGGCCCAGGCCTGCGGCGTTGTAGACGGCTTCGGCCATGAACAGCAGTCCCTGGCTCGCGGTGGCGGTGTAGGCGCGGGCGCCCGCGGCAGAGGCACCGATCGCCACCGACATGGCGGAAAATTCCGACTCGACGTTGATGAACTCGCAGGGAGTGAGCTTTTCTGCCGTCACCATGCGGCCGAGCGTCTCCACGATGTGCGTCTGTGGCGAGATCGGGTAGGCGCAGATCACCTCGGGGCGGCAGAGCGCCACAGCCTCGGCGACCGCAGCGGAGCCTTCAATCTGCTTCAGCATTCGCGGTCCTCCGCATGTCCTGCGTCACGGAATTATAGGCTTCCGTCGCCGCCGCGGCGTTGGCGTCTGCAACCTTCGCCGGGAACTTGTCGCGAATAGCGGCGATCACGGAATCCAGCGAGATGCGCCCGGAAATGGCCGCGAGCCCCGCCAGCAGCGCGGCATTCGGCACGGCGCGGCCGATGTGCTTCAGGGCGAGCTCCGTTGCGGCCACCGTGCAGAGGCGTTCGCGGCGGAAGGAGGCCAGAAACTCGCTGAGGCCGAGCTCGTCGAAGGAGCGCGTGGTATTGATGACAACATAACCTTCCGGGACGAGCCCGCTGAATACATCCACCTGATGCAGCAGCGTCGGGTCCTGGATGATCAGCGCGTCGGGCGCCATGATCGGCTCGCGTAGCCGGATCGGCCGGTCGTCGATGCGGCAGAATGCGACCACCGGCGCGCCGGTACGCTCCGAGCCGAAGCTCGGGAACGCCTGCGCGTGCCGGCCTTCGCGGAAGGCCGCCACGGACAACAGTTCAGCGGCGGTTACGACCCCCTGACCGCCGCGCCCATGGATTCGGATCTGAAACATCGTCGTTCCGTCGGTCTGGAACCCTGTGAAGAATGCGCCTCGCCGGGGAGGAATTCACATCCGTGAGAATACCCAGGTCGAGTGTCGGTGATTCATTTCCAGCCCCGCAAGGGGTAGGCTGGCAGATTACTGGAGTCTTGAGAATGAAATCCCCTTTGTTCGCGCGGCTCGCCGCGTTCCTGTTCGCCCTGGCGCTTGCAACATCGCCCGCGGCCCGCGCCACCGCCATCGGGGAAAAGAAGCCGAAGGAATACGGCGCGCTCGAATACCGGCTCATTGGCCCCGCGGTCGCCGGCCGCGTTTCGGCCGTCGCGGGCGTGCCCGGCAACTCACAGGTCTTCTATGCGGCATTCGCCCAGGGCGGCTTGTGGAAGTCCGAAGACGGCGGCCGCGAATGGAAGCCGCTGTTCGACGAGCAGGCGACGCAGTCGCTCGGCTCGTTCGCAATTGCCCCCTCGGACCCGAATGTCATCTACGTCGGATCCGGTGAGGCGAATACGCGCGGCAACGTCGCCATCGGGCTCGGCATCTGGAAGTCGCTGGACGCCGGCCAGACCTGGCAGCAAGTCTGGAAGACGCACGGCCAGATCGGCCAGATGATCGTTCACCCCGCCAACCCCGATATCGCGTTCGCGGCCGTGCTGGGTTCGCCTTTTGGCCCTTCAGAAACCCGTGGCGTGTACCGAACGCGGGACGGGGGCAAGACCTGGCAACGCGTGCTGTTCAAGGATGCTGACACCGGCGCCTCGGATGTCGTCTTCGATCCCAACAACCCGAGCATCCTGTTCGCGGGGCTCTGGCAGATGCGCCGCACCCCCTGGCACTTCACGAGCGGCGGGCCCGGCAGCGGCTTATGGCGTTCGGCCGATGGCGGCGATTCCTGGACGCAGCTGAAGGAGACCGGCCTGCCGGCCGGAGAATGGGGAAAGGTCGGCGTGGCAGTCGCAGCGAGCAACTCCAATCGCGTGTACGCGCTGATCGAGGCGAAGGAAGGCGGACTGTTCCGCTCCGACGACGGCGGCGCGAAGTGGGAACTCGTGAATGCGCACCGCGCATTGCGCCAGCGCCACTGGTACTACACGGTGCTGACCGTTGATCCGACGAATGCCGACATCGTCTGGTTTCCGCAGGTGCCGCTGCTGAAATCGACCGATGGCGGCAAGTCGATCACGCAGGTGAAGGGCACGCATCACGGAGACAGCCATGACCTGTGGATCGACCCCAAGCAGCCGCAACAGCTGATCGTCGGCAACGACGGCGGCCTGGATATTTCCTTCGACGGCGGGCGCAACTGGTTCGACGCGCCGCTGCCAACCGGGCAGTTCTACAACATCGACGTCGATGACCGTGTGCCTTATCACGTCGGTGGCACGATGCAGGACTGGGGCACGGCCAGCGGCCCGTCGCGCTCGCTTTCGAGCCCGGGCCTCGGCGCAGACCGGAGCGGCGAAGCCAGCGCGCTCGCCGACTGGATCGTGGCGGGCGGCGGCGAGGCCGGCGATTTCGTCTACGAGCACAGTCAGCCCGGCAGCATTTTCGCCAGTGAGTACGCCGGCATCATCACGCACTACCAGGAAGGCACCGGGCAGACTCGCCTGCTGTCCGTCTACCCCGCGAACCCTTCGGGCACACCCGCGGAGCAGTTGAAGTATCGCTTCCAGTGGACCTCGCCCATTGCGGCCTCGCCGCATGATCCGCAGGTGATCTACCACGGCGGCAACGTGCTGTTCCGGACGCGCGACCGCGGCGCGACCTGGCAGGCAATCAGCGGCGACCTTACGCGCAATGACCGCAGCAAGCAGCAGTGGTCGGGAGGGCCGATCACGGGCGACATGACCGGCGTCGAGACCTACGGCACGATCTTTTCGATCGCGGAATCGTACGCTGCTGCCGGTGTGATCTGGGTCGGCAGCGACGACGGACTCGTGCACCTGAGCCGCGATGCCGGCGCGAACTGGGCGGACGTCACACCGCGCGGCCTGCCAGTCAACGCGACCATCGAATCCATCGAGACTTCGCGCCGCGAGCCTGGCACCGCCTATGTGGTCGCGCACAACTACCGGCTCGACGACTTCAAGCCGTATCTCTACCGCACGCGCGACTTCGGCAAGAGCTGGCAGCCGCTCGTGGAAGGCCTGCCGTCCGACCTGCCGCTCTGGGTCGTGCGCGAGGATCCGGCCGACCCGGATTACCTCTACCTTGGCACCGATCGCGGACTCTGGTTCTCGAGCAATGCCGGTGAGCAGTGGCGGGAATTGCGGCTGAACTTTCCGGCCGTGACCGTCACTGACCTTGAGGCCAGGCATGGCGATCTCGTCGTGGCGACCCGCGGCCGCAGCATCTGGGTGCTCGAGGACGTGGCGGCGCTGCGCGCGCAGAAAAGGCGCCCGGCCGCAACCGCGATCCTGTCGGTCGAGGATGGCATTCGATTCCGCTCCGACCAGCGCTGGGATTACCCGCCGGTCGGCAAGCTTCCCAACGCGCCCTACGGCGCGATCATTAGCTACTGGCTTGTCGAAGCGCCAAAAGGGGAAATCGAACTGAGGATCACGGATGCATCCGGCCGGCTCGTGCGCAAGCTCGACAGCGTCATCAAGCCGCCGAAATACGGCAAGGACGACCCGGATGAGCCTTCCCACGAGCCGAAGCCTGCGCTGACGAAGGACCCCGGCTTCAACCGCGTCGTGTGGGATCTGAAAATGGAAGGCGCGAAGCGTCTCGCCTCGAAGTTCGAGGGCGGCGATCTGGAAACGGGCCCACTCGCAGCTCCCGGGCGGTACACGCTGACGCTGCACGGGGCGGGCGCCGATGCGCAGGGTACCGTCGTCATCGAGCCGGATCCGCGCTCGCCGGTTGTGCCTCCTGATGTCGAAGAGAACGTCGCCTGGTCACTCGCAGTGCTCGTGGCACTGGACGAAGTCGTCGACAACGTCGCGGAGGTGACCGCTATCCGCCAGCAGGTCGGCGACCTTCGCAAGCGGGTCGGCGATGCGCCCGGCCTCGAAGAGTTGCGCGCTACCGCCGATCGGGTGCTCGCCGCCTGCGATTCAATCGAAGGCACTTTGCACAACCCGACAGCTCAGGTGAACTACGACATCCTCGCCGGTCGCGACGGGGGCGCGAAGCTCTATTCGCAGCTTGCAGGGCTCTACGACGCGAACAACAGTTCCGACTACCCGCCCGCGCAGGGGCTGCGCGAGCGTTTCGACGAATTGAGGGTTGAGCTGCGCCGGCGCCAGGGCGAACTGTCAGCGCTTCAGAGCGGTGACCTCGCGCTGCTCGAACAACAGGTGGCGAAGGCGCGACTGCCACGGGTCATCTTGCCGCCATGAAGCTCGACCAGGACGAAGGGGCCGTCAGAACTCGTATTCGAGCAGGAATCTGACGGTCTGCGCTGCGGCCTCATTGGTCAGGCCGAATAGCCAGGCCGCCTCGTAGCGCAGGGCGCCGCCCCCGAAGGGAACGCGGCCGAATGCCGCCGGGCCAGCCTCGTGCCCATGCTCATTGAACGATCCGAAATTTCCGAATTCCCCGAGTGCGCCGTAGACCTCGACGCCGGGCTCGAAGCGCGGGTCATGCCGCCACCGGTATTGCAGCGCGTATTCGAGCTCCGTATCCGCTCCCGAGCGGAATTCGCGTTCCGCCAGGAGATTGAAGCGCATTTCGCTGGGGCCAAAGTCCTTCTGCAGCAAGGCGCCCAGTTCCAGCTTGTCTTCCCCGCCCGTCTCCGTGGAATGCGCGTATTCGACGAGCAGGCCGGCATCGACCGCATAACGGCCTTGCTCGAATAGCTGGAACACGTTTTCCCAGGCTACCTCGGTATTCCTGAGATCTTCGCCTGGCTCCTTTTCCCACTCACCGACAATCTCGGTCAGCCAGAACCAGGTCGGAGCATATTCCAGATCCATCTTGAATTTCTGGAAACCATCAACGCCCGGATCACCATCAAATTCGCGATGGCCGCGCAGCTCGACCGCGATCTCGCCCTCTTCGACGATTGGCGAATAGACCTTGTGCGCAGCGTGGGCGCGAGGCGCAGCGAGCGCTGCCACGCAGAACAGAATGACGAGGGCAGCGATGGCCGGGGCCCGTGACGCGGATCGATCCCCGCGATTCACGAAGTGTGACAGCAGCAGTACGGAAGCAAAGGTGGCACCGAAGAACAGCAACTGGATTCCGCTGGGTCGATCGTCATACCCAATCAGCACATGCAGCACCTGGCCGGCCAGGCTCTGCTGTGATAGCAATGCCGAGGAATCCCAGAGAGGCTCGATGATTGCCGGCAGCCACCCGGCCTGCACCAGCAGGGCCGCTGCATGGGCTGCCATACCGGCAGCGAGAAAGAGCAGCATCCAGCCGGTAACGGCAAACAGATGACGCGCAGGAATGCGCATGAGCCCGAAGTACAGCAAGGTGCCCGCCGCTGCGCCGCCGGCCAGACCTAGCACGCCACCAAGAATCATCGGGCCGGCTGTTTCGCCGCTGGCAGCGACGCCGTAGAGGAATAACACGACCTCCGCGCCTTCGCGAAGTGCTGCGAGCGCGACTACCGCCGCGAGCGCAGTCAGCGGCCGGGCGCCGGCCCGAACGTCTCCACCGACCGACTTGAGCTCGCGCGCGACTTCCGCGCCATGTTGCTGCATCCAGATGTGATGCCATGACAGCATCAGGACGGCGACCAGCAGTATCCCTGCATTGAACACATCCGGTCCCATTCCTTCCAGCGTCTCGCCGAGCCAGCCGGTCGCTCCGGCCAGAGCCAGCGCGCCAGCGAGCCCCGCCATGCAGCCCATCAGGATGGCCCGCCTGCTTCCGGCAAGCCCCCTGGAAGCGGCGAGCGCAATACCGATGATCAGCGCCACCTCGAAGACTTCGCGTAACACGATGATGAGTGAGGCGATCACGGCTTATCTGGCGACAAGAAATCCATGGGCGGTTTCCGGGTTGAACTCGCCGAAGAACTTGTAGCGACCCGGCTTCAGGGGCCCGACGAAGAGGGTGATGCGGCCCTTGCCGGGGACAATCTTTTCGCGGTTGAAGTCGTAGCTTTCGAATTCCTCGGGTGTCGGATCACGGTTTTCCACCAGCAGCTTGATCTTCTGGCCCGCCGGCACCACGAGCTCCACCGGGGTGAAGCGGTGGGACTCGATCACGAGCGTGAATTCGGGCGTGTCCGCCCGCGCGGGCCCGGCAGCCACACCCCATGCGACTGCGATGCCCAGGATCGCGTGCCGAGCCGTCACTGTCATTTTTCAATCACCCATCCTGAAATCCATGCGTAAGCTTACTGGTAATTGAGAATCATTCGCAACTGGGCCTCGGCAAAAATGGGACGGGTGCCGGATGGAAAGCGTCAAGGCATTGAATAGAAAGAGGTTTATCTTGAGGGGAGGCCCGGCTCGGCCGTGCCGCCGTCAGAGCGAATAAGCCAGTTTGAGCTGCAGCTGCCTTTCATCAGCCCTGGTCGGTTCGCCGATGAAAGTGCGCCCGGTGACGTCGCTTTCGACCTGCAACATCTCGATGCCAAGCGTCCAATGTCGGTCACGCTCATAGCTGTAGCCGATGGTCCAGGCATCGCCGGATTCCTGGAACAGAAAAGTTCCGGCGGTCCGGACGTGATCGACGTTGAACCAGTCCGCGCGCGCGGAAATGCGATGTCGGCCAAGCGCCTTGCTGAGCAGCACGAAGGTCGAACTGAATTTCCACTCTTCGTAACCCGTCTCGGGTTCGATGCTGGTCTCGCCATCGAGCCACTGGCTGATGAATGTCCAGCCGCCGGCAGTCTCGACACGTAACCCAATGCTGTCGAAACAGGTCAGCCACGCGAAGTCATTGATGCTTGCGTCAAACCGTTCCGGGTCCGCGCGATTGTCGTAGCGCATGTAGCGCAATTCGACGCGGTCCAGATAGCGCAGATGCGCGCCCAGGTAGTAGCCATAGCGATTGTCAATCTCTTCGAACAGTACCCGGCCGGGAACAAAGCCATCACCTGATTCGCCGACCTTGCCGAACAGGGTGGTCTGGCGGTCATGCAGCGCCCAGCCACGCGACGCGACCAGGACGCCGGCCGGATCGTTGTATCCATAGGCTGCGGCAACGAGCCCAACGTCGAAATCATGACCCGAACGCGTGCCCAGCCATTCCAGGCTGTACTCCGCTCCGATGGTCCGCAGTTCCTCACCCACCCAGGTATTGATGGCCGATGAGCTGATCAGATAGGGATTGGTCCACCCGGAAGCGCGGTGCTCGAGCGAAATCGGCGCGTAGAATGCGCCGATTCTTACGCGCGATCGCCAGCCGCCGCTCGGATAAGGCCGGAATTCGAGATAGGCCTCGGTCAGGTCGATCGCGTTGTAGTCGCTGAAGCGCCAGAGCGAAGCATCAATCCTCAGATTCAGCAGTTCACCGATTGGTTGATTCCAGGCTGCGCGGAGCCGTCCGATCTGCAGGCCATCATGATCCTCATCGAAGCGCAGCTTGCCGAGCCCGCCGTCCAGAAACGATGTCCGGCCGTCTGCCGCGATCAGGCGCAGGTCGACCGACAGGTCGAGTTGTCCTTCTGCCCTGGCAAGCGTGCAGAGCAGCAGCAGAATCAATGCAACTGCACTGCGCATCAGTAATCGCTCCAGGACCGTGGTTTGCGTCCAAGTTTTTCGGGCCGCAACGAATGCGTCAGTTGCACATTGAGCGTGCCGGAATGAGGCGCTTCCAGTTTCAGCGTGCGTTCGATCATTACTGTCGCCTCGCGCATGCGGGGATGCCAGATCTCCACCCGGAAGTCACCATCCGGAAGACCGGACGCATTCCAGCTTCCATCCGGAGCCGTGCGTCCAGACCAGTCGGCATCGGTGACAACCACATAGGCAATCATGTCGTCGTGGATGTTGCAGCCGAGCGTGACGATGCCAGCGCGGTCGAAAACCGTTGGCGCGTACGGCGTGCCCCGATAAAGCGGCAACTGAAATCGCTTTGCGGGTGAAAACGAGTACACCTGGTGACTGACCTTGTCTGAATTCGGAAATGTCACCGACGAGCCCACCGGTATCACCGACAATTTTGGTGCAAATATCTGGCCGACCTGATCGATGATGAGTGTCGCCGGCGGCGGCGGCTTGGAACCCGGCGGACCGTGCAGCAGCACGACTGCGCCGGCAAGAGGCTTGCCATCGGACCCCGTTACATTCACGGCCAGTGAAGTACCAGCGGCGCCGGCCGCCCCAGCGGCAAACGCAATCATCGCGACGAGGCAGGAAAGCCAGCCTCGCCGGGCATTTCCGGCGTAAACACTTGCGCAGGGTCTCAAATTTGCTCCTTGTTCCTCGCCGCCGCCTGATGCGGCACCTAGGATTAAGTCAGGTGATTTAAACCGGTCTCATGAACAGCTTTCGCAACCGGCTTCTCGTGATGATCATCGGCCTGATCGCGGTTACACAAACCGTGACGGTCGTCGCAGTGCTCGCGAGCACCCGACGGAACGTCGAAGCGCGGGCGGCGGAGCAGCTGGCGTCCGGCGCCTCGTACGCGCAGCAGTTCGTGGAGTTTCGTGCCAGCCAGCTGGCAAGTGGCGTCGCTGTGCTCGCGGCAGACTTCGGATTCCGCGAAGCGGTAGCCTCGCACGACCCGCCGACGATCCTGTCGGCCGCGGCCAACCAGTCGCAACGAATCGATGCGGACCTGCTGTTGCTGGCGGATACCGAAGGCAGATTGATTGTCGCCACGCAGCGCATGGACCGGGACTTTGCGGCGTCGATGGATGAAATTATCGACCGTGCATTGATGAGTCCTGACCAGCCGCACTTCGCGACGCTGACAGGGCGCCTCTACCAGTTCTTCGCGGCCCCGGTCAGGGCGCCCGACACAATTGCCTGGGTCGTCATGGGATTCGTGGTCAACGATGCCCTTGCGCACAGGATCGGCAGCCTGATCGGCGTGGATGTCAGCTTTACCGTGATCGACGACTCTGTCGAGCGCATCGTCGCGTCAACACTGGATCGGGGGTTGCGAGACCAGATGCCCGCGCTGGCGGAACCTGCGCCCGGCGGAACGGCGACAGCCGGAAAACTCAAGGCCGGCTCGCAGGAATTTCTTGTCCACGTCGTAGCCCTTGAACCGGACAACCACGCAGTGCATCTGCTGCTCCAGAAGCCAACGCGGGAAGTGCTGGCACCTTTCCTGGCAGTGCGAAACGTGATGCTCGCGGTCAGCAGCAGTGCGCTCGTGCTTGCCATCATGGTTGCCGTGCTGCTTGGGCGAAGCGCAACACGACCCATCGACAAGCTGGTGGCCGCGGCTCGGCGCATAGAGGGTGGCCAGTACAAGGAACCGATAGCTGTCAGCGGCAGCGAGGAATTCCGCAGACTCGCGGGCACGCTGAATGCGATGCAGGAACGGGTGGCTGAGCGCGAGGCGCACATCAGGCACCAGGCCTTTCACGATCCTTTGACCGGACTTCCAAATCGCTCCCAGGCGGAAATCGAACTTGCCCGCATGCTGGCGGAGGCAGGCGGCAGGACGCCGGTCACGGTGATGGTGATTCACTTGAGCAGCTTCCGGGAGCTCAATGCCACCCTGGGTCACCACATAGGCGACGAGGCGCTGCGCGCGACCGCCAGGCGGCTTTCGATCGCCTGCCAGCCCGGCGAGATTGTCGCCCGGTTCGGTGCCACCCACTACGTGATGCTGCTGTGCCGGCATCACTCCATGGAATCTGCGCCGCGAATCGCCGCGTCAATCATGGACGTGGTGCGGGAACCGCTCACGCTGGGCCAGATCGACGTGGAGCTGCAGGTCATCGCGGGCCTGTGCACAAGTCCCGAGGAGGGCAGTGCGGCCGACGAGATGATCCGGCGCGCCGAAATTGCGTTGCACGACGCGACTGACTCACGCGAGCGGATCGGCCGCTTCCGCGCCGGCAGCGACGGTGAACACCGGCGCCGGCTCGAAATCATGACCGACCTGCGGCGTGCCATCGAAAGCGACAGCCTGGAACTCGCATTCCAGCCAAAGGTGGCAATCGCGACGCGACGCGTCAACAGTGTCGAGGCGCTCGTGCGATGGACCCATCCGAAACTCGGTCCGGTGCCGCCGACCGAATTTCTGCCCCTTGCGGAACAGACCGGTGGATCCCGGCAACTGACGGACTGGATTCTGCGCAACACCATCCGGCAGATGGCGGAATGGCGCAAGAGCGATCTCGCGCTCGACGTCGCGGTCAATCTCTCTGCGGTGGATATCGGAGACGCGGGCCTTGGTGACGCGATCCTCAGGCTGCTTGCGGAATACCGCGTTGCGGCGACCAGCCTGGTGCTCGAGATCACCGAGAGCGCGATGATGCGTGACCCGATCACCGCGGAGCGCAACATGGAGCTGCTGCGCGTTGCCGGAGTGCGTTTCGCGATCGACGATTTCGGCACCGGATACTCGTCGCTGTCGCAGCTTCGCAAGCTCCCGGTCGACGAGCTCAAGATCGATCGCTCTTTCGTCATGCGTGCACACCTGGATGCCGACGATGCCAGCGTCGTCAGTTCCACGATCGAGCTCGGCCACAATCTGGGCCTGAAAGTCGTCGCGGAGGGCGTCGAAGCGGTCGAGACGCTGCTGATGCTGCACAAGCTCGGCTGCGATTACGCGCAGGGATACCTGATCAGCAAGCCGCTGACCGCTGGCGAAGTAGTCACTTATGTGCGGGAGGCCAGCCAGGCCGTCGACGAATCAGACTCGACCCTGATCCAGGTGCGCGCGCTCGAGAGTCTTTCCAGCCGCCGTTGAGCAATGCATCACTTTTCGGGCCCTTTCCAGAGGCAGGAAAGCGGCGTCGGAATCTGGTATGATGCCCCGGTCTGGTGATCCCTCGGATTGTCTCACTTGGCTCGATGCGCCGCTTCGGCGCGCCTCCCAACCAGGTTCTGCCACCACTGAAGCATCGCCTAACCAGCAGGTGGAAATCCACTTGCCGAAATGTTCTGACTATTGTGAGTAATTAAAGTGACCAAGTTATTTGTTGGAAATCTGCCTTTCTCCGCGACCGAAGAGTCAGTGCGCGCGCTGTTTGCGCCACATGGCACGATCGATTCGCTGGCCCTCATCAACGATCGTGAAACCGGTCGTCCGCGCGGCTTTGGCTTCATCGAGATGCCGAATGCCGATGCTGCCAAGGCCATGCAGGCGCTGAATGGCAAGAACTTCGAAGGCCGCGACCTCAAGGTGAATGAGGCCCAGGCGCGTGAGCGCAGTGGCGGCGGTGACCGACCCCGGCGGCTTCACGTCTCTGGCCCCATCCCGGCTGTTGGACACGCGCACCGGGGTCGGCGCTCCGAAGGCCGCTGTCGGTGCCGCAAGAACCGTTGCT
>Ga0209683_10000858_pt1 | contig 11722 bp, 8 predicted proteins | sample DOMMetBare2Fresh_FD_187474 | JGI IMG/M metagenome (GOLD analysis project Ga0209683, IMG submission 187474) | Wetland sediment microbial communities from St. Louis River estuary, USA, under dissolved organic matter induced mercury methylation -... | ecosystem: Environmental > Aquatic > Freshwater... | reverse complement strand
CTGCCGCTTCGACGCCACATCGTCGGATGAGAAGATCAAGGTCGGCTTCTTCAGCGGCACGATAACCGGCGAACTCCACTTGTTCTGACGAACCGTCGGCAACAACGGCGCCCTGGGCTCAGACGCCATGTTACTGATATCGGCTGACACATAAAGGGCGAGATCGCGCTGCACTTCTTTAACCGACCGGGCGTCGATGCTCACGCCGACATCGACAAACTGGTATTGGCTGTATTGGTTCGGGGTGGTCCCCGTCCCCCCCGTGGCCACCGGGATCTTGCTGCCCGTGCGGATCGAAGCGTTTTCTCGTCCATCGGCGACAACCGTCATCGAGTACGAGCGGGCGTTCAGGACCTTCCCCCCCTCGACCTCCTTGACCACGAACTCCAGCTTGTAGAACTTCGAAGGCTCGGCGCTCTTGGGCGCCTCCTGGGTTTGTGCGCACAAACTCCCGGCCGCCATCGCGAACGCCAGAATAGGAAGACCCACTACGATTCTGTTCAACATTTCTGTTCCCTCATTTCTCGCCATCGCTCTCTAATGGCTGTATCTGAATTGGCGGGATCGCAAGCGGCTCGTCATTCCGCCTCTGCAGATCCGCGAATACCTGCCTGACCTCCGCCGGCGCGCGCCCGGCCCACGCGACCAAAGCGCGCTCTTCCCTCGTCATCGGAGCGGGCGCCGGAAAACGTTCCTCTTTCGGCAGCGCCCTCAAACGAACGCTGCGCGCCTTTGCCTTAGCAACCCGGGACGCGGGCGCCTCCAGTAGCGCAGCGGACGGCGACGGCGGTCTCAAAGTCGTCGCGTTCGTGATCGGCGCCACAGGCTTCCACCACCTTGGCAAAACGACGCTCGCCACCAGCAGCGCCGCAAGCGCCGGAACCGCAAATCCCAGGCCGTACACCCACGGCCTGCGACGCCCAACTCCCGCCGCCTCGATCCGCCGCAGCACCCGCTCTTCCAAGCCCTCCAGCGGCTCCGCGCCCGAGTACCGGGCCAGAGCGCCGTCGATCAACCCGTCCAATCCATCGCGCTCCTTATCTTTCATGGCGGCCTGCCCCTAAATCCTTCAGCTTCTCCCTCAGAATCTGCCGCGCGCGCATCAATCGCGTGCGCACCGTGCCTTCAGGGATACCCATCGCCTCCGCTATCTCGCCCGAGCTCAGCTCCTCGAAGCCGGAAAGAACCAGTGGCTGCCGAAGCTCCTCCGGCAACGTGTCGATCAGGCGTTGAACCACCGAATCCCAGTCCGAATCCACCGCAGCCTGTTCCGGATTCCGGCCGTCCCATGGAGCGTCGCACTCCGGCGCATTCTTCGCTCTTTTTCTGAGCTGATCGGCTGCAATCCGCCACGCCGCCCGCGCCAGAAACGCCCTCTCGTCCGCGATCCGCTCCCACGCTCGCGAGCGGTAGAGCTTCAAAAACGTCTCCTGGACCACGTCATCGGCGTCCTGCACGTTTCGCAGAACCGAATACGCGACGCGGAACACAAACCGCGCCTGTCTTCCTACCAATGCAGTGAACCACTCGTCGCGCGCCGCCGCGCCTTCCTCTGCTGCCAATCGTGGCTCCTGAAGCGCGATCACCACTTCTCAACCTAAGCCTTCACCAGTTAAGACCCCCGCTCCACTCCAACCGTTCACTTTTTTTAAACGCCCATTCCCCTGCTTCCCGGCGCGCCCCATCAGCATCTCATAACCATGACCCGGTCCGTCTCAATTCTCACAGGAGTATTGCTCATGGCCTCCGCCGCCTTTTCCGCGAATGTTTACGACTTTACCCTCAACTCCATCGACGGCCAGCCTGCGCCGCTGGCCGGCTACAAGGGCAAGGCGCTGCTGCTGGTCAATGTGGCGAGCAAGTGCGGCTTCACGCCCCAATACGCCGGACTCGAAAAGGTCTACGAGCAATACAAGGATCGCGGCCTCGTGATCCTGGGATTCCCGGCGAACAACTTCGGAGCGCAGGAACCCGGCACAAACGACGAGATCAAGACGTTCTGTTCCCGCACCTACAACGTCGCCTTCCCCCTCTACGCCAAGACCTCCGTCAAAGGCGACGGCATCAACCCTCTCTACCGTTTCCTGACCGACAAATCCGAGAACCCCGCCACCGGCGGCGAAATCCACTGGAACTTCACCAAGTTCCTGATCGGTCGCGACGGCAAGGTCCTCGCCCGCTTCGAGCCCAAGGTCGCCCCCGACTCCCCCGAACTCACCCAAGCCATCGAGAAAGCGTTGGCCAGCGAAACTCACTGAGCCGGAAGTCCTGGCCGGTCCGCTTCGAGGAGGCGCTCGCAAGCAGTCCCTGCAATAGTCCTCCATTTGCAGTAAAATTCCCCAGAGGATACTTGCGTATGAAACGAATTGTTGTCCATATTCCGTTAATTTCTCTCGCTCTTGGGCTGTTCATCGCACCGCACTCCCAGGCCCAACCCACTCTGCTCGCCATCGGAAACCTCGACCAGTCGCCCGCCGGTTCCTTCGCCGACCTGTCCGGTCTCACCGACAAACTGGAGAATGGCGTCCCTGCCAACCTTCTCGGTGGCATAGGTTCCGGCCTCGCGTACGCCTCCGGTAACACCTTCCTCGCTGTCCCAGACCGCGGCCCGAACGCCATACCCTACAACCCCGCCATCGACAACACCACCAGCTACATCACCCGATTCCATACCGTCACGATGGATCTCGTCCCCAACACCACCGGTGGGGGTCTACCCTTCACTCTCACGCCGCAACTCCGCGCCACCACCCTGCTCTGGAGCCTCACCCCGCTCGTCTACAGCTCCGGAAGCGGCCTCGGCATCGGCTCCGGCGTCCCCCCAATCAACAACTTCATCCTGCATTTCTTCACCGGACGCAGCGACAACTATGCTCCGAACCGCGACTCCAGCAATCCCAACAACGCCCGTTTCGATCCCGAAGGCATACGCCTTTCCAACGATGGCTGGAGCGTTTTCATCACCGACGAGTACGGCCCCTACGTCTATCAATTCGACCGCCTCACCGGCCTCCGCATCCGCACCTTCCATCTGCCCGCGGCGTTCTACGTAGCGAACCCGCGGCCCGTTGAAACCGACGAAATCGCCGCCAACATCACCGGCCGAACCACGAACAAAGGCATGGAAGGTCTCGCCATCACCCCCGACGGCCGCACGCTGGTCGGCATCATGCAGGCCGCTATGCTCCAGGACGCGAACGCCGGCGCCGACAAGCTGCTGCGCATCGTCACCATCGACATCGCTTCCGGCCTCACTCACCAATACGCCTACCTGCTCACAACCGGCAAAGGCGCCAGCGATATCCTCGCCCTCAACGATCATGAGTTCCTGGTCGACGAGCGCGACGGCAAGGGACGCGGAGACGGCAGCAAGGCCAAGGTGAAGCAGCTCTTCAAGATCGACTTGGCCGGCGCGGTTGACATCAGCGCCATGGACGCAACCACCGCCGCGACGCACGCCGTCGCCAAGACGCTGTTCTTCGACATCGTTGCGGCGCTCACCGCCAACGGCATCGCCGCCGACGACATTCCCGCCAAGATTGAAGGAGTCGCCTTCGGCCCCGACGTCAAGCAAGGCGACGCAACCCTTCACACCCTCTGGATCGCCAGCGACAACGATTTCCTCGATACCATTGCCGACGCGAATGGAAACCCGATCCCAAATCCCAACCAGATCTTCGTCTTCGGCGTCACCGAAGCCGACCTGGCCGGCTCACAGTTCGTGCCCCAGCACTTCCGCTGCTTCTAGGCGGTCCGAGCCGCGACCGTAAGCGAGCGGGGGTTTCACTCGCACCGCAGAGTAGTGATCGGATCCACCCTGCTCGCCCGTCGCGCCGGAACATAACTCGCCAGCAGCGCCGCGCAAGTCACCACCATCGCCGCAGCTTCCGGCAAAAAGCCCGATTTACAGGCGCTCCAAGCAGCGGGTTCCCGGGATAATCTGCTCCCTCCCGGCAACCAATTGATTCTGTTTACTTTTTTATCTCCACCAACGTTCTATTCTGAACAGACGAGCGGTGGCCGATGGTTCCAGACTCGAACCAGAGGATTTAAACATGGTTACCGCTGAAAGACCCTCTGCCCGAACCAATTGCGACCGAGTTCTTCGATCCCACCACACCCGCCCTGATGGAAAGAGTCATGGGTTCAGTGCGCACCTTCTCTGGGCGACGTGTGCTCTTTTCCTGATGGTTGCGAACGCGGCAGCCCAAACGCCGGTGTCCCTTGGCACGGCAGTCGGCTACGCGGTTCTGGCTGGCTCTACGGTCACCAACACCGGTTCCAGCGTCGTTACCGGGGATCTAGGCGTGAGTCCCGGCGCCGCGGTAACTGGGTTTCCTCCGGGCACGGTGGTCGGCACGACACGCACCGCCGCGGCCGCAGCCCCGGCCAAGACCGACTTGATCACTGCGTATGACGACGCCGCTGGACGAACGCCTGTTACCACTGTGGCCACGGAGCTCGGCGGCCAAACTCTCGTCCCTGGGGTCTACAACTCCGCGGCGGGTACATTCGGGATAACTGGAATTCTCACACTCGACGGCCAGAACGATGCGAATGCTGTCTTCATTTTCAAGACTGCCTCAACCCTCATCACCGCGGCGGGCGCTCCAGGAACTCCGGCCAGTCAGGTTGTTTTTCTCCGCGGCGCCCAAGCCTGCAATGTCTTCTGGCAGGTCGGCAGTTCAGCGACGCTCGGAACCTATTCTGCCTTCCAGGGAACCGTCATGGCGTTGGATTCTATCTCGGTGAACACCGGCGCAACGGTAAATGGCCGCGTGTTGGCGCGGAATGGCGCGGTTACATTAGACACCAATTCCATTACAGCGCCTGTCTGCTCGGGCGCCCAGCCGACAACGGGATCAATCCAGGTAGTGAAGAACGCAGTGGGCGGAGACGGCGCCTTCACGTTCACCAGCAACTTCGGGCTCACCTCTCTGACCACCGTATCCGGCACGGCGAGCCAGACGTTCAGTGGCCTCACCCCGGGCGGCAGCTACAGCATCATCGAGACAGTGCCCGCCGGCTGGAATCAGACCAGCGCCAGTTGCACGAGCGGCACGCTTGATGCCATCACCGTGGCGGCCGGGGCGACGACCACCTGCACGATCACCAACACCAGCACCCAAGTGACCCCACCGGCAACGGGATCAATCCGGGTAGTGAAGAACGCGGTGGGCGGAAACGGCGCCTTCGCGTTCGCCAGCAACTTCGGGCTCACCTCTCTCACCACCATCGGCGGTATGGCGAGCCAGACGTTCAGCGGCCTCACCCCGGGCGGCGTCTACGGCCTGGTGGAGACAGTGCCCGGCGGCTGGAATCAGACTGGCGCCAGTTGCACGAACGGTACGCCTGCTGCCATCACCGTAGTGGCCGGGGCGACGACCACCTGCACCATCACCAACACCACGATCCCCGTGGCGCCCCCACCGCCAACAGGATCCATCCGGATAGTGAAGAACACGGTGGGCGGAAACGGCACATTCGCGTTCGCCAACAACTTCGGGCTGGCAGCTATCACCACGATCGGCGGCACGGGGAGCCAGACGATCAGCGACTTGGTCCCAGGCGGCATCTACACCGTGAATGAGGTAGTGCCCGCCGGCTGGAATCAGACTGGCGCCAGTTGCACAAACGGCACGCTCGCCGCCATCACCGTAGTGGCCGAGGTGACCACCACCTGCACCATCACCAACACCAAGGGCCAGGTCCCACCGGCAACGGGATCAATCCAGGTAGTGAAGAACGCAGTGGACGGAGACGGCGCCTTCGCGTTCACCAGCAACTTCGGGCTCACCTCTCTGACCACCATCGCCGGCACGGCGAGCCAGACGTTCACCAGCCTCAGCCCGGGCCGCGGCTACACCGTCAGTGAGACAGTGCCCGCCGGCTGGACTCAGACTGGCGCCAGTTGCACGAACGGCACGCCCGCTGCCATCACCGTGGTGGCCGGGGCAACCACCACCTGCACGATCACCAATACCAAAATGACCGTCGCTGCGCCCGACCTCACCATCCGAAAGAGCCACTCGGGGAACTTCCGGCAGGGAGACGCCGCGAACACCTACACCATCACTGTCACCAATGCCGGGCAGAGTCCGACAACCGGCGCGGTGATGGTGAGCGACACGCTTCCGGCGGGATTGACCGCCACCGCCATCGGCGGGACGGGTTGGACCTGCACTCTGACTCCGCTGGGCTGTACGCGCAGCGATGCGCTGGCGGCCGGGGACAGCTATCCGGTCATCACCGTGACCGTGAACGTAGCCAGCGACGCCCTGGCTGTCAATACGGCGGCGGGCGGCCCCGCATTCCAGATGGGCGATATTCTGCTTTCCATGGCGGACGGCGCCGTGCAGTGGCGGCGTCACGATTGGACGCTGGTGAAAGCGCTGACGAGCGCTACCGATGGCCAGGCGAAGGGCATGGCCTTCGACAGTTCCGGAAACCTGTATGTGACGTACTGGATCGGATCCGGCTCTTCCGGCAACAACGTCGCGAAGTTCGACCGGAACGGCAACTTTACCGGCATGTTTGGAAGCGGCTTCGACTGCAATCCGTCATCCATCGTATTTGACAGCAACGGCAACGCCTACGTCGGCCAGGCCGATTGCGGCGCCCAAATCGTCAAGTTCGATTCCTCCGGCAACCGGCTCGCCCAGTATAGTGCCGCCGTTGAGAATCGCGGATCGTATCACCTGATTCTCGATCCCAACCAGTGCGCGATGTACTACACGTCGGAGGGCCCCAATGTGAAACGGTTCAACGTCTGCGGCAACACGCAGATGTCGAACTTCAACACCGCTCCTCTTCCCGACGCGACCAGCGGCGCGCAAGAGTTCTCGCTGCTTCCCGGCGGCGGAATGCTGGTCGCCGACTTTAGCGTGATTGTCCGCCTGGATGCCTCCGGGAACTTCGTTCGCAGTTACGGCGCGCCGGGCAACAGTTGCTGGCTCGGCCTCGCGCTCGATCCGGATGGCGCCTCGTTCTGGGGCAGCGACTGGTGCCAATCCTCAATAACCCACTTTGACCTCGCCACCGGCAACGTGATCGCGAGCCACGTGGTCGACAGCCGCGGGTTCATGGTCAAGCAGATCTTGATTCCCGGAAACATCTTCAATGGCGTGGTCACCAACACGGCAACCGTTGCGGGCGGCGGCGAGTTGAATACCAGCAACGACTCGGCCAGCGACGCGACAACGATCCAGCCGCCCCCGCAAGCTCCACCGGACTTCACTCCGGCCAGCATCGTCAACGCAGCCACTTTTATGCCTACAGTGGCCGCCGGCAGTATCGCATCTGTCTTTGGAACCGGCCTTTCCGTCGGGATGGCAAGTGCCAGCGCCATGCCTCTGCCCACCACGCTCGCCTCCAGCACCTATCACTTCGGTGGTCGCGGTGCGCCCCTCTTTTTAGCTTCGCCCGGCCAGGTGAATCTGCAAATTCCTTGGGAGTTGGCGGGCCAGGCCCGAGCTCCGGTCGTCGCAATAGTGGACGCCGTGCCTTCCAACCAGCAGATGGTGAGTCTCGCCCCCTTCGCTCCCGGCATCTTCACACTCAACGAAGCGGGTTCCGGGGCGGTCGTGATTTCCAACACAGCGCTGCTTGCCGCGCCTCAAGGCGTTCCGGGCGGCCGGCCAGCCCACCCAGGCGAGTTCATTTCCATTTACTGCACGGGCCTGGGACCGGTTTCCCATCCGCCGGCAACGGGGTTTGCCGCGCAAGCCGATCCGCCCTCGGTTACCGCCACAACACCCACGGTGACCATTGGGGGCGTGGCGGCCCTGGTGAGTTTCTCCGGGTTGGCGCCCGGAGCCGTGGGCCTCTATCAGGTGAATGTCCAAGTGCCGGCGGGCGCGCCCGCGGGCGACGCGGTGCCGATAATTCTCACCATCGGCGCGGTCAGCTCCAATACCGTCACCATCGCCGTGCAATAAGGGGCGAAGCGGAGGAAAGCTGGACATTGGACATCACCCCGGCTGTCGTTCCGAGCGAAGCGAGAAGACAACAGTAGATACCTCGCGACGCTCGGGACGACGGTGGACAGAAGCATAGCAGTATACATGTGGGATGCCAATAGGACGCTGCGATCCGAGCCCAATTGCGCCACCGTAAGTGCATGCCGCGTCTGATATTCCTCATCGGCCTGGCAGCCGCATTCATTGCCCGTGGCTTCGAAAACGGAGAGTGGCCGCCCATCGACAAAGGCGTCTGGGACTTCAACATCGAAGACTCCGCCCCGACGACTGCTACCCGCGAACTGTGCAACAACCCATCCGGCTGGTTCGCGCGATATCCCGGCAAGATCCCGCTCGGCAAGTCCGGATGCCGTTTTTCCTCCCGGCGCCTCGAATCCGGCGCGTACGAAGTCGAGAGCCACTGCGCCCTGCTCGACGGCGGCAGCGGCGTAGCCCGCGGCGCCGTGACGCTCGAGAACTCCCACGCCTTTGACGCGAAATGGGAGGTAACCGAAAACGCCAAACCGGCCTATCGAGAGCGCGTGCGCGGAACGTGGCGGAAGGTGTGCCCGAGCCCAGCCCCTGCTCCCTAGAACAACGTGCTCTGGGAGAACAACGATTCGCGGTTCAGAATCGGGCGTCTCCAGACGAGTATAATCGCTGAAAAGAGAAATCGCTCTCTTTTCTCTGGAGGTGAGCCGCAATGAGGAACGCCAGCATCTTCGTCGTCTACGCGACGGCCTTCATGCTTCTTGCTCCGCGCCCGCAGTTACGAGCCGCCGCGCCAGACGACAACGCCGCGGTCCTCCAGAAATCCTGCGACGGCGGGGACGCGCCCGCTTGCACCAACCTCGGCACGATGTGTGACGGCGGTCGCGGCGTACCGCTGGACAAGGTCAAGGCCGTTCACCTCTACCAAAAAGGCTGCGACGGCGGGAACGCGCTGGCTTGCACCAACCTCGGCGTGAAGTACGACAGCGGCCGGGACGTGGCGCTGGACAAGGTCAAGGCCGTTCAGCTTTACCAGAAAGGCTGCGATGGCGGGAACCTGCTGGGTTGCACGTATCTGGGTTTCATGTACGACAACGGGCAGGGCGTGGCGCTGGACAAGCTCAAAGCCGTTCAACTCTACCAGAAGGCCTGCGATGGCGGGGACCCGCTCGGCTGCAACAATCTCGGGTTCATGTACGACGAAGGGCAGAGCGTGGCGCAGGACAACCTCAAGGCTGCTCAGCTCTACCAGAAGGCCTGCGATGGCGGCAACGCACTGGGCTGCAAGAACCTCGGCGTCATGTACGACAACGGCCGGGGCGTGGCGCAGGACAAGGTCAAGGCCGTTCACCTCTACCAGAAAGGCTGCGACGGCGGGAACCTGCTGAGCTGCACCAATCTGGCGTTCATGTACGACGAAGGGCAGGGCGTGGCGGTGGACAAGATCAAGGCTGTTCAGCTCTACCAGAAGGGCTGCGACGGTGGAACCGCGTTCGGCTGCACCAACCTCGGATTCCTGTACAACCACGGCCAGGGCGTGGCGCAAGACCGGGCCAAGGCCGCCCAGCTTTATCAGAAGGGTTGCGATGGCGGGAACGCGGTGGGCTGCACCAACCTCGGCCTCATGTACGAGAAGGGCGAAAGCGTGGCGCAGGACAAGGTCAAGGCCGCCCAACTGTACCAGAGAGGTTGCAAGGGCGGGAACGAACGAGCTTGCACCAAGCTCGGCTCCCTGTACGCAAACGGCCAGATGCCGGAAGGCGTTGGGATCGGCGCCGCTCCGGCAGCGCCGCCGCCTGCGCCCGCTCCTGACGTCAAAGCCGCGCCGGCAGCGCCGCCATCGAAACGGTACACCGCATATGACAGCGGCGTCGTCTATGACAAGGCAACGGGCCTCGAATGGGTGGCCGGCCCGGATGAAACCACCACCTGGGATCAGGCTAACAAATGGGCGAGAGGCCTCTCGGTCGGAGGCGGCGCCTGGCGCATGCCCACAAAAAAAGAACTCAGGGGTCTCTACGAGCGCGAAAACGATCGGAATGTCACACCCTTATTGAAGACGACTGGAGAGTGGGTGTGGACAGCGGCAGAACCGGAAGGCTCGGCGCCCTTTTGGGGATTCTACTTGGACCGCAGCGGTGATCTCGTGATGACGAAATGTCTGGTCTGCGAGGGCAGGGGTTTCGCGGTTCGTACGCATTCAGCCAAGGCGGCGGTCCTGCCAGCCGCGCGGCCCGCTCCCGCCCCGGCAGCCAAGGCCGCCCAGGCAGCCCCGGCGGCAGGCCGGTGGATCGCGCATGACAACGGCGTCGTCTATGACAAGGTGACCGGCCTTGAATGGTTCACGGGACCGGATGAAACGACAACCTGGGATCAAGCCAACAAGTGGGTCAAAGGCCTCTCAGTCGGCGGCGGCGGCTGGCGCGTGCCCACGAAAATGGAACTCAACGGTCTATACCAACAAGGTCTAGGCGATCGGAACATGACGCCGCTCCTGAAGACGACTGGATGGTGGGTGTGGTCCGCGGCCGAAGCGGAAGGTCCGTCCAGCTACTGGGGTCTGACCTTCGCCCGTGATGGGAATTTCGGAATGACCAGTTGCAACGTCTGTGACAGCCGGGGCTTTGCGGTCCGCGCACGTTCAGCTCAGGCCGCCCCACCGGCGCCACGGCCTGCGCCCGCCCGTGCAGCCCACGACTAACGGGTGCGCGGCTTGGGCCAGTCGTAACTTTTGGGCCGTCGTCGCCGATTGCACAGGAGCCGGTCGTCGCCCGCCGGAACCCCGGATCTCAATCCAATCGTCGCCGAGCGCTGAAACCCACCCATACATGCGCGGAGCCGTGAAGAGCGCGCCCTGAACGATCGCCGCCCCGAGCGCCAGCCGCCGGAGACCAGCAGAGATCGTGAGTGTTGCATCACTCCGATAAAGAACCACGAGAAGGACCGGCAACGGTCTGATCCACGATCCAACGCCCGCGCACCACCGCCCATCCCGCGCCCGCAATCAAAGCGATCCTTTTCAGATCCATCAATCCGCGCATCTGCCTCGAAGGGCGCCGAGGAACGCGGCACATGATCGGCGAGCGCGTCGGCCTCGGTCCCGCCGCCGCGCTGGCCACAAGCGCAGTCTACGCTCCCTCCGGCATTAGCCTAACCGAAACTGAGAGCCACGCCTTCGCCGCGTCACTACTCTTCACGTAATGGATCACTGCCAACTCCACGCCTGGAACCATAGGGCCAATAACTTCTTGACTTCGCCATTTCTTCGCCCTATCATTGAACATCGAGCCGTCGTGGCCGAAGCACGGCAATGCCTGCAGCGCTGCTGTCCGACTCCGTCGACTGGCATCGGGCGACGATGTGGTCAGTCTGCCCCGAGCGCGACAGGTCGAGCATGAACCTCGACCGCTTTTTTGATGAGTCCCGCGAGCAGTCGGCCGTCAAAGCAGCCATCGTCTCCAAGTACTTCTGGAGCTGGGCCAAAGTAATCACCGGCCAGCTCGGCTCGAAGAAGGACGCCAAGATCGCGTACCTCGACCTGTTCGCGGGCCCCGGTCGATACAAGAAGGAGGGCGCGAAGTCCACCCCGCTCCTCATCCTGGAAAGAGCAATCGCCGATCAGAAGATGCGGCAGATGCTCGTGACCGTCTTCAACGACAAAGACGAACACAACGTGCAGGACCTGCAGCGAGCGATCGATGTACTTCCGAACATCGAGAAGCTGAGGTACGCCCCGGTCGTCATGAACAAAGAAGTGGGACCGGAGATGGTGA
>Ga0209683_10000856_pt1 | contig 11735 bp, 4 predicted proteins | sample DOMMetBare2Fresh_FD_187474 | JGI IMG/M metagenome (GOLD analysis project Ga0209683, IMG submission 187474) | Wetland sediment microbial communities from St. Louis River estuary, USA, under dissolved organic matter induced mercury methylation -... | ecosystem: Environmental > Aquatic > Freshwater... | reverse complement strand
TTTACCTTCTACAAGCCATCATGAAAACATTCGTTATCATCAAAACCGGATCAACACTTCCAGGAGTCCGACGACAGTTCGGCGATTTTGAAGACTGGATGATCGAGGGCTCCAGTTTGTCAGGCGTGCCGCTGTTGGTGATCAATGTAATGTCTGGCAAGTCTTTGCCGCCGGTGGACAGTTTATCGGGCGTGATTATTACCGGGTCGCCTGCGATGGTAACCGAACAAGCCGGCTGGATGCTGTCCCTGGCTGCCTGGATTTTGCAGGTACTGGAGCAAAAGGTGCCATTGCTGGGTATTTGTTTCGGCCATCAGCTGTTGGCGCAGGCAATGGGAGGACGTGTGGATTATCATCCGCTAGGGCGCGAAATCGGCACGGTTTCCATCACATTAACCGAAGAAGGCAAGCGGGATCCTCTGCTGGGCTATTTGCCGGATGTGTTTATCGCGCATGTCACCCATGCACAAACGGTTACCCAGTTACCGGCTTATGCCCTCCCATTGGCAACCAATCCATTTGAACGACATCATGCGTTTCGTCTCGGCGACAACGCCTGGGGCGTGCAGTTTCATCCCGAGTTTACAATGGACATTATGCACGCTTACGTCAGCGAACAAGTCGACGCGCTGCTCAACCAGGGTTATGATGTTGCGGCGATACAGCAAGCCATCAAACAAACTGACGCTGCGAATGCGCTGCTAAAACGCTTTTATGCCTATTGTACAGGTTGAGTTACGCACACCAATTCGATGGTTTAGATGAATCGGGACTTTTTCCTACTTTCCGTCAATGAGGCAGTGCCTAACCACGAAAAATTGCCAAACTTATACTGCCACCATAGAATTTTTTTGAATGCTGGCAGTTAGCAGTAATCCTAAAATATTTTTTTAAAAAAATTTATTTAAATGTTAATGAACTTTATTAATATTATTTCCTTCTTAATAAAGGAAAAATAAAAAAACAGAAACCGAAATCGTCTTGCTTTATTCAAACGCCAAGAAAGACTTCCCTGCCATATTCAGTTAAAATAACTGGCAAGTATGAATTTCCTCGCTTTTTCTTAGCGTCGTTACATCCACAATTATTACCATGTATTCTCTGAGGTCAACGTATGCGTAAAAAACTTGCTACCATCACATGGAGCATCATACTACTTCTTTTGCATCCGTATATTAGGGCGGCTACTGATTTGCCTCCAACGGCCAAGATTGAGACAGGCCCTACGGAAGCAGTTTGTTCCGAATTTACGCCTCCTGAATGGCGCAAAGAACAAACCATAGATGGGGTAACCATACAGGAATCGCGTTTATGTGACCCCGACAACCCTGCTGATATCGCCGCTTTTGTCAAAGGCACGAATGGTATTTCCATGGATACGCTGATGCAAACCCAGCTTGCCGCGGATGCCATTACGATGTCGGATGATATGGACAGTGATGGCGATCCGGATAAAATCATTATTAAACTAGAGGTGGTTGAACTTAACGGCCATTCGCCCGACTTCGTAGGCCAAACCACTACCTTTGATATTGCCCCCGGCATACAGCCGACTTTTTGGGTTTTTGCTCCCAAAACACGGGACATGTCCACGAAAAGTCTTTACGAGCTGGAAGCCAATCCTTTATTACGCTTGCCTTCACCGGTGATTCGCGTCGAACAGGACGACGTGGTCTGGATAGTCCTGGAAAACACGCATTATTTGCCGCATTCCATCCACTTGCATGGCATTGACCATCCCTTTATGGATATGAGTGGTAGTGGCAACGAGGGTGTGGCGCAAACCAGCAACATGGATACCATGCCGGGGCAAAGCAAAACATATGTCATCAAAGCGCGGCAACCCGGCACCATGTATTACCATTGCCATGTACAGCCACATACACATATTCCGATGGGTTTGCAGGGTATTTTTGTCATTGAGGAAAATCGCCCCAACAATTGGCCACAAACGCTCAACGTGGGTGCCGGCCAGGTCCGCCATCCTTCCGTCGCCGTTCTTGAAAAATACGCCCGGGAATATGATTTACATTATGAATCCGCTGATAAAGAACTACATGAAGTAGTTGCAAGATCAGCCAACGATCCACGTCTGATTGCCAAACATATGAATATGGAGTACGACATCACGGACGCCACGGATGACTACTATATGCTCAATGGCCGTTCCTTTCCCTATACGTTAAGGGAGTCCCTGATTGCCATGGAAGAAAACCAAAAAGTCAAACTACGTGTTTTGAATGGCCATACAGACTCGTTTGCTTTGCATATTCATGGACATAAACCTACCATTACCCATTATGACGGCGTTGATAACGGGCCCGGCTCCTATATCACCCGTGATGTTCATGGCATGGTGCCGGCGCAACGTATCGATTTGGAATTGAGCGGCGAGGATGACGGCCTGCATAGTTTCGGCCAGGGTATCTGGATGTTTCACGACCACGTTGAAAAATCGTTTACGACTGATGGTCATGGTGAAGGCGGCGATATCAGCCTGGTCGTCTATAAGGGATATATCGATGAAAAAGGTATTCCAGCCTCACATGGCATGAGTCTCGCACCTTATTTCACCAAAGGATTATGGAAAGGAAAATATCCTATCTGGCAAGACTACGATGAGTGGCATAGTTTAGGTTTGCCGGATTTGAAAGCGGAAGTTAAGCCTTTGAAAGTCGCCGTACAAACACCTGCAAAATCCTCGGCTAGTGCTGCATCTTCATCGACCAAAGCCACACCGTCTTCAACAGTAACTGAACAAGGCTCTGCACTTGGAAAGTTATTGTTTGGCTTTTTATTGGGCATCTTGAGTTATGCAGTCATTATTTACCGGCAACCCATTATTGACTATGGCAACAAGCTGATAAAAAAACTGGCTAAAAACTAACTTACTTTCCATTCAAGGCAAACTTCTTACATACCGGTTGGTAAGAAGTTTGCGCAATCTGCAAATAGCCCCTTTCTATCCGTGCGACAGAAAGTAAATTGCCTAGTTATAAACCGCTGACGCTGACACCGTGTGCATCGATCGGCAACTGCGATAAATCCCAGTTATTTCTGGCTATTTCTTTTTTAAAACATTGGGTTCTATAGATAGTGGCATGAAGCACGGGATTTGAAGCCGTGCTCAGCCAATCCTGTCTTGCATCGACATACTGCTTGATCCAGGTCTTTTCATTACCGTTTTGTGCCGGCAGTGGTTCGGAAAAACGTTTACGAAGAAAATCAAGGATGGAGCCGCTATGAATAAAAGAGTCATAAATCACCAACGCAGAAAGCGGCAGTGAGAAACCATTGTTATCGGCCCACTGAATAGCTCGCTTGAAATAACGTTCATCAAAAAAATCGTCCTGAGTCTTGCGCATAATTGGATCATTTTGTCCGGCATCACGTAATAACAGTTTAAAAAACTCATCTTCAACCAAGGGAGTGACACCGATTTTGGCAATATAGGGTTGTAATTGCGGAGCATAAGTTCCGCTTCTTTCGACATACATCTGGATAAGTTCGTGAAGGTTAGCATATTCTGTCGTCTGCGAACGCCCATAGGTTATCTGGCGAATGCCATGCGGGCCGTCAGCAAAAATGGAAATAGCGCCATAATTACCCTGAATGCTGCCGGTTTCAAACACATTGATGACTTGTTCACAAATTCTTTTTTGTCGTTCAGTCAGGTTCATGGCTTCTTCTCCTCTTTATAATCAATGGTAATGACCTGGTTTAACTCTTTTTTCAATTCTGAAAGCCTTGCGTCCGTCATTTTACGAAAAGCAAAGCTATATTCTAGTGGGGCAAGCGATCCACCCTTTGAAATAACGGCCGCCCTTGCGGTTTCCTCACGTTTTTTCAGCCATTGCTGCTGATCATTAAACAGAACATCCCGTTCCTTATCCCTTAGCGATTGTATGAGGCGGACATAAACAATAAATAACTGAGCATCGCTCAGATCGGCGAGATTCTGGCTGGTCTTCGACAAAAACTGCTGATTAACCAGCGCCGGATTATTGGCTATTTCATCGACAAATACCCGGGCTTGTTCGAGCGAAGGACTCCAGTTATCCGGCACCAGGATTGCCTTTCCTTTAATTTGGCCACAACTAACCGGCATCAATCCAACAAAAATTATGATTAAATACAAGGAGATTATTGAATTTTTACTGGCTCTCATATCAATATGTCGAAGACGAAAAAATAACTTAGGCCAGTTGGCCACGAATATCGGAAAGCAACTTGAGGAGTTTATTCTTTTTTGCCCGTTTTGCCATAGTGATTATGAAATCCAGATGTTCCAGCACAATAGACCTTTCTTTAGGGCTTGCACCCCGATTAAACGCCCGCGAATAACCCTCAACAATCTTTTGCCTTTCCTCCTCTTTGAAAATGCCAGCCACTAGACCCATCAACAGTAAGCAATCGGGCTCTACTGCGCTGCTCCAGAAGTCAGGATTGGTGTTCAGCTGATCATGGGCGTCTTCGATGGCCGCAGTGCATAAGCCGTTAACTCTGCTTTGCCACTGTCTATCATGTTTTGGGTCATTCCAGGCAAGAATGGCTTCGGCAGTCAGCCAATTGGTGAGCGTATAAGGGTGGATTTTACCGGTCTCAAAAATTTTGTCGAAGGCTTGTTTATAATGCTCACGCATTTCCCTTATCGACGAGAGCATCGCTTTTTGATCGCTTTGCATCCACGCTTGCCGTTTATAGGCGCTTCCAAGTAAAGCTCGGCGTTCCAGAGTGGGCGCCATTCTGCAGAGCGCCAAAAGGTCATCGATGGCTACCTGGATATCCGCTCCAGCTGCAACTGAATCTTTCTCTTTATCTTTTATCAGCCATCTGTTTAATGCTTGTTTTACTCGATAATTTGCCCGCTGCTCCAGGGCCTTCACAGAAAATTCAGCCCCGTTAGCATGGACGGCTCTATCGAGACACTCAACAGCCTGTTCAAACTTGCCGAGCTCGCCATTGAGCACACCTAAAACGGCGGCTACATCAGCGCGCGCTTGCCAGTCTTTTACTAGTTCTTCCGGAATTGACTTGAGACAATTCGCTATCCTTTTTTCCCATTTTTCAAGATCTGTTCTGTCCGCCGCGCTTACCCGCAATTCACTGACAAGATTTTCAAGATCGGTAACAAGCTCCACTGGATCGTGATAGACCAGCTTGGGATTTTTTCCTCTATCGTCAATGCTCTCGTCAAAGCGGAAATCCGGATCACCATAACATTGGTAAGCTCCCCAGGTGTTGGCATGCGGAAATTGCTCATAGATGTTTTTGCGGGCAGCGCAAACAGCCCTGCCGAACGAGTCGCCGGACAACATATGCAAATAGAACGCTTTGGCAAAACTTTCGGCTGCGCCGTCATCGACCGCCCAACCAGCCGCCACCACGGCTTTTACCCCCATTCTAATAAATTGGGTCGCCAAATTTGCCGCCAATGCGTTGTATCGCCGGCTCTCTGGTATTTTGCAGTCAGTGCTGCCAAGATGACAACAATTGATAAATACCAGTTCCGGCACCCAGCGCATTTGCTCCACATCACCGGGAGTTAGAAATGAGTTATTGCCGATCACCATTCCGGAAACATTCTGCTTTGATTTCGCCAGCGGCTGATCGCACTCTCCGCATGTTTCTTTCGAACCCTCGGGACCATCGATAGTGAATTCGTGAACGCCATGACCGGCAAGATGCAAAATGCGATAGGCATCACTATGCAAACCGATAAGAATTTCGGAAGCATCAAGATTGACTTGCTTGTCATTGACCTGGTAACCATTATTGCTTAGCAGTTTGGCGACGCTTTGCGCTTCCCGGGCCGCACCAGGCAGGTCGGGAAAGGTGTCGCTGGACAACTTGGGATTGCCGACAATGTATGCCGACCTCTCAAAGGTATGAGCGGGACGCGCCCTGAATATGCCGGTCTTCAACTGCCTGAGCATACCGGCCGCCACCGAAGGCGGCTGATGCGAGGTATTCCAACGATCTTCCAACAATTCCCAAGGATATCGTGCCGACACCTCATCGACAATCAGCACGACGTCAAACTTATTAGGCGCAAACTCTTTAAGCCGGTTCGGCAATAACATTTCAAATAAAGTCTGGGCAAGTTTCCTGGAGTTGGCTGTACTGGAAATCGCTTCAGCGATAAACTGATCTGCCCGACTCATTTGACCGGCGACTAACGACTCCTCGGCTCGAGCCTTATCAGTGAGAGCGATAAAGCGAAGCTCACCGCGCTTTTTATCGTACGCTATCTCCAAGCGTTGCCACCAGTTAGGCGCATCGTTAAATAATACGCGTTTTACCCCCCCCTGGCCTTCTCTAACCACATGCTCCTGCCAAATAAAGTGTTCCGTCATCGTCCCGTCAAGGAAGATAGTTTCCAGCTCCCTGGCCGCATTGATGGCAATATCCTGGTAAAGTTCCAAAAATTCAATTTCATCAATGAGAACTTTGTCGCTCAGTTGGGTATGCATCAAGCGTTGATTGACTGCTTTTACGCCGTTTAAAATCGATTCGATTGAGTCCCGCAACGTCATGCCGCCGAAACCGGTGCCGATAAACAAACAGCTTATCCGGGCATAGCGGGTCGATCCCATAGGACCAAACCGATCATCAGGCCACTCGGCCACTTTCAAGGCATAGTCAAGCAAGACATGCACCATTCCGGATTCCAAGGCCCCCGGACTGAACTCACCGACACGACCAAGACCGATGACAATCGCACCGCCAGGTTTAGCAATATTGTCCCGATGAATAAATATTTTGTCAGTATTCAAAGGCCCAGGATAAAGACCCAAACGTATGCGTTTACTCAAAACCCCTTCCAAGCGTTTGTCCAATTCCGCTTCGGCACTGACTATGGTATCGCCTGCATAATGACCAACGCAGACAGGGTAACGGGCATAGGCCAAATTGCCATGACAGATCGAAACTTTGACGCGAGGCAAGCTGTGTTTCTTGTCAGTTTTACGCGATCTGCCCGGCCCGAACACAAAGCCTGATAAATCGCTTTCCGCCGGCAGGCTGTCCGGCATTTCAACAACCATCACTTTGCGGTCTTCAGCCAGTGTTGCCGAGCGGCTTGCATTAGGTTCGGTTTTGGATAGTTCGGTTCTCACCGTAAGGCCAAATTGTAATAAATCCAAATAAGCCGGGAATGCCGGTTCATGGGACAACAATTCCTCGTGCGTGGCCTCTTCCAGATACCAGGTTTTTACACCTGGCAGCAAGCCCAAAGCCCATGGCACAGTTCCATCGCCTTTGCGGGTCGAGTAAAAACGTAACGGCGGTCGCTCCCCCCGGGAAGCCGGCAAGTTTTCATAATCGCACACAGTCTCAGGAGCCCAACCCGCGATATAAATCATCCGTTCCGTATCAATAGGCGATTTTTTAATAAGATCCCAAGTATTATTGAGTCTTTGGAGGTTTTCTGCCAGTGGCAGTGGCCAGGATTTTTCGGCATCTTTGCAAATCTGCTCCCAAAATTCACGTTTGGAGTAATCGCGAACGCTCTCATTGGACGGCAACAGTTCCAGCAGTCCTGGAAAACGATTGACAACATTGACGATCGCAGCCGCATCATGAAATAAATCAAGCAGGGTCAGTTTGGCCAAGGTAGAACTCCAGCCAGTCAGCCAGCGTACGGTCTCGTACGAACCGGCATTAGGCGTACCCAGCATCATAAAGCGACTGCCCGGTAAGGCCTGGATACGTTTCCAGATTTGTGGATCCTGCGCAATCATGGCGCGTACCACCAAGCCTCCCATGGAGTGGGCGACCAGCCTTAACGGCTGTCGGGATGTTTCACAAACCGATAGTTTTTCTTCAATTTTTTTGGCCAGCTCCTTGGCATTATCCTGTATAGAACGGCGCCAATCATAAGGAAAGGGTACAACATCATGGCTACGACTCAGATAATCAAGAAAATCGCCGTAAAAATCCTCTATCAGCGCCTGTGGTATCACATGTTCTACCGTAATACCGAGCCGGGGTAAATCGCCTCTCGTGAGTGCTGCAATATTGAGCCAGACAGGCTCCCCTTTCACGATCAAATGAGTGCCCAAAATACCGGGCAAAACAAAGGCAACGGGCTTGGGGCTCATTGATACGCCAGGCGCTGCCGCTTCTCGTCTGCGCGGCTCCTCATGTCTGGCCAAAGCCAAGGGCTGATAGCCAGTCACCGTTTCTCCCGTCCTTGTCAACCCGGCCAATAACAAGCCTATCGTGCGCTCGTTAATAAAATAGTTGAAATGATTGATTTCTTTGCCTTGGTCGAAAGCGAAACGGGCCGAGCTTTGTTGCCTTCCAATACCGCCATACATAGACCCCGTGTTAACGACCAGATCGTGATCGCTATCGAAAAACCAATCGGCCAATTGCCATTTCATCCGACCCCAGGTTGAATCGCCTTCAATATCGCCTGCAATCACCGACAAATCGGCAGAAACTTTCAGTTGAGGGTAATTCAACAAACTGATCAATGCCGAGCCAGGCAGCATTGCCTCCAGGCCGGGCAGTGTTCGCGGATCGGTGCGTTCTTTAACCACGCCCAACAAAAAATCGATAGCATCATTAGATGCAGTCAAAAATTGTAAAACAGACAACCAGCGATCCAGCCGGCCAGAGACTAATGTGGTCCCGCGAGCGGGGCAGGCGACACGTACAAAACGAGTAATCTTGAACTGTTTTTTATCGAGCAGCACCAGTAATTTTTTCAAAGTACTCAGTTGAGCCGGATAACCTTCCGGAAGACGCTTTTCGAATCCATACAATTCGCCCAATGTGCGATCCTTTGATTTGTCGAACAATCTTTCCAGAAAATCTGGAGTCAGCGGATCAACCGATTTATCCCGTTGTCCTAAGCACAATAACTCGCCGACCAGACCGCCGCGGGAATGGCTAACCAAATTCAACTCGGCCTTGTCCGGAAGGCTATCAGCCAGCATCAAGGCATTATCGATGGGGCTTATAGTTAAGGTCTTGTGCTCCAGCGCATAAACATTATCGGCGTATTTTTCGTTAAGCTGTGCCCGTAGTCTTGCTCCAGGTTTATTATCAGGCGACCAGAGTTTGCCGAAACTGCCTTCCGAACTGGAAGCAGTACCGTGTATGAAAACCAAGATGGGCTTGTCTGCCGATGGCGCCACGCCAGTGATTTTATCCATCTTAAATGGCATATCCAGCGAACAGCGATAAAGTGCAGCTCCATTACTATTCAGCAGCTTTTGTTCAAACCAGCCCGATAACTTTTCTGCGGAAATAGCCTTGAGGTCAACGCCGAAAAACTCCATAGCTTCAATAACTAGCCCGCTTACCCCCCTGACCGCCGTTCTGCTGCCCACTTGAGGATCAATCTCCCACACCGGAGCCTCCGAATCGACAGCGCCGCGGGAAGTGCGTGTTCCATGCTCGCTATACAGATCATCAACCCGCAGCCAAAGCTTGAAGCCGTTGGAAAACTCCATACAAGCCAAGTCGTCCGGCTGAATTGGCAATTCCACAATGCCGCCTGATTCTCTTGCCGCACCCATTCTAACACGGCCCTTGCGCTCGAACGTTATCTCAGGCTGCTCGACTACCGGAAGAACCGCTTCCTCAGTCTGGTCTACTTTAATGCCGCGTAGGCGCAATAGCTTGTTCATCAAAAAAATCCTCTTTAATTATAAACTTGGACTGCCACGAACTAAGGCCAGCGAGGTTTTTAACACGCTGCGGGTTGTTGCTCAGCGAGTGATGATCAACCCATCAGTATGCCAACAACTAAGTAATGCATAGCCCCCTTTTTAAACCTGATAAGGAAACAACGTAATCAGTGCATTGAGCGCGGGGTTGGCGGCATTTGCTGCATCTACGGCTGCTGCCATGGCTTTGAGTTTCTCCGATGACGTGTACAATTCCGAGTTGTCCATTAATTTCCTGCCCCAGGTGCGCACACTTTCGTTCAATTCGTCGTCCAGATAGTAGCGCTGGCTCTCGTGCTGAAGAAAATTATTGGCATGCAGATTGTTGCTGGTGTCACTGACATACCACCGATTGTCGTAGGAAACCTTGGCATGTAACGTGGCTCCACCGTCACCGTCCCACTTCTTCTTCATATAGATGTTGAGCGCACCTTTATTAACGTCAGGCATGGCCTTCACTTCATCCAAGAGATGTGCGGCATACTTCAGTAAGGCACTGCTGATTTGCGGGGTGTCGATAGTCTGTGCCGAGTTCGTGATGATATTGACGATCTTGCCCTGTCGTACAGCACGCTTTATAGCCTCAAGGGTGGGGTCGATCTTGGCGTTTGGCACCGGTGGCAGAACGTAAGCCTGTACGATAGTACACTCGAATCCAGACATCTCCAGACCCCCCAATAAACCTAAGAGGCCATTGAAAGTTGAGGTAGGCCCCGGCATTTCATGGGTAGCCAAGGCGATGATGTCGCCTTGCTTGCTAGGCTCGACATAGGCCGGATGCGCCCGGATAAGGGCGGGACGGTTATGCAGCTTGGCCTGCTGATTCCACATATCGTCTTCCGCACGCTGTATTGCCTGGGCAAGCTTGCCTTTGACCTTAAACTCCCCGTCCATCCAGCTGTAATAATAATCGCCATGAATGTTACGGCCACCAACGATGGCCGTCGCATCGGCGCTATAACCATTGCCGACCACCGATTTCGAATGGTTGGAATCCCCGGAGGTTCCTCGTTCATCGTTATTGAAAAAGCAAAGCTTTACATTCGGATGCGCCGCCAGCCGGGCCAACAATCCGCCGACTATCTGATCGTTCGCCGGGTTCACCGCGACCACGCCGGGATCGCGGAAAGCGACTGTGCGGTCTACGGTCATATGGATTTCCCCGCCCGCGTCGGCGAGTTCGACTAGCTTCTTCTCCAGCTTCTCGCCCAGCTTGTGCACATCCACTGGTTTGTTGGCATAGTGTTTCCACACGGTGTAGTCATAAGTGACCTTTTTGCCTTGCTTGGCCTCGGCAATCAGGCCGTCGATCTGGGCGACCCGTTCGGTGAAGGCGACCGAACCAATAGGCATGAACTCGACACGGTTGCCCCAGGTAAATTCGGGCTTGCTAAGACTAGGCTCGGGCGTGACAATCTCGGCAAACTTGGCGAGCACATCCTTGCGGATAATATCGTCACGCTTGAACACTACACCCTTGCTGAATAACTCGGCCTGCTTCGCTTCACTGAAGTACAGTGGCTCGATACCCGTTGCCCCGACAGCCTTGCGCATGGCATTAAGCTGCAACAGCTTATTATTGATCTCCGCCGACACCTGGTCGGGTGTCTTATAGTACTGGCCATCTTTAGTGCTGACTTTCTGGTTCAGGAGCAATTCGCTTAGGATGGTCGCGTAGAGGTTATCGGCCATCAACTCGTTTCGAGCTTTGTTCATCTCTATTTGCTGGCCTGTGGCGACCGAGCCATCCTGATTTTTGGTAATCGGCAACGCGGCATTGACTGTATCCGCCGAGAAATCATGCAGCTTGCCGGCGTTAAAAATTTGTACCATGTCGTTGCCGATCAGAGAACGGTCACCGCTTTTTAAGGCGACGTCAAGGTGGGCAGGATCGACACCGTAAGCCATCATGACCACTGACAGGCGACCGAGCGTCGTTTGGGACGGATCGGTTGCGTCAAGATCGCCATATTTGGAAGCTTTGTCCAGTGTTTCCTGAGTTTTCTTGATCTGTTCAGCGGTCGGCGGCGGGCTATTCGCCAAATCAACACCCGG
>Ga0209683_10000855_pt1 | contig 11744 bp, 9 predicted proteins | sample DOMMetBare2Fresh_FD_187474 | JGI IMG/M metagenome (GOLD analysis project Ga0209683, IMG submission 187474) | Wetland sediment microbial communities from St. Louis River estuary, USA, under dissolved organic matter induced mercury methylation -... | ecosystem: Environmental > Aquatic > Freshwater... | reverse complement strand
CAGGTTCTGCTCGAAGCTCCGCCCGGAGTGGGCGGTTGCGAACGCCGCGGCCTGGACCGCGGCGCCGTGGCGGGCGACCACGGAGGTCACCGCGGTCACCGCTGCCTGGCTCGATGCGATCGCCCCCGGGACCAGGACCGGGATCCGGGTCCCCCGGCCGGATCGGAGGTCGGCGTCGAGGGTCGTCGGGACCACGACCACCGCCTCCACCTCACCGCGGCGAAGAGCCTGGACACCCTTCGCCCGGGTGGCGTAGCGCCGGGTCGTCAGCCCGGGGCCGGCCTGGAGGTCGTCGACGAGCTGCCTGGCCATCGGGGTGGAGGGGCCCGGCACGACGGCAACGCGGATGCTGGTGCTGCCGGCGGTCGTCAACCCGACGAGCAGGATGACCAGGATCGGCAGCACGATGATGAAGAACAGGAACGTCCGGTCGCGGGTCACCCGCTTCAGCTCGGCGGCCGCGAGCGCCAGCGCGGTCACCGGTTCACCACCCGTCCTCGCAGCGCGAAGGCGATCCCGCCGGTGCCCAGCGCGAACGCGAGGATCGCCATCAGGGGGGTCACCGCGGCGGTCCAGGCGGCTCCGCCGGCGAGGTCGGTGAACGCTCGCAGCGCCCAGCCGTTCGGGGTCAGCAGCGCCAGGTTCCGGACCAGCGGCGGGGCGCCGCCGAGGAAGACGAAGTTGCCGCCGAGCAGGACCAGGCCGAAGGTCAGCATCGAGGCGAAGCCGTCGGCCTGCCGCTCGGTCCGCGCGACGGTGATCACCAGCGCGGTCAGGGCCACCATGGTCAGGGCGAGCGCCAGGATCAGGGCCAGTACGACGGGGGTCGGTCCCCACTGGGCGTCGAAGGCCAGGGAGGTGACCACCGCGACGGTGCCGAGACTGGCCACCCCGTAGACGAATGTCGCCAGGGACTTGCCCGCCAGGATCGTGCCCGGCCCGATCGGCGCGCAGGCCAGCCGATCCAGCGTCCCTGCGGTGCGCTCGAGGAAGAAGCTGCGAGCGCCGAAACCGATGGCGAAGAACATGAAGAAGATCCCCATGGCCGGCGCGTAGTAGCTGGTGCCGGTCAGCGGCCGGGTGCCAGAGGGCTGGGTGATCGTCTGTTCGGGCAGCCGCAGGGTCGAGGCCTGCGTCGCCAGCAGGCCCGCCGAGGAGGCTGGGGCGCCGGCCCGCACCGCGGACTCCACCGAGAGCCGGACGGCATCGATCTGCGCCGTGTACGACTGGGCCAGGGATCGTGCCACCTGCTCGGCGATCGATGAGTCGACACTGGCCAGCACGGTGATCGGGCGGCTGCTCCCGGCGGTGACCGCTTCGGAGTACCCCTTGGGGATGACGAAGGCGGCGCTGAGGTCACCCCTGGCGACTCTGGCCCGGGCGTCCGCCTCGCTGGTCACCGGCTCCACCGTCAGCAGGTCGGCCAGGTCCGGGCCCGTGACGAACGAGGTGAATCCGGTCGCCACCGGGCCGCGGTCGAGGTCGACCACCGCCACGTCGGCATGGAACGATCCTGCCGACCCGAAGGCCACGCTTATCAGGGCGGCCACCGCGATCGGGGCGATGAAACCCAGCACGATCGCCGACCGGTCACGCAGCCGTTGGCGCAGGTCTTTGAGGGCGATCGCGACAACGGCACTCATGCTGGGCTCATGTCAGGGCTCACTCTCGCAGCGCCGTGCCGGTCAGGTGCAGGAAGACCGCCTCGAGGTCCGGCTCGTCGACCTCGACCGAGCGCACCGACGTGCCGGTCCGGGTGGCGGTCTCCAGCACCTGCGGCAACCGGCTCCGTCCGTCCACGGCGAGCAGGTGGACCGTCGAGTCCGCCACGTCGACGCGCTCGATGCCCTCCAGCGATCGGCATGCCTGTGCGAAGGCCGGCAGCGAGCCGTCCGCCGACAGGGTGATCCTGTCCCTGCCGCCGACCTGGGCGACGAGCTCGCGGCGGGTCCCCTCAGCTATCAGCCGGCCCTGGTCGATGATTCCGATCCGGTCGCAGAGCCGCTCGGCCTCCTCCATGTAGTGCGTGGTGTAGACCACCGACAGCCCCGTTGACCCGAGCGTCCGGATGCTCTCCAGAATGGCGTGCCGGCTCTGCGGGTCGACCCCGACGGTTGGTTCGTCCAGGACGAGGAGCCGGGGTCGGTGCAGCAGGCTGGCGCCGATGTTGAGCCGGCGCCTCATCCCCCCGCTGTAGGACTCCACCCGATCCTCGCCGCGGTCCGTCAGGTCGATCAGGTCCAGGACCTCGTCGACCCGCCGGCGCAGTGTCGCGCCTCTGAGGCGATAGAGCCGCCCGAAGAAGGACAGGTTCTCGCGGGCGGTCAGGTCCGGGTAGAGAGACACGTCCTGCGGCACGTACCCGATGTGGACCTTCGCCTTTCGGGCGACCATGCTGACCGGCATACCGGCGACGGTGACCGTGCCGCCGTCTGCGGACAGCAGGCCGCAGACCAGGCGGATGGTGGTGGTCTTGCCGGCGCCGTTCGGGCCCAGCAGGCCGTAGGTCTCCCCGGGTGCCACCTGGAAGGAGACGTCGTCCACGGCGAGGCGGGTGCCGAACGTCCGGCTGAGGTGGTCGGCGGTCAGCATCGGGGTGTCCGGCGGTGTCGGGGTCCTCGGGTCTGTCACTGTCAGCCTTCCGGGGTGACTGATGCTCTCCTGGCGCAAGTCTGGACCATCCCGCCCGCCGTGTCTCGCCAACGGGCGACACGACGTCGACAGGACCCCGGGGAGTCGCTGTCGGGTCTCCCGCCCGTCAATGGCACGCTTGGAAGATGAGTGACCTGATGACGGCAGCCGTGCTGACGACGTTCGGCGGCCCCGAGGTGCTGGAGCTGCACCACGACTGGCCCCGTCCTCGGCCGACGTCCCATCAGGTGGTGGTGAAGGTGACAGCGGCTGCGGTCAACAACACCGACATCTGGACACGTCAGGGAGCGTACGGGCTGCCTGAAGACCCCTCGGCTCAGGCGGGCTGGCTGGGTACGTTCGACTTCCCGCGCATCCAGGGTGGGGATATCGCCGGTGAGGTGGTCGAGGTGGGGCCGGGCGTGACCGGCGGGCTCCTGGGGCGCCGCGTGCTTGTCGACCCTGCTCTCTACGGGTCGCAGGACGAGAGCGCGTCCCCGGTGGGGTACCTGGGCAGCGAGGCCGACGGCGGGTTCGCCCAGTATGTCGCCGTGGATGCCTCGCACGCCCATGACGTGCAGGACTCGCCGCTGTCGGACGAGCAGCTGGCGTGCCTGCCGGTGGCGTTCGGCACGGCGATCGGAATGCTCGAGCGCGCGAACGTGCGCGAGGGTGAGTCGGTGCTGGTGACCGGGGCATCCGGGGGTGTCGGGCTGGCACTGGTTCAGCTGGCGGCGGCCCGGGGCGCACACGTGCTGGCGATCACCAGTGGTTCTAAAGAGAAGGCTGTGCTCGCGAACGGGGCAGCCGAGGTGTTCAACCGGGACTCACCCGACATGCTCGACCGGATCCGCGCCGCGAGTCCCGGCGGGCTGGACGTGGTGGCCGACATCGCCGGCGGGCCGGGGCTCTCGGCCATGATGCCGATGCTTCGTGACAATGGTCGATGGGTGATCGCGGGTGCCGTGGCAGGACCGGTGGTCGAGCTCGACCTGCGTCGCCTCTACCTCCACAACGTGCAGCTGATCGGCTCGTCCATGCACACCCGGGTTCATTTTCGCCGGCTTGTCGAGCTTGCTCGCGGCGGAGACATCCGGCCCCAGGTCAGCAGCACCTTTGCCCTGGCCGAGATCGCGCAGGCCCAGGAGGAGTTCTCCGCGCGACGACACATCGGCAAGATCGTCCTCCTTCCCCACTGACGAAGGGGTCAGGGCGCCTCACGGCGGCGCAGGACAACCCAGGTGAAGGGCTGGACGGCGCCGCCCGGTGTCACATGCTCCTCGCGCTCGGAGTGCTCCAGGGCGAAGCCGGGCGTGAAGACCGCAGCGAGGGCGTCAGCCTCGTAACGAGATGTCGGCAGGCCCGAGCACCGGGTCGGGCCGTCCGCGGCGAAGGCGCCGATGATCAGGGCGCCGCCGGGGCGGACGGCGCGAGCAGCCGTGGCGACGTACCTCTCGCGCTCGTCGGGCTGGACCAGGAAGTGGAACACGGCCCGGTCGTGCCAGATGTCGTAGGTGCGACCGGGCTGCCAGGACAGCACGTCCGCGACGACGAAGGACACCGGTTCCTGCCGTTTCCCGGGCTGTTCGCGGCGATGGTCGCTGAGCCGGTCGCGGACCAGGGCGAGCGCCGTGGGGGACACGTCCAGGACCGTGACGTCCGTCCACCCGGCGTCAAGCAGCGTGTCGGCGAGCGTCGATGCGCCGGCTCCAACGTCGATGACGGCCCCCGGTGGCGACGCCGCGGAGGTGACCAGCCGCTGGGACGTCGTGGGCTGCCGCTGGTACCAGCTCACCTCGTCGGCGGCCCTGGTCCCGTAGACCTGGTCCCAGTGCCCTGCCGCCGTCTCAGCCATGGTGCCCACGGTAGGGCAGTGCTGTCGGCGGCAGGCCATAGCCTGCGTCCAGCACCTCGAACGGGTGCCCGGAGCAAGGGAGATGAGAGCGCGTGCAGCGCATTGACGGTCAGCTGGTCCTGAGCCCGACGGACCTCACCAAGCACCTCGCCTGCCCGCACGTCACCACGCTGGACCTGGCCGCCCTGGCTGACTCCGGCGACGGCGACCCTGCTCACGGTGGCGCGACGACGGCTGACGACGCGCTGAACCTGGTCTTCGGCAAGGGCATGGAGCACGAGCGCGCCTACCTCGAGCGTCTGAGCCGGGCTGGTCTGGGGGTGAGCGAGATCCCCACCAGGTATGACGTGGCGGGACGGGTCGAGGCCGAGCAGCAGACACTCGCCGCGATGCGGGCAGGCGCCGAGGTGATCTACCAGGCGACGTTCTATGACGGCCGGTGGGGCGGTCAGGCCGACTTCCTGCTGCGCACCGACCGGCCCAGCGATCTCGGCCAGTGGTCCTACGACATCGCCGACACCAAGCTTGCCCGCAGGCTCAAGGTCCCCGCGCTGCTCCAGATGGCGACGTATGCCGAGCGGCTTGCCGCGCTGCAGGGTGTGCACCCCGAGTTCCTCACGGTCGTCACCGGCGACGGCGTCGAGCGTCCCTGGCGTCTGGCCGATGTCGCCTCGTACGCCCGGCGCGTGCGGGATCGCCTGCGCGAGGCCGTGCAGCCCTCGTCACCGGCGCGGCTGCCCACCGAACCCGTGCCGGTGGCCCACTGCTCCCAGTGCCGGTGGAAGACGAGGTGCGGTGACCTGTGGGAGGCGGCTGACGACCTCTCGCTGGTCGCCGGGATGCGCAGGGGCCACCGGCAGACCTTCCTCGAGGCGGGGATCTCCACCGTCGCCGATCTCGCCGGCGCCGCTGCCGGGGACCTCCCGCATGGCATCGGCAGGCCCTCCCGGGAGCGGCTCGCCCAGCAGGCCCGACTCCAGCTGGCCGAGCGCTCGACCGGCACGCCCGCCTACGAGCTGCTGCCCCCTGAGCCGGGCGCCGGGCTGCTGGTGCTGCCGCCACCCAGCCCGGGCGACGTCTATCTCGACTTCGAGGGTGACCCCTTCGCCAACCAGGGCGCCGGCCGCGAGTACCTCGCCGGGGTGTGGGATCGCGACGGCACCTTCACCTCGTGGTGGGCGCACAGCTTCGAGCAGGAGCAGATCCTCACCGAGCGGCTCGTCGACGACCTGAGCGGCAGGCTCAAGGCCGATCCCGGGATGCACGTCTACCACTACGCGGCGTACGAGCAGACGGCCCTGAAACGCCTGACCGGCCGCCACGGGACGCGAGAGAGCGAGCTCGACACCCTCCTGCGCGGCGAGCGGTTCGTCGACCTGTATGCCGTGGTGCGGGGCGGGATCCGGATCAGCAAGCCGTCCTACTCCATCAAGAAGCTCGAGGACTTCTACTGGGGGCACACGCGCACGGCCGGTTCGGAGGCCGAGGTGGCCGACGCGATGACCAGTGTCGTGGAGTACGAACGCTTCCTGGTCGACGGGGACCGCGCGATCCTCGACTCGATCGAGAGGTACAACCGCGAGGACGTCCGCTCGACGCACGACCTGCACGAGTGGCTGGAGGATCGCCGCGCCGAGCTCGAGGCCCTCCACGGGGCGCAGCCCAGGCCAGAGGTGAAGGACGGGGCCGCCGGCGACGACGCGTCCGCGGCCGAGCAGGCCGAGGCGGCGCTGGCCAGCCGGCTGCGCGACGCCGGGCAGTCCCTGCTCGCGGGATTGGTCGGCTGGCACCGGCGGGAGGACCGTCCCCGGTGGTGGGAGTTCTTCCGGGTCGGCGATCTCGACGACGAGATGCTGGTCGAGGACGGCTCGACCATCGGGGGGCTGTCGGCGCCGGTGCAGGTGGGCGAGGTCAAGTCGTCCTTCCTGTGGCGTTACGACTTCGAGCCGCAGGACTGCAGGCTCTCGGTCGGCAGTGGCGCCATCGACGTCAACGATCCGCATGCCGTCCTGGGCACCGTGGTCGAGCTCGATCCGGTGGCCGGCCACATCGTGCTGAAGCGGGGGAAGCGCACGCCACCGGCCCATCCGCGGGGTTTCGGCCCGAGCGGTCCGATCAACGTGGGAGTGCTGCAGTCGGCCATCGCCCGGGTCGGCGCGCAGGTGCTGGCCGGCGAGTCGCCTCTGGGCAGGGCCTTGCTCGAGCGGCAGGTGCCGCCCCAGCTGATCTCTCCGGTGGCCCCGTCGTCCGGGGCCGCCAGTCCCAGGGAGCAGGACAGCCCGGGGGAGTCGCCGTCCGAGCTGGTGGTGCGGGTGGGCCGTGGCCTGGACGGTCAGGTCCTGGCGGTGCAGGGCCCGCCCGGCTCGGGCAAGACGACCACCGGGGCCGCGCTGATCCGGGCCCTGCTGGACGACGGACTGAGGGTCGGGGTCACCGCCCTGTCGCACAAGGTCATCAACAACCTGCTGACCGCGGTGGACCGCCCGGCGTTGCAGAAGTGGGAGGAGCAGGACGACGGCCGTCCGAGCCAGGTCACCATCGTCGGGGCCAACGACGCGGTCGTGCAGGCCCTGTGCGGTGGCACGGCGAACCTGGTCGGCGGGACAGCCTGGCTCTGGGCCCGCGAGGACCTGCAGCAACTGGTCGACGTGCTGGTCATCGACGAGGCAGGGCAGTTCTCGCTGGCCAACGCGGTCGCCGTCTCCTCCGCCGCCCGGTCCATGGTGCTGCTCGGCGACCCCCAGCAGCTGACCCAGCCGACCCAGGCAGTCCATCCCGACGGGGCGGGCATCTCCGCGCTCGACCACCTGCTGGATGGACACGACACCATCCCGGCGGACCGCGGGATCTTCCTGGACAGGACCTACCGGATGCACCCCGCCATCACGGCGTTCGTCTCACAGACCTCCTACGACGGCCGGCTGGCCTCGGTCGACGGCTGTGAGGCGCAACGAGTTGAGGCCGGGGGAGTCCTGTCCGGGTCAGGCCTTCGCTGGCTTCCGGTGACCCACCACGGCAACACCTCGGCCAGTGACGAGGAGGCAGCGGTGGTGGCGGCGCTGGTGGGTGATGTCTGCGGCGGCACCTGGTGTGACGTCAACGGCGTCGAGCACCGGCTGACCCTGGACGACGTGCTGGTCGTGGCGCCATACAACCGGCACGTCGCGCGGCTGCTGGACAAGCTGCCGGCCGGGGCGAGGGTGGGTACGGTGGACAAGTTCCAGGGGCAGCAGGCGCCGGTGGTCATCTACTCCACAGCCAGCTCCAGTGCCGACGACGCGCCCCGCGGGGTCGACTTCCTCTATGACCTGCACCGGCTCAACGTCGCGGTGTCGCGGGCCAGGGCGTTGACGGTGGTCGTGGCCAGTCCGGCGTTGCTGGACGCCGAGGTGCACACCCCCGAGCAGCTGCGTGCGGTGAACGCCCTGTGTCGCTACCGCGAGGAAGCCACCGACTGAGTCGAGCGGGCAGCCGAGAGGCGGGCGCTCGGATCAGAGCTGCCTCGCTGCCCCGGCGCGAACCAGCGTCAGCGTCCGCTCGGTCACCGCGGCCAGGGGCGCGCCGGACTCGATGGCGCCCATCGCAGCCTCGAGCACGCCCCCCAGCAGGCGAGCGGTGAGCTGCAGATCCGGCGTACCCAGCTCCTCCAGCGCGCGTACCAAGGGCGCGGCCTGCTCCTGGTGCAGCTCTCGCAGGCGGGCCCGGCATTCGTCCGGCAGCTGGGCGGCGGACAGCGCAGCCGCGGGGCGGTGTGCCCCCTCGTGGGCGAGGCGCAGCGACACCCTGACGTAGGTGTCCAGCTCCTCGACCGGACCGTCGGCCGACTTCAGGGCGTCCGTCAGCGCCGCGTTCGCCCGGGGGAAGGCATCCTCGATCACGGCGGCGAGGATGCCGGCGCCTGAGGAGAAGTACTGGTAGAAGCTCGGTCGGGAGAGCCCGGCGGCGGCGCTGACGGCCGCTGGCGTGACCGCGCTGACTCCTGCGTCGACGAGCAGGTCGATCGCCGCCTGCAGGAGAGCCTTCCGCTGGCGGACGCGGTGCTCAGCGACGGTCGGGGCGGAGATCTTCGGCATGCGCGTCCTTTCCGGCTGTAGGGATCACGGTATGGGTTGCACGTCGCGGCCTGTGACATGATACTGACAGAACCGTCAGCATCGTGTCGAGAGATCAGGAACCGACCGTGACCGAAGCGCTGCACCTGCCTGCCGAGCCACCAGCGCGCAACCCCCAGCGCTGGAAGGCGATGCCGATCATCGCGCTCGCGGTCAGCATCATCATCATGGACGCCACGATCGTCAACGTGGTGCTCCCCGTCCTGATCCGCGACATCAACCTGACGGCCTCGGACGCCGAGTGGGTCAACTCGGTGTACGCCCTGGTCTTCGCCTCGCTGCTGATCACCGTGGGCCGGATCGGCGACATCTTCGGCCGCCGCCGGTTGCTCATCGTCGGCATCCTCGTCTTCGGTCTCGCCAGCGGCCTGGCGGCAATGTCCTACTCGGGCACCACGCTGATCGCGGCACGGCTGCTCCAGGGCGTCGGCGGGGCGATGATCCTGCCCGCCACGCTCTCCACGGTCAACGCGCTCTTCCACGGGCGCGAGCGTGGCATCGCGTTCGCGATCTGGGGGTCGACCATCGGCGGTATGGCGGCGGTCGGGCCGGTGGTCGGAGGGTGGCTGACCACCTCCTTCACCTGGCGATGGGCCTTCCTGATCAACATCCCGATCGTCCTGATCGTCCTGGTCGGCGCACTGCTGTGGGTTCCCGAGACCAAGGACGAGCACGTGGAGCGCCGGGTGGACCTCCTGGGGGTCGCGCTCTCGATCGTCGGGCTGGGCTGCGTCGTGTTCGCGCTGATCGAGGGGGCGCGGTACGGCTGGTGGGCGGCGCTGGAACCGCTCACGATCGGCGTTTTCAGCTGGACCTGGTCGATCTCGCCGGTTCCGGTCTCCATGGTCCTGGGCGTGCTCCTGCTGACCGCCTTCGTCTTCGTCGAGCGGGCCAGGGCGCGGACGGGCAGCCCGGCGCTGCTCGACCTGTCCCTGCTGGGCATCCGCAGCTTCAGGTACGGGGCCATCGCGGCGCTGATCGTGGCGCTGGGCGAGTTCGGCATGCTCTTCGCGCTGCCGCTGTTCCTGCAGGGCGCGCTCGGGTACACCGCCCTGCAGACGGGGTGGCTCATCCTTGCTCTGGCGGTCGGGACGTTCCTGATCTCCGGCGGGACTCCTGCGCTCACCCAGCGCCTCGGCGGTCGTTCGGTGGTGCGGATAGGCCTGTTCCTCGAGGCCGTCGCCATCACCGGGCTCGGCTTCACCATCAGCCTGACTGCCAGCGGCGGGGTTCTGGCCGCCTGGCTGTTCCTCTACGGGGCGGGCGTCGGCATGGCTACCGCCCAGCTCACGAGCGTCATCCTGATCGACGTCCCGGTTGCCCAGAGCGGGCAGGCGTCCGGCCTGCAGAGCACCGTTCGCCAGCTGGGCGCAGCCCTGGGCATCGCGGTCCTGGGCACTCTCCTGGTCTCGACCCTGGGCGTCGCGACCGCGAACAACCTCAGCTCGGTGCCCGGGCTCAGCGAGCCGGCCCAGAAACAGGCGGTGGCGATCGTCTCGGGATCCGCGGGCGCGGCCATTCCCGAGCTGGGAGCGATCCCGGGAGGTCAGCCGGTCCAGGCCGCGGCCGAGTCCGCCATGGTGACCGCGGCGCGGATCACGACTCTCAGCGCTGCCGCCATCATCCTTCTGGGACTGCTCGCGACCATCGCCCTGCCGCCGATGAAGACTCAGGACGAGGAGAGCCAGCCGGATGCCGCTGTGGGCCAGGGGTCACGCCGTCACGGTTGAGGTGGCTGGGGTGAGGGTGGCCAGGTCGCCCGCCACCGCCGCAACCAGGGTGCTCAGCGAGCGGTCCGAGGCGAGCCACTGGAGCAGCCGCCCCTCGGCCAGCGCGAGCACCAGCCCGGGATCGGGGGCAGGGGCGGTGGCCGAGAGGACCCGTGACACCTGCGCCTCCAGGTCGCTGTAGTCGCGGCTGACGATGGCCCGGAGGTCGTCATCGCGCAGCGCCTCGCCGAGCCGCTCGTAGATCACGGCGCCCTGGTGCCGCGGCGAGCCGGCATCCGGCGGCAGCAGCAGCTCGACGAGGGCGCGGGCGCTCGCCCGCAGCGAGGTGCCGGACACGGTGACCGCGGCGCGGCGGACCTGCTCACGCTCGAGAAACAGGCCGACCGTGGCGTGCATGAGGTCGGCCCGGTCCTTGAAGTAGTACGTCGTGGTCCCCAGCGGGACGCCGGCTGCCTCGGCGACGCGGCGGTGGGACATCGCCCGGAAGCCCTCGCTGAGCAGGATCTCGCCTGCGGCCTCCAGCACCTGCTGACGTCGCAGCGAGCCCTTCGCCGTCCGGGCGGCCATCAGTGGGCCGCTTCCCCGGCGACGTTCAGCAGGATGACGCCACCCACGATCATCGCGATCGCGCCGATGCGGGCGTACGTGGCCGGGTCGGAGAACAGGATCATGCCGAGCGCCGCCGTCCCTGCCGCGCCGATCCCGGTCCACACGGCGTAGGCCGTGCCGATCGGGAGCTCCTTCAACGCCCAGGAGAGCAGCGAGAAGCTGACGACAGCCGCCACGGCGAAGCCGACGGTGGGCCAGAGTCTGGTGAAGTTGTCGGAGAGCTTGAGCAGCGTCGCGAAGGCGACTTCGAGCAGCCCGGCAACGATGACGGCGAACCAGGGCATCTCAACCTCCATAGTTGTACGTCCGTACAACTATATCTGACGCGTGCCGTCGACCCAAACCAACCGCTGGAGCTACGAGGCGATGGCATATCCGGTGATGACGGCGAGGAAGACCAGGGCCAGCCCCAGTGCGGCCTGACGGGTATGCCGCCCGCGCGTGACGGTGGCCGACTCCGGCACGTGCTTTCGCAGACGGGCCGGGTCCTTGACAGCCTGCCCGGCGACCCCCTTGGCTCGCACCGCATACAGCACGGCGGAGACCAGCAGGGGCAGGAACGCCGCGAACGCGCCGAGCACGAGCACCGACACCAGAACCCGAACCTGGCTGGGGACCGGCAGGACGCAGACGAGAAGGCCGACGTTGATGAGCACGGCGCGCAAGGCCCCGCCCCGGTCCATTCGCCCCTGGGTTCCCCGCAGTATGTGCGGTCCGCCGCCCAGGACGACCGGCACCAGGAAGGACAGGGCGCCGAGCACGACCTGCGCGGCGAACCCGGCGGCCAGCGGAAGGACGAGCAGTCCC
>Ga0209683_10000852_pt1 | contig 11751 bp, 6 predicted proteins | sample DOMMetBare2Fresh_FD_187474 | JGI IMG/M metagenome (GOLD analysis project Ga0209683, IMG submission 187474) | Wetland sediment microbial communities from St. Louis River estuary, USA, under dissolved organic matter induced mercury methylation -... | ecosystem: Environmental > Aquatic > Freshwater... | reverse complement strand
TCGCCGTTCTTTTGAACCCCGTAGGCGGGCCGGGGCAGATTGCCCGGCCGAACGCAAAGAATCGGCCTGGCGGACGTGCAACTGGTGTCGCCCTGGTATGGGTTGCAGGACCCCCCGTCGACACGGGGCAGGCCGTGGCAGCTCACGCGGTTAATCCCGAGTTTGTCGTTGTGAAGAGCTTTCCCCCAGGTGAGTCCCTTTCGTTCGCCGGCCGCCGCGCTGTGGGCGCCAGCCACGAAAGAGAGCGTTAGCAGAGCCAAAAGCCAGGAGGCGAGTGCGCCCTTCGCGCGTCCCGCCATAGGAGATCGCACCGTGCGGGTTGCCATGTTGGACGCCTCCGGATCAATGCCCTGGGGCCAAGACCCGACCTTACCGCCCAGTATATAGGAGCTGGGAATCTGATGATCAGGCGCGGAGCGCCCTGTCGCGGAACTACGCACCGCGTGCATCGCCATATCGGACACACCTCCGGGTGAAGAATGCCCTGAGGCCGGAGATCCTTTCGGTCTTTCCGCCGGAATTCCGCTCGCCCCGCCCTAGCGGGGAGGGCGGTTGAGGATGGCGTCCAGCTTCTCGGCGACCTGAGCGGCGCTGTACGGTTTCTGAACGAAGCCGGCGAGATCCTCGTCCTCAAACCGTCGCATCGTCTCCACGGCGCTGTAGCCGCTCGAAAGAATCACGGGAAGATCGTGGCGGATTGCCTTGAGGCGGCGAAGCGTCTTCAGGCCATCCATGCCCGGCATGGTGAGATCGAGCAGCACAGCCGCGATTTCACCGGGCGCTTCCTCGAGCAGCGCCACCGCTTCCGCGCCTCCGGCCGCCAGTTTTACCTCGTAGCCGAATCTCTCGAGCGAGCGTGCGGCGGTGCGGCGCACCGCCGCGCTATCGTCCACCACGAGCACTACGCCGCCCTCCACCCGCTCCGTCTTTCGCGCGGCCGGCTCGTCTCGCTGAGTCTGCCGTTCTGGGGCGGCAGGTAGGTACACAACGAACCGGCTTCCCTGGCCGGGCTGGCTCTCCACTTCAACGCCGCCGCGATGCGAGCGTATGATGCCGCTCGCGGAGGCCAGCCCTAGCCCTCTCCCCGTTACTTTCGTCGTGAAGAAGGGATCGAAGATGTGGCTCTTCGTGTCTTCGTCCATGCCGCAACCCGTGTCGCGGACTTCCAGCCGGACATATCTGCCGGCCGGGAGCGCGCATCTCTCGGGGACTCCGCTGGGGCGCTCGCCGCCGATCTCCAGGATTCCCGTCCGGACCGTCACCGTCCCCGTCCGATCCCCGATCGCCTCGGCGGCGTTGATGATGAGGTTCATGGCCACCTGCTGCAATTGACTCGGGTCGCCTTCGACCGGCGGCAGATCCGCCGCCAGATCCAGGTCGAGCGTGGCGTTGGCGATCGCGGTCCGGATGAGAGGGTGAATATCGCGGACCAGCGCCGAGACGTCGATCGTCTCGCACTTCGCTTGCCCGCGCCCGGCGTATGCCAGCAACCGCCGCGTGAGGCCCGCGGCGCCCTCGCAGGCGCACACCACCTCCTGCAGCAACCGCACGGGGGGACTGCCCGGGCCGGCCAAGTCCAACGCCTGGCTCGCGTTGCCTATCACCCCGACAAGCAGGTTGTTCAAGTCGTGGGCGATGCCGCCGGCCAGCACTCCGATGCTCTCCAGCCTCTGCGCGGCCCACAGCGCTTCCTCGGACCGCTTGCGTTCGGTGATGTCGACCGTGATGCCACGCAGTTGCCGTGAACCACCCGCCGCATACACGGTGTCGTGCAGCCACACCACGCTCCCGTCCGCGGCCCTCGCCCTGTACTCATACGCGGCCTGCGAGCCGTCAGCCCCGGCCGTTTCGCGCAAGGACGCAACCCGCGTGCGGTCCTCGATGTGGACGATTTCGGTCCAGAGTTCGGCCTCCGCATGCCACCGCTCGCACGGGTACCCCAGGATGGCTGCGGCGCGGTCGCTCACGAACGTCAGACGGAACGGATGGGTTTCCGCCTCCCACACGATCGCATCCAGCTCTTGGATCAGGTCGCGATAGCGGAGTTCAGCCGTTTCGGCCGCCGCCCGCGCTTGCCGCTCGCGTTCGAGGACCTCCTGCTGGAGCCTGTTCGCGGCGCGCACGGTCGCCAGCAGCGTGGCGTTTTCCAGCGCCGCAACCGATTGGTCTACTCCGACGCCAAACAACAGTCTCTCGAACTCAGTCGGAAAGTCCGGCCTCCTGGATCCCACTGCCGCAAAGCCGTAATCCTTTTCACGCCCGAGGGGCAGCACGCACACGCGCAGCGCTCCGTCGCCGGCCAGGTTCAGCATCGTGGCGGCCTCCGTCGCGTGCCGCTTGTTCATGAGCGGTAGGAGCGCACTGGCGACCGTGGTGACGTCGATATGGCTGCCGCGGGCCGCGCGCACGGCCTCGACCGCTCGGCGGCCCTTCAGACCGTTCACGCAAACGTAGACGACGTCCGGACCGAGCGCCGCCAGTAACGAGTCGGCAAGACCCTGCGCCACGCCGTGCGGTTCTCTGCGATTCCACACTGCGGGCTGGGCTGCCAGCGCACTCAAGTCGCGGATGCAACGCCGGAGCTCTCCGGATTCGTCGAGTTCATTCGTCGGCCGGGCCGGATAAGTCGACGCCATATCCCCGTTAGCCGGACTTCGGCTTTCTCGCCCTCACTTCGCGCAGGAACTCATCGGGTGGGACTGGGTCCGCAGGCCATCGCACAATATCCCCTCCGGACCTGGCGAGCTCATACGCGCAGACGACCGCATCGTCATACCTTGGCTCCGCGTAACTGAGCCGCCCCTCCCCGACAATGACTCAATCATAGCACTGGGAGCCGGCGCATGATCGGCGCCTGACGGAATCCGCGGAGCCCGCATGGAAGCCCGTCTGCGGGTGCGCGACATGAATGTGGACGTTCAAGCTGCCCCTGAACGGGACTCCCAGTAATCCTCGAAGCGTCCGCTGAAGCGGCAGCAGCGCAGAGCGAGGATGGCGTTTGCACCACGGACGGTCCAGAACATGCCGGAGCGTTTGAGCCGGGAGCCGATCACTTCTTTGCAGCCGGCCTCAACCACTCCGGAGCCGACGAACAGGCCCTGGGCGCGGAAGGCCGGGTAACGCATGCGTGCGGCGTTGCGCTGGAAGTACTCGGCTTCGTTGGCGACGATCCGGGCCAGTTCCAACGCGTCGGGATGGAGATCGCGCAGGATCTTTACCAGACCTTCGATTTTGCCGCGCTCGAGTCGGTCCAGACAGCGGGCCATCCAGCGTTTGCGTGCCTTCTGGTCCTCTGTAAACAGCTTGGCGGAAAGCTCCCAGAGATGCTGGCGGGCGTGATAGAGATCGACGATCTGGATGGCGCCCGGAAAGTGCTGGTCGGCCAGGTTCCAGATCCACACCGCGCCGTCGCCGATGACCACCTTCTTGCCGGCCCGGCGCCAGCCGCGGCGCCAAGCTTCAGTATAGAGTCGCAAGCCGAACTCCTCCGCCGGCTCGATGGCGGCGACGTAGGAGGTGGAGTCTTCGTCACGCACGGGTCGTCCCTCCCGACCGATGAGGGTTTGGGTGAACACGCAACCCAGCTTCCCCTCGCGCGTGTGCGCCGGCTGGCCTTCGATCTTGCCCGCCCGGCCTTCGGTTTCGGCCTTCACCACCGGCACGCCGGTGCCGTCCATCTCGATGTAGAAGACCGGCACGGCGGGTGCGCAGACCGCCGGCAGCTCCAGTTGTTTGGCCCGGCGGATTGCTTCCTGTTCGCGCGCTTCGATGTCGGCCCCGATGTCTTCGGCATGGCGTTCGACGGCCTTGGCAGTGACCTCGATGCCGGCCAGCAACTGCAGTTGTTCGCGGCTTCGATCGAAGCTGGACTCGCTGCCGGTCACGGCCATCATGCGACGCACGCCGGGGGAATACTCCGTGTCTTCGATATCCAATTCCCGGTCGCGCGGGCTGTGACCCCCATGACAGTGCGGGCAGAGGTAATAGCTGCGCTGGAACCGCACCGGACCCAGCACGGTAAGCAATCGCCGGGGACGCGTGTCGTGAAAGCGCGCCGCGCGGCCACAACCGCAGTCCGCCCGAGCCGAGTGACTGGCACACTCGCCCAACAGAGCGCTCAACACGGCGGCCCCCGCCCGGTGCAGGCTGGCGCGGGTGGCCATCTCCACGGCTTCCAGATCGAACCGGTGACCTTGGCGCTGGGCCGCAAACACTACTTGAAGAAGCGTCTGGACTTCCCGTGCGACTTCTTGATAAACAGCAACAGCCGTTTTTTTTCCGCCTCGGTCCAGCCGGTCGGATCAGGCTCGGCCGAACGCAGGCGGCAGATCTGCTCGTTGAGAGCCGTCAGCTCGGCGCTCAGATCCTGGAATCGATGGAACTCCGTGACTTCCTGGGCCGCCTTGCGGAACGCGTTGGGGGCGGGAAAGGATTCCGCCACGCTCTTGCCCTTCACCTTCCGGAGCAGACGAAACTGAGGATGGCCCGCCGAGCCGGGCTGAGCACAGCGGCAGTTCGGCTTGCCGCAGTGGCGTGGAACGGCGGAAACGGTCCCCGGCCGGAAATCGCCGAGGGTGAGAAACTGCTGCAGCAGTCTAGCGCGCGCCGACTCGAGGTCGGCCAGAGATTGTGACAAGAGGCGCCTCCTGTTCTGAGTATATACATATACTCAGAACAAGCAAGCCTGCGGCCCAAACCGTGAAACGTCCATTTCTATGTCGCGCACCCAAGAGAAGCCCTCCCATTGCCTCCCGTGGCCTTATACTGATAGAGTAACTTTTCGCGGTCCGCACTCCATGGGGAAGCTGAGAAACCCGCCACGGGATCCCGCCGCCGGCTCTCCCTCCGAAGATTCTCCGCCGGCCGCTTCGATCAAGCCACACATAGCCTCCGTTCAGTCTCCCAACGAGGCGGCGGATCCGCTGGCCAAACTCGCCAGGTTGCTGTTGGTCTCCACCGTCTTCCTCTTGTTCAGCCGGGGCGCCGAACTCATGGGGATGTTGCTCGGTTCCTCCTTCTATATCGTCCGCCTGCTTGCGATCGCGCTGCTGGCGGCGGCGTTTCTGACGGGCGGCTTTTATCGCGCGTTTCAGTCGATCCCCCTCCGCCTGCTGACGGCGTACACGATTTGGCTGATCGCCTGTACGCCGCTCAGTTGCTGGGTTGGCGGCTCGGTCGCGTTGCTTTCGGAGCACTGGTTCAGAGCCTTCTCGCTGGCTGTTGTGACCGCGGCCTTCGTCCTCTCTACGCAAGACGCCCGCCGGGTCTTGATCGCCATTGGAGCCGGAGCGATGCTGCTTGCCGTGCTGGCTCCCTTGCTTGAAATGGGTTCCTCCGGCCGGCTCCAGATGGAATCCGGCACCGTCGGCAACCCGAACGATCTCGCGTTCTTTCTTCTGGGAGGGATTCCAGGCTGCATCCTCCTGTCCAAGTCGACTCGCCGCCTGTGGCGGTTCGTCGGCCGCATCGCCGTCGTCTTGTCCGTTGTGGTCGCCATGAGAACAGGCTCTCGTATGGGCGTAGTCATCATGGCCGTGTTCTGTGTCGTCGAGTTCTTCCGCGCGTCGATTGCCGGGAAACTGAGACTGATGGTTGCCGTATTCGCGATCGGCGTCCTGGGTGCGAGCCTCGCACCCCGTAGCGTTTGGGAGCGTTATCGCACGATGTGGAGCGATGAACCGGAGATCAGCGAGCCCGATGAAGAGACCGACGCCACAACCGCCCGCGAGGTCTCCAGCGAACTCGGCAAAGCCAGCGGGTCCAGCCTCGGACGAAAGCAGCTTCTCAAGAAGAGCGTCGAGGTGACCTTGCAGCACCCGTTGTTTGGCGTTGGGCCCGGCATGTTCGGAGTCTACGTCGGCGGACGCCAGACCATCGGGGAGAGAGGCCTCGCCTGGCGCCAGACTCATAACACCTATACCGAGATTTCCAGTGAGGCTGGCATTCCAGCCTTGCTGGCATATCTTGGCCTGCTCGTCTACACGTTGCGGACCAGCTTCCGGCTCGGCCGGCAGTTGCGGCGAGCGCCCGCTCTGGCGCCTTATGCCGACGTCGCCGATTGCCTCTTTCAGGCCTCCGTTATTTACGCAGTCGGGTGTCTTTTCGGATCCTTCGCCTACAGCTATTCATTCCCCATGCTGGCGGCGGTCACGGGATCGTTCGAGCGCTGCGTTAGTCAGGAAGTGCGATCGTGGCCCCTGGCGTCCCTGCGCGGAACAGCAATCAACAAGTAGTGACGCTGATGGCAGGCAGTTCCACGCCCGGCGCCGGATACCCATGCTGGTCCAGATACTGCACAATCTCCAGCCAGTACTCCTTGGGCGTGTCCGCATCCGCACAGATCTGCGTCGCCAGGAATCCGTAGAACAGAAACCGCGCCTCAGTCGGCGTGTTCGAGCCGCTCTCGATTACCCTTCGGACGATGCTGCACAACGGCGTTTTCGAGAAAAACGCATGCCGGTACTTCTCGAGCAGTGTGCACGCGCGGCGCGGTTCGTAGTAGATCGCATTCACCAGGAACGAAAGAGCGTCTTGAAGCGGGAACCCCGTAGAGAACGATGTCCAGTCGACCACGTTCAGGCCTGGCCGCACGTACAGCACGTTCGTTGAGTGAAAGTCGCCGTGCACAGGCGGCGCGCTCCGCGCTTCGGGGCTCGCCGGATCTCGAAGAATCTCGATCAGCCCTCGCATCGCGCCCCCGAATTCGGTCGCTTGCTCGAGCACTTGGGCATAGCGCTCGGCGACCGCGCTGATTGTGCCTGGCTGCGGCGGCGGAACGACGGCCTGGAACCGCCCCGCCCAGTTGATCGGATCGTCAAACCAGCGGCGCAGTTCGGCCGCCGAGGCGCCGACTGGAAGCATCACCATCCCGCGCGCGCCGCTCATGCCGCTCTGAATCAGGATGGACTCGCCGCCCTCTTCGCGCCATTCCAGCGCCCGCGGTATTCCTAGTTCCTGCGCCCATGGCGCTAAGTAGGTGAGCGCCTCATACTCCTTACGCAGTCGCCAGATCGCTCCTGGATCCCCGCCTGCTTTCGCCACCCACAGCGGATGCGCCGTCCGCTCCTCAAACCCGCAAACGATCGAGTACCGGTCCGATGCAATTCGTCCGGGTGTGACCCCGGGGGAGCTTGTCAGGCGGGACAGAATAGCGTCACGCATCGCGCCGCATCCGTACGAATGGCGGGAGACTGGTGACCATTGCTCACCATTATATACGACGAGATTGCGAGACCAAGAGGCGCACGCGCCCTCATTGCACTACGGCAATCTGCGTGGCTCCCGTTGTAATCGCCGACCCGTCGGCCTTGCGGTACGTCAGGCGGTAGTACACGACCCGCTGCGGAATTGCGGGAATGGCGATCTCGCATCCGTCCGCACAAGCCAATCCGCTGTACGCCTCCGATGCCCAGTAGAACGGCGTCGTCTCGTTCACCTGGCCCGTGCCGGCCGCAACACACGCCTCCTGCCGCGATGTGCAGTGGAAGTCCGCGTCATAGCCGAACTCGGCCGCCGCCGTGCTGGTTCCGGCCGGGACCGAGCCGGCCTTGACTGCGATCGGTGTGTACGAGGTGCGATTCACCGAGTCCCCGTCCGTCCACGGCGGCAGCTTCACGCTAATCCACTCCGTCTTCAAGCCGTTGAGCCACGGCGTCCGGACGATCGCCCAACCGCCGTTGGGTAGCGCCCGGGCTGACCAGTACTCGAATCCTTGCGGACCGTAGAACCGGAAATAGCGGCTCATCGCGTACGTCACTGTGCGCGACGTGTTGGCGCGGTCCACTGAGATCTGCCGCATCCCCTGCATCGCCTGCAGCATTCCGCCGAAACTGATCTGCGTATTGGCCGTGCTGTAGGGACAATTGATGTAGATCTTGCCGACCGTGGATCCCGTACGGCACTCGCCCGCTGCCTGCGGGATGCAGTACGTGTAGGCGGTGGAAGTATCGGTGGCGATCACGTTCCCTTGCGCCGGTCCGGAAATATCCCTGAGAGGCTGGTATCCGCATCGGCCGAATAGGGGCGCTCTCTTCACATTTTCGACTCCAGCGGCGGTATACGTGTAAAGTGAGCCCGTGTGCTCGGTAGGTGTGCGCGTCCCGCCCGCACCGGCCAGGATCGGCCGCATGTCCAGGAACCAGGCCTTCTCCGCCTCGCCTCCCTCGGTCTGGCTCCAGTTCGGGTGCGTTTCTACAATATATCCGGCGGCCGACAGACCCACACTGCCAGCGAACGGTGAATAGTACTGCGTGAAACCCGTCATTGGCTGATCGATCGCACCAGGCAGCGCCCCGACCCGCGCCTGATGTCCTTCTCCACTGACATTGTAGCTGCCGGAGTCGACATAGTAACCGGTCTTGTATGCCGAATGTGAGCCGATGTATCTGTCGGCCCGGATCAAACTCCCCGTAGCATTCAGCCCGTGCGGGTCGGCCGCCCAATTCCACCAGAACTTCTTTTCGAGAGAATTCTTGTCGCTGATAGTCCGCGCTCCGCACGCCATCGTCAGGTAGACCGCGCCCGTCCAGCGCCGCGTGCCCGCCCCGTCCAGTCCGCGCGTCACCGTCAGCGTCTGAGGATTCCCTGGCGCGGGGTCCTCTGTCTTACCGGTCACCAGCGCGAGCTCGTGGTTATCTCCCCCGCATGCGCCCGCAGGATCGGTGGCGGGGTTTATGTTCGACAGACACACCAGATCGCCCGGGGCGATCTTGCCGTATTCGCCTGGGCCTCCCGTCTCGCCCGCCGCCGGATTGGGATCTGCCGGTTCGCCGTTCGCCACGATCGTCGTGGCCCCGATTTCCACCGGCGCCGAGACTGTCGTGGCCCAAGGGCCGCCTCCTTTACCGGTGGATATTGTCCCTCCGTGGACCGGACTCACCAGTGTCCAGTTGTCGTCGCCTTGCCCGAATGCATAGTGCAAACCGCACCAGCGGTTGCTCACGCCGTTCGCGCTGTTCGTTCTTCCAAACGTGTCGATCGCCGCCACCACACAACCCGGCGCGCCCCCGCCCACACATCCGGCGGCCGCGTCCACTTTGACGGCGTCGAATACCACAACCCAACCGGCGACGTCCTGGCCCCCGCCGATCATCAGACACCTCAACACAATCGCGTTCGCCGATTGGACGCCCGCTATGTCGCAGCCGTACTTCGCCGAACTGAACACAGATCCGGTCGGTGAGGCCGCCGTGTACTCGGTCAGTAGTGTGTAGAGATCCCGCGGGCTCGGCGTTACGTTCGCGACGCTGGCGTTGGATGGATAGAGTCCCCCGTCTTCGCCATCGTTCGTCGTCGCTATATCCTGTGTGTTGTCGCCCGTGTAGGACCACTTCGCGATCACGACTTTGCCCGTCGCCCGCTCGGAGGTCAGTCCGTAGAACGTTCCCGGATGCGTCGGATCCAGGCTGCTCCCGCCAAAGACCGCAAAGGAAAGTCCAAGGGTTCCCATACCGAGCGTCGCCGAACCCAACAGGCGCCGCGAGCCGTCTACCGCGCTCATCCAGTAGAGCGCACCGGTAGTGCGCTCCACACAGTTGTATCCGGGAACGCCCGCGCGGAAGCTCTGCACCCAGAAGCAAACGTCTTCGCTGCCGGCGCTCGACCATTCGCCCTGTCTGGTGACCTTGCTTGTGAACGTAATCTGGTCGATCGTGATCTGGTCTGACGTCGCCGTCTTCTTGCGCATCAGAAAACCGAAGTTGAATGCGCTCCAGCTGCATCCGGCTGCATCCCCCGGCGACGAGGTCAGCTGGAGAGTCCGGTCGTCTATCAACGCTGCGACTGTGTACGTTCCCACAGGACATCCGGTCCCGCCGGTGATCGTAAGCCGGCTTCCCGCGCCCCAGACGGGAACAAAGCTCTCCGATGCGCTGGCGGTGACCGTTGCGCCCGACACCGTCACCGTTCCAGCGGACCGCTTCTGCATGTCGCTCATCGCAGGCGGTTGTTTGCCGCTGATCCAGTTCATCAAGTACGGAGTCGCAGCCGTTGACGCCGCCACGCTGCCCGGATCGCTCGCGGGCAGTGGTATGTCGATCCAGTCGCCATAGCACGTCGCACGGTCCAGCGTCATGCAAACCTGCAGCGCCCGGTTCTGCGGATCGGCGGCCGCGCCCCACCCAATCACGTTCACCGTCACGTAATCCAGCCCAAAAAGGTAGGGAGAATAGGAAACCATCTTCGTCGAGTCGGGGATCACCAGAAGCGCGTCGCGATTCGCCGCCGCGTACGTGGCGTAGTTGGAGTCGTTCCCGGTCAGGACCGCTGGCGCCGCGTTTCCCCAGTTGCCGCTCGGGTTCGCCACTTCCTCCAGAACGCTGAATCCGTAGGAGGGGTAACTGCGCGCGCCAGGCATTTTCGAAAAGCGCTTCAGTAGAGCGCCCGTCAGCGGGTCGATCACGCTCTCCGCGTCCGCCCCCGTCACTGTCGGCCACGCGTAGTTTCCCGCACCATGATAGCCAGTGTTGTTCGGATCGGCCGGCAGCGGATCGTTGTAGGTTGCGTTCAACGGAATGTTCGCCGTTCGGAAGGCGCCCGTGGCTACGTCCGCCCCGCAACTGATGCGGAAGTAGTGTGTGGTGTAGGCCTGCAGCGCCCGCGAATAGTACCGTCCATCGCCCGCCCGCTCCGCCGCCCGCTTGCCGATCACGAACGTCCGTTCCCGGCCGCTGCTCAGGTTCCCCTCGCGGTCGTCCCGGTTCGCGTTCGCGAACAGCGCTGGATTCACATCATGGACCAGCGGTGCGTACCCTTCCGCCTCGCTCACCTCAATCGTGCACACCGAGGCGTCGGAAGCTGTGTACACAACCACCGCTTGCGTTGTCGTTGCGCCAGTCAGACGCACATTCGTGATTCCCGCACACGCCGGAATCGCACAGGCCAGTAGGATCAGAGTCTTCATCGGCTACTCCGTCAGGCTGGTCGCCTTAAACCGCAAACGCAAACCAATCATTCCGACCCACGAACCGTAGTTGTCGCCTCCGGATCCCGGGGTCCGGGTGATGTTCACAATCAGGATCCGCCCGGCGGCGCAGTCCCCCGTGAGCGTCAGATCGACGGGCGAGGAGTAGTAGGTTCTCAGCATCGCGCCCACTGCCTGCGTAACCTCGTTCGGACTCCCAGCCCAGGCCGGGTTGGTGACGTCGGCGCCATCCGCAAAGCATGCCGCGGTGAACGTGAAGCGCGCCGTTCCGCTCGCACTCGAACCGCTGACCAGCGCCAAGCTCGCCTGTACCCCGCCTGCGGCGTCCCAACTCGAGGGAATCCGCGCCGCCAGATACGCTGTTCGCGACATGTCGCTGCCAAATTGCAGGAGGCTCAGCGTAAACGCTCCCGACCCAACGGAGTACCCAGTCGCGCCCCCCGTAGTCGGCATCGAGTAGCCCGCCCCTGGATACACCGAGCCGCCCATCCGCGCCGCCGCCGGGAAGTGTACGTCCGAGTAGAACTTGACCGCCTTCCAGGCCAAACCGGTTGTCTGTGACGAATCCTCGGCCAGCACCCGGCCGCTCACTCCGCTCACCGAGAGCGGCTGCGGGCCTGCTCCGTTGTGGGTCCACAGGTCGCCCTTGGCGGCGGGGGGATTCGGCGCCGTCCCGCCGTCCCCTACCAGATTCCACCCGGCGCCGCTCGCGTTGCACACGAACAACTGCTGGCCCGCTGTCGCATCCGTCTTGAGGTAGAGTTCCTTGTTCGCGACGCAGCTTGCCGGCGCGTTCGCGCCCAGCCCCGCCTTCACCGGCAGCGTCGCCC
>Ga0209683_10000849_pt1 | contig 11771 bp, 11 predicted proteins | sample DOMMetBare2Fresh_FD_187474 | JGI IMG/M metagenome (GOLD analysis project Ga0209683, IMG submission 187474) | Wetland sediment microbial communities from St. Louis River estuary, USA, under dissolved organic matter induced mercury methylation -... | ecosystem: Environmental > Aquatic >... | reverse complement strand
GAGCCGACGAGCGGCAGCGGGTCCGCCATGTGCTTCTCCACCGGGTCGGCGAGGGCCGCGCGGCCGGTGAACACGGCGTCGAGCAGCTCGCGCTCGCTGACCGACCCGGCGACCTCGCCGGCCATGACCGGCGGCTCGGCCTTGACGACGGGCATCTGCGACACGCCGTACTCGCGCAGGATCTCGATCGCGTCGCGGACGGTCTCGGTCGGGTGGGTGTGGACGAGGTCAGGCAGGTCGCCGGACTTGCTCCGCAGCACCTGACCGACGGTCGCGCTGGCGTCGGCGTCCAGGAAGCCGTACGAGGCCATCCAGCGGTCGTTGAAGATCTTCGACAGGTAGCCGCGCCCGCCGTCGGGCAGCAGGACGACGACGACGTCGTCCGGACCGCACCGCTGCGCCACCTCCAGCGCCGCGACGACCGCCATCCCGCACGAGCCGCCGACGAGCAGGCCCTCCTCGCGCGCCAGCCGGCGGGTCATGTCGAACGACGCGGCGTCCGAGACCGCGACGATCTCGTCGGGCACGGACGGGTCGTACGCCGTCGGCCAGAAGTCCTCGCCGACGCCCTCGACGAGGTACGGGCGACCCGTGCCGCCGGAGTAGACCGAGCCCTCCGGGTCGGCGCCCACGACGCGCACGACGCCGCCGGGCCGTCCGGCGGAGGCCTCCTTGAGGTACCGGCCGGTCCCCGTGATCGTGCCGCCGGTCCCGACGCCCGCGACGAAGTGGGTGACCCGGCCGGCGGTGTCGCGCCAGATCTCCGGGCCGGTCGTCGCGTAGTGGCTCGCCGGGCCCTCGGGGTTGGAGTACTGGTCGGGCTTCCAGGCGCCGCCGATCTCGCGCGTCAGCCGGTCGCTCACCGAGTAGTAGGAGTCGGGGTGCTCCGGCGGGACCGCGGTCGGGCAGACGACGACCTGCGCGCCGTAGGCCTTCAGCACGTTGCGCTTGTCCTCGCTCACCTTGTCGGGGCAGACGAAGACGCACCGGTAGCCGCGTTGCTGCGCGACGAGCGCGAGACCCACGCCGGTGTTGCCGGACGTCGGCTCGACGATCGTCCCGCCCGGCTTGAGCCGGCCGTCGGCCTCGGCGGCGTCGATCATCCGGACGGCGATCCGGTCCTTCACCGAGCCGCCCGGGTTGAGGTACTCGACCTTGGCCAGGACCAGCGGCGGCAGTCCCTGGGCCACCCGGCCCAGCCGCACCAGCGGGGTGTCGCCCATGAGGTCGACGACCGAGTCGGCGTACGTCATGCCCGCGAAGGGCCCGGTGTGCTGCATCTGCTCACGTCCCACCCGAGCATCCTCGCACCCGGCCGTGCCGGCTCACCCGCCGACGTGCGGGCAGCGGTCCCGGGACGCCGTCGGCCACACCGTGAGACCGCGACCGGGCAGGTCGAGCCAGACGTCGTGGACGTCCGCCACGAGGCCGAGCGGCTGCTCGCCGACGAGGCGGGCCACGACCCAGCAGGCGGCGGCGGTGACGTCGCGCGTGGTGCCCAGCGGCAGCAGCGAGCGGGTCTCGCGGATCGCCTCGTCCTCGCCAGCCCGGGCGGCGTCGAAGAACGCCTCCGGCGGCGGCTGCTCGAAGACGCTCGCCAGCCACGCGTAGTCCGCCACGAGCACGGCGACGAGACCCGCGAGCCCGCCGCGACGCTGGCGAGCGGGCACGCCGCGTGGGCACGACACCCCGGCGAGCCGTCATGAGCCGGTTCGCCGCGCGGGCGAACCGGGGTCGCTCAGCCGCGGCCCGCGAGCGCGCGCAGGAGGAACACGACGTTCGCCGGGCGCTCTGCGAGGCGGCGCATGAAGTAGCCGTACCAGTCGGTGCCGTAGGGCACGTAGACGCGCACCCGGTAGCCGTCGTCCGCGAGCCGCCGCTGCTCGTCGGGTCGGACGCCGTAGAGCAGCTGGAACTCGAAGTCGTCGCGGCCGCGGCCGGCCCGCTCGGCGAGGTGCGCGGCGATGGCGACGAGCCGCGGGTCGTGCGAGGCGACCATCGGGTAGCCCTGGCCGGCCATGAGGATCTTGAGGCAGCGCACGTACGCCCGGTCGACGTCGGTCGTGTCCTGGAACGCGACGGACGCCGGCTCGCGGTAGGCACCCTTGACCAGGCGCACCCGGGAGCCGGGGCCCGCGAGGTCGTGACAGTCACCCTCGGTGCGCCGCAGCATCGACTGGAGGACGCAGCCCACCCACGGGAAGTCACGCCGCAGCTCGTGCACGACGGCAAGGGTCTTGTCGACCGTGGTGTGGTCCTCCATGTCGAACGTCACCGTCGTGCCGACGGCCGAAGCGGCGTCGCAGATCGCCCGGGCGTTCTCGAGACTGACAGCCGCGCCGTCGGCGGCCAGGGCCTGACCCACAGCCGACAGCTTGACGCTCACCTCGACGCTCTTGGCGATGCCGGCCTCGGCGAACGCGGCGAGCGCGTCGACGTAGGCGGCCCGGACGGCACCCGCCGTCGCGGCGTCGGTCGTGTCCTCGCCCAGGTGGTCGACGGTGACCGTGAGCCCCCGCTCGACGAGGTCGGCGACGGCGCGGACGGCGTCCGCGCGGTCCTCTCCGGCGACGAACCGGTCGACGACGCCTCGCGTCGCGGGGACGGACGTGACGGCCTGCCGCAGCCACGGGCTGCGCGAGGCGGACAGGAGCACGGATCCGAGCACGGTGACCTCCGGGGGTGCGCCGGTCACCCGCGACGGCGCGGGTGGCATACAGCCACGGTAGGGAGCGCCTGTGGATCCGCGAATGGACGATCGTCACGCATTGCCCGATCATCGACGGACATATGTCTGTCCGAGGGCTGGAGGCACCGTTGCGCCCGGACCTGCAGGACGCCGTCGACGAGGCCGCCCGCCTGCTCGACGCGCCGGTGACCCTCGAGGACAGGGACTTCCACCTCGTCGCCTTCGCCGCGCACGACGCCCCGGTCGACGGCGTGCGCCAGGCGTCGATCCTGCGGCGGCGTTCGACACCCGCCGTCCGGGCCTGGTTCGAGGGTTTCGGGATCGCCACCGCGACCGGCCCGGTCCACGTCCCCGCCGACCCGGAGCAGGGGGTCGCGGCGCGGCTGTGCCTGCCGGCGCGCTGGCGGGACGTCACGTACGGCTACCTCTGGGTGGTCGAGGACGGTGCCCGCGGCCCGGTCGACGCGGACGTCGCGACCGCTGCGATGCGGCTCGCCCAGCGCGCGGGGGCCGTCCTCGCCCAGCAGGCGCGGGCCCGGGACGACGTCGCGTGGCTGCTCGACGACGTCCTCGCCGCCGACCCGGACGCGGCCGAGCGGGCCGCCGACACCCTCGCCGCCCAGGGCCTCGCCGAGCGTGCCGTCCGGGTCGTCGCGGTCGTCGTCACCGTGCCGCCGACGGCCGACGGCGCGCGGACGCCGGCCAACCTGTGGGAGCTGCCGCGCGGCGTCCTGGCCCGGCCGGGGGACGGCGCGATCGACCTGCTCGTCCCGGCCGGCGGCCGCGGTGACGACGCCGCCGCGGGCGTCGCGCGGCAGGCCGTCGAGCTCGTCCGCCGCGGGACCCCGGCCGGCGCGCAGGTCGTGGCCGGGGTCGGCGACGGGCGGGACGACCTCGTCGACGCCCGCGCGAGCCGCAACGAGGCGCTCGTCGCCGTCCGGGCGGCGGCCGCGACGCCGGACCTGCGGCCGGTCGCCCGCTGGGCGGACCTGGGCGTCCACCGGCTCCTCGCGTGCGGGGTGCGCCCGCTCGCCGACGCCGTCCTCGACCCGGCCGTGACCCGGCTTCTCGCGACGGGCGACACCGAGCTCGCCCGGACGGCGCGGGTGTGGCTCGACGTCGCCTGCTCGCCGCAGCGTGCGGCCGCCGGCCTCGGTATCCACCGGCAGACCCTGTACCAGCGGCTCGCCCGGCTGTCCGGGATCACCGGTCTCGACCTCGGCACCGGCGCCGACCGGCTGCGGCTGCACCTGGCGCTCACCCTGCTGCCCGCCCTGGAGCCGCAGGCTGTCCGGGCGTCGCGACCGGGCCCGGTCGACGGCACGGCCTAGGGTCGCAAGGGCGGGAGGGAGACGCACATGGCAGACGCTGCCATCGCCATCGCACCGGGGGTGTGGCGCATCCCCACGGCGCCGTTCGACCTGGTGAACACGTTCGCCTTCGTCGAGCCCGACGGGCAGGTGACGCTCGTCGACACCGGCCTGAAGGGCGCGCCGGCCCGGATCACCGCCGGCCTGGCCGCGATCGGCCGGGCGCCGTCCGACGTCACGCGCATCGTGCTGACCCACTCGCACAGCGACCACGGCGGTGGCGCCGCGCAGCTCGCGCGCGAGACCGGTGGCACCGTGACCGTGCACAGCGCGGACGCCGACCTCGTGCGCCGCGGCGAGCGGCCTCCGCTCGACCCGGCGTCCGGCCTCGGCAGGCTCATGAACCGGGGCAGCGCCAAGGCCTTCGAGCCCGTCGAGGTCGGCCACGAGCTGCACGACGGCGAGGTCCTGCCGGTGCTCGGCGGGCTGCGGGTCGTCCACACGCCCGGGCACACGCCCGGGCACGTCTCGCTGCTCCACCAGCCGACGGGCGTGCTCGTCACCGGGGACGCCATCTTCAACGTCCTGCGGCTGCGCTGGCCGGTGCGGGCGTTCTGCACCGACATCCGGCTCACCCAGCAGACGGCGCAGGTCCTGGGCCAGTTCGACTACCGGGTCGCGGCCTTCACGCACGGGCCGCACATCAGCGAGAACGCCCGCGAGAAGGTCCGCGCGTTCCTCACGGCGGCCGCGCGCAGCTGACGGCGGCCTCGCGGACGCTCCGGCAGCAGCGGTCCCGGCGGCTCGCCGGGGTCGGCGCTACCGTGAGGAGGTCGACCGCCGAGCAGACGACGGACGACGTCAGGAGGTCGGGTTCATGAGCCGGGCGCGTCGGGCCCGCCGCATCGCGGCGGCCGCGGCCTTCGGCGGCGGGGGGCTCGCCGGGCTGGGTGTGGCGGGGTACGGGCTGCTCGCCACCGAGGCCAAGCTCGCGCGCCGCTGGATCGGCACGCCCTTCGGCAAGCAGGGTCCCGCCTCGAGCGGGACCTACGGCGCGGGGGCCGGCAACCCGATCGTCATGGGCATGCTCGGGGACTCCTCCGCGGTCGGCCTCGGCGTCGACGACGCCACGCAGACCTCCGGCGCCGTCATCGCGACCGGGCTCGCCGCCCTGTCGGGACGTCGCGTCGAGCTTCACGTCGTCGCTGTCGTCGGGGCCGGGTCACGCCACCTCGACGGCCAGGTCGACGCCCTCTTCGACCTGGTCCCGTCGGTCGACGTGGCGGTCGTCATGGTCGGCGCGAACGACGTGACGAAGCGGGTCAAGCCCGCGGTCGCCGTCCGGGCGCTCGAGGAGGCGGTGCGCCGTCTGCGCGACGCCGGCGCGCAGGTCGTCGTCGCCACCTGCCCCGACCTCGGGACCATCGAGCCGATCGCGCAGCCGCTGCGTTACCTCGCGCGGCGCTGGAGCCGCGAGCTGGCCGCCGCGCAGACGATCGCCGTCGTCGAGGCCGGCGGCCGGACCGTGTCGCTCGGCGACCTCCTCGGTGCCGAGTTCGCCTCCCGGCCGCGCGAGATGTTCTCCGCGGACCGGTTCCACCCGTCCGCGGCGGGGTACGCGCGTGCCGCTGCCGCCCTGCTGCCGAGCGTCTGCGACGCGCTCGAGGTCATGCCGTGGCTGCCCGAGCAGCGCCCGGACGTGCGGCGCGGCGAGGGGGTCGACGACATCGCGCACGCGGCGGCGCGGGCGGCGGCGGTCGCCGGCACCGAGGTCAGCGGGGCCGAGGTCGGCGGCGCGACGCGCGGTCCGCGCGGCCGGTGGGCCGTCCTCCTGCGCCGGGTGCGCCCCGCGGTCCCGGCCGGAGCCGTCGCGGCGGCGGGCAGCGACTCGGTGCGGACGTCGCCGGGTCCGGCGGACGGCGGGACCGACGGCGGGACCGACAGCGGGACGCAGGGCCGGACCGACAGCGGGACGCAGGGCCGGACGCACTCCGGGACGGACGGCGCGGCCGACGTGACGTCCGACCGGGCGAGCGGGCCGTCGCGCGCGCCGACCGCGTCCAGGACGCGGTCGCGGACCACCGACGTGTGACGTGCGCCCCGTGGCGCACCGGTTACCCGCAGGTAGATTGGCGCACAGCGCGGCGAGGACGCCGCGCGCCCGCGAGGAGGACCACCGTGCCCGAGGCCGTGATCGTCGCCACCGCCCGCTCGCCCATCGGCCGAGCGTTCAAGGGGTCCCTCAAGGACGTCCGGCCCGACGACCTCGCGGCGACCGTCGTCCGCGCCGCGCTCGACAAGGTCCCGGCGCTGGCGCCGGACGAGCTCGACGACCTCTACCTCGGCTGCGCCGAGCCGTGGGCCGAGCAGGGGTCGAACATGGCCCGCGTCGTCTCGGTGCTCCTGGGGCACGACGGGCTGCCGGGCTCGACCGTCAACCGGTTCTGCGCGTCGTCCGTGCAGACGACCCGGATGGCGTTCCACGCGATCAAGGCCGGCGAGGGCCACGCGTTCGTCAGCGCCGGCGTCGAGTGCGTGTCGCGGTACAAGGGTTTCGCGGGTGCCGGCCGGCAGCCCGCCGACTGGGACAACCCCGCCTTCGCCGACGCCAAGGCGCGCACGAGCTCGACGGCGCAGTCGAACACGCCATGGGCAGACCCCCGCGAGTCGGGCCTGCTCCCCGACGTCTACATCGCGATGGGCCAGACCGCGGAGAACGTCGCGAGCCTGCGGGGTGTGAGCCGGCAGGCCCAGGACGAGTGGGGCGTCGAGAGCCAGAACCGCGCCGAGAAGGCCACTGTCGACGGCTTCTTCGCGCGGGAGATCACGCCGATCACGTTGCCCGACGGCAGCGTCATGACCAAGGACGACTCGCCGCGGGCCGGCGTCACGCTCGAGGCGGTGCAGTCGCTGTCCCCGGTGTTCCGGGAGAGCGGCACCGTCACCGCGGGCAACTGCTGCCCGCTCAACGACGGCGCCGCCGCGCTCGTCGTCATGAGCGACACCCGGGCCCAGGATCTCGGGCTGACACCGCTGGCGCGCGTCGTCGCGACCGGCGTTTCGGCGCTGTCCCCCGAGGTCATGGGCCTCGGCCCGGTGGAGGCCTCGCGCCGCGCGCTCGCCCTGGCCCGGATGACGATCGACGACATCGACCTCGTCGAGATCAACGAGGCCTTCGCCGCGCAGGTCCTCCCGAGCGCCGACGACCTCGGGGTCGCCGACGACAAGCTGAACGTCCACGGCGGCGCGATCGCGCTCGGGCACCCCTTCGGCATGACGGGCGCCCGGATCACGACGACGCTGCTCAACGGTCTGCAGGTCCGCGACGGCCAGTTCGGCCTCGAGACCATGTGCGTCGGCGGCGGTCAAGGGATGGCGATCATCTACGAACGGCTGAGCTGACCGGTCGACCGCCGGTCCGCGCGGCGCGGCGGCCGGCCGGTCAGCGCGGCGTGCGCCGGGAGCCGGCGTACGCCACACCGGCGCCGAGCACCGCGACGACCGGGCCGACGACGGCCCACAGCACCTCGCCGGACATGAAGCTGCCGCCGATGAGGCCGAGCCCCTGCCCGGTCCAGATGGCACCGATGACGACGAGGAACAGGCCGATCCCGACGAGCAGCTGCTTCGACATGCGCCGATCGTGGCACGGATCCGCCGGCGTCAGATCCGTGCGCGCAGGTCCGCGAGGACGGCGAGGGCGGCGTCCACGACGGCCGCTGCCCCGTCACCCGGACCTGCTGCCGACACCACGTCGTGCGCCAGCACGAGCACCTGGTCACCGAGCGCGTGGGGTGCGAGCGCGGGGACCGGCCGGCTCGGGCGGTTCTCCGCCGTTGCGGCGACGTCGGCGAGCCGCTGCAGGTCGCCGCGGACGGCGTCGAGGAGGGCCGCGGCGTCCGCGCCCGTCCGGGCGGCCATCCGCGGGCCCACGACGCGCAGCCGGTCGGCGGCCCGCTCGGCCTCGCGGGCCAGCCGGTCGGACGTCACCGGGCCGCGTCCGCCCGGGCCGCCGTCCGCTCCCGGGCCGCGGCGACGAGCGCGGTGAACAACGCCGGGTCGGTCCCGACCTCGGGGTGCCACTGGACCCCGACGCAGAACGGGAGCGTGGGGTCCTCGACGGCCTCGACGAGCCCGTCGTCGGCCCACGCGGCCGCGACGAGCCGGTCGCCGAGCCGGTCGACGCCCTGGTGGTGGTAGGCGGGCACCGTGGTCGCGTCGCGGTCACCGAGCGCCCGGGCCAGCCGGGTCCCGGCCTCCACCCGGACGTGGTGGTCGCCGTAGACCCCCGGCGCGGGCGCGTGGTCGTCGTGCCCGAGGACGCCGGGCAGGTGCTGATGCAGCGTGCCGCCGCGGGCGACGTTGAGCAGCTGCATCCCGCGGCAGATGCCGAGCACCGGCAGTCCCGCGTCGACGGCGCCGGCGAGCAGGCCGAGCTCGGCGGCGTCCCGTTCCGCCCGGGGCGGCTGGGTGTCCGGGCCCGGCTCCTGGCCGTACCGCCACGGCTCGACGTCCGGGCCGCCCGCGAGGAGCAGCGCGTCGACCCACGGCAGGACGCCCTCGACGACGCCGGGCAGCGGGGGCAGCACGACGGGCAGCCCGCCGGCCCGCTCGACGGCGTCGACGTAGGCCCGGGGGACGAGGACCGCCTCGACGTCCCAGACGCCCCACGCGGCACGGGTGCTGTACGCGGAGAGCCCGACGACGGGGCGCGGCCGCGTCGCCGTGGTCGTGCTGTCGATGACGGTCACAGCAGTGGAGTCTCCCATCGCCCGCGGGTGGTCCTACAGCGGCGTGACGTACGCGCCGCTGATCCCGCCGTCGACGAGGAAGTTGCTCGCGGTCATGAACGACGCGTCGTCGCTGGCGAGGAACGCCACGGCGGCGGCGATCTCGCTCGGCTCGGCGAAACGCCCCATCGGCACGTGGACGAGCCGGCGCTGGGCCCGCTCGGGGTCGGAGGCGAAGAGCTCCAGGAGCAGCGGCGTGGCGACCGGTCCCGGCGACAACGCGTTGACCCGGACGCCCTCGCGGGCGAACTGGACCCCGAGCTCGCGGGTCATCGCGAGCACGCCGCCCTTGCTCGCCGTGTAGGAGATCTGGCTTGTCGCCGCGCCGAGGGTCGCGACGAAGGACGCCGTGTTGATGATCGAGCCCGACCTGCGCGCGAGCATGTGCGGCAGCACGGCCTTGCAGCCCAGGTACACGGACGTGAGGTTGACCTCCTGCACCCGGCGCCACGCGTCGATGCCCGTCGTGAGGATCGAGTCGTCGTCCGGCGGCGAGATGCCCGCGTTGTGGAAGGCGATGTCGACCTGCCCGTAGCGGGCGACGGTCTCGGCGTACATCCGCAGGTTGTCGGCCTCGCTGGTGACGTCCGCCCGGACGAACATCCCGTCGAGCTCGGTCGCGATCGCCTGACCGGCGTCGGCGTTCATGTCGACGACGACGACGTGCGCGCCCTCGCTCGCCAGACGGCGGGACGCCGCCAGGCCGATGCCGCTCGCCGCGCCGGTGACGACGGCGACGCGGCCGGAGAGTCGGTCCACTGCGTTCCTCTCAGTCGGTGGAGATGAAGACGTTCTTGGTCTCGGTGAACGCGTCGAGCGCGTCCGGCCCCAGCTCGCGCCCGAGCCCCGACCGCTTGAAGCCGCCGAACGGCGTCGTGTAGCGCACCGACGAGTGCGAGTTCACCGAGAGGTTGCCGGCGTCGACGCCGCGCGAGACGCGCAGCGCGCGGCCGACGTCGCGGGTCCAGATCGAGCCGGACAGGCCGTAGTCGCTGTCGTTCGCCTTCGCGACGGCGTCGGCCTCGTCGTCGAAGGGCAGGACGGCGACGACCGGGCCGAAGACCTCCTCGCGCCATACCCGGTCGGACGCCGAGCGGGGCAGGACGACGGTCGGCGGGTACCAGTACCCGGGTCCGTCCGGCGCGCTGCCGCGGAACGCGACGTCGACCGGCTCCGTCGACTCCTCGACGAAGGACCGGACGGTCGCCCGCTGACCGGCGGAGATGAGCGGTCCCATCTCGGCGTCGGTCTCGCCCGGCGCCTTGACCTTGACGCCCCGGACCGCGGGCTCGAGCAGCGCCAGGAACCGGTCGTACGCACTGCGCTCGACGAGGATCCGCGACCGGGCGCAGCAGTCCTGGCCGGCGTTGTCGAACACGCCGTACGGGGCCGTCGCCGCCGCCTTCTCGAGGTCGGCGTCCGCGAAGACGATGTTCGCGCTCTTGCCGCCGAGCTCCAGGGTGACCCGCTTGACGTGCTGCGCGCAGCCGGCCATCACCGCCGTGCCCACCTGGGTCGACCCGGTGAAGACCACCTTGCGCACGCCCGGGTGGTCGACGAACCGCTGCCCGACGACGGAGCCCTTGCCGGGCAGCACCTGCAGGACGCCCTCGGGCAGGCCCGCCTGCAGCGCCAGCTCGCCGAGCCGGACCGCGGTGAGCGGGGTCAGCTCGGCGGGCTTGAGGACCACGGGGTTGCCGGCCGCGAGCGCGGGGGCCAGGCCCCAGCCCGCGATGGGCATCGGGAAGTTCCACGGCACGATGACGCCGACGACCCCGATCGGCTCCTTGAACGTGACGTCGACGCCGCCGGCCACCGGGATCTGCCGGCCGAAGAGCCGCTCGGGTGCCGCCGCGTAGTAGTGCAGGACGTCGCGGACGTTGCCCGCCTCCCAGCGCGCGTTGCCGATCGTGTGGCCCGAGTTGCGGACCTCGAGCGCCGCGAGGTGCTCGACGTCGGCGTCGACGGCCTCGGCGAAGCGTCTCAGCAGCCGGGCGCGGTCCGCCGGCGCGACGGCCGCCCAGGCCGGCGCGACGGCCTGCGCCCGTGCGATCGCCGCGTCGGCGCCGTCGGCGTCGGTCTGCTCGACCGTCGTGACGACGTCCTCGGTCGCGGGGTCCAGGACCTCGTGCGTGCCGGTCATGCTGTGCCTCTCTCGGCGCGTCGTGCGTTTCGGGTCAGAGCCGCTCGAAGCCGCGGACGAGCTCCCAGTCGGTGACGGCGGCCTCGAACGCCGTGAGCTCGACGTCGGCCATGTTCACGTAGTGCGAGACGACGTCCTCGGCGACCCGGAGCCCCTCCTCGACGGTCGCGAGGTCTCCCCCGCCGTCGAGCGAGCGCGGCCGGCCGCTCGCGCCGAGGACCGTCTTGACGACCGCCGAGTTCGCGAACAGGTCGCGGGCCTCGCGCAGCGAGGTGGGGACGCGCCGGCGCTCGGCGGTGTAGCCGTTGCCGACGAGGGCGGGCTCGAGGTCGAGCTTCTGCTCGATGCCCTGCAGGCCGGAACCGAGCATCGCGGCGAGGGCGAGGTAGGGGTTCACGTCGCCGCCCGGCACCCGGTTCTCGACCCGCAGCGACGGCCCCTTCCCGACGACCCGCAGCGCGCACGTGCGGTTGTCCTCGCCCCACGCGACCGCGGTGGGCGCGAAGGTGCCGGGCTGGAACCGCTTGTAGGAGTTGACGTTCGGCGCGTAGAGCAGGGTGAAGTCCGGCAGGTACGCCATCACGCCGGCGACGAACCGGCGGAAGACGTCGCTGCGGTCGTCGGTGGCGTGCGCGTCGTTGAAGACGAAGGAGCCGTCCGTTCCGCGCAGGCTCATGTGGATGTGGCACGAGTTGCCCTCGCGCTCGTTGATCTTCGACATGAAGGTGAGCGCCTTGCCGTGGGCGGCGGCGATCTCCTTGGCGGCGGTCTTGTAGACGCTGTGCCGGTCGGCGGTCGTGACCACCTCGGCGTACTTGAAGGCGATCTCGTGCTGGCCG
>Ga0209683_10000846_pt1 | contig 11781 bp, 11 predicted proteins | sample DOMMetBare2Fresh_FD_187474 | JGI IMG/M metagenome (GOLD analysis project Ga0209683, IMG submission 187474) | Wetland sediment microbial communities from St. Louis River estuary, USA, under dissolved organic matter induced mercury methylation -... | ecosystem: Environmental > Aquatic >... | reverse complement strand
CGTCATCGCGGAGGGCTGAGGCAAGTCCAGCCCCGGCCGCTCATTGAGGAGTCGCGGCCGGGTGGGGGGCGCTGCATGCCCCGGCAGCACTACAGACCGGGCCTCCTTGGAGGGCTCAATCTGCGGCGCCCAGAAGAATACCTCCGGCAATTCGAGTGACGATGGCGGATGCACCTCCGCCTCGTAGACCGGTTGGACCAGGCTCTGATCGCTGTCGGCGCGGTGGGGCAACGGCGGAAGCTCGAAACGCCGCCTGCGGCCCGAAGCGCGGGTGCGCTTTCCGCTCGGGGACTTGGCCTGCGGCTCCGGCGTCGGAGTCCGCTCGCGCGCCTGCTGGACGGGCCTTTTCTGCCCGCCTGACGCGCCGGATGACGCCACATACAATTGTTCGGGCACGCGGATGCGCAGCGTGCGCAACTGCCGCTCCTGCCGCACCCACGCTTGGTGTTCCGAGGGATCCGTGAGCTGATCCGACAGCAGCGGCGTCAGAGTCAGAAACACCAAGTGCACACAGACCGACGTCATGAACCCGGGCCAGCGGCTGGTGTAGTTTGGCCCGAGCTGCGTAAAGAGACGCCGGGACCTGTACCGGCGAGGCGGTGGCAACGCCGAACTGATCAGCGACATCAATGAGGGCTGCATGCGAACACCGCAACAGACCTGCCGCCGCGGCGGGACGAATCAAACAGTCCGCCCGCCGCAGAATTGGTTAGGATCGGGGACTCCAAAACGAACCCTGATCGATCGCCTTGTCGGAAGGTTTCTCGAGCACGAGCGATCGCAGCCACTGCATCTGCTCGGGACTCTTGACGCTTCCCACCATCGTTTGCTGCGGCGTGGGGTTCAAGGCGCTCGGCTCGCCGCTCATGTTCTGCAAGTTGCGCAGGCCATAGAGCGCCAGTTCGAACCGGTCCTTGACGCCTACCTTCTGGAACAGGCGCGACAGATACACCTTGACTGTGCCTTCGGAGATCGTCAGAGCGCTCGCGATCTCCTTGTTCTTCAGGCCCTGCGAGAGCAGACTCACCAACTGGCTCTCCCGCTTGGTCAATGCGATCATCTTCGCGGATAGGAAACTCGCTGTCAGCGTCTTGTCAAACCAGAGTTCACCTTCTGAGACTTTGGTCAGACACTTGATCAGCAGTTCGGGCGGCAGCGTCTTACGCAGCACGCCTCGGACTCCCAGTTCCATGGCTTGGTACGCCAACTCGGTGGAGATCGTGCGCACCCACAGGACAAGGCGGCAGTTAGGCAAGTCGGACTGCAGCTGGGTGAGGATGCCGAAGGTGACCTCCGGCGTCAGGTCGATCAACAGTACATCGGGTTTGTAGGTCTGGATGGCACCGGCAAGTTCTGCGGTGCTGTGACACACGGAAACAGTTTCGAATCCGGGCACGGCCGACAGGGATGATGTGAACCCCTTCGCAAGTACAGGTTCATCAGTGAACAGGAGAACGCGGGCCATATTCAATCTCCATGCGCCGGCAGAGTGGTGATGCAAAAATGCCGCGAGGTCGGAGACAAGTCGCGCTCGTTACACACCGCTGTCTGTCGTTGGGCGAATCGGTGCATATCGTGATCCTTCGGATCGAGCCGCCGAAGCTAGGTCTCCACAAGATACGCCAGCGCGGAGGCTGGGTCAATCCAAAACAAGTACCAGTACTACTACTCTTCTCATACGGGGGTGTGGAGTCCCCGCTGGGGCGTGCGACTCTCTCTCAGACTCCTTAAAGAGCGCCGGATACTCTCCTCAGTTAGTACGCCTCCTTAACCCTTTTGGGCTGCCCCCGCCGGGGTAGCAACCGACAAGGCCAGCCTTTTGAGCACTTTCGATCTTAAACTGTCGGTTAACCTCAGTCAACAAAAATATACCATCTATTTTCGGTCTTGATCCGGGTGGCTGATAAGGTGTATCCCTAGCAACAGGCCAAATGGACAGGCGTGCCGATCCGCGGGTTGAGGTGAAGCTTCCGTGTCATGTCGCCTATCCGAAGAGTAAGTCGCGGCTCTTTGTGGGCATCACCGAGAATATGAGCCGCAGCGGGATCTTGGTGTCCTGGAGCGCCGACCGGATGATGAGCAATCTTCCCCGGCACGGCGATCTGTTGACGGTGGACATTGAGCTGCCCGCCAACCACTCCTTCGGACGGCGCTACATGCATTGCCAGGCTACTGTCGCCAGGGTCTCCTCCAGCGGAAACGGCGGAGCTCGGGTGGCGTTGCAAGTGAATCAGATGCAGTTTCGAAGCTACGCCAACGGTCGGCAGGTCGCGGCATCGAGCAGGAATGAGGTCGGCTGCTCGCTGATGTGAGTGAGGGTATGAGGAAGCTGACGTTCAACTACGTTCGCCAGTGTGTCCCGTCTATGACGGACATCGCTTTCCTTCTGCCCCTAGTGTTGTTGTTCACGCGCCTCGGCGGCGCCCAGTTCCTCCTCGGCGACGCCGACACCGGCTGGCACATTCGCACCGGCGAATGGATTCTTCGAAACGGCCGGATTCCCAATCACGATATTTTTTCCTTCACCAAGGCGGGCGAGCCGTGGTTCGCCTGGGAGTGGCTCTGGGACGTGATCTTCGCCTGGATTCACTTGCACGGAGGGCTGTCCGGGGTGGTGATCGCGAGTCTCCTGGTCATCTGCTGCACCTATGCTCTGGTTTACCGGCTGGTGCGACGCCGCTGTCCCAATCCGCTGATCGCCATGGCCGTACTCTTCCTGGCTGTCGCCTCCTCCACCATCCACTGGCTGGCTCGGCCGCACATGTTCACGTTGTTGTTTGTCGCCGTTTTCCTCTCCCTGCTGGAGCGGGCGCGTCAAGGCCAGGTGCGTGTCCTGTGGGTCCTCCCGGCGCTGACAGTGTTGTGGGTCAACCTGCACGGAGGGTTCATCCTCGCGGTGGTTCTCACCCTGGCTTATGCGGCTGGGGAAGTTATTTCGCTGCTGGCGGACTCCGCTCCGGAGGCTCGCCGGGCGGCGATCGTTCGTGGCAAACCTTACTTGCTGACCGCGGCTGGTTGCGCTCTGGCCAGCCTCATCAACCCGTACTTCTTCAATCTGCACGTTCATATCTTCCGGTACCTGAACGACCCATTCCTTTTCAAGACCGTGGCCGAGTTCCATTCGCTGAACTTCCAACATCCGGCGGCGCGCTATTTCGAACCGTTGCTGGCGTTGGGCATTCTGGCGGCCGGCTGGTGCGTCTACAAGAGACGTTTCACCGAACTCGTCCTGTTGGGAATCTCGATTCATCCCGCACTGACCTCGGTCAGAAACATCCCGGTCTTCGCGATTTTGGCTGCACCGTCCATCGCCTGGATGCTATACGACCTGCTGGCGGCCGCCAGCAGAATCGCCGCTTCGACGTGGCTGAAGCGTGTGGCTCGGGAGGTCGAAGAGCTGGGAGCGGAGACCGCCCTGATGGAGTCGCTGGGGCGCATTCCGCTGGCCAGCGCCGCCTGCTTCGCGGCCGTGGCTCTGGCGGTTTTCCATGCGCCCGCTCAGGCGTCGGCTCTCCGCGCCGAGTACAATCCGAAGCTCTATCCGGAACGCGCGCTTCCCGTTCTGCGGGACCCGGCCCTGGCCCAGGCGATTTTCACCAGCGACGAGTGGGGCGACTACTTGATATACCGTCTTTATCCGGCTACTAAGGTTTTTATCGACGGTAGAAGCGATTTCTACGGCGCCCAGTTCGATCAGAAGTTCTTGGACGTCATGAACGGCAAGTTCAATTGGAGAGAAACGCTGGAGCGCTACGGCATTCGAGCCGTGCTTCTGCCGGTTGATGCTTCTCTGGCAAGCACCCTGAAGGAGTCCCAGGAGTGGCGGCCCGTCTACGATGACGGCGTCGCCATCGTTTTCCGAAAGACGGATACCAGGACGGCGTGCGCCGGCCGGCCAGAGACCCCACGGTCTTCCGCCGCCGATGGCGGTGGAACTTCGGTGATCGCGAGATCGCCAAATATACCCATACCCGTGATCGAAAGATCACGATCTTACGCGAGGAGATAGTCACATGCGGTTTCTAACCAATTTGCTCCATGACGAACAAGGCCAGGACCTGATTGAGTACACCCTGTTGCTGGCGTTCGTCGCTCTGGCGTCCGCGGCCCTGTTCATCGGGGCGGGCGGATACGTCAGCACCATTTGGAACGTGGCCAATTCACGGCTGGCCCAAGCAGCGTCGTAGTACAAAAAAGGCCATTAGGGGGCATGCTACAGCATGCCCCCGCCTTTCGGAGTTTGAGTAGTTGAGACAGTCCTGCCTCAGGGGCGGGGCGGCAAGGAAGGAGCATGAATAAGAGGGTAGCAGGCGTACTCGTTTTCGCTTTGGCGGTCGCCGGCATCTGTACGTGGTTCGCGTACAAGTTCGCCAGCCGGGGGAACGCGCAACCCAAGCCTGTGGTCATTAGCAAGGTGGTTGTGGCGACGCGCAACCTCGACGCGGGCATGCTGATCAAGGAATCCGACGTCACCTTGTCTGATTGGGGGCCGTCAGTACCCCAGTTCGCAATCCTAAAAACGGACGACGCGATCGGACGAGGCGTAGTCTCGGCGATCTATGCGGGAGAGCCGCTGCTGGACAGCCGGCTCGCGCCGAAAGGCGGTGGCGCCGGTCTGGTCGGAATGCTGAAACCCGGCGAACGAGCTGTAGCCCTCCGCGTAAACGACGTCATCGGCGTCGGTGGATTCGTTCTGCCGGGGACGCACGTGGATGTCCTCATTTCCGGGACTCCGCCCAACTCGCCGCCAACGCTCGGCACCGTTACGCGCACTCTGCTGCAGGATATCGAGGTGATCTCGGTCGGCCAGAGTCTGCAGCGGGACGCCGAGGGGAAACCCGTGTCGGTGCAGGTGCTCAATTTGAAGGTCACGCCCGAGCAAGCGGAACTCCTCAGCTTGGCGAACGCAGAGACCAGGGTGCAGTTGGTTCTGCGCAATCCGGTTGACAAGGAGATCGCCAAGACGCCGGGCACGGCCCTTGGCATTCTGTATACGGGCCAGAAGCTGGCGCTGCCGAACGCCCAGCGAGCCGGTCCTATAAGGCCGGTGATGATGGCCCAGCCTAAGGAGAGGCCTCCTGTGGTCGTCGAGGTGATCAACGGCGACAAAACCGAGTCGGTCAAGTTCAAGCAGGAGCCGGAGGACTAAGTTCGTGAATTATATGAGACTGCGAAGCGGCGCAGTTGTTGCGATCGGCGGGGCGTTGCTCCTCGCCGGACCACAAGCCTGGGGACAGTCAACGGTTCCGGCTCCTAGACCCGCGTCACAGATGGCCCGGTCTTCTGCGCGGGACCTGCCTGTAACCGCGGGTAAATCACTTGTAGTGGAAAGCCCGGTGGCTATCCAGCGCGTCGCAGTGGGGGACCGCAGCAAGGCGGAGGCCCGCGCAGTCAGCCAGCGCGAAGTGCTGGTCAACGGCATTGCCCCGGGTGAGACCAGCCTGATTGTGTGGCAGGAAGGCGGAAACCGTTTGTTGTTCGACCTCCGCGTTCTGCCGAGCCCCGCCAAGCTCGACGCCGTTCGGCGTGAGCTTCAGCGGGCGTTGCCCAACCAGGATATAACCCTCAATCTGGAGGATGGCAGCGTGTTTGTCCAGGGGACGGCGAAGGACTTGAGCTCCGCCGAGCTCGCCGTCGAAATTGCCAAGACCCTTGGTAACGGCAGGCCCGTCAACCTCCTGCGTGTGAACGTCCCGCAGGCCGAGCAGCAGATTCTGCTGAAGGTGAAATTCGCTCAGGTGGACCGGTCGTACTCCCAGCAGTTGGGCGCTAACATTTTCAGTCTCGGGGCGCTCAACACAATCGGCAGCATCTCCACCGGCCAGTTCTCTCAGCCGATCATCACGACCACTGAGAGGAACGTCCTGCTCTCGCTGCCAGACATGCTGAACATCTTCATGCTGCGGCCGGACCTGAACATCGGGTCCACCGTCAAGCTGCTACAGAGCAAGGGATTGCTCGAGATTCTGTCCGAGCCCAATGTGATGGGCGTGAACGGCAAGGAAGCCAGTCTCCTCGCCGGCGGCGAGTTCCCGTTCCCCGTCGTTCAAATGGGTTCGGGAGGCGCGCCCGTTATCACCCTGATGTGGCGGGAGTTCGGCGTCAAGCTCAACTTCACTCCCACTCTCACCCCGCTCGGAACCATCCGGCTGAAGGTGAAACCGGAAGTCAGCTCGCTGGACTTCAACAATGCCGCCCTGATCAGCGGGTTCCGGATCCCAGCGCTCGCCACTCGCCGCGTGCAGACCGAAGTCGAACTCCAGGACAACCAGACCTTTGCCATTGCCGGCCTCTTGGACAACCACGCGATAGAGACGTTGGTGAAGATGCCCGGACTTGCCAGCATCCCTTTGTTGGGCAAACTCTTCCAGAGTCGCGAAATCACGAAAGGCACCACGGAGCTTCTGATCCTGGTAACGCCGGAGATCGTCCGCCCGATTCCAGCCGGTATGGCGCCGCCCGAGGTCAAAATGCCCGTGCCATTCGTGCAAGGCTCGGCCACCGTGGCGCCGCGGACGCCTCCCATCAGCGTTACGGGAGATGTTCCAGTCAAGACCACTCAGGACACTCTGCCATTTGAGCAGCTCAAGGCGCTCAAGGAGCCTGCGGCTCCACCGACCGCACCCATGTTGCAACTGTTGCCACTGATGGTTGCACCGCAGACGCCTGGGGTGGAGACCCCGACTGTTGCGCCGCCAGCCCCAGCGACGAAGTAATAAGGGTATTGGAAGTCAATGCAACTGAAGGTCGGGCTCGTCATTACGAATCAGGAGTTGTGGAACGAGGTGCAGAGTTCCCTGCGCGATCTCCCGGTTCGCGTGCTGTTGCAGCAGGCGGAGGTGGGCGATACGACGGTTTTCCTGGACCAGTTGGAGCAGGTGCGTCTGGACGTCGTACTCATCGACCTCACTACTCTGCGCGAGCCCTTCGAACAATTGGTGCGTCGCATCAAAGCCATGGCGGCCGCGCCGATGATTATTGCGCTCAACGATACGGCTGACCCAGAAGTGATTCTGGGCGCCATTCGGGCCGGGGCGAATGAGTTCCTCTATCCGCCGTTCGAGGCCGGCCTGCACAAGGCGCTGGAGCGGTTGTCGAGCGAACGGACCAAAGCCCACGCCGCCAGTCATGAACGAGGCAAAACCCTGGCGTTTCTGTCCGTCAAGGGCGGTTGTGGCGCGACGACGATTGCCTGCCATGTGGCGGCCGAGATGCAGCGATCCAGCAGCCAGGACGTGTTGCTTGCGGACCTGGACTTGGACGGCGGCATCATCGGCTTCCTGATGCAGGCCAAATCGCAATACTCCATCCTCGATGCGGTGCGCAACGTACACCGTCTGGACGCGAGCTATTGGAAGGCTCTGGTCTCGAACGGCCGTGCGCACCTTGAGGTGGTGACGGCTCCTGTGGCCGGAGCCGCCGCGCAGGAACCGCTGGATCCGAACCACTTCCGCGAAGTTCTCCAGTTCCTGCGCACGGTCTACGATTGGGTGGTGGTCGACTTGGGCCGGAGCCTCAATGCGCTCTCGCTGGGGGTCGTCCACGAGATTGACGACCTATACCTGATTTCCACCCTGGACGTCCCCGCGCTGAACCAGTGCAAGCAGGTGGTCCAGGGTTTGCTGGACGTTGGGTACAGCCGTACCCGCCTGCACTTAGTGATGAACCGCATGCCTCGCCGTTCGGATCTCAGTCCAGGCGAGCTTCAGCGATTGCTGGGCATTCCGGTCTTCGAGACGTTGCCGAACGATTACCCGGTGCTGTACGAGGCCTACTCGGAAGGCAGTCTGCTGCCGGCCAACTGCGAGTTGGGCAAGTCGATGAACGGGTTGGCGAACAAGATTTCGGGATCCCCGGGCCGGAAGGAGAAGCCGAAATCCAAGTTGAATCTATCGATCTTCTGAGCGAACGCTGCGCAGGGGCGCGGACCTTTTGTAGCAGGCAAGGAAGGAAGTGACGGGCATGTCCACGAACATTGTGGTGGGGAACCGAGGCGACTCCAGTTGGGTGACGCGTTTGTTCAACGCGCAGCCGCTCTCGCCGGAATACCAGGAGTTGAAGTTCTCGCTCCACCGCAGACTGATTGAGCGCATCAACCTCGAAGCGCTATCCTCACTGGGCGGTGAACGCGTCCGGATGGAGGTGCGCGCGGCAGTGGCGCGCTTGGTCGAGGAGGAAACCACCCCGCTCAGCCGGGCGGAGAAGGAGCGGGTCACCGAAGAAGTTCTGAACGAGGTCTTCGGTCTCGGTCCGCTCGAGCCTCTCCTGCAAGACCCAACCGTATCGGACATTCTCGTTACCACCCCCAGGCTGGTCTACGTCGAACGGCACGGCAAACTTCACCGCACGCCGGTGGAATTCAAGGACAATTCTCACCTGCTCCGCATCATCGAGAAGGTGGTCTCCCGCGTGGGCCGGCGCGTCGACGAATCTTCGCCCTTGGTGGACGCACGCCTGCCCGACGGATCGCGCGTCAATGCGGTGATTCCGCCGGTCGCCGTCGACGGCCCGCTCCTCTCGATCCGCCGTTTCCGGCGCGACCCGATTCAGCCCGAAGAACTGGTCCGCAATCTGACCATGACCGAGGGTATGCTGCAAGTGTCCCAGGCCTGCGTCAAGGCCAGGTTGAACATCGTTATCACCGGTGGAACCGGCGCGGGGAAGACCACCCTTCTCAACGTGCTGTCCGGTTACATTCCCGAGGACGAGCGCATCGTCACCATCGAGGACGCCGCCGAGCTGCAGCTCCGCCAAACCCACGTGGCCCGGATGGAAACGCGGCCGCCCAACATTGAAGGGCAGGGCGCCATCAAGATCCGGCAGCTCGTCGTCAACGCCCTTCGTATGCGCCCCGACCGCATTGTGGTCGGCGAGGTGCGCGCCGAGGAAGCCCTGGATATGTTGCAGGCCATGAACACGGGCCATGACGGCTCCCTCACCACCATTCACGCCAACAGCCCGCGCGACGCGCTGGGCCGCCTTGAGGTCATGGTGGGAATGGCGAGCGCCAACATGGGCACCAAGTCCATTCGCCAGCAAATCAGTTCCGCCGTGGATGTGTTCGTCCAGATCGCACGGTTCAGCGACGGCACTCGCCGCGTTACTCATATCACAGAATGCGTCGGCATGGAGGGCGACCAGATTACGACACAGGACATTTTCGTCTTCGATAAGAGCGGGGTTGCCGAGGACGGCAAGGTGACCGGCAAATTCCGTCCGACCGGCATTCGTCCGAAGTTCTATGACCGGTTGCGCGCCGCCGGCATCACGTTGCCTGCGTCGATCTTCCAAACTACGGTCGAGATCCGTTAGGTGCGCGCTCTATGACCTCCACGTCGATTCTGTTTCTGTTCGTGCTGATTTTCGGGGTTGTCCTCGGGGCGGTCTTCTTCGGGTTCAGGTTCCTTGAATCCCAGAAAAGGAAGAAGGTCAGCCAGATGCTTCAGACCGCCGGCGGGGACGCGGCCCAGGTGCAGACAAAGGTCCTCATCGAGCCGGAGAAGCCGATGAGCCAGGCGCTGGCGAACTTCCTGGACAAGTTCAACGTCGTTCGGCAGTTGGACATTCACATTCAGCAAGCGGGAATGACCACCTCGGTCTACAATTTGTTGATCGTGATGGTTCTGCTGCTCATCCCTGGCGCGGTAGTCGGTGCGATGCTGAAAGCGCCCATCTACCCGGCGGTGACCGTCGCCGCGGTAGCGATCCTGTTCGCGTTCGCGCCCTATCTCTATGTGCGGCGCACCCGCACCAAGCGGCTGGCCGCCTTTGAGGAGCAGTTTCCCGAAGCTTTGGACTTTCTCGCGCGCGCCATGCGCGCCGGGCACGCATTCTCCATTTCGCTCGAGATGCTCTCCGACGAATCGCCGCAACCGCTGGGACAGGAGTTCCGCAAGGTGTTCAACGAGCACAGCCTCGGCCTGCCAGTGGAGACGGCCCTTCACAACCTTCAGATGCGCGTCCCGCTGCTCGACGTCGGGTTTTTCGTATCGGCTGTGTTGCTCCAGCGCGAGACCGGCGGTAACTTGAGTGAAATCCTCACGAAGCTCGCGGTTCTGATCCGCGAGCGGTTTAAGCTGAAGGGCGCGGTAAAGGCAGCCAGCGCCCACGGCCGCCTCACCGGAACAATTCTGACCCTCATGCCAATATGCTTGATGGCCGGGTTGATAATGGTCGCTCCCGGATATCTCCAGGGTATGGTGAAGGACTCTACAGGCAGGGTGCTCATCTTCGTCTGTATCGTGCTAATGCTCATTGGCCACATGGCAATCAAGAAGATTGTCAACATCAAGGTGTAGAATATGCCGGCGATCCTAATCTCCGTGGTGGTCTTCTTCGTGGTCGCCACGGGCATAACCTATCTGGGCTACCAATACCTCGTGAGGCCGGTGCGCCTCCAAGCGCGGCTCGGCGCAGCCGTGATCGAGGCGCCTACTCCGGAGCAGATCGGCCAGTACGACCAGCCGCACAAGGCTTGGGCGGTGCGCATCATTCAAACCATCGGCGAGAAAGTGCCGATCTCGCCCGCCGACGCCGGCGTGACGCGCCGGTACCTGCTGGCGGCCGGGTTCCGGTCCGATTTCTCCATTCGCGTCTTCTACGGCATCAAGGTGCTCGTTTGCGCGGCGTTCCTCGCGACGGCTGTATACCTCGCGCTCGGCGGCTACATCGGCAACATGGTCCTGAAGGTGGTCGCGGTCGCTGCGGGCTTCGCGCTCGGCTGGTATGCCCCGACTTTTGGGCTGGAGATGATGATCGACAGGCGTCAGGAGCGAATCAAATTCTCGCTGCCCGACGCGTTGGACCTGATGGTTGTCTGCATGGAGGCGGGTCTCGGTCTAGACCAGGCAATCGCCAACGTGGCGCGCGAGTTGAGGTCTACGCACAAGGATATCAGCGAGGAACTCGGCTTGGTCACGCTGGAGATGCGCGCCGGCAAGCGGCGCGCTGAAGCCCTGAAGAACTTGGCGGACCGTGCGGGCGAACCCGATCTCAGGAAACTAGTGGCCACGATGATTCAGGCGGACCGTTTCGGAACCAGCGTTGCGGACTCTCTGCGTACGCACTCGGATTATATGCGAGTCCGCCGCCGCCAGGACGCGGAGGAACGCGCCGGCAAAGTGGGCGTCAAGCTGGTGTTCCCGATCTTTTTCTGTGTTCTTCCATCGATACTGCTGACGGCCGCGGGTCCCGGGTTGTTGAAGCTGTTCAAGGAACTGTTCCCCTTGATGGCCTCGTTTGGAAAGTAAGGACCGATTTGGAAAGGAGAGCGAGATGGGCGATAACACGATGTTGTCCGCAATTCTTTGGATCGCGGCAGGCGGGATCTTGATCCTATTCATCATGCGGAGGCGTAAACGCAAGATGCAGGGATAGCATCCCCGAGGGCGGTGGACGGCGGCGCAGCCAGGGCCGGCTGCGCTGACGGACGGCGCGGCGGCTCGGAGCGGCGAACTGCCGCCTTACACCGGCCTCCGCCCTGATGAATCATGGAGTCTGTTTTCTCCCGCGCGTTGAGTTCGCTCCGGCAGGCGCAGAACGAGGACGGCGGATGGGGATATCAACGCGGCGCGTCGTGGACTGAGGCGACTGCGTATGCAGTGTTGGCTCTGCTGGCGGCCGGCGATACAGGCCCGGGTCATAGCCGTGGCTTGGCGTTTCTCGGACGCACACAACGGCCGGACGGCGGCTGGCCTCCTACCCCGGCCGTCGATCAGAGCACGTGGGTGACGGCGTTGGCGTTGCTTGCCCTGGCTGGAAGGCCTGGCGGGGGCTGGCAGC
>Ga0209683_10000845_pt1 | contig 11788 bp, 8 predicted proteins | sample DOMMetBare2Fresh_FD_187474 | JGI IMG/M metagenome (GOLD analysis project Ga0209683, IMG submission 187474) | Wetland sediment microbial communities from St. Louis River estuary, USA, under dissolved organic matter induced mercury methylation -... | ecosystem: Environmental > Aquatic > Freshwater... | reverse complement strand
TCGAGATGGGAGGGTTGACGTACATGCGCAGCCACTGTTCAGAAAATTGCATCTGCGGTCTCCCGTATCAATTGAACTGCGACAGGAAACGCAGATCGCCCTCGAAGAACAGGCGCAGGTCGTCGACGCCATAGCGCAACATGGTGAGGCGCTCGAGCCCCGATCCGAAAGCAAAGCCGATGAACCTTTCCGGATCAAGCCCAAAGTTCCGGACCACGGTCGGGTGCACCTGGCCCGCGCCCGAGATTTCCAGCCAGCCGCCTTTCTTTGGCCCGCTGGTGAACATCATGTCGATCTCCGCGGAAGGCTCAGTGAAGGGAAAGAACGACGGCCGGAAGCGCACCTGCAGGTCATCGCTTTCAAAGAACCGGCGCAGGAAATCCGTGTACACGCCCTTCAGGTCGGCAAAGCTGATGTCTTCGTCGATCCACAGGCCCTCGACCTGATGGAACATCGGCGAGTGCGTGGCGTCGGAATCGACCCGATACGTTCGCCCGGGCGCGATCACCTTGATCGGCGGTTTGTGCATGCGGGCGTAACGCACCTGCATCGGCGAGGTGTGCGTGCGCAGGTTAAGCGGCAATCCATCGGTTCCGGTCAAGTCGACGTAGAACGTGTCCTGCATCGAACGCGCCGGATGATTCAGCGGGTTGTTCAGCGCAGTGAAGTTATGCCAGTCGGTTTCGATTTCCGGCCCGTCGGCAACGTCAAAGCCGATCGAGTGAAAGATCTCCTCGACCCGCATCCAGGTGCGGATCACCGGGTGAATGCCGCCAGCGCTGCGCTTGCGGCCCGGCAGCGTTACGTCGATCGACTCCTGTGCAAGCCGCGCGATGAGTTCTGCCTCCGCCAGTTGCGCTCGCCTTGCGGCCAGCAGCGCTTCGATCGCTTCCTTGGTGGCATTGATGCGCGCGCCCTGCGCACGTTTTTCTTCCGGAGCGAGTTTCGCAAGCCCTTTGAGCAGTTCTGTGATGCTGCCGCCCTTGCCAAGGAAGCGCGCCTTTTCGTTTTCAAGCGCAGCAGGCTGGTCGGCGGCGGCGAATGCCGCCTTGGCTTGGGCAATCAGTTGATCGAGTGGATCCATGAGGTCTCAAGAAACGAAAAACGGGGCCTGCCACCAAGGCCAGGCCCCGTTCTGTCAGTACGCTGCGCGCTGCGGGCGCGCGAGTGATTATGCGGCGAGGCTGGACTTGACCTTGTCGACGATCGCCGCAAATGCCGGCTTGTCGAGCACTGCCAGGTCGGCCAGAACCTTGCGGTCCATTTCGATCGCTGCTTTCTTCAATCCGGCGATAAAGACCGAGTAGGACATGCCTTGTTCACGTACGGCAGCGTTGATACGGGCGATCCAGAGCGAACGAAACACACGCTTGCGGGTACGCCGATCGCGATAGGCGTACTGCCCCGCCTTCATCACCGCTTCTTTGGCGACGCGGAAGACGCTCTTGCGGCGCTGGGTGTATCCCTTGGCCTGGGACAGGACTTTCTTGTGCCGCGCACGCGAGGTGACGCCACGTTTTACTCGAGGCATGGCTGCTCCTTAGGCGTACGGCATCATCCGACGCACAGACTCGACGTCAGACTTGTGCAGTTCCACCGGACCGCGTAGGTGACGCTTGGCCTTGGTGGTCTTCTTGGTGAGGATATGGCGTTTGAACGCCTGTCCGCGCTTGATGGATCCGCTGGAGCGGACGATAAAGCGCTTTGCGGCGCTCTTCTTGGTCTTCATCTTGGGCATGTGCCCTCCTTTTTTGGATGACGGCAGGCGCTCATGAAGAGACTTTGTTGCCCGCCTTCACTTGTGATCGCGGCGTGCCACCGACCGAGCAGCACACCGCCGGAGAAACCTACTTCTACTTCTTCTTCTTCGGCGCCAGCACCATGATCATCTGCCGTCCCTCGAGCCGCGGAAACGCTTCAACCTGACTTACTGCTTCAAGATCGGCTTTGACCCGTTCCAGCAGCTTCAGGCCCAAATCCTGGTGCGCCATTTCGCGCCCCCGGAATCGCATCGTGACTTTGGCCTTGTCACCTTCCTCCAGAAACGCGTGCAGCTTGCGTACCTTGGTCTGGTAATCATGATCGTCCGTGGCAGGTCGAAACTTGATCTCCTTGACCTCGATGACCTTCTGCTTCAGCTTCGCCTCATGCGCCTTCTTCTGCTCCTGGTACTTGAACTTGCCATAGTCCAACAGGCGACAAACTGGCGGTACCGCAGTGGGAGCGATCTCGACGAGGTCAACTTCGGCCTCCTCCGATAACCTCAAGGCTTCCGCCAAGCTAACAATGCCGAGCGCCTCGTTGTTCACTCCCGACAGCCGCACTTCTGTGGCTGTGATTTCCCGATTCAGTCGATGCGAACGTTCCTGAGCGATGGTCTTTGACTCCGAAAAAGAAAAAACTAAGCCGCGCCGCCCACGTTGCGTCGCTGCGCGACATCCTCTGCCAGTCGCGCAGCGAATGTGTCCCGGGGCATGACCCCGAGATCAACGCCACCGCGGGCCCGCACGGCCACCTGTCCCCCCTGCATCTCCTTGTCCCCGACCACGAGGATATAGGGAATCTTCTGCAGAGAGAGGGCCCGGATTTTATAAGTGATCTTCTCGTTGCGCAAATCGGCCTCTACCCTAAAGCCTTGTTTTTTCAGCGTTTGCGCAACATCGGCCGCATACGTTATCTGATGCTCGGAAATGTTCGCAACCGCCACCTGCACCGGCGCCAGCCAGGGAGGCATTGCGCCCGCATGATTCTCAATGAGGATGCCGATGAAGCGCTCCAGCGACCCGACCATCGCCCGGTGCAGCATCACCGGCACCCTGCGCGTGTTGTCCTCGGCCACGTACTCGGCACCAAGACGACCGGGCATCGAAAAGTCGACCTGCATCGTTCCACATTGCCAGGTACGGCCGATCGCGTCCTTCAGGTGGTACTCGATCTTGGGCCCATAAAAAGCGCCGTCGCCGGGCGAGATCGTGAATTCCACGCCGGAACGCCGCAGCGATTCCATCAACGCGTGTTCCGCCTTGTCCCAGACCTCGTCCGCGCCGATCCGCTGCGGCGGGCGCGTGGCGACCTTGTAGAGCACCTCTCGAAACCCGAAATCGGCATAGACGCGCTGCAACTGCGCTGTGAACGCGACACATTCGTCGAGGATCTGGTCCTCGGTGCAGAAGATGTGGCCATCGTCCTGCGTGAAGCCGCGCACGCGCATCAGGCCGTGCAGTGCGCCGGAGGCCTCGTTGCGATGACATTGACCGAACTCGCCATAGCGCAGGGGCAGGTCGCGATAACTGCGCAGATCGGATCGGTAGATCTGCACGTGCCCCGGACAATTCATCGGCTTGAGTGCGTAGTACCGATTCTCTGACTCCGTCGTGAACATGTGCTCGCGGTATTTTTCCCAGTGACCGGACGCTTCCCAAAGCGATCGGTCGAGGATCTGAGGCGCCTTGACCTCCTTGTAGCCGGTATCCCGATAAACCTGCCGCATGTACTGCTCGACGACTTGCCAGATCGCCCATCCTCGCGGGTGCCAGAACACCAGGCCCGGTGCTTCGTCTTGCCAGTGGAACAGGTCGAGTTCCTTGCCGAGCCGGCGATGATCGCGCTTTTCTGCCTCCTCCAGCATCTTCAGGTGAGCGTCCTGATCCTCCTTCTTTGCCCAGGCCGTTCCGTAGATGCGCTGGAGCATCTCGTTCCTGCTGTCGCCGCGCCAGTAGGCACCGGCGACCTTCATCAGCTTGAAGACCCTGAGCCTCCCCGTTGACGGCACATGCGGGCCGCGGCACAGATCGATGAACTTGCCCTCGCGATACAGCGAGATGTCTTCGTTGGCGGGAATTGCCGCGATGATCTCCGCCTTGTACTTCTCGCCGATCGACTCGAAGAACTTCACCGCGTCGTCGCGCTTCCAAACTTCGCGTGTGACGACTTCGTTCTTCGCGGCGAGTTCCGCCATCTTCTTCTCGATTGCCGCCAGGTCCTCGGGCGTGAACGGGCGTTTGTACGAGAAGTCGTAGTAGAAGCCGTTGTCGATCACCGGTCCGATCGTTACCTGCGCGTCGGGAAACAGTTCCTTCACCGCGTAGGCGAGCAGATGCGCCATGGAGTGGCGCAGGACCTCAAGGCCGTCGGCATCCTTTTCCGTGATGATGGCGAGCGTCGCGTCGCGCTCGATCACATGCGACGTGTCGACGAGTCTGCCGTCGACCCTGGCCGCCAGTGCGGCTTTGGCCAGGCCGGGGCCGATCGCGGCGGCCACATCGGCCACGCTTACGGGCTTGTCGAACGACTTCTTCGAGCCGTCCGGCAATGAAATCGAAATCATTGTTTTCTCCGGCGAAAAAAAAGTGCGGTCGAGCCGCACTTTTTCGAAGGCGAACTCGTCCGGGCCCGTTAACTGCCGGTCGACGTAGTTCGGAAAAACATGCTCAGTCCCCCTCATTGCGGTGGTAGGCGCGATTGGACTCGAACCAACGACCCCCACCATGTCAAGGTGGTGCTCTAACCAGCTGAGCTACGCGCCTAATTGCGGCGGCATAATACACGACGCTCCTTGCGAAGCCGCACTGCACTTCAGCGCGTCAAGACCATCTCCCGCGAGCGTCGCTGCCAAAGCGTCAAGGGGATCAACGCCGCCGTGCCGAAATCACGCCCGCGACTTCACCAAGCTGGGCAATCGCCCGCTTGAGCGCGGCCACATCCGCCACCTCGATCGTGAACTGCATCTGCGCATCACCGCGCTGGGTGAGCGTGTTCACGCCGATCACGTTCATCTTTTCGCGCGCGAAGACCTCGGACACGTCGCGCAGCAATCCCTGCCGGTCCAGGGCGAGCACGAACACGTCGACGGGATACGAAGCATCGGCCTGCCCGCCCCACGCGACATCGATCAGTCGCTCCGGCGCCCGCTTTGAAAGCGCGCGCGCATTGACGCAATTGGCACGATGGATGGACACACCTTTGCCGCGCGTGACAAAGCCGATGATTTCGTCGGGCGGCGCCGGCCGACAGCAGCGCGCCAGCAATGTCAAGAGCGAATCGACGCCAACCACCAGCACCTTGCCCTTACCGGCCGGCGCCACCTTGGCCGTAGCAGTCGACAGCGCGGCCGGCACCGGTTCTTCGACTGAGCCAGGCGCGATCCTCAAGGACTGCTCGATGCTGCGCAGGCTGAACTCCTCCTTGGTCGCCGCGACACACAGTTCGTCAACGGAAGAGAAACCGAGCCGTCGCGCCAGATCGTCCAGCTTGACCGCGGTCTTGCCGAGCCGCGCCAGCTCACGGTCGACGATCTCGCGCCCGGTCGCAATGCTCTGCTCCAGCTCCTGCGCGTTGAACCACTGCCGAACCTTGGCGCGCGATCGCACACTGGCGAGGAATCCGAGATCGGCGTTGAGCCAATCACGGCTCGGCCCGCCGGACTTCGCCGCTACGATCTCGATTGTCTGGCCGGTGGCCAGATGCGTCGTCAGCGGAACCATCACGCCATCGATCCGCGCGCCGCGGCAGCGGTGACCGAGTTCGGTATGCACGTGGTATGCGAAATCGATCGGTGTAGAGCCGGCTGGCAGTTCAACGACCTTGGCCTGCGGTGTCAGAACGTAGATGCGCTCGTCCAGAGCCACTCCAGACGGTGCCGGCTCGCCAACCTCGGCGCGCCAGGCGAGCAACTGCCGCAACCACGCAATCCGCTCTTGCTCGATCCGCGCCGCCTTGCCGCGCGCGCGCGCGTCTTCCTTGTAGCGCCAGTGCGCCGCCACACCGAGCTCGGCCGATTCATGCATGCGCCGGGTCCGGATCTGGATCTCGAGCGTCTGCCCCTGCGCATCGCGCACCACCGTGTGCAGCGATTGATAGCCGTTCGGTTTCGGCCGCGCGATGTAATCGTCGTATTCGTTGCCGATCGGCGTCCAGTGTTCGTGAACCAGTGACAGCGCCTGGTAGCACTGCGCAACGTCGGCAACGATCACGCGCAGCCCGCGCACGTCGTACAACTCATCGAATGCGAGCGACTTGGTGCGCATCTTGTTCCAGATGCTGTAGATATGCTTCGGCCGTCCGCTGACCTCCGCATCGACGCCCGCGTCGGCCAGTACCTTCTGCAGGCGCGCGATCGACCGCTCGATGAGCGCCTCACGCTCAACCCGCTTGGCCTCGAGCCAGCGTGCGACCTGCTTGTAGGTCTCCGGCTCGATGAAGCGGAACGCGAGGTCTTCCAGCTCCCACTTCAATTGCCAGATGCCGAGTCGGCTGGCGAGCGGCGCATACAGCTGCATCGTCTCGCGCGCGAAGTCTTCAGCCCCCGGCTGCTTTGTCTCCGCGAACCAGCGCAGCGTCTGCAGCCTCGATGCGAGCCTCAGGATCACTACGCGCAAGTCATTGACCATTGCCAGCAGCATCTTGCGCAGCGCATCCGCCTCGCTCGCGGCATCCGCACCGGCGCGGCCGCGCGTGCGCTCCGAAAGGCGCATCAACACTCGCAGGTCGGTCACGAGCTGCGCCACCGTGCCGCCAAAACGCGTGCGGATGAAATCATCCGCGTCGCGCAGCACGTCATACACGCCGAAAAGGTAGGCGGCCGCGAGCAGGTCGGCATCGTCACGCAGCGGCCGAACAATGTCGACCAGGCCGTCGGCATGCGCGAGGAACGGCTCGCCCGTGCGTAGCTTGCGGTCCGTATACAAGGGTGCAACGACAGCGCGTACGGCGTCCGGGTCGACTCCGGGCGCTGTCGGCGGATCGGTATCGCGCGTTCGGAGATTCGACATCGAGGATCCAGGGCAGGTCGATCGATTATAGGAATGCAAGCGATGGGCCCCCTTGCGGCACAATCAAGCACATGCTGAAGACTCTGCTTTCGCGGTTCGGTGCGGCGCGCGCCGTGGCGGTTCCCGATGCGTTATGGGAACAGTCGCTCGCCGCGCTCCCGTTCACCTCGCGGCTGACGCGTGACGAGCGCGACCGTCTGCGCACGCTCGTGGAGCAGCTGCTGGCCGACAAGGAAATGGCGGCCGCTGGCGGTCTTGAGCTGACTGCCGGGATGCAGGTGAACGTCGCCGTGCAGGCCTGCCTGCCGATACTGAACCTCGGCATCGAGTGGTATCGCGGCTGGACCGGCATCGTGATCTATCCGAGCGAGTTCCTGGTGCCACGCGAAATCACCGACGAGAGCGGCGTCGTGCATGAATATGTCGAGCCAATCACCGGCGAAGCCTGGGACGGAGGACCCCTGCTGCTGTCATGGGAAGATGCGCGCACCGGTCGCGACGACCCGGGTCCATACAACGTCGTGATTCATGAGTTCACGCACAAGATCGACATGCTCAATGGCGAGGCGAATGGCGTGCCAGAGTTTGATCGGCGGCTGCACGCGACCCTGGATGCCAAACGCTGGAGCAAAGTGCTGCATGATGCGTTCGAGCGTCTGCACGCCGAACTCGACCTGATTGAAAGCGAGCTGCCGCCCGGCATCGATCCCGACGACGCAGCGGGCGATCGCTACTACGCGCGGTTGCCGCTTGACCCGTACGCCGCCCACAGCGAAGGCGAATTCTTTGCGGTGTCGAGCGAGGCCTTCTTCGTCGATCCGGCGCGGCTGCGTGACGCGTTCCCTGATTGGTACTCCCTGCTTTCACTGTTCTTTCGGCAGGACCCTCTCACCGGTCCCTCCTCTCCCGCCCCTTGCCCACACGGGGATAGGGGCAATGCGAGCGGCAAGGCAATTGGCGATTCGCCGAAAGGTGAAGAGTGAAACGACTGCTGATCGTCTGGCATTCGATGACCGGCGGTTCGGAACAGATGGCGTGCGCAGCGGCGACGGCGGCGCGCGCCGGCGGCGAGGTCGATGTTCGGCTGCAGCGCGCCGGCGACACATCGGGTGACGACGTGCTTGCCGCCGATGGCTACCTGTTTGTCACGCCAGAGAATCTTGCGTCGATGGCCGGACTGATGAAGGATTTCTTCGATCGCATCTACTACGCGGCACTCGAGAGAATCAATGGCCGCCCGTATGCGATCCTTATCTGTGCCGGGTCAGACGGCACCGGCACAGTACGCCAGATTCAACGCATTGCGACGGGGCTGCGACTCCGGGAAGTCGCGCCCGCGGTCATCGTCAATACCGCAGCACAGACGCCGGAAGCAATTCTTGCTGCGAAGACCATTGCCGAACACGAATTGCAGCGCTGCCGCGACGTCGGCGCCGGGCTTGCGGCCGGCCTGGCGGCCGGCGTTTTCTGAACGTACCGCCGAGGCGCTGGCGCACAGCGCGGCGAAGCGACTAAGCTGCCCCTACGCTTTCTTGCGAGTGATGCCATGACAGGCGCCCCGACCGCAGAAGCCTCCGCAGCCAATACAACGCCGGTACGACTGGACTATCGCCTCGGCGACAATCTGACGGCGACCGGCGGCCAGGTCTTTCTCACCGGCACGCAGGCGCTGGTTCGGCTGCTGCTGATGCAGCGTGCGCTGGATCGCGCGCGCGGCCTGAACACCGCCGGCTTCGTGTCCGGTTATCGCGGCAGCCCGCTCGGCATGGTCGACCAGCAATTGTGGAAAGCAGCGCGCCTGCTCAAGGATGCGCACGTCGAGTTCCTGCCTGCAATCAATGAGGACCTCGCTGCGACCGCCTGCCTCGGTACACAGCGGGTCGCCCTCGATCCAAAACGCACCGTGGACGGTGTCACTGCCATGTGGTACGGCAAGGGACCGGGCGTGGACCGGTCCGGCGATGCACTCAAGCATGGCAACGCCTATGGAACGAGTCCGCTTGGCGGCGTGCTTGTGGTAGCGGGCGATGACCACGGCTGCGTGTCGTCATCGATGCCGCATCAATCGGATCTCGCCATGCAGGCCTGGTCGATGCCGATCCTGCATCCGGCCAATGTTGCCGAGTACATCGAGTTCGGCCTGTACGGCTGGGCGCTGTCGCGTTTCTCCGGCAACTGGGTCGGCTTCAAGGCGATCTCGGAAGTTGTCGAGTCGGCGATGACGGTCGATCTCGATCGCGTGCCGATCGACTTTGATCAATCCGTCGACTATTCGGCGCCGCAGGGCCTGCACGTGCGTGCAGTCGACCTGCCCTCGCTCGCGCTCGAAGAACGACTGCAGCACAAACTCGACGCCGTGCGTGCGTTTGCCGGGGTCAATTCGATCGACCGCCATGTCGTTGCGAGTCCGCGCGCCACGCTTGGCATCGTCACGGTCGGCAAGGCGCACTTCGACTTCATGGAAGTGCTGCGGCGGCTCGAACTTGACCCGGACGCATTGGCCGCGGCCGGCGTGCGCGTCTACAAGGTCGGCCTCGTGTATCCGCTCGAACCAACGCGAATCATGGAGTTCGTGCAGGGGCTCGAGGAGATCCTCGTGGTCGAGGAGAAGGCACCGATCGTCGAGACGCAGATCAAGGATCTTCTGTACCCGTTGCACGTCTCCCAGCGGCCACGCGTGTCCGGCAAGCGCGATGCGCGCACGCCACTGGATCAGCCGCCGCTGCTGCCGGCCACCGGCGAGCTGCGTCCTTCGCGGGTGATGCCGGTAGTGGCCGAATGGCTGGCGCGGCTGAATCCCGCGCTCGATCGCCGCCATCTGGTGGTCGACTTCACGATGCCGAGACTGCTGTCCAATGAAGGCGACGGGGTGCGCCGCCAACCATACTTCTGCTCCGGTTGCCCGCACAACGTGTCGACCAGACTGCCCGAAGGCTCGCGCGCGCTGGCCGGAATCGGCTGCCATTTCATGGCGAGCTGGATGAACCGTGATACCGCCGGCCTGATCCAGATGGGAGGAGAAGGCGTGGACTGGGCCGCGCATTCTCGCTTCACGGACGAGAAGCACGTATTCCAGAACCTCGGCGACGGCACGTACTACCACTCCGGTTATCTGGCGATCCGCCAGGCGATCGCCGCCGGTGCGACGATGACGTACAAGATTCTTTACAACGATGCGGTCGCGATGACTGGCGGTCAACCCGTCGACGGCAAGCTCGGCGTGCCTGAGATCGCACGTCAGGTCGAGGCCGAGGGCGCCAAGCGCGTCACGATCGTTTCCGACCAAGTCAAGAAATACCGCGGCCGCGAAAATGAGTTTCCGCGCGGAACGACGTTCCACGACCGGCTCGAACTCGATGCCGTGCAGCGTGAACTGCGGGGCACGTCGGGCGTTACCGTGCTGATCTACGACCAGACCTGCGCGGCGGAAAAACGACGGCGGCGCAAGAAGAAGGAATTCCCGGATCCGCCACGGCGCATTTTCATCAACGAACAGGTGTGCGAAGGTTGCGGCGACTGCGGCGAGCAGTCCAACTGCCTGTCGGTGATTCCGGTCGAGACGGACTGGGGACGCAAGCGCAAGATCGAGCAGAGTTCGTGCAACAAGGACTACTCCTGCGTCAACGGCTTCTGTCCGGGTTTCGTGTCGGTGCACGGCGCCGAGTTGCGCCGGCACGAGGGCAAGGAGTACACGGCCGAGGATGTCGCGCGCGAGCTCGAACGCATTGGCTCGCCACCAGCCTGGAACTGGACCGGGCCGTTCGACCTGCTGGTCACCGGCGTCGGTGGCACCGGGGTCGTCACGGTCGGCGCGCTGGTGACGATGGCGGCACATCTGGAAGGCAAGCAGGCAAGCGTCCTCGACTTCATGGGCTTTGCGCAGAAAGGCGGCGCAGTGTTGTCATTCGTGCGCATCGCGCCAACCGCGGACCTGCTGAACCAGGTGCGAATCGACACCCAGCAGGCCGACCTCGTCCTCGCCTGCGACCTGGTGGTCGGCGCCGGCGCCGATGCACTCGGCACCGTCAAGCATGGCCGCACGATCATCCACGTCAACACGCACGAGATTGCGACGGCCGCGTTCGTGCGCAACCCGGATGCGGATCTGCATGCCGACGCATTGCTGGAGAAGATGCGCTTCGCCGCCGGCGCCGATCGGGTCGCGACGGTCGACGCACAGGCGATCGCCGAGCGGCTGCTGGGCGACACGATGCCGTCGAACGTCATCATGCTCGGTTACGCATTTCAGCGCGGACTCGTGCCCGTGACCGAGGCGGCGCTGCTGCGCGCGATTGAACTGAACGGCGTGGCGGTCGAGATGAACCGCACCGCGTTTGCGCTCGGCCGCATCGCGGCCGCCGCACCGCCGGCGCTGCGTCGCTTTGCCGGGATCTCAGCGGATGACGCCGCGCTCAGCACACCGAAACCGACACCCGACTGGGAACGCCTCGATGGCGACGCCGGCCTGATCGCGCGCCGCGCGGGATTTCTGACCCAATATCAGAACGCCGCGTACGCGCAACGCTATCGCACGCTGGTCGAGCGGGTACGCTCGGTCGAGAGCCAGCGCATCGGCACGCCACTGCGCCTGACCGCGGCCGTGGCGCGCTACGCGGCGAAACTGATGGCGATCAAGGACGAATACGAAGTGGCGCGTCTGTACACCGACGGACATTTTGTCCGTGAACTATCGGCGCAGTTCGAGCACTGGGACAGTCTGCACTTTCACATGGCGCCGCCGCTGCTCGCACGGTCGGGCGCGGACGGCAAACCACGCAAGATCGAGTTTGGTGCATGGCTGCTGCCCGCACTTCGTCTTGTGGCACCACTGAAGCTTGTGCGTGGCACTGTGCTCGACCTCTTCGGCCATACGGAGGAACGCCGTCTCGAACGGCGGCTGCGCGATGACTACGAGGCGCTGGTGGCGGAAATACTCGCCGCGCTGACCCCGGCAAACCACGACATTGCAGTTCAGATCGCCTCGGTGCCCGAACAGATCCGTGGCTACGGGCACGTCA
>Ga0209683_10000844_pt1 | contig 11801 bp, 10 predicted proteins | sample DOMMetBare2Fresh_FD_187474 | JGI IMG/M metagenome (GOLD analysis project Ga0209683, IMG submission 187474) | Wetland sediment microbial communities from St. Louis River estuary, USA, under dissolved organic matter induced mercury methylation -... | ecosystem: Environmental > Aquatic >... | reverse complement strand
GCGGTGCGGATCGCGCGCCCCTTGCCGCCGTTCTGCTCGTGGCGCAGGAAGGCCCACTCGATCCTGCCCTTGCGGCCGTGGCCGAGGAGCCGCACGCCGTCCGCGACCGGCCCCGCCTCGGACCAGGTCACCCCCCGCGCCTCGGCGAAGGCGCGCAGCACCCCGCCGGTCGCGTCCCGGGAGCAATCGTCCACCACCACCACCTGCACGCGGTCGAGGTGGGGCGAGCCCTCGAGCACCTCGAGGCGCCCGAGCGACGTCGCGACGAGGTGCTGCTCGTTGTAGACGGGGACGAGGACGGACAGGGAGGTCATCGGCCCCTCGATCTACCAGACGTCCGGGTGCGCCGCGAGCGGGCGACCGGCCGGGCCACTGCCGCCTTGCACGCCGGTGGCCCGTAGCGTACGGAAGCAACATGCGCATAACGCGGACGCGCCGATGCATCGCGCTCTTGCTGGTCGTCCAGCCGCCGCTGTGGGTGAGCCAGCCGGTCCTCGCCCAGGCGATCGACCGCCCGGCCGCCGGCGGCCGGGGGGGAGAGCCGGGCCTCTACACCGAGCCGCCCCGTGAACCCTCGTCCGCCGGGGCGGCGTTCCCGTCGCCCTCGTTCCCGAGCGCCGGCGCCGAGCCGCGCGTCCCGACGGCGGCCGAGCCGCCCACGCCCCCGATCGACGAGCCGGTGGATCCGGACGGCTACGTCCTCGGCCCCGGCGACGTCGTCGAGCTCAACTTCTGGGGAGTCCAGAACATCCGCCTGCGCGTCCGCCTGGACCTCGAGGGGCGGGTCTTCGTTCCCAAGGTGGGCTACCTGAAGCTCGGGGGCGAGACGCTCACGGCGGGCAGGGCGCGCCTGCGCACGGAGGTCGCGCGGTACTACCCGCGCCTGAGCTTCGGTGCCGCGCTCTCGGAACCGCGCACCTTCGTGGTCCAGGTCGTCGGCGCCGTGCCGCAGCCCGGCTCATATCCCGCCCGCGCCACCGCGCGGGTCTCGTCGGCGATCGACAGTGCCGGCGGCTTCGGACCGAGGGCCTCCCAGCGCCGCATCTCGATCCAGCGGCGCTCGGGCGAGGTCGTGGCCGTGGATCTGCTCCGCTTCCGCGGGACGGGTGACGTGAAGTACAACCCGAGGCTCCTCGACGGAGACGTCGTCCGCGTGGCGTTCGAGGACTTCGCCGCGACGATCGAGGGCGCGGTGAACCGGCCGGGCCGCTACGAGCTCGTGGGCACTCAGGACCTCGCCGAGCTGGTGGACGTGGCCGGCGGGCTCACGCCGTCGGTGAGCCGTGAGATCCCCGTCATCGTGACCCGCCGCACGCCGGACGATCGCCAGGAGCAGCTCCGCCTCGAGTTCCCGGAGGGCGGCGGGCTCCCAATGGCGAAGCTCCAGCACGAGGACGCGGTGAGGGTGGGCTGGTTCGGCGAGTTGCAGCGGTTCGTGACGGTCACCGGCGCGATCGGGGGGGCGACCGCCGCGGTCACCGCCCCGCCGCCGGGTCCGGCGGGCGCGAGCGGGGCCGGCGATCCCGGGGCGACGAGGCGGCTCCCCTACGCCGTCGGAGACTCGGTGCGAACTGTGCTCGATCGCGCCGGCGGCACGGACCCGCTCGCCGATCTCCCGGCGGCCTACATCGTGCGCGGCGGCGAGAAGATCCCCGTGGACCTCACCGGCTTGGTCGTCCGGCGCGACTTCTCCGCGGACGTCCCGATGGAGCTCGGCGACACGCTCGTCGTCCCGTTCCGCCGCCGCAGCGTGCTCGTCCAGGGGGCGGTGTTCGCTCCGGGTGCATACCCGCACAACCCGCTGTACGGGCCGGAGCAGTACATCTCGCTCGCCGGCGGGCCCACCCGCCAGGCGAACGCGCTCAAGGATGCGCGCATCATCAACCCGCGCGGCGAGGCGCGGCGCTTCCAGAAGGGGGAGCCGGTCGAGCCCGGCTCGTCGGTGGTCGTCACCGAGCGGAACTTCTCGCGGGCCGAGCAGGTGCAGATCGGGCTCAGCCTGGCGAGCGTGCTCGTGAGCGTCGTGACCGTCTACCTCGCCGCCCGTTCCCTCCCGAAGTAGAGATGGATCGGCCCGCGTCGCAGCCGCAGGGCCTCCTCTCGGGGTCGCTCTGGAACGTCGCCGGCACGGCGGCGCCGGCGCTGGTCTCGGTCCCAGCCATGGGGATCATGGCGCGCGCCCTCGGGCCGGAGGGGTTCGGGCTGCTCACGCTCGCGTGGGGCCTGGCCGGCTACTTCGCCGTGCTCGACCTCGGCGTGGCGCGCTCGGTGTGCTGGCTCGTCGCGCGATACCCGGACGACGCCGGGCTCCACGGGCGCGTGCTCGCGTCCGCCGTCGCGGTCTCGCTCGGCGTCGGCGGCGCGCTCGGGTTCGTGCTGCTCGCGCTGTCCCATCACGTCCCGGCGCTGCTGGGCGTGTCCCCCGCGATGGCCGCCGACGCCCTCGCCGGCGCGCGCCTCGTGGTGCCCACCCTCCCGCTGCTCACGCTGACCACCGTCCTCCAGGCCGTGCTCGAGGGAAAGCAGTATTTCCGCGAGGTGAATCTCCAGCGATCCGTGGTGGGGCTCCTGCTCGCGATCGCTCCGCTCGCCCTCGTGCTGGCGCACCCGACGTTCAGCGCCGCGGTGGCGGGGCTGCTCCTCGCTCGCGTCGCGGGAGCGCTGCTCGCCTGGGCCCGGCTGAGGCGGCTCACCGGGCTGCCCGCCCTCGGCCTCGACCGCTCGGCGCTCGTGATGCTCTTCCGCTACGCCGGCTGGATCGCGCTCTCGAACTTCATCGGCCCGCTCATGAGCTACGCCGACCGCTTCTGGCTCTCGGCGCGGGTCGGCGCGGCGGCCGTCTCGACCTACTCCGCCCCGGCCGAGCTGGTCGGCCGGGTGGCGTTCGTGCCGGTGGCCATCGCCAGGGCGCTCTTCCCCGGGCTCTCCCGCGCCGGCTCCCCGTACGCCGACCGCGCTGCTAGCGTCCGCAGGGCCTTCCTGCTCATCCTCGGCAGCTCGGGCCCCCTCGCGCTCGTGCTCCTCGCGTTCGCCGACCCGGTGCTCCGGGTCTGGGTGGGCCCCGAGGTCGCGGCGGGCGGCGCTCCCGTTCTCCGCATCCTCGCCGTGGGCCACCTCTGCAACGCCCTCGCGCAGGTCCCTTACTCCGTCCTCCAGGCTCGCGGGAACGCGCGCGCGACGGCGCTCGTGCACGGGTTCGAGCTGATCCCGTACTTCGCGCTGCTCCTCTTCCTCGGCGTCCGGCACGGCGCCGTCGGGGTTGCCGCCGCCTGGACCCTTCGGGTAGCTTTCGACCTCCTCGTGCTCACGTTCCTGGCGCGCGCGCGCCGGCGCTGACGCGGTTCGCCTCGCCCAAACCCATGCTCCTCCACGAGGTCGTCCTGGGCTGGCTCGCGTTCGCCGCAGTGGCGTACGTGCTCCTCTGGAAGGCCACCCAGGGGAGCCCCGACCCCGCCGCCGCGGACCGGCGCGTGGACGCGCTCGCGGCCGCCGTCGTCGCGGCGGTGCTCGTCCTGCTGGCGGTGCGGAGCCGCGCGTTCGGGGTGGACACGGAGGCGTACGCGGACGCCTTCAACGCCTGGTGCTTCGGCGGCCCGCTCGCCGCCCCGGAGCAGGAGTCCTGGCTCGCGTCGCTGCTCATCGACGCGGGCATGCTCGGGGCCTGCGACGTGCGCCTCCTGCCCGCGGTGTGGGGCGCGCTCGTCTGCGGGCTCCTGTTCGTCGTCCCGGCGCCTCTCGGCGAGCGGTTGCGCTACGCGGCGCTCCTGCTCCTCTCGCTGGTCGGCATCGAGCTCACCACCAACGCGCTCCGGCAGGGGCTCGCCGCCGGCCTCACCGTCGGTGCGATCGCGTGGTGGCCGCGCCGGCGGTCCCTCGCGGCGCTCCTCGGCGTCCTCGCGGTGGCGCTCCACGCCTCGGCCGGGCTCGTGCTCGGGGTCGCCGCGCTCGCGCTCTCGCCCTGGCCCGTCTTCCTCGCGGCGATCGTCGCGGTCGTCGCCGCCGTGCTGATGGCGCTCACGGCGGACTTCGGGCTCGTGGTCAGCTTCGTGCCCGTGGAGCGCGCGCTCGAGGAGGTCCAGAAGTACAGCGGCCACCGCGGGGACGAGGTCTTCATCCGGCTCCTGTCGTTCGCATCCCTCCTCGCTGTGATGGCCGCCGGGCTCCTGGGAGCGCGCCCCGGCGAGCGGCGCGCCGCCCTGGCCCGGCCCGGCTACGGCCAGGCGCTGCGGCTCACGCTGTCGTGCGCCCCGCTGCTCGCGTTGCCGTACTTCGGGTACCGCTACGTCTACGGCGTGTATCCCGTGGTCCTCTGGCTCGTGCTGGACTCGGCGGGCGCGTCCGGCGAGGCCTCGCGCCGGACCTTCGCGTGGGCACTCGTCCTGCAGGTGATGCCGCTGCTCGCATGGGCGGCCGGCTCCAGCTACATGCGCTCGGTGCCCTTCCTCGGCTGACATGGTCCCGCCCCTCGATCGCTTCGGCCTGTCGGTGGTGATCCCGACGTTCGACCGCCGCGAGCCGCTCCTCCGCGCCGTCGCGTCCGTCGCGACGCGCTCGCCGGGCCGCGTGGAGATCGTGGTCGTCGACGACGGCTCGCCGGTCGAGGCCCGGTCGTTCCTGCCGGCGGAGAACGCTCACGGCGTGCCGCTGAGGTGCTTCCGTCTCGATCGCAACCGCGGCCCGCAATCGGCGCGGAATCTCGGCATCCGCCGGGCACGCTTCGACTTCGTGGCGTTCCTCGACTCGGACGACACGTTCCACGCGGAGAAGGTGGACCGCGTCCTCGAGGAGCTCCCGCGCGCCGACGCCGACGTGCTCTTTCACGACGTGCGTGGGATGGAGCGCTACGCGCGCCTCGCGCGGCTCTGGCAGCGCCACCTCGCACGCGCGCTTCCCTTCCGCTGGCTCCTCGCCCTCGTGAACCCGGTGGTCACGCCCGGCCTCGTGGTGCGGCGCCGCCGCCGCCTCGGGCCGCCCGGGCTCAGGACCTGCGAGGACTGGGCGTTCCTGCTCAGGTACTGCACCCGCGGCACGCGCGTCGTCTACCTGCCGGTCGAGCTCGCCGCCGTGCACCGGTCGCCCGGCGCAGCGGGCGGGCTGTCCGGCCATGCCTGGGCGATGCGCCGGGGCGAGTTCGCCGCGCGCGCGGTGCTGCTGGCCGAGCGATCCGCCTCGGGCCTCCTCCGCTACGCGCTCGGGACGGCAGCGGGGGCCGCCCGGATCGGCGCCGACCTGGTGCGGGGTCGCTACGCGCGGCGCGCGGCGAGGTGAGCGGATGGCGAGGGTCTACATCGTCGGCGTGCGAGGCATCCCCAACCGCTACGGCGGGTTCGAGCGGCTCGTCGAGGTGCTCGGGCCCCACCTCGCGTCCCGGGGCCACGAGGTCACGGTCTTCTGCGAAGCGGGCCCTCCCGGCGCGCCCGGCCGGCCGGACGATCTCTACCGCGGGGTCAGGCGCCGGCACGTGCGAAGGCGCCTGGGCGGCGGGCTCGGCACGATCGAGTACGACCTCCGCTCGTACCTGTGCGTGGAGCGCGGCGCGGTCGCCCTGGTGTTCGGGTACGGCACGGCGATCTTCCAGCTCCTCCTCCGAGCCCGCGGCGTGCGCCACGCCGTGAACATGGACGGGTTCGAGTGGCGGCGCGCCAAGTGGAGCCCCGCCGTGAAGCGTTGGCTGCGCGTGAACGAGGGAATCGCCGCGCGCGCCGCCGACGTGCTCGTGGCGGACCACCCGGAGATCCAGTCGTACCTCCTCGAACGGCACGGTCGGCCCTCGCGGCTCGTGGCGTACGGCTCCGGGTCGAGCCCGAGGGAGGCCCTGGAGGCGGCGGCCGCGCACCCGCTGCTGCGCCGCCTCGAGGGCGCTCCCTTCGACGTCGCCATCGCGCGCGCCGAGCCGGAGAACCAGGTGGAGGTGCTGCTCGAGGCGAGCCGGCGCAGCGCCGCGCGCAGGACGCTCGTGGTGGTCGGCGACTTCGACGGCACGGCCCACGGCCGTGCGCTCAGGGCCGCGCACCCGGAGGCGGTGTTCGCCGGGCCGCTCTACGACGCGGCAGTGCTCGACGCGCTCAGGGCGCGAGCGACCCTCTACCTGCACGGCCACTCGGTGGGCGGGACGAACCCCTCGCTGGTCGAGGCGCTCGGGGCCGGCGCCCTGGTGGTGGCCCACGACAACGCGTTCAACCGCTGGGTCGCAGGCCCGGGGGCGCTCTACTTCCGGGAGGCGACCGACCTGGCTCTCGTCCTGGACGCGCCGCCAGTCGGGGCGGCGCGAGAGCGGATCCTCGCCGCGGCGAGGGCGAGCTGCGAGGAGCGCTTCGGATGGCCGCGGATCCTCGCGGCCTACGAGGACGTGGTCCGGGAGCTCGCCGGCGGAAACGAGGACGACCCGCGCGGCCATCGGTGACGGCGCGTGCGGCCGTGTGGTAGGTGAAGGCGGGATGCCCGTCGACCTGTCCTTCCTGCGGAGCCCGGGCGCCGTCCGGCGTGTCGCGTACGTGACCGCGGCGGCCCTCGCCCTGGGGTTCGGCTACGCTTTCCTCGCGCCGCGCTGGTACCGGTCGGTCGTGACGATCGTGCCGTCCAAGCCGCAGCGGCTGGCCGGCCTCTCGAGCCTGCTCGGGGGCGATCTCGGGGGGCTCGCGGCGAGCTTCGACCCGAGCTCGTCGAGCGCGGAGGTGCCGCGCATCGCGGCGGTGCTGCAGAGCAACGCGGTGACGGACTCGGTGATCGCGGCGAGCGACCTGAAGACGCGCTACGACGAGACCTACCAGGAGAAGGCGCGCGACGCGGTCTGGCGCCACTGCGACGTGTGGACCCTGCCGAAGCCGAGCCTGGTGCAGCTCTCCTGCGAGGACAAGGATCCCGCCTTCGCCCAGCGCATGGTGCAGCAGTTCACCTCCTTCGGCAACGAGGCGTTCCGGCGCGTGAGCGTGACCTCCGCGTCCGAGGAGGTCCGCTTCCTGGAGAAGCACACCGTCGAGCTGCGCGAGCAGGCGAACGTTGCCGCCGAGCGCATGCAGGCCTTCCAGGAGGAGCACCAGCTCGTGGACCTGGAGAGCCAGGCGCGCGCGGTGGTGAGCGCGATGGCCGGGCTCCAGTCCGAGAAGATCTCCAAGCAGCTGGAGCTCGATTACGCTCGCTCGTTCTCGTCGCGCGACGAGGGCACCACCCAGCAGCTCGAGGCCCAGCTCGGGGTGATCGAGCGCAAGCTCAGGGAGCTGGAGGTCCCCAGGACGCAGGCCGAGGACGCGGCCGCGCCGCGGAAGGGCGGCAAGGATCGCGGGCTCTTCCCGGCGGCGCTGGCCGTGCCGAAGCTGCGCGCGCAGTACGAGCAGCTCTACCGGGACCGCAAGGTGGCGGAGATGACCCTCGTGTTCGCGCTCGAGCGGCTGGAGTCGGCGCGCGCGAACGAGGCGCGCAACGTCTCGACCTACCAGGTGCTCGACCCGCCCTCCTTCCCCACGCGCCACTGGTGGCCGAAGCGGCTGCTCGTGGTGGCGCTGTCGCTCGTCCTCGGGCTCGTCGGATCGATCGGCTTCGAGTGGTGGCGCGCGCGGCACCCACGGCAGGACGAAGGGAACGGCAAGGTGCGCACGCCCGCCGCGGAGGCGACATCCGACCGGTTCGCGTGAGGCCATTGCGCACCTCGCCGCGGCGCCTTTCCTCGATGACCCGACCCGCGCCACAGCTCATCGCGTTCTACCTTCCGCAGTTCCACCCCATCTCCGAGAACGACGCGTGGTGGGGCCCCGGCTTCACGGAATGGCACAACGTCGCTCGCGCGCGCCCGCTCTTCCGCGGCCACGTCCAGCCCAGGCTGCCGGGCGAGCTCGGGTTCTACGACCTGCGGCTCGATCGGACGCGGCTCGACCAGGCCGCCCTCGCGCGCCGGCACGGGGTGCACGCGTTCTGCTACTGGCACTACTGGTTCGGGGGGAAGAGGCTGCTCGAGCTGCCGTTCGAGAGCGTCCTCCAGAGCGGCGAGCCGGACCTGCCGTTCTGCCTCGGCTGGGCGAACGAGTCGTGGACGGGGGTCTGGCACGGGGCGCCGGGCAAGGTGCTGATGGAGCAGACCTATCCTCCGGGCGACGCCGACCGGCACTACGAGGTGCTGCGGCGCGCATTCCACGATCCGCGCTACCTCCGCCACGAGGGAAGGCCGCTCCTGTACGTGTACAAGCCGCGCGAGGTCCCGCCGGAAGCGCGGTACCTCGAACGCCTGCGCGCCCTCGCCCGCGCCGACGGTCTGCCGGGACTGCACGTCGTCGGGACCTGGAGCCCGAACCCCGGCGGCCGCTTCCAGTCCGCGGAGGCGGTCGGGCTCGACGCCGCCGTGATCACCAACGTCAGCGGCCGGCACTCCGAGTCGCCGGTCCACTGGCTCGCCGCCGTCGCGCGCAAGCTCGCCGGCCGCAGGGGCCTGCCGCTCGGGCCGAAGCGACTCCGGTACGCCGACGCGGTCGGCCCGATGCTCCCCCCGCTCGAGACCTTCCCGTTTCCTGCCTACCACTGCGTGATCTCGAACTGGGACAACACGCCGCGCTCCGGACGCCGCGGGCTCGTGCTGACAGGCGGCTCGCCCGAGCTCTTCGGCGCGGCGCTTCGCATGGCGCTCGACAGCCTCGCGTCGAGGACGCCGCGCGCCGGGGCGGGCCCGTTCGTGTTCCTGAAGTCCTGGAACGAGTGGGCCGAGGGCAACTACCTCGAGCCGGACGAGCTCCACGGCCGGGGCTGGCTCGAGGCGATCGCGGCCGCGCTCGACGCGACGTCCGCGCACCCGCGTTCCCCCTCTCGCGCGGCGAGCGACGGAGGCTAGCGGCGGCTCCGGGCCGCTTCCGCCGCCCGAAGCCCCGCCGCGCAGAGCTCCGCCGCCCGGTCCGGCGTGTCCGCCTCCGCGTAGCAGCGCAGCTCGGGGGCGTTCCCGGACGGCCGCAGGTGGACGATCTCGCCCGAGCCGAGCGTGACCCGCACGCCGTCGACCGAGCTCACCTCGCGCGCCGTGCCGATCGGCGCGAGGAAGCGCTCGAGCTCGGCGCGGTCGGAGGCGAGGAGCTCGACCAGGGCGCGGCCGGCGGCCGTGTCGAACTCCTGGAGGCGGTCGCTCCAGGTGAAGCGGGCGGGGAGGCCGGTGAGCACCGAGGAGAGCGGTGCACCACGTTCCGCCGCGAGCGCGAGCACGGAGAGGATGGGCAGCATCGCGTCACGGGTCGGGAGGGGCGCGAGCCCCAGCCCGCCGCGCGCGCGGGGGGCGACCTCGCTCCCGAGCAGGAAGCCGCCGTTGGCCTCGTAGCCCACCACCGGACCCTCGCCGTCCTCGGCCGCGCGCTCCATCGCCTCGATGACAAACGGCGAGCCGATGCGGGTGCGGATGACCCTGGCGAAGCGACCCCAGCGGTCGACCGCGGTGTTGCTGCTCACCGGGGTGACCACCGTGCGGGCGCCGAGGTACCCCGCGCACAGCATCCCGACCACGTCGCCACGGAACAGCATCCCGCTCTCGTCGCCCAGGAGCGGGCGATCGGCGTCACCGTCCGTCGACACGAGCGCGGCGAGGCGATGCTCGGCCGCCCAGGTGCGGGCCTGGCGCTGGTCCGCCTCGCCCACCGCCTCGGTGTCCACCGGGACGAACGTGTCGGTCCGCCCGAGCGACACGACCTCCGCGCCGAGCGCGCCGAGGACCTCGCGCAGCAGGTCGCGCGCCACGCTCGAGTGCTCGTAGACGCCGACGCGCCGGCCGCTGAGCAGCCCGGGGGGGAAGAAGCCCAGGTAGCGGTCGCGGAAGCGGGAGAGGCCGGAGGGGTCGAGCGCCGGGAGCGGAACGGGGGCGACGAGCGCGTCGCCCTCGAACGCGCCGTCGTCGAGCTCGACCGTGGCCGCGGCGATGGCCGCCTCGTCGTCTTTCAGGATCTCGCCCGCCGGCCCGTAGAACTTGATGCCGTTCCGGTCGAACGGGATGTGACTTCCCGTGACGACGATGCCGGGTACGCCCTCCTGCATGGAGTAGTACGCGAGCGCCGGCGTGGGGAGCGCGCCGAGGTGCACCGCGCGCCAGCCGAGCGAGGCCGCCGCGGTCGCGCACGCCGCAGCGATGCGCGGGCTGCTAGGCCGGAGGTCGTGCCCGAGCGCGACGGTCCGCCCCGGGACGCGCGGCGCGACGTGGGCCAGGAACGCTGCGGCGTACCCGAAGCAGACGCGATCGGTGAGCGCCTCGACCTTGCCGCGCACCCCGCTCGTGCCGAACGCCGCGCCGCCCGCCGCGAGCCGGCTCACCGGAACGTGCATGGAGGGACGATAACCTCCGGGGCGGGCGGGGCAAAGACATGAGGGTGGCGGGGACGGTCGGCTTCTCCGTCGCCAGGAGAGGAATGTTGGTACGTTGCCGCCCACCCGAGGTGTCGATGCCCAGCGCCTGCCCGCTGTGTGGCCATTCCTCCACGCCGACGCTGGCCGATCGGCCGGATCACGAGCACGGGGTGCCCACCCGGCTCGCCTACCGCCGATGCGACGGCTGTGGGCTGGTCTATGCCGACCCCGTGCCGTCCGGGCTCGTGCCGTCCTTCTACGCGACGTACTCCACCCACGCGGCCGCGACCGCCGACCCTCACCCGCTGTTCTGGCGCACCATGCGGGCGGTCACGCCCGCCCCCGATCGTGCCGCCGCCTTCGGCGCGCTCGAGGTCGCGAAGACCAGCCGCGTCCTCGACTTCGGCTGCGGCGCCGGCGACTTCCTCGCCGACCTACAGCGCGCGGGCTTCACGCGGCTCTCGGGCTACGACTTCGACCCCAGGGCCGCCGCCGGCCGACTCTCGGGCGTGCGACTCTTCGAGAGCGCCGCGGCGATGAGCGCCGAGCGCTTCGACGTGATCACGATGCTCCACGTCCTCGAGCACCTCGAGGACCCCGCGTCGACGCTGCGAGGGTTGCTCGGGCTGCTCGCGCCCGGCGGCAGGATCTACGTCCGCACCCCGAACGCCGCCTCGCTGCTCGCGCGCGTCTTCCGCGGCAAGTGGCGGGGCTGGGAGACGCCGCGCCACCTCCGGATCTTCTCGCCCGCCAACCTTCCCATCCTCGTCGAGCGAGCCGGCGGCAAGCTCGAGTCGCTCACCACGTCGAACGACATGCTGCCCGGAATCCTGGTCGGCTCGATCGGCAACGTGACCGGAGAGGGGCTCGCGAAGAAGCTCGCCTGCGCGGCCCTCTACGCTCCCGGCGCGTGGGCCGCGTGGGCGGCACGCCTGCTGTTCCGCCGCACGGGGGAGGAGCTCGTCGCGGTGCTCCGGCCCTAGCGGTGTCGCGGACCCCCGTCGCTCCGGTCGCGCGGGCGCGCTCGCGCCCGAAAGAGCGCCGCTCACGACGGCGAGCGCGCGCTCCACTGCGCATGGAACGTCTCGAGCGCCGCGTCGAGCGGGAGCGGCTTCGCGCGGAGCAGCGCCGAGGCGCGGGCCACCGAGAGGCCGCTCCGGAGCGGCCGCGGCGCGGGCAGCTTCACGTCGGCGGTCCGCACCGGGACGATCTCGCCGGTGAGCCCGAAGCGCTCCGCGACCTTCCGGGCGAACGTCACCCGGTCGACCTGGGTCGCGCCGGCGGTGTCGAGCACGCCGCGGACGCCGCGGTGGTCGCACTCGTCGCACTCCCGCTCGGCACCTGGGTGGCGAGCCTCGTCTCGGCGCTGTCGTGGGCGCCGCCGGCCGCGTGGCTCCCCGGCACGCTGCAGGCTGCCGCCTTCGCCGCGGTGATCGCGTTCGCCGGGCGCTGGGCGCTCGGCTCCTCGCCCCGGCTGGCTCCCGTGCTCGCGGCGTTCG
>Ga0209683_10000840_pt1 | contig 11825 bp, 10 predicted proteins | sample DOMMetBare2Fresh_FD_187474 | JGI IMG/M metagenome (GOLD analysis project Ga0209683, IMG submission 187474) | Wetland sediment microbial communities from St. Louis River estuary, USA, under dissolved organic matter induced mercury methylation -... | ecosystem: Environmental > Aquatic >... | reverse complement strand
ACAACCTGGTTAAGATCTCCGTTAAACATCATCGTATTGTGTCCTTCTTTACCAACTACTACAACTATATCAAAGGCTTTTTGTTTGCCTTCATAAACATGCATCACAAATTCTGGAATGTTAACAACAATAAGATTTCCAGAAGGATTATTTGCCAACCAACGCATTCGATCCATATTCATTAATAATTGCTGAACTCTTTTTATTGCCGGTACATTCATTTCTTTCACTAATGAATCGCTTATTATTCCAGTAGGTGTAAATCCATGACGTGACTGAAAGTTTTTTACTGCCATTATTAATGTATCATTAAACACCTGGCTTGTATCGTTGCCAACAAGATCTCCGGTTATCATCAATCTTCTTTTGATGATTGCAATGTCTGGTGACCTTGTTCCTTTTTTCAAAGATTTTTTAACAGTGTTTACCTGTGGCCATCCACCACCTCGTGCTATTTTTAAATAATTAACCAACTGATCTTTTAATTCTTTATAAGATTGATTAACATCTTCAAAATATTTATCGTCTTTATGTTTTTTATTTATTAGTGAATCTGCAAGAGCAAGCGGATCTTCTTTTTTACGGGGAACAAATCTTTCCATTTCTTTTCTTTTCACATAGCCTTTTTCATAATTATTGAGCATATACATTATGAAATGCTGTGTTAGTGTAAGTTCAGTATTTATAAATTCTTTGGAAGCACTTACAGAAAGATCGTCTTCGGTAATTAACATGTCCATTTTCTTTTGCAGCTTTTTATCTTTTAATGATGAGTCAGCTTCATAGGTGGTAACATAATCATGCAGGTTCCAAAAACCACGGGCCTGTTCTGTCAAACCATTTTTGCTAAACCATGCAAACTGGTAGTTACGGGTATTGTAAAAACTTTCTAAGCGTCGGGCTATTGAATCCGGGATTTTATTTTGTTTAATAAAATTTTGTAAAGCAGTGGTGTCTAAAAAAAGATCGCTATAAGAGTTGGATGCAGTGATGCTAAAGTCTCTTGCACTGATGTTGCTGCCATCTTTTTTTATTTTTTCTTCGCTGCCATTGTTTTCCTGGTCAGTACAGGAAAAAAGTAAAATGCAAAGCCCAGAGATAAAGAGGATTTTTTTCATGCTTTGCAATACTGCAAAAGCAATGCCGTAATAAAGTGAAAATTGTGATTACGATAAAAGGAGTTTTTTTCTCAACTCAGCAATTATTGATCTTACTTATCAATAATTGTTGTTCAAAACCAGAGGAAGTAAGTTTCAAAGCTTTCTGATAAAATCGCTTCGCTTCTTCTTTATTCTGCAGCTCAAAATATATCTCACCGATGGATGCATAATAAAGATGATGATGCTCCAATCCTTTTATTTGCTGCAGTTCAGTTAATGCATTTTGTTTATTAATGGCATAGGCAGAAGCAATGGCTTTATTCATTGCAACAACCGGGTTGGGTTGCAGTTGGTAAAGCATTTCATATAAATGATAAATGGATTTCCAGTCGGTTTGCTCAAAAGAAGGAGAGGCGGCATGAAGTGAGGCGATAGCTGCTTCAATATTATAAGTAGATATTTCAAATGGCTCTGCTGCAGCATCGAGATAGTCAAACCCTTTCTTAATGAGCGGCCTGCTCCATTTCTTTCTGTCCTGGTGTTTAAGTAAAATAATATTTCCTTTATCATCAAGTCTTGTATCTAATCTTGATGCCTGGAAACACATTAATGATAGCAAGGCTTTTACTCTGGGGCGGCTTGTTGTTTTATTTTCTGTGAGTAAATAGCAAAGACGCATGGCTTCTTCACATAAATCTTCACGAATAAGATCATCAGGATGAGAAGAATTATATCCTTCATTAAATAAAAGATAAAGCGATTTCAACACTGTGTCGATTCTGAAAGACAACTCATTACTGTGAGGAACATCCATTTCGATCTTTTCAGCCTTTATCTTTTCTTTGGCCCTGTAAATTCTTTTTGCAATGGTTTCGTCATTGGTTAAAAATGCTTTGGCAATTTCACTTATACTTAATCCGCAGAGAGTTTTAAGTGTTAAAGCAACCTGCGATTCTTCCGCAATGGCAGGGTGACAGCAAGCGAACATCATTCTTAGCTGGCTGTCCTGTATCTCATTTTCCAAAAACAAATTATTTACAGTAGATGTAAGTGTGTATTCAGATTGGAGCAGGTAGCTGTATTGCGGGCTTATCTCCTGAAATTTTTTTTCTCTTCTTAAAAAATCAATGGCTTTGTTTTTCGCCACACGATACAACCATGCCGATGGATTATCGGGAATACCTTTAAAGCTCCAGGTGTTCATTGCTTGTAGTAAGCTGTCCTGTACAATATCATTTGCAGTTTCTAAATTTTGTAACCCCAGCAGTTTTGATAAAACGGAGATCATCTTTCCCGACTCATGCCGGAAAAGATGATCTATAAGTTGAGTAATATTCTTTTGCTGCTGCATATTATGGCATATCCATCTTCATTATCTGTCTTACCTGTATTTTTCCGCCGGCCTCATAATCGGGGTAATCTTTTGTAAGTGAAAGAGCATCATCATAGTCTTTTGCATTAACGATAAAATATCCGCCAACTATTTCTTTACCTTCTGTATATGGACCATCGGTTACAGATTTTCCATTTGTGCCGGTAACTAATTTTCCTCCAGGCAACAAAGGTTCGCCGCTAACATACCTGTTGTCTTTTGCAAGTTTATCGATCCAGGCCATCCATTTGCCCATATTTGCCTGCATTTCCTCGGGTGAGCTGTCTGGAGAAATACCTCCATGAAAAATAAACATGAACTTTTCCATTGTAATTTGATTTTGCCCCTATCCCCTAAAGGGTATAGAGATGTTTAAAAATATTGTTTGGAACTATGACGAGCCGGGTTTTTCAAATCGGACAATAGGAAGATTTTTTTTAAGTTAATCAGACTTTTTCAAAACCCCTGACTTTGATGATGAGCGGACAGAAAGATAAACGGACGTCGCAACTGAGCTCAATCAGCGCCCCAAAGTTGGTATCAAAAACAGCTTATCCACAGCTTTGTAATTTGTTTTTTTGTTTTCGGATTTTTCCGTTCACCCCCTTACCTTTGCGGCCTCAAAACTTACCTACCTCTAAAATATATTTATGGCTAAAGTTGGTAAAATCAAACAGATCATTGGTGCGGTGGTCGACGTGCAATTTGAAGGAACACTTCCTGAAATTTATAATGCATTGGAACTGAAAAGACCGAATGGAGATAAGCTGGTGCTTGAAGTAGAGCAGCACCTGGGTGAAGACAGCGTTCGTTGCATAGCAATGGATGGTACAGAAGGTCTTGTTCGCGGACTTGAAGTTGTGGATACCGGTATTGCGATCGCTATGCCTGTTGGTGAAGATATTAATGGCCGTCTTTTTAATGTAACAGGTGACCCCATCGATGGCTTACCTGCTGTTTCTAAAAAAGGTGCTCGTCCGATCCATAGTAAGCCACCAGCATTTGAAAATCTTAGTACTTCTGCTGAAATTTTATTTACCGGTATTAAAGTTATTGACCTGATCGAGCCATATGCGAAAGGTGGAAAGATCGGTTTGTTTGGTGGTGCCGGTGTTGGTAAAACGGTTTTGATCCAGGAGTTGATTAATAATATTGCGAAAGCTTATGCCGGTTTATCGGTGTTTGCTGGAGTGGGTGAAAGAACCCGTGAAGGGAATGACCTTATGCGTGAAATGATCGAGGCAGGGATCATGAAATATGGTGATGAATTCAAACATAGCATGGAGAAAGGCGGATGGGATCTGAGCAAAGTGAACATGGAAGACCTGAAAGAATCAAAAGCCACTTTCGTTTTCGGACAAATGAATGAACCACCGGGTGCCCGTGCAAGGGTTGCATTGAGTGGTTTGACTGTTGCAGAATATTTCCGTGATGGTGATGGACAAGGAAAAGGTAAAGACATACTCTTCTTCGTTGATAATATCTTCCGTTTTACACAAGCTGGTTCCGAAGTATCGGCGCTTCTTGGTCGTATGCCATCAGCGGTGGGTTATCAACCAACGCTTGCAACCGAAATGGGTTTGATGCAGGAAAGAATTACTTCAACTAAAAATGGTTCTATCACATCAGTACAAGCGGTGTATGTACCTGCGGATGACTTAACCGATCCGGCTCCGGCAACAACATTTGCTCACCTTGATGCGACAACGGTATTGAGCCGTAAGATCGCTGACCTTGGTATTTATCCTGCGGTAGACCCGCTTGATTCTACTTCAAGAATTCTTACACCGAAAATCGTTGGTAATGTTCACTATGATTGTGCCAACCGTGTGAAATTGACTTTACAGCGTTATAAGGAATTGCAGGATATCATCGCCATTCTTGGTATGGATGAATTGAGTGATGATGATAAGATGACTGTGCAACGTGCAAGAAGAGTGCAGCGTTTCTTGTCACAACCATTCCATGTTGCGGAAGCATTTACAGGTTTAAAAGGGGTGTTGGTTCCAATTGAAGAAACGATCCGTGGATTCAATATGATCATGGATGGCGAAGTGGATGAATATCCTGAAGCAGCATTTAACCTTGTGGGTACAATTGATGATGCGATAGAGAAAGGAAAGAAAATGTTGGCGGCAGCGCAGGGATAAGAACCTCCTGTCCCCCTAAAGGGGATACTTGGGTAGAGTTATACATTACTTGATTTGATAGTTCTTTATAAATATTTGTTGAATGATTGTGTAACCGGCATTTGATTTTCATAGCATCGTCTGTTGCGTCGCACTCTTCAACTTTCCGTTCTTTAATCAACAATTAAAAAACAATAGTTCACTCACTGCCATCAGGGTTGTGAGTGGCAAGTCCCCTTTAGGGGATTTAGGGGTTTAATATGAACTTAGAAATTCTTACACCAGAAAAAAAACTATACAGCGGCGAAGTGTACGGCGTGCAGATGCCGGGCATCAGTGGCAGTTTTGAAGTGCTGGAAAAACATGCGCCATTAGTCAGTGCATTAAAGCCGGGAAGACTGAAAATTTTAAAAGACAAACAAAATCATTTAGCAAACTTTGATATACAAGGTGGTTTTGTTGAAGTGCTGAATAATAAAGTAACTGTATTGGTTGAAGGTGCCGTAGTTGTTGAATAAAATTATTTGTGGAAAACCCTTTCCCCCTATGGGATTGAGTTCCGGGATTGTGAAAACAAGTTGAACCCTCTTCAGAAATGGAGAGGGTTTTTTGTTTTATGACTTGAAATTTTTTTAACTGCTACTCTTGGCCAGTAATAATCGTTATCAAATTGCCTGATCATCATCTCTCTTAAGTTAACTATTGTTTTACATTCTGGATAGTTGCAAGAGCTTGGATGGCTATAGCTAATCCATCTGTATGAATTGTTGGTTGCTATTTCAAAATTCACACCATCTCCGTCCAAGATACCCGGCTCTTGAAAATTAGTAAGTAATTTTTGTGTTGGCAGGGTTTTTAATTTGAAAAGTTTTATGCTGTCATAAAATTTATCCCATCCACATTTTGGAATGATTTGTTTTGCTATAAAAACACTGTCACCAAATTTTTCATTTCCATCTACATGAATGATCTCGCCATCTTGATCTGGGAAGGTATAAGAACAATAACGATAACCTTTCCATCCATTGCTGTCTAATTTGAACTCAAACAAATTACTCCATAGCTCCAATGCTTCCCAAGGCCAAAATCTTATAATCAATGAATCTTTTGTTCCTTTTGTAATTGCCGGTAGATTATAAATAGAAGTTAACCAGTCAATTTTTTGCCTATAAAATGAAATTTTTTTTATAGTTGCAGTATCTGGATAGAATTCAAAACTTGAAATTGCAGTTTTTTCTTGTTTGCAACTATTTAATAAAATAATAGTTAAAAGGGAAACTAGAAATCTCATGAATTAAGAACGGAGAATTGTTGACTAAAGTATTAACGGGGCTGCTGCGCCCTTCTTTTCAACTCTTCCTCCGCATACCCAAACACTTTCTTCATCATATCGGTTTTTCTGAATTCATATTTGGTTCTTATCTGTTCTTCTTCATTGGCAACAATGCTGAACATACCATCAATTGCACGAGCAGCAATAAAATCAGTCAAACTTGTTTCAAGGGGTTTGTTTATAAATGGAATTTTATTGTAAACATCAGTTATCTTTTTCCAATCTGTATTAGCACCTTCGGTTTTTATAGTACTATCAACGATCGGACGAAATGCAACCATTAATTCCGGAGACATATTTGTTTTGAAATAATCTGTAGCAGCATGAGTGTTATCAGTGATCAGAATTTTTGCAGCATCACGAATACTCATATCTTTTAATGATTGAATAAAGATTGGTTTTGCTGCTTTTACTGCAGATGAAGTGGCTCGTGTAAACTTTCCCGTTACTTCATCCACTACTTTATTAAGTCCAAGGTCACGAAGCGTTTTTTCAATTTTTTCTGCCTCACCAGGAAATACAAATCGTACAAGCGGATTTCCATTCGGATCGGCAAAAGCATCAAAACTTCGGAATAAACCTTGTGACAAAGCATCTTTTAGCCCCATTGCCATTTCAAATTCCGAAGGCACCAATAATGAAGCAACTTTTTTCAGCGTGTCGCAGGACACAAATAAGATCAAAAAGCTATAAGCTACAAATAATGTTTTTTTCATATTACTATTATCTTTATTGAAGTTAAATCAAGTTATGAAGGTATTTAATCTCATTTTCTGCCTCTTGTTTATTTTTTCTGCTGCATTACAGTACAACGATCCCGATCCTTATGTTTGGATGCCTATATATATGTATGGCGCTGTGCTTTGCTGGCTTGCATTCAGAAATAGGTATTATCCAAAAGCATACGTGGTTGGCATTATTATCTATTTAGCGTATGCTATTTATCTATTTTTTGCGAAAGATGGCGTATTGGATTGGATAAATGAACATAATGCAGAAGATATTGCAGCTACCATGAAAGCAGAAAAACCCTGGATAGAAGAAACAAGGGAATTCTTTGGACTGGTTATCCTTATTGTGGTTTTGTTGATAGACTACTTTTATTCAAGAAAAAAGAATAGAACACAGATTACACGAATTTAACTGATAAGAACTGATCTGTGCAAATCTGTTTCATCTGTTTTATCCGTGTTCTATAAAATCATTCTTTATAGTCGATTCGGAACAATCCAGAATCTTTATTCTTACTAAACCAACCAAGACCGTATTCAAGTATATAAAGATGTCCATCTGGCCCAAGCTCAATATCAACAGGTGCTGCAAATTTTGTCCCCGACATAAATGGCTCCATCTTATAAAAATCTCCATTAGGTTGAAGTGAAACAGTTTTGATAAAACCTCTTATCCATTCATAAACGAAAAGTTTACCATTGAAATAATCAGGCAACCCTTTTTTACCAGGAAACAGATCTGAATAATAAATCGGACCAGCCATTGCAGTTCTTCCTCCAGCTCCCATTTGAGGAAAATCTTGCGAAAAGCCATAAGGGTACCAAATAAATGGCGGCGCTACAGCTGGCAAGTCTTTAATACCAGTATTATTTTTCGAATCATTAATTGGTTTTAGCGGATCGAATGGCATTCCGCTTTTTCCGGTGTAATAGTCATAAGAACGATATGGATAATTTTTACCAATAAATAAAGGCCAGCCAAAATAGCCAGCTTGTTTTGCCTGGTTCACTTCATCATATCCTTGCGGGCCTCTTGTTTGTGAACTGTCTTTTGGCGCATCGGGTCCAACATCTCCCCAATACACATAATTATTTTTTGGATCAACAGACAAACGATATGCATTTCTTGTTCCCATTGCATAGATCTCCGGTCTTGTTTGTGGCTGACCTTTTGCAAAAAGATTTCCATCAGGGATACTATAAGTGGCATCATCATTTACTTTTATGCGAATAACTTTCCCACGCAGATCATTGCTATTCGAAGAAGTTCTTCTTGCATCATATTGTTCAAGTCCTTTCCTGTTATCCATTGGAGAGAAACCGTGATTGGCTATTGGTTGTTTTGGGGCATCAAAAGGAGTGGAGTTATCACCGGTTGATAAATACAATAATCCATCACCACCAAAAGCGATCGATCCGCCTGTATGGCAACAAATTTCTCTTTGAGAATAAAATTGCAGAACGACTTTTTCTGATGACATATCGATCTTATCATCTTTTAATGTAAATCTTGATAAACGATTAACGGAAGTATCGATCGGAGAATAGAAAATATAAACCCAGTTGTTCTTTGCAAAATCCGGGTCTTTGCAAATACCAAGTAACCCTTCTTCTGCATTTACATTGGTATCGATCTTTGTTTTCCAATAAACATCCAGTTTTCCTGCCGGCTTAAGTTGTTTTGAATCGTTCTTATAAATAGCGATATCACCACGACGCTGAACGATCAATACATCAAGATTTGGAAGTATTGTCATTTCAGTTGGTTCAAAGAATTCGCCAACACTTAGTGCAGTTTTGGTAAATGATTTTTCGTTTGGGGGAGATTGTGTTTTTGCTTTTGAATAATCTCTTTTGTTTTCTCCAATTGCATATTGAATACCACCAAGAACATGTTTCAGGTAATTTGAATCAGTATAAGATTCTTCAGTGTGTCCAAACTCCGTATAGAATGAACGGCCACCATCATATTCATGATACCATGCCATTGGATGATCATCACCCATTTTTCCGCCTTCATAGCTTTTTTCATCGATCTTCATTAATACATGCACATCCTTGTTTAAGTTTTTAAAATTATACCATTCATCAAACCGTTCCCATACATCAGGTAAATGTTTTGTTGAAGCATGATTTTTATCGACCACATTCAGTTTTGCATTTTGTTGTTTTGGATGACTTTCGAAATTTGCACCAACAAGTCTTGCATACCATATCCAGTCGTATTCAGTATCCGTGGCTGAGTGAATGCCGACAAATCCCCCACCGGCTTGTATATATCTTTCAAAAACCGCTTCTTGATTATTATCTAAAATATTACCGGTAGTATTTAAAAAAGCCACGGCAGAATATTTTTTTAAATTATCTTCTGTAAATGCTAAGGAATCTTCGGTGACATCAACAGCAAAACCATTTTCTTTTCCAAGTTTTTGAATGGCTGCTTTACCATTCGGTATCGAACTATGGCGAAACCCATTGGTTTTTGAAAAAACTAAAATTTTTTTATCATTTGAACCAGTTCCATCATTACAAGAAGAAATAATGATCCAGCTAAGCAAACATAAGAAGACGATTTGTTTTTTCATTTTACAGACATTAAGGATGAAAGGGGAATTAAATATAAATGCAAAAATTGAAATGCAGCAAAAAGCGTCAGTTTAATTGAGGATCGATCGGGAAATTGATCATTATTTCATAATCACCGCCAAGTTGTTTCAGAGCATCTTTCCAGATCTCATCATATTTTTTATGGAACACAAGCTTTCTTATTGCTTTTACTGTAAGCCATGATTTTTCGGTCAGCTCATCACTCAGCTGGCCGCCACCCCAACCGGAATAACCAACAAAGAACCTGATCTTATTTTGGTCGATCTCATTTTTTTTGATCATCTGCACTACAATATCAAAATCTCCACCCCAATAAACTCCTTTTATCACTTCTACAGAGCCGGGAATTTCATCAGGATACTGATGTAAGAAATGCAGCGTATCTGTTTGTACGGGCCCACCATAATAAACAGGTATTTTGAATCCTTCTAACTCAGGAATGATCTCATCAATCGTATTCTCATATTTTCTATTGAGTACAAAGCCGAAGCTTCCTTGTTCACGATGCTCGCATAGAAAGACAACCGTCCTCATAAAATTCGGATCTTTCAGAAATGGATCGGATATAAGTAATATGCCCGCCGCCGGTTCAATCATATACCTAATTTAAGATGATTTTTTATTTTTTTAAAAGTTATATTACGCCTGGGTATAAACCTCTGTTAAAATAACACCCCGTTAAAAAACAGTACTGGTAAAACAAGGTTTGGGGTATTATCTTTGCCAGTCTGCTTTAAAAAAAACTGCATTTTTCTCAAACGTGAAAAAGATTTTTCCCATAATTATTGTATTGATCCTTTTGTCTCTTATTAGCATTATTCTGATTCAAATATCATGGATAAGAAATATGGCAAAGGTGGAAGAAACCCAATTTGAGAATAAAGTGATCAAAGCAACAGGACAGGTTTGCGGAGAGTTATCTGAATATAAAGGCAATATGCTTTCGCAAGGCAACAATCCTTTTCCCTGGAAGCAAGACCCGCTTACATTGGATATTCTGAGGCCTACAACTGTAGCCAGCAGATTTACTGCTGCACAAATAAATGATAAGATAAGAAAGGCGTTTACAGATAACGGACTCCCCAAAACACATTTTGAGTTTTCCTTAGCATCAACCAACCCTTTTGGCGAGGTAACTTATTTTGAAAGACAATCTGCCAGCTTTGGAAAATTCTATGAAGACAGTGCCAAGAATTATCCTGTTATCTGTCCAATTGAATCATTGAGCGGTAGTATTGGCGAAAATATTTCACCAAGGGAAATTCTATGGGTGATCGTACCAAACAGCAGTGGTGTTGTTTTTAAAGAATTAAGATCACGAATAGCAATTGCAAGCTTGTTTACCCTTATCATTTTTGCTGCATTTTATCTTACTGTAAATACAATGCTTCGTCAGAAAAAGCTGAGTGAGATAAAAAATGATTTTATCAATAACATGACGCATGAATTTAAAACACCACTTGCAACTATTTCGTTGGCGGTAGATGCAATGAAAAATGAAAAAGTGCTGAGTGACCGGGAAAAAATGAATTATTTCAGCAGTATTATAAAAGAAGAAAATCAACGAATGAACAGGCAGGTGGAAACAATTTTGAAAGCAGCTTTACTGGATAAACAGGAAGTAAACCTGATGCTGAAACCAACACATGTGCATGATGTAATAAAAGATATTGCCGGCAATTTTACTTTGCAACTCAATGATAAAAATGGTAAAGTGGAAATGGATCTCGAAGCAACTAATGATCTGATAGATGCAGATGAAGTGCATTTTCCTAACCTGATAAATAACCTCGTTGATAATTCGGTAAAATATTCAAAAGACAATGTACCGCCGGAAATAAAGATCAGTACTGCTGCCAATGGAAAGAATATGACAATACGGTTAGAAGATAATGGTATCGGAATGAGTAAAGAGACTGTAAAAAGAATCTTTGAAAAATTTTACAGGGCTCACACCGGCAATGTTCATAATGTAAAAGGGTTTGGTCTTGGCCTCAGTTATGTAAAAACAATGGTGGATGCTCATGGTGGTCATATAAAAGTTGATAGCACGCCGGGTAAAGGAAGCATATTCACTTTAGAGTTGCCATTGCGAAAAAATTAATGCTCTCGCCATAATAAACTTCCATCTCCATAGCTAAGAAACCGAAAATCATATTGCAAAGCATGATCATAAACTTTTCTCCAGTCTTCACCGATAAATGCTGACACTAATAATAACAATGTAGATTGCGGTTGATGAAAATTTGTAACTAATCCATTAACGATTTTAAATTGATAACCCGGTGCAATGATGATCTGGGTTTTGGCAGTTAAATTATCTAAGCCTTTTTGGTACATCCATTTAATAATATTTTCTAAGGCTTCTTTTACTGAAATTGTTTTTTCAACGTAATCATAAACTTCCCATTGTGAAATTTCCATGGTCTGTCGACCATCGCCTGTGGTCAATTTCACTCCCAACCAATACAAGCTCTCTAATGTTCTTAAAGAGGTTGTACCAACAGCAACGATATTTTTATCAAGATGTTCAATTAAATTTTGAATAAAGGA
>Ga0209683_10000839_pt1 | contig 11839 bp, 4 predicted proteins | sample DOMMetBare2Fresh_FD_187474 | JGI IMG/M metagenome (GOLD analysis project Ga0209683, IMG submission 187474) | Wetland sediment microbial communities from St. Louis River estuary, USA, under dissolved organic matter induced mercury methylation -... | ecosystem: Environmental > Aquatic > Freshwater... | reverse complement strand
TTGACTAAACCGCTTCGTGCGGAATAAATTGCTCTACCCTCGCACAGTCTCTTAATTTTTCAAGGAGTCTACCAAGATGACAAAAAGAGTGATCCTGGCCCTGGCATTCATTGCGACCATGGCCTGCGGATGCGTCGTATTCGAAAGCTCAGCATTTGCCCAGAACGCGAACAGCAGCACCACCAACACCTCTATGAGCGGTAACATGAGCGGCAAACACATGCGTCGCCGTCGCCATCGCCGCGTTCGTCGCCATCGCCGCATGGGGCGCAAGCACATGGAAATGAAGACTGGAAACACTAATAAAATGTAGCTTTGGAGAGTAGCCTTGGTGGCAACCGCTGAGTTTTTCAGCCACAGACATCGGTTGGGTTGAGTGCAATATACCGAATGTCTTGACACTGCTTTACGCATAAGAGACGGCCGGGCTGGAGATGTCCCCAAACGGCCGTCTCTTTGTTTCATCGGCTCTCAGCCTCAGCAGGTTTGTGGCGCTTTTCTTTTAGCCTTCAACCCGGAGCTTCCGGCGCGCCAAGCTTATTCGGGAAGAGGTTTTGTAAGCACGTCAGCGATGAGTTCTTTCAGGCCGGCGTCGGAGTTGTTGTGAAAATTCTTGTAGAGGGTCGTCAACTGCTCCAATATTTTGCTGCGCGCCTCCTGTTGTTCCGCACTACTGCTGAGTGCGACCGCGCGGGCGTAGGCGTCGATCGCCCGATCAGCTAGGTGCATAATACGCTGGAGCATGGCCGACTGCTCGGCCGACGCCTCCTTGCTGGCAAACTGTTTATTGTATTCGGCCGAGAGTTGTGCAAACTCACCCTTGAGAATGGCAATTCCCATACGATGATAAGCGGAAGCATCGGTCTTAAAGGGACTGTCGGTCTGGACAGCATTCCTAAATGCAGCTGCTGCTTCGACCGGAGACTGGTCACGCAGCAGGTAGCCCAGGACAAAGTTTAAAAAACCTCTGGCTACTTCCAGGGAGGTAAAGGGATCCGCCTTAGTGATTTGGCCCCCCTCGAGCAATTGCCTCGCCTTCCGAGCATGGGCGATCGTTTCGGCGTTTAGTGTCGTATTGCCGGCCAACGCGCTGTCGTATCCCGCTTCGACCAGTGTCCCCAGCACATAGAAGTCCTCAGGTTCGTTCTGAAGGAGGGCGCGCCCAATCACAAACGTTTTCGCGTAGTCTTTTGATTTGTACACGGTGTCAATGTCGTACTGACGCCGCACTCTCTCATATTCGTTAACGAAGCGTCGCACTTCCTTTACGTTGGGATCGGTGTCGGTGCCGAAAAGTCGAAGATATTTCTTGCCGGCTTCGTACGCCAGGCGCTGCTTGTCGCTCTGCGGGATGCGCTTCAGTTCGGTGTATTGTGCGAACAGCGCTTCCTTGTCTGCGTCCCGTTGTTGCTCGGCCATGGTGGGATTTCGCTGGGCGGCGACGAGTGAAGCCAGGCCCGACATCAAAAGGGCGGCCGCAATCGCGTGTAAACAAAGGCGGGTGGATTTTCGCATGCTGTTATCGTCCTCCGAAAACGCTGTAACCTGCCGGACGCAGTAAACTCCGCAAGTATCGGTGACGCTGGTTGGCGCGTCACCTTCGCTCTGCCAGACAGTTACCAGTTCAAAAACGAGCTCGAATGCGACCGCTGCCTTCCTGCGGTGCTCGAACGAGGTGATTTAGCCTCGCAAATAGGGATTGAGTCAACCGTCAGCCGGGTCAGAACCGGCAGGTGCGTAATTCAGTTAAATGGGGCCTACAACAAAGGACGCGCGTGCGAAAGAAAACGTTATCGTGGTTTGCCGAACCTTAACGATTACGGGCCGCAGGAATTTGCTTGAAGTCGCACTGTCGCGGTTTCTTATCAAAGCGCCAGCGCAGGAAACGGGTACCGTGGCGAAAGCGGCCACCCGAGAAATGATCGTATTGAACTTCAGCCACTAATTTTGTTTCCAGAGGTGCCCACTGGGCAGAGCGCTTGGTACTCCAGCGGCTCGGTCCGCCCGGAGCGTTGCCGGTAAAACCCGGGGCCTTGATAAGCGGCTCTAAGATTGTCGCCAGCTCTTTCTTTTCCGCCTCGTTAAAGCTGGAAGTAAAACCAACGTGGTGCAAGAGCCCGTTGCTGTCGTACAGGCCCAGCAACAGCGAACCGACAATCCTGGCGTTTGCCGCATAGCGAAATCCTCCAACCACACAATCGGCCGTACGCAAGCGTTTGATTTTCTGTCAGGTCCGCGGTGGAGACTTTCCTGTTGTCGGCATGCCGGTAGCGGAAGCTGCGTTTGGCGGAACCCAGACGCCGAATTCCGTTTTTCTGTAGTTGTTCAAGTCGGGTCATTATGTTTCCCTGCACACCGCCTGCCGCTTAGCTGTTTGTTTGAGCGTCTTGAATATTACTTTGCTGCTTGAGTTGAGCCACTTCTGCCTCGCGCTCTTCCCGCGAAGCAGGGACTGCCTCGGCAACACCGTTATTGAGATGGACCTGGGGCATTAACCAGACCGCTGAAGCAACCAGCGCGCAGGAGGAAATGCAGCTTTTATGGCCGAATCTCAAGGGACGCTGAATCAATAGGGAACGCGGCGTGACCAGGTTGTACGGATTGCAGGCAAGCGAAAGTCCGATGAACTGACGAAAGGGAAGTTTAATTTCTGCGGGAGTCTGGTGACGTGTCAGGCAACAGCTGCCACTTCAAGCCGGAGAAACGCGTTTTCGGAAGGCTGTGACGCCGAACGTATTCAAGACTTCACCTTTCCTGATCCCGGCACGACGCGCAAGGCCGACACCAAAAGGCAGGTTTTGTAGATCTGTTATCGAATGCGCGTCGGTGGAGACAACAAATTTTATTCCTCGCTGGCGAGCTGCCTTCAACCAGCGCGGTTCAAGATCAAGCCGGTGGGGATCACCATTAATTTCTATCGCCGCGCGCGACTCGGCAATCACATCCAGAATCTCTTCGACGCGACAGGCTATCGGCGGCCGGCGTTGCACAAGGCGGCCCAGCGGATGACCCCAGATTTTAAATAGTGGATTTTTCATTGCCGTCACCAGGCGACGGGTCATGTTTTCCTCATCCAGCTTGTAGCGATTGTGAATGCTGGCGATGATGACATCAAACTGTTCCAGAATGCGATCAGGATAGTCCAGCGCGCCTTCTTTCAAAATATCCGACTCAGTGCCCCGCAACAGTTTGACCTTCACTGTCTCCTGCACCCGGCTGATTTCATCCCACTGCCGCAACAGGCGATCGACTTTCACCCCGTTCGCATAAAAAGCCGTCGGAGAATGGTCTGTGATGGTGAGGTACTGCATACCCATCGCCTCTGCCGCCTGGGCCATTTCGACCACAGTGTTGCGGCCATCGGAGTAATTGGTGTGGCAATGGACCATCCCTTTGATGTCCGAGAAGCTTAGAATATCCGCGGGCAGGCGCCCGGCGAGGGCCAGTTCGATTTCACCGTCGTCCTCGCGCAACTCCGGGGGAATGTACTGCATGCCGAACTGCCGAAAGATGTCCGCTTCTTTCTTCAGCGCGACTTGAGCGTGGGACGGCGCAGCAACTCGGCCCTTGCCCCGCCTTGAGGGAGCGCGGAGCAGCAATTTACTTGTAAGTTCGAAGCCCTGCCGCTTCGCTATAGCCTGCATCTTCTCGACGTATGCCCTGGCGCCGGTTTCGTGATGCAGCGCCGCTGCGTACTGCCGCGGCGGCACCGCCAGCAGGATCGCGCGCACATTGTCGGTCAGAGTCACACTACAACCAGACTGGGAGCGCTCCGCTACAGAAGTAATCGATGGCAGAGTGAGGAAGTGCTCCACCAGGCGCGCTGGCACGCGTTTAGCGCTCGCTACTACCCGAATAGTGCCTACAGTCTCTTTCCATCGTCGAATGGCCCCGGCTATCTCAATTTCGCGAACTTCCACGCAGGATTCCATGTGCTCGATGAGCCGATTCCCGAGACGTGCGGCGTGCAGCAGTAAGATGCGGGTTCCGCGACTCTCATAACGTTTGATCGCCGTCAATAATTGTTCTTCCGATTTAGCGCCAAAGCCAGGCACTTCTCTGACGCGACCTGAGTCCAGGGCAGTCTTCAGATCCGCCAGACTGGTAATTCCGAGCGCCTGATGCAGCTTCTCAATTTTTTTCAGACTGAGTATTCGTGAAAGCTCAATTACACCCGGGGGCAATTCCTCACGCAGACGAACCAGAACAGGTGAGCTACCGGTGGCCAGGATTTCTTTTACCTGGGACGCAAGTGCAGTGCCGATGCCCTTGATCTCTGTCAGGCGATTTTGTCGAGCGAGCGTATCGAGGTTTCCGGAAAAGTCTGCCAGCGATCCGGCCGCGTTGCGGTAGGCGCGGGCGCGAAAAGTGTCGACGCCTTTGGCCTCCAGCAAGAGACCGATTTCCTGAAGCATGGCCGCGACTGCGAACTTATTGGTTTTCATTTTCCTGGGCTTAGTGATTGCATCGTCAACGGCCCGGCACGCTGGAAGCGTGCGGACCCAGGCTGGCAGTTTCTTCGACGGAGACTTCACCTAACACCACGCGCACCTGGTGCAGGCCGCGATCTTCGGTGAGCTGGATCTCGCCACCCGGTACAATTTTCCCATCAAGTTCCACCATGGCAACACCGCGGCTCACGGCTTTCAAATTCTCAACAACAATGCGCCAGGTTGTCTCGCCGCGGCGGTAAGTGATTTCAAATTCGCGCCACCAACGCGGAATGCACGGTTCGATTCGCAGCCGCTCGCCCCGCAACTGGAATCCGAGAATGGACTCCAGACCCGCACGATACATCCAACCGGCGGAGCCCGTGTACCAGGTCCAACCGCCACGACCTGTGTGTGGTGGTACAGCGTACACATCTCCCGCAGCCACATAAGGCTCCACCTTGTACTTATGCAGGCCTGCGCGCGTCGACGCATGGTTAATCGGGTTGAGCAGCGAAAACAGTTCGCCGCTGCGATCCCCATCCCCGAGCATGGCGAACGCGATCATGGTCCAGATCGCGCCGTGGGTATACTGGCCGCCATTCTCGCGCACTCCTGGCGCATAGCCTTTGATATAGCCGGGATTCAACTTACCCTTATCAAACGGCGGCGTGAAAAGCAAAACCAGTCCATCGCCGCGGCGAACTAAATATTCATCCACGGCGGCCATCGCCCGTACCGCGCGATGTGGTTCCGCGGCTCCGGAAATCACACCCCACGATTGCGCGATGGAATCAATGCGGCACTCATCGTTCTGAGCCGAGCCGAGCGGAGTGCCGTCATCAAAATAGGCGCGCCGGTACCAGTCCCCATCCCAGGCATTTTGATTCAGAGCTTTCTTCAACTGCTCCAGGTGCGCGCGGTAGCGCTCCGCAAGCTTCGGTTCGCTTCGCTGTTCGCAGAATGGTGTAAAGGCATCTAGAGTGGTGTAGAGGAACCAACCCAGCCAAACACTCTCCCCCTTACCGAGATAGCCGACCCGGTTCATACCATCATTCCAGTCCCCTGCTCCCATTAAAGGCAGACCGTTTTGGCCCACCGCGAGACTGCGATTCAATGCTCGGATGCAATGTTCAAAGACCGAACCGGATTCGCTTGAAACCGTGGGCTGCAGGTAGGTTTCGTGCTCATTGGGGCCAAGCAGCGGTGCTTCAAGAAAGGGAACCACTTCATCGAGGACCGTCTGATCACCTGTGACGCTGATATAGAAAGCGGCGACCAGGGGCAGCCACAACAGGTCGTCGGAAAACTTCGTGCGCACCCCACGCCCGGTTGGTGGATGCCACCAGTGTTGCACGTCACCTTCCTTGAATTGATGGTGGGAGGCCCGCACAATTTGTGCCCTGGCGGTCTTCGGATCGCCGTAGACCAGGGCCATGACATCCTGGAGCTGATCGCGAAAGCCATAGGCGCCACCGGATTGATAGAAAGCGGTACGGGCCTGGATACGACACGACAGCGTCTGATAAACCAGCCAGCGATTCAACATCAAGTCCATGGCCAGGTCCGGCGTCCGGACCTGCACCGCACCGAAGAGGTTGTCCCACGAACTGAGGATCTCATCGAACGCCTGATTGACGATCGCACTTTGACGATAACGCGTCGCCAACTCCAGCGCTTTCTCTTTCGAATCCGTCTCGCCCAACATAAAGACAATTTCGCGCGCTTCGCCGGGCTGCAACTCGATGGTCGTCTGGAGTGCAATACAGGGATCCAGCCCGGCGCCATCGCGTCCACTAAGCTTGGCCCGACGCAGCGCCGCCGGCTGCGCGGACTTGCCATTGCGGCCGATAAACTCCCTTCGGTCACAAGTAGCACTGCTCAGCTGCCCGTTGCTGGCCGCAAACGTCACGCGCCCGGCAAACTCGTTGTTGTAAGGATTGCGGGCCAGAACTGCGCCGCTCTTATCTATCTCGGTCACGATGTAAGGGGCCGAGGTGCTGCGCAACACCCCCAGCACCAGTTCGTTGTAGCAGGTAATCGAAAGGACGCGGCGCCGGTCCGTGCGATTGCGCAGCCGCAGCAGAGAGATCTTGACCGGGTCTTTGAGCGGAGTAAAAAGGAGCAGCTCCTGCGAAATGCCGTGGCTGTTGTGCTCGAAGACGCTGTAGCCCTGCCCATGACGGACGGTGTAAGTTTCAACTTCCCTAATCGGTAACGGTGTGGGCGTCCAGACCTCGCCGCTTTCGTCGTCGCGCAGGTAAAGAATTTCACCCGGTGGATCGCTGACAGCGTCGTTGGACCATGGGGTCAGGCGGTTCTCGCGGCTATTGATGGACCAGGTGTACCCTGCCCCGCTTTCCGTTACCTGGAAGCCAAAATCAGGATTGTGAGCTATGACATTTGCCCAGGGCGCCGGCGTCCACTGCCCCTCCCCAAGCACAGTCACATACTCGCGGCCATCCTGAACAAAACCTCCCAGGCCGTTAAAGAAATTCAAGTCGGGAAACGATTGTGACTCGGCCACAAACGGGCGAACCGGCGAGCGCGGCGTCAAGGCCGGTGGCAACGGCTCATCGACTGGGCGGCGCGCAATTTGTTCCTCCAGAGAGCCGCGCTCCGTAACCAACACCACGCGGGCGGCTGCATGCAGCAGAATGCGATCTTCGTCGGGCATTTGATCGGAGCGGCGCAAATAGACCCCTCCCGACTTGTCCTGCAAGCCCTGCAGGCCGCTGGTCCGCACAATTGTCTGCAGTTCATCCTGAAGCGACTGGATATAACTTGAGGGATGATCGTTCAGAATTACGAGATCGATCTTCAGTCCTTTGTAATGCAGGTATTCGTGCGCGTGCAGAATCTGCCGCACCGAACGCAGGTCCTCTTCCCGACCTACGCGCACCAGAAGGATTGGGAGATCGCCACTGATGCCATAAGCCCAAAGTCCGGATTGCCCTTTCGTGTTGAGCGCCAGTACATGCGGCCGGGCCCGCAACGAAATATCGCTGTAAATCACGCGGCCGGCCAGCTGTTGAAACAGGTGCGCGTCTTCCGGCCCAATGCCGAGGTGAGTCATCTCGACCTGGGCCCTGGTCCAGGCCAGGCGCGACTGGCGCTCGAAGGTGTTGGGATCGTGATATTTGTCGGCCAGGGTCATTGCTTCTTCGCGCGAAGCGGTAACGGCCGTGGTGAAAGTAACTCGCGCTGTTTCGTTGGGGCGCAGTCGAACCCGACAGCGCAGGCTGAATACTGGATCAAGCACCGCACCGACCGTATTTGAGAGGGGGCGTTCCTCCATCACGGCAACCGGATCGGCGACCGTATGGCCGCGCCCGAGAAACCGGCCGCGATCGGTCTCGTACTGCACAGCACCAATCATTGCGCCTTCGGTCAATACCACGTGCACGCCCCAGGCGGGCGCATCGTCATTCGAGTATTGCCGGCGCCGGGCCAACAAAGCGTTTTGCGCTGTGGAGAATTCAGTTTCAATGAAAAGATTGCCAAAGGCCGGATGGGCGTTATCAGCTTTAGCGGGGGCCAGGACGATCTCAGCATAACTGGTCAGCTCGATCTCGCTTGTACGAGTGGAATTGTTCGTGAGCGAGATCTGACGTACTTCAGCGTTTTCTTCGGGTGATACGACTATCTCTGCATGTGTCACGATGCCGGAATCGGCGCGCCAGAATTCCACCTTGTCTTCAGCGAACGATACCTCGTAAGACTGAGGCGGGCGACGTATGGGTTGATGTCCCGCCGACCAGACGGCGCCACTGTAAACATCGCGCAGGTAAATAAAGGTCCCCCAGTCATCACGTGTGCCATCTTCGCGCCACCGTGTCACGGCCCGTTCTCCGCACTGTGAATAGCCCGACCCGGCGGTTGTAATCATCACTGTATAGTTGCCGTTGGAGAGCAGCTGAGTTCGCGGAGTCAGCTGGTCCGCGCCGCGATAGACACGAGTAACCGTCCCCTGGATGCTGCGGGCGACGCGGCCAATGAGCACCTCTTCCGCGCGCGGGCGTGTCGCGGGCACGCCCTGCGGAATTCGTTCCTGAAGCAACAGATCGGTCGCTTGTACGAGTGGATCCGCATGGAAACGCCCTTCCATCAGGCCCTCATTGAGTAAATTGTCCAGGGCCACGAGGCTCATGCCCTGGTGATGGGCCATAAAAGCGCGAATCAAGACCAGCCTTTGGTTCTGCGGCAGGCGCTCTGGCGTGTAGTCTATGGCATCGTAAAAGCCGTAGCGGCCCAGCGCGCCTTCCTGGCGCAGCCGGGCCAGATTTGTCAGGGCGGCACTGGAATCGATAATCGCGGCCAACATCGTCGCATAAGGGGCGACTACCAAATCCTGAACCAGTCCCCGCTTCAGTCCCAGCCCGGGGACTCCGAACGGCGCATACTGGTAATTCAGATGCAGGTCGCGCGCGTTATAGGCTGACTCTGAGATACCCCAGGGAACGCCTCGCTCCTCTCCATACTCGACTTGCCGTGTAACCACGGCGCGGTAGGTTTGATCCAGGAGCGTCTCCGGATAGTTGCGCATCATGAGCAGCGGCATCAGGTATTCGAACATTGTGCCGGTCCATGAGATGAGGGCGCGGGCCCGATTGACCAGAGTCAACTGGCGGCCCAGGCGAAACCAATGTTCCTGGCTTACATCTCCCTTGGCGATGCCAACAAAACTGGCCACCCGCGCTTCCGATGCCAATAAATCGTAATAAGAATTGTCCGGTCGCAACTCGCTGACGTTGTACCCAATCATGAACAGTTCCCGGTCCTGATCCAACAGGAAGGAGAAGTCCATTTCGTTGAACGTGGTTTCGCAGACTTGCGCCAGCCGCCGCAAGCGCACCAGCACCTCTCGGGTCGAGCCCACCGCGCTTTCCAGTCGGGCCGCCAATTCCTTGCAGAAGTTTGCGGCATTCGACTGCGCCGGTGCTCCCGTATCAGGCTGGGCCACCTCTGCCTGTAGCGCGGCCAGTTCTACAATGGCCTGGTCGCAGTAGTCCGGAATTTCCGCGAGCGTCGGTATCCGGTCAATGAGTTCTTTGACTCTGTTCCAATGCCCACCTGCAGCTACCCCTGCGTCATTGATAAAAGCCTCGATCTCAACACTGAGCGGAGCGCTCCAGGGCACGAGAGTCGTGGCATCACGCCTCAGCCCCCGTAGCTGATGGCGCAACGCACTGATCCACCAACTTAAATCGGCATAGCTTTCCTCTCCATGCTCAAGCGTCAGGGCTCCCACTATGTCCTCGACTACGGCTGCGCGCCGGCTCAGTGCGTCAAACAAGACGGCCCACTCAGACAACGTCGCCGGCGTAACTGCTGCAACCAGACGCTTGCATGCCTCAATCTCTTCACGCAAGTGTTTGATCGTGATGACCTCGGTGCGTTGGCGAATAGTTCCCAGCCGGCCGGCCTCTTCACTGATCAGCTCAATAGTGTCGCTCAAACCGAGCCTCGTACCTTCGCCAAAAACAGGTCCTTCCTGCAGTTCAATACAAAATTGCTTGAGGGCAATCAGGTGGCCGGCGAGGTTGCCGCTGTCTACGGTTGAGATGTATTGCGGTGTCAGCGGATCGAGCGTGCGCGTGTCATACCAATTAAAGAAGTGCCCATGAAATTTCGGCAACCGGGCCAGGGTGGCAAAGGTCAACTCTGTGCGTTCTGTCAATTCCAGCGCCCCGAGGTAACCCAGATCATGCGCCGCCGCGGTAGATAGGAGCGTTAGTCCGATGTTTGTCGGCGACGTGCGATGCGCGAGCGTCGGCACGGGATCTTCCTGGAAATTATCCGGTGGTAGCCAGTTGTCTTCCTTCCCCACAAATTGTTCAAAGAAGCGCCAGGTCCGGCGCGCTATCAAGCGGGCAAAAAGCAGTTGGTCGGCGCTGAGCTTGCGCTTCTCTGCAATAATGCGCCGGCTGACCCACCAGGCGATGAACGGCGAAATCAACCAGGCAGCCAGGAACAGGGCAGAATCCAAGAGGGCTGCAGGTCGTGATAAAACGATCGCAACTGACGCTCCGAGCACTAGTAGACCAACCGTCCACATGTAACGGACGAAGGACTTCAGATCGTGCTTGCTGCCTCTTTCCGCATCCGCGGCCGTGACCCACTCAAGCAAATGCCTGTGAGAGATGTGCCGGCGATAAAGGGTGCGCAAGATGGCATCGAAACTGAGACAAGCCTGATGTCCAAGAAAGACAAACGAGAGCGCAAACTGTGCGGTGTTTGTGCCGAGGTCTCTCCAAACACTCCAGAGGTGGCTGGTCCAGGGAATTCCCCGCGGGTGACTCATGACGCTGGTGGTCACGTGCATATAAACCGGGAACGCCATCGTGATCACCGCAAGTAAGCTCCACAACCAGGGCGATCCGGGCAGGATGGTCCATGAGGCCAGCAGCCATAACACCATGGCGGGAGGCGTAAGACTGCGCCGCAGGTTATCGAGAATCTTCCAGCGCGATATCAGGGGCAGGCTATTCGGAACCCTGCGCTCACTCTCATCGGGCACACGGCCAAAGAGCCATGGCGCTACCTGCCAATCGCCGCGAGTCCAACGATGTTGCCGCTTGGCATAGGTGTCATAGTGCGTTGGATAGTCATCCAGCAACTCGATATCAGTGACCAGGGCAGCTCGCGCATAGAGCGACTCGAACAAATCGTGACTGAGCAGCGTGTTTTCCGGAACACGACCGGCCAGTGTCTCTTCAAAAGCATCGACATCGTAAAGACCCTTACCGGTATAGTTACCTTCTCTAAAGAGATCCTGATACACATCCGAGACGGCCGTGGTGTAGGGATCGATGCCGGTGTTACCTGAAAACAACCCGGCAAAGCGCGACTCATTTGCACTGGGGAGGGAAACACTGACCCGCGGCTGCAGAATGCCGTAGCCGCGCGTTACACGATGCAAACGATGATCGATCCTGGGTCGATTCAGTGGATGAATAGCAGTACCGATCAGCCGGCGAGCTACGTCTCGGGGCAATTGAGTATCGGCATCAAGTGTGATCACATAACGTATGTTGGTGAGTTCGTGCTGCGCCCCAGTCTGCACGATGAAAGTGGTATCCGACGCGCCCCGGAGGAAGCGATTGAGCTCGCGCAGTTTGCCTCGCTTGCGCTCCCATCCCATCCACTTTTCTTCAGAAGGGTTCCACACACGGCGCCGATGAAACAAATAAAAGCGCGGCTGCTGTCCCGGCTTGCCATACTTGCCATTGAGACGTTCGATGCCCGAAAGCGCGGCCTCAAGCAAGGCATCATCGCCGGGCATCTCAGCCGCCTGAGCGTCGGCAAAGTCACCAATCAAGGCGAAGTGAATATGATCGTCTTCATTGGCTAGGAACAACACCTCCAACTTTTCCACCAGGTTTTCAATAACCTCGGTACTGGGAAAG